>Ga0074045_10002199_pt1 | contig 18214 bp, 18 predicted proteins | sample BogForMeECP23OM2_FD_94442 | JGI IMG/M metagenome (GOLD analysis project Ga0074045, IMG submission 94442) | Bog forest soil microbial communities from Calvert Island, British Columbia, Canada - Bog Forest MetaG ECP23OM2 | ecosystem: Environmental > Terrestrial > Soil > Wetlands ...
CGCGAAGCACACCCCGCGCGGCACCTCGGCGGTGACCCGCGCCTGCGCGATGAACACGCCACGCCGTGAGCGTACTTCGACGAAGCCGCCGTCCGTGACCCCCGCCTCGGCGGCGTCCTCGGCGTGGATCTCCAGGTAGGGCTCGGGGGCCGCTTTCATCAGCGCCGCGACGCGGCCGGTGCGGGTCATCGTATGCCATTGATTGCGCACCCGGCCGGTGGTGAGGATCAGCGGGAAATGGCCGTCGGGAAGTTCGGCGGGATCGCGATGCACGGTGGCATTGAAGCGCGCGCGCCCATCGTCGTGATTGAATTGGAAATTCGTATAGAGCCGCGCCGTCCCCGGATGATCGGACGCGGGGCAAGGCCATTGCAGCGGCTTCTCCCGCAGCCGCGCGTAGCTGACGCCCGCGATATCGATCGGAGTGCCGGGGGTCAGCGTCTTGTATTCCTCAAACACCTCTTCCGCGGTGGCGAACGGGAAGGCCTGCGAGAAACCCATGTGACGCGCGAGCATCGCGCCAATCTCCCAGTCAGGGAGCGCTTCTCCGGGTGGCGCCATGAGCCGCGGAACCAACGAGATGCGCCGCTCCGAATTCGTCATCACGCCGGTTTTTTCCGGCCATTGCGCCGCGGGCAGCAGCACGTCGGCGAAGCGGGTGGTGTCAGTCGGGTGATAGGAATCCTGCACCACGACCAGTTGCGCATAGCGCAGCGCCCGCTCGACCAGATCGAGATCCGGAAGCGAAACGGCGGGATTGGTGCAGATAATCCAGACCGCCTTGAGCGTACCCCGGGCGAGCGCCTCGAACATCTCGACCGCGGTCAAGCCGGGCCGCGCGGAGATTCGCTCCGGCGGACAACCCCACAGCCGCGCGACCGCGGCGCGATGCGCGGGTTGCTCGACGCGCCGGTAGCCGGGCAGCAACTGCGCCATGCCGCCGACCTCGCGTCCGCCCATCGCGTTGGGCTGGCCGGTGAGCGACAAAGGTCCGCAGCCGGGCTTGCCGACGGTGCCGGTGGCAAGATGCAGGTTCAGCAACGCGAGTGCCTTGGCGGTGCCCGACGACGATTGGTTGACGCCCATGCTCCACAAAGTAAGTGGTCGCTTGGCGCGGCCGAACCAGAGGGCGGCGCGCACAATCTCATTGGCCGGCACCCGGCAGGCGTGCGACGCCCGTTCCGGGCTCCACGCCAGCGCCGCCGCGCGCGCCGCTTCCCATCCGGTGGTATGCGCGGCGATGAATTGCTCGTCGATCAGCCGTTCGCCGATCAGCACGGCGAGGATTGCGTTGAAGAGCGCAACGTCGCTGCCCGGAAGGATTGGCAGATGAAGATCGGCCAGGTCGGCCGTCTCCGTGCGGCGCGGGTCGACGACGATTACGCGCACCTCGTCGGGCGCCGCGGCCTTGCGTTTCTCCATCCGCCGATGGGTGATCGGATGACACCAGGCGCTGTTGCTGCCGACGATCAGAAACAGGTCGGCGAGCTCCAGGTCGGCATACGACGCCGGCGGCCCGTCGGTGCCGAACGCGGCGGTGTAGGCGGCGACCGCACTGGCCATGCACATACGGCTGTTGGTGTCGAAATTATTGGTGCCGATGAATCCCTTCACCAGCTTGTTGAAGACGTAGTAGTCCTCCGTCGTGAGCTGGCCGGAACCGTAGAAGGCCACGGCGTCGGGGCCGTACGCCGCGATTATTTCGCGCAACTGTCCGGCGGCGTGGGCGAGGGCACGATGCCACGCGACGCGGGTGAGAGCGCCGCCGCGCCGATCACGCAGATGCGGGTAGAGCAAGCGCCCGGCGGGCGCGGTCGTCGGGACCAGATGGGCCGCTTTGGCGCAAATCTCACCGAAGTTGGCCGGATGCTCGGGATCGCCCTTGACCTTGAACAGGCCCGCGCCGTGCATCCCCACCTTGAGCCCGCAGCCGACTCCGCAGTACGGACAATAGGAGCGCGCCCAGCGCGGTTCACATTGCTCTGTCATAGATCAGCCAAACCCGCGAGCGACGAGGCAACCATCAGGCGTCCGCCGGAATCGCGACGAAGATGAAGCCGTCGCGGATCTCAGCGGCAAAGCTCCGGGCGGACAGAGTGGTGTCGACCCCGGAGCCGTCGGCGAGGCGGAACCGATGCGCGTGCAGCGGGCACACCACCATGCCGGCGCCGACGACACCGTCGGCGAGCGGACCGCCCTGATGCGGACAGGCGTTCTCGAGCGCCCGGACTGTGTTGTCCCGGGAGCGAAAGACCGCGATACGGAAGCGGCCCACGGCGAAGCATCGCCCCTGTCCGCGCGGCACCGAATCGCTACGGCCGAGCGCAATCCACGCTGGCCGATCCAGCGCGACGCTGCCTTGTGATGTAATTAATCCTGCCATTTGCCTCGCTCCGCCTAAGCCGGAATTTCACTTGCGAACTGCGTAACTTCGACCGGAGCGTGGCCTTCGCGCCACGGATCCCGGTAGTTGGCGACCTCTGCCGCGATGGCCTGATCGAGCCGCCGCACCTCGTCGCTCGATTCATCGAGCAATACCGTACGGAGCCGCTCGATCCCGACGCGTTCGACAAAAGCGGGACTGCGTTCCGCGTAGCGCGCGTTCTCCCGGTAGTACTGGATGAAACGGCCGATCACGCGCAGTACTTCGTCAGGCGTGGCGACCGTCGCGAGCAGATCGGCCGCGCGCACGCGCAGACCGGCGGCGCCACCCACACAGACCTGCCAGCCGTCGGGAATCGCCACCGCGCCGATATCCTTGACGGTGGCTTCCGCGCAGTTACGCGCGCAGCCGCTCACCGCGAGCTTGAGTTTGTGCGGCGCTTCGATCCCCTGAAAGCGCGTCTCGATCGCGATGCCGAGACTGGTCGAGTCGCCGACGCCATACCGGCAGAAATCGGTTCCCACGCAGGTTTTGCAGGTGCGAAACGCCTTGGTGTACGCGTGCCCGCTCGGCATGCCGAGGTCGCGCCAGACACCGGGCAGGTCTTCCTTTTTGATCCCGAGCAAGTCGATGCGCTGGCCGCCCGTAATTTTTACCATCCCGACGTTGTACTTCTCCGCGACGTCGGCCAGCCGGCGCAGTTGCGCGGGCGAAGTCACGCCGCCCGGAATGCGCGGGACCACGGAGAAGGTCCCGTCGTGCTGGATGTTCGCGTGGACACGATCGTTGATGAAACGGGCGTCGCGTTCGTCTTCATACTGGGCGCCCCAGATGGTGCGCAGGAGCGACGCCAGTCCCGGCTTGCTCAACGGATCATCGCTGCCGTCGCCGAGTTCGTGCAGGACGGCGCTCACGCTGCGCAAGCCCTGGCGCTTGATCGCCGCGACCAGTTCCGGCTTGGCGAGGGGAACCGCCTTGACATACCAGGCGGCCGACGGGTCGGTCTTGCCGTAGGCCGCCACCAGCGCCTCGAGCTGCGGACGACAGCCACCGCAACCCGTGCCGGCCCGGGTTTGCGCGCCGAGCTGATCGAGCTGACAACCCGCCGTAATCGTCGCGATCAGGGGTCCCTTGTTTATTTGATGGCAACTGCAGACCGTCGCCGTCAGGGCCAGCGCGCCGACGCCGTCCGCTTGCGCCACACCGCCGCCGAAGAGCAGGTCGGCGCGGCGCTCGCCGAGCACGGTCTCGTTTTCGTAGGCACTCATGACGGCGCTCGCGCCATCGACCTCGCCCAGCAAAATCGCGCCCGTGATTTTCCCGTCGCGCACCACCAGCTTTTTGTAAACGCCGCGCTCGGGCTCGATATAACGGGTCACCGCGACCCCCGGCCCGTCGAAGGGCCGCGCATCGCCTGCGGAGACCAGGTCCACGCCCATCACTTTAAGGCGGGTCGAAAGCTTGGAACCGGCATAAGCCGCAGTGCGGTCGGCCCCCGTCAGATGATCCGCGAGAACTCGCGCCTGCGCGAAAAGCGGGGCAACCAGTCCGTAAACGCGCCCGCGATGCTCGACACATTCGCCGACCGCATAGATGTCCGCGTCGGAGGTTTGCAGATGATCGTCACACACAATGGCGCGCTCGACCTTGAGGTCCGCTTCCACCGCGAGCTTGACATTGGGCCGGATGCCGCAACTCACTACCACCATGTCGGTCTCGATTTCGCTGCCGTCCTTGAAGGTCAGGCCGCGCACTGCGTTCGCGCCGAGCACGCTTTGCGTCGCCTTTTCGAACAGAAAACGCAGTCCCAGGGCTTCCAGACGCCGCGTGAGCATCGCGCCCGAATCCGGATCGAGCTGCTGCACCATCGGGTAAGGCATCACTTCGATCACCGTCACCTCGAGGCCATGATTGAGCAGGCCGCGCGCCGCCTCGATTCCGAGCAAGCCACCGCCGATGACCGCGGCACGCCGGCAGCGGCGCGCGTAGCCGGCGATCAACTGACAGTCCGTGATCGTGCGGAAGACGAAGAAACCCGGAAGGTTAAGGTTTTCGATCGGCGGCACGAGCGGCAAACTGCCAGTAGCAATGATCAGCTTGTCGTAGCGTTCCTCGCGCCCGGCGGCATCGATCACGACTTTGCGCGCGCGATCGATCTTTTCGATCTTGACGCCGGCGATCAGTTTGACCCCGCGGCTTTCGAACCATTCGGTCGTATATAGAAAGATGCCTTCCGGGCTTTTGGAGCCGGCCAGCACATCTGACAAGAGGATGCGATTGTAAACGGTGTGGGGTTCGGCCCCGAACATCGTGATGTCAAACCGGCCGGGCGCGCGCTGCGTAATCTCGTCGATCGCGCGTCCCGCCGCCATCCCGGTTCCGATTACCAATAAGCGCGTTTTTTCGATCTGCATCGTCGGGTTTCCTGTCATCACGCCGGCTGATTACACCCATCGAAAGTGATGAACTTTTGCGGCGGCGCGAATGTATTGAGATAAGCGCAACCGTCATGCCATCGCGCGTTGCGCACCCCACGGCGGGCCTGCTTCTTGCGCGGGACTCGATCGGGAGCGTGACCGGAGAGCTGATGATGGTGTGTTTGCCTGTTCGCGCGGCAGATGCTCATGCGGTTTGACCAGCTGATGAGCAGCGCGGCGCAATCACGCACGATGATTGGAGTAATCACCCAAAGAGATGGAATTGGAGATCCGCCTACTGAAGACTTTTCGCGCCGTAGCCGAGATGCGCAGTTTCACCGGCGCGGCGCGGAAATTGAAACTTTCGCAGTCGGGAATCAGTCAACAGATCGGAATCCTCGAGCGCGAGTTGCGGACGCCGTTGCTGGTCAGATCCAACAAGTTCGTCCGCCTCACCGAAGGCGGCGAAATTCTGCTGCAATGCGCCGGTCAGGTGCTGGATAATCTGGAGCGGGTGCGCGTGCTCCTTGCGGAGCAATCCAATACGAATTCAGGGCGTCTGTCGGTCGCCGTTCCGGCAACCTTCTGTCATTGGTTGCTGCCCCGTCTGATCGATCAGTTCCACGAGCGTTTCCCCGCCATTCAAGTCAGTGTGGTGATGACCGACGTGGACGTTGCGGCGGATCGCGTCGCGCATCGTGAGATCGATATCGCGCTGGTCCCCACCGGGATACAGCACAAGGCGCTCGCCCTCGCCCCGCTCGGCAAGGACGAACTGGTCGCGGCGATGAGCCCGTCCAATCCCCTGGCGGCCAAGGAGCGCGTGCTCGCTGTCGACCTGAAGGAGCAACGCTTCATTATGGCGTCGCCGGGTAACCTGCGCTTCGTGCCGTGGGATCGCTTCCTGATTCATTCGGGGCTGTTTCCGCGAATCATCGTCGAGACCGACGATCTTGAACTGGCGAAGCATCTGGCCGGCCAAAACGTGGGCATCACGATCGTCCCGCGCTGGTCGGTCAATGGGGAACTGGCGCGCGGTGAGTGCGTAGCGCTGCCGATCGGGCCGCACGGCCTCTATCGCGACTGGTATCTCGCCTATCACAACGCAACCAAGCTGGCCGGCCCGGCGCGCAGCTTTCTGCGGGTCTGCGTCGAGCAATTGCCGCGATTGTTCGCCAATAGCGGACGATTGGCTGAGCCGGAAAGCCCCAACAACGTCGCGAAGTCCGACTCCGCAAAGCCTGCGCATCAGGGCTTGGCCTAGTCCTGAAACGAGATTTAACGGCAACTCTGGACTTTGGCCGCGCCTCGCCGGCTCGGCCGCCCCTCGTGTTCGCTTCGCCTGCGGCTCCGCTAGTGTTAGGAACGAGCACGGCCCGGCATCGCCCCGGCGCTCATCAAAGGAAGGGACTCACGATGAAAGCAATTCAGTTCGACCGGCTCGGCGGACCCGAAGTGATGGAGTTACCAGCGATACCCACGGATGAGCCCGACAACATCGATTCCGATGAACAAAGAATGGCAAGATATGCTACCTTTGAGTGGCTGATTTGTGGGGAGAGGATCCATGTCCAGTGAACCGGAATCGCCCACTGCTCCAGCAAAAGAAGAGCCACTATCGCTCGACGAACGAAGGTTCCAGCTCGAACTTCGGAAGTTCGAATTAGAACGGTCGAAATCCCGCGAGCACGGTTTTTTCAATAACAACCTCGGGATCCCCATCACGGCCATGATTGGCATTGCCACTTTCTTACGAAATGAGGTCTGAGTAGTGTACGTGTACGAATTCGGGATCATCATCACGGCCATGATCGGCATCGCCACGGTGGCGGTCTCGTATCTTCAACTCCGAATCAGCAACCAGTCTGGCGAGGCGCAGCTCGCCCTCCAGAAAGCGATTAGCGACGCACAAATCGATTTGGAAAAGCAGAAAACGCAGGCCGACAAGGACAAGAACGATCGAGCGTTTCAGTTCGAGGTCGCGCGGATGTTGCTGGAAAAAGAGCGCGACATCACCACCAAAGATGTCAACCAGGTTTATTATTTGCGCGACATCGTGATGTCGACTCTTCCTGCTGATATGAGCCTCAAGATCACGCGAAAAATGGCCGACAACGCCTCCAATGATCGGGTGCGGTCAGCCTGGAACGATGGATTCGTCAAGGTACGCCTGAGCGTCATACCAACGTCGCCTGCTCCGTCACAAACCTCTGTCACAACCATCACCACGGAGTATGTATTGGCCCAGGCCCCGAGCCTAGCGACGACCCCTAATGGAGAAGTGCGCATTGCAGATCTTCTGCAAGCAGCGCAAGAATTCCACATAACGGATTCCAACAATCTCGTCATTTTCCTAGCTTATGTGCTACAAAACACGGCTCTCTTTCACGAATTAACAGAGAACTTGAATTATTCGGCTCGGGGCCTCATGACGACCTGGCCCGGGCGTTTCGATGCGGCGAAAGCTGAAGCCTGCGCGCACAATCCGCAGAAAATCGCCAACGAGGTGTACAACGGTCACTGGGGCAACCGCCCGGGTACCGACGATGGTTGGAACTTCCGCGGTCGGGGGTACTTGCAAACGACAGGCAGGAATCGCTACGAGAAGTCCAGCAAATTGGTAGGGACTGACCTGGTAGCCAATCCGGATCGTTTGCCCGAGAGCAGGATCGCCGCACGAGAGGCGGCTGCTTGGTTTGCCCAGCTTAGCGCGCCAATTTCCGTGGAAAGTGTGGTCCGGAGGCTCAGTGGTGGAATCATAGGCATCGCAGCGGTACAGGCGATGTATGAGAACCTAGCCGCTGGAACGCCACAGGTGACCGAGGGTTTAACTATTTCCACAGACACGCGGAATGGTGATACCACGGCATCCAACGCTCGTTAACTATACACGCGGCGTGCCCGGCAGAGACACGCCCTTTCCAGCTCAACCCAGTGTTTGCTCACAGGCCGCGGACTCGGTTAGGAACGAGCACGGCCGGGGATCACTCCGGCGCTCATCAAAGGAAGGGACTCACGATGAAAGCAATTCAGTTCGACCGGCTCGGCGGACCCGAAGTGATGGAGTTGCGGGAGGTAGCGAAGCCCGCCCTCAAGCCGGGTACGGTGATCGTCAAAAATCACGTAATCGCGATCAACTTCGGCGATATCTTCTTTACGCGCGGCGAATACCTGGTCAAGCCGGTCTTTCCCGATACGCCCGGGATGGAGGCGGCCGGCGTAATCGACGAGGTCGCGCCCGACGTGACCGACCTCAAGCCGGGCACCCGCGTCGCGTATATAGGGATGGGCTCCTATGCCGAATACACGCGGATTCGGGGCAATCGCGTGATTTCGATTCCCGATCATCTGAGTTTCGAGGAGGCCGCCGCCTTTCCGATCGCGGTGCTGACCGCCTGGCATATGCTCCACACCTGCCATCGCACGGAACCCGGCCAGGTGGTGATTATCCATTCGGCAGCAGGCGGCGTCGGGATCGCGGCCGTGCAGCTCGCCAAGGCCGTCGGCGCGCGCGTGATCGGTACTGTCTCGAGCGACGCCAAGCGCGAGATCGTGCGGCAGTACGGCGCCGACGAGGTGATCAACTACGAGACGCAGGACTTCGCCGCAGAGGCGCTCCGGCTGACGGACAAGCGCGGCGTCGATCTAATCCTCGACGCGGTCGGCAAGCCGACCTTCGAGAAGGGGCTCGGATGCCTCGCGATGTTCGGTCATCTCATCCTGTATGGGCGCGCGGGCGGCATCCCGGACAAGCTCGACGTCCTGCGGCTGTTCCCCAAGGCGCTCAAGGTCAGCGGCTGGGCGATCCCGATGGTCTACCAGTACCACGAGGTCCATCAGCGCGGACTCGCGGACGTCTTTCGGCTGTCGCGCGAAGGCAAGCTCAAGATTCCCGTCGGCCACAAGTATCCGCTGGCGGAAGCGGTCGAAGCCCATCGTCATCTGTTGTCGCGTCAGTCGGTGGGCAAGCTGCTGCTGATTCCGTAAGGGCGCTGACCGAGTTGCAGCGCTTCTAAATGTGCTGCGCAAAATCCATACGCTCATGAAGAATGCGGACAATCTCAACACCGCCGTCAATTCGGCGGTAGAACAGGAGGTGAGAGCCGGAGGAATATCTATAGTAGCCGGCCCGCACTTCGGAACACGCTCGCCCGATAGTCGGCTGCGCCGCTACCGCCGCGATGTCCTGCCAGAGCTGGCGGGTATAAATTTCAGCCTGGTCGATACTCCAACGCTTTGCCGTGTAGTCCCAGATTTCGTCAAGATCACGCTGCGCACGCGGCGAAAGGATGACGCGACCCGTCATACTGGAGGCGATTGTGCGGCCCGCTTGCGCGCAATGAATGCCTCGAGATCGAACGGCGTCGACGCCCCGCTTTGCTCGCCCTCTAGGAGGGCGGCCCGCAGCGCGGCCAATTTTGCTTCTTGTTCTTCGAGTAGCCGCAGGCCCGCGCGGACGACGTCGCTTGCGCTGCTGTAGCGGCCTTGCGCCACCTGCGTCTCAACGAACTTACTAAAATGTTCGCCAAGGCTGAATGACGTATTTTTGCTCATCACAGGATGCTCCGATCCCTCTATACCAAACTTTGGTACTATCGGCCAGCATTTTCATAACTCAAGAATCCCGCACCAAACAAGAAAATTAAAGGCATGAAAGTGCGGTCAAAGCCCGTGTCTCGGCTGAGCGATCCGAACCGCACCTTGCAACCCGCTGGGCGCCACAATGATGGTTGTTAACCACGAGCCATCACCAACGCCCTGTCCTCCCACGAGTTGAGGCAAGTCTTCCATGGCCAACCCAGAACACATCGCCAAGCTCAGGAAAGGGGTCGAAGAATGGAATACGTGGCGGAGTGACAAGCCTGCGGTCTTTCCCGACCTCAGCGGGGCGGACCTCCGCGGGGAGGACCTCTAGGAGGCTGACCTCAACGAGGCGAACCTCAGCGAGGCCAATCTCCGCGAGGCGAACCTCAGCGGGGCGGATCTCATCCAGGCAGATCTCCGCGGGGCGGACCTCAACGGGGCGGACCTCCTCGCGGCGAACCTCAGCAGAGCGGACCTGCGCCGGGCGAACCTCGGCGCGGCGGATCTCAGCAAGGCGGACCTCCGCGAGGCGAACCTCCACGAGACGGATCTTTTCGAAACCATTTTTGGTGATACCAATCTAAAAGACGCGCAGGGACTAGATGCGTGTGTTCATTCTGGTCCGAGCATCCTCGACCATCGAACACTCGCCAAGTCCTGGCCTCTTCCGCTTCCGTTTCTTCGCGGCTGTGGCCTTCCCGACGAGTACATCGAATATTTGCCGGCCCTGCTCAATCAGGCGATTCAGTTCTACTCGTGCTTCATCAGCTACTCGACGATGGATCAGGCATTCGCGGAACGGCTTCATGCCGACCTGCAGAGCAAGGGCGTCCGCTGCTGGTTCGCGCCGCACGACCTCCAAGGCGGCAAGAAGGTTCACAAGCAAATCGATGAAGCGATACGCGTCTACGACCGGTTGCTGCTGATTCTCTCCGAGGCGAGCATGAACAGCGAATGGGTCAAGACGGAGATTGCCAACGCGCGTAAGCGTGAACTACGCGAAAAACGACAGATGCTGTTTCCCGTGCGTCTCGTCGATTTCGCGACTCTACGCGACTGGCAGTGCTTTGACGCGGACACCGGGAAGGATTCAGCCCGCGAGATTCGCGAATACTTCATCCCGGACTTCAGCGATTGGAAGACCCACGACAACTATCAACACGCGTTCGACCGGCTTCTAAAGGACCTCAAGGTCGAAGAGCCATAGCCTGTAGTCTCAAAGCAAAGGCACATGCGCCTAAAGTTCAAGACGAATCGGGCGGATCCTCTTCGTCGTCGATGGCTTGCCTGTCGGGCAGCATACGCTGATGCAGGATACGCGAAATCAGAATGCCACCGGGTTCTTGCCGGTAAAATACCACATGCTTGCCCTGCTCCATGCGCCGTAGTCCGGGACGAATATCATCGCAGGGACGGCCGCGCGCTGGATTGTCGGCAACGAGCTGGCAGCAATCCTCAAGCTGGCCGATGTAACGGTCCGCTTGGGCTTCGCCCCAGGTGCGCAAGGTGTAACGTCCGATCTCTTCCAGGTCGGCCTCAGCCCGATGGGAGAAACGAAATCCGCCCACCGTCTAACGCGATGGTCGAGGAAGGTTGAGCCTCCCCCGCACACGCGCGAAGACGTTGCCTTCGGCAATGCCGCTGCCGTCGCCCTCATCGATGGCGGCCCGCAGCGTGGCGAGCTTCGCCTCGTATTCCTGTTCCTCGCGTTCCAGGCTCCGTAGCGCCGCGCGGACCACTTCGCTGGCGTTCTCATAACGCCCGCTCGCCACCTTGGCCAGCACGAAGTTATCCAGTTCGTCGGTCAAATTTACATTGCGTGTTGGCATGGCGACCCCTTCGAATGAATTAGCAAAGATTGCTAACTATCACAACCTCGTTTGTCGTGCGACCGCGCACTAAACGTCGACCCGCGTAACCGGGTTCCGCCAAGGTCGCCCGACTAGCCTTGAAGCCTCAGCTTTCGAGGTGATAGGCTACTGCTGTGGGCTGAGGCCCATTTTTTGTTCGTTCGCCGTCTTGCTCCTGGCACATCGAGGAATGCGGGCGTTGGGCCCGGTGGCGAACCGTCGAGGGTACGGCCGGTGATGGTGTTGCAGCTTAACCCGGTGGCTAAAAAAGTGGCCGAGTTGATTGAACCGCATATCGAGCGCCAGGGCTTCGAGCTGGTCGGGGTCGAGTTCCGCCAGGGCACGCGGCATTCGCTGCTGCGGTTGCTGGTCGACAAGCCCGAAGGCGGGATCGCGCTGAGCGACCTCGAGAAACTGAGTCCGCTGGTCGGTGACCTGCTCGACGTCTATGACCCGGTGGAGGGCCGCTACACGTTCGAGATGGCGTCGCCAGGAATCAACCGGCCACTGACGCGGCTCAAGGACTTTCAGGCCCATCTCGGCCTGCGGGTCAAACTCCGCACCCGTCAGGCGCGCGAGCGGCGCCGAAATTTCGAGGGTGTGTTGGCCGCCGTTGATGAGACCGGGGTCGCGCTCGATGACGCCCTGACGGGCGCCCGGCTGACGTTCTATTTTGAAGAGATCGAGGGCGCGAACTACGAGCATCAGTTTGATTGAGGTTTTTCTTGTTTTGCTTGACGGCGCGCGGGCGGCGTCGCAGATCCCGCGGGAGGCGCTATGGCGGTCGATTTAAACCGCGTTATCGAACAGGTTTCCAAAGAGAAGGGTATCGACAAGACGATCGTGGTCACCGCGGTCGAGGAGATGATGCATTCGGCGGCGCGCCGGACCTTCGGGGCCGAGCGCAATATCGAGTCACGCTTCAACGCCGACCTGGGAGAGGTCGAACTTTTCGAGATCAAGACCGTCGTTGATCACGCGGCGGCATCCGGCTCCGAAGTCGAGCTCGAGGACGCGCACACCAAATATGATCCCGACGCCCAGGTGGGCGATGAAATATTGATCAAGCTCGATACCGCGACGATGGGACGGATCGCCGCCCAGGCGGCCAAGCAGAATCTCATCCAGCATATCCGCGACGCCGAGCGCAAACAGATTTATAACGAATTCAAGGACCGCAAGGCCGAGGTCGTTTCCGGGATCGTCCAGCGCTTCGAGCGCAAGAACATGATCGTCAACCTCGGCCGGACCGAGGCGATTTTGCCGGAAAAGGAGCAAATCCCGCACGAGCGCTACCGGCAGGGGGATCGGATCCGGGCGCTGATCCTCGACGTCGACCTCTCCGAGAAGGGTCTGGCGATCATCCTCTCGCGCACCGCCAATCTCTTCCTGATGAAGCTGTTCGAGCAGGAAGTCCCGGAGATTTACGAGGGGATCGTCGAAATCCGCCAGTGCGCGCGTGAGCCGGGCGGCCGCGCCAAGGTGGCCGTCTACTCCAAGGACACCGACGTTGATCCGGTCGGCGCCTGCGTCGGCATGAAAGGCACCCGGGTCCAGTCGGTCGTGCAGGAGTTGCGCGGCGAAAAGATCGATATCGTGCCCTGGACCGACGATCAGGCCGAACTGGTCTGCCGCGCGCTCGCGCCGGCCAAAGTTTCCAAGGTGATTATCGACGAGGAAGAGCATGCGATGGAGGTGATCGTCCCCGACGATCAGCTCTCACTCGCGATCGGCAAGCGCGGACAGAGCGTCCGCCTGGCCCATCGGCTCTCGGGCTGGAAACTCGACGTACGCAGCGATTCCGAGGCCGAAGAGGAGGCGCGCACGGCGCGGGCCTCGCTCAACGCGATCCCCGGAATCGGCGATATCAACGCGGAGTTGCTCTACCAGTGGGGCTTCCGCTCGGCCGATCAACTGGCCGAGGCGAACGAGAACAACTTCGAGGTCGAGGGAATCAGTCCCGAGCGGGCGCGTCAGGTTATCCATGCGGCCCGGGAGTGGATTGTCACGCGCAAGCGAATCGAAGAAGAGAAGGCCGCCCTCGCGATCGCGATTGCCGCCGAAGCGGCGCAGACGCCGCCGGACGAGCCCGTCGAGGCCGCGCTCGAGGTAGCACCGGAGGCGCCGGCGGACAGTGCGCCGCACGAACCCGCGCCGGACGTCGCAAGCAATGTCGAGGCAAAGTCATAGTCCCGTTCGCACGTGCCTCGGCTGCAACGGGCGTGACGCGCAAGCCGGGATGGTTCGAATCGCCGTACGGGACGACCTGTTGACCATCGACCAGGACCGGCGAACCGCAGGCCGCGGCGCGTATCTGCATCGCGCGGAAAGCTGCCTGGCGAAGTTTGCGCGAAGTAAAGTGAAGGTATTCCGTTCGCTCCGGCGCGGTATCGCGCTTGACGAACGGCGCGAGATAGCGAAGAGGATAGCGGAATCGATCCCAAGCGCCGCTGGCCAGCGTCAGCGCGCGGAGATAAGATAGGAACCGATGGCGCGTAAGCGTATAAAAACTTTGGCCCATGAACTGGGCGTCTCCGTCGACGAGGTGTTGGCGAGTTGCGCTCGCCTCAAGCTGCCGCATGCGCAGTCGGATGCGGCACTGCTCTCGATGGATGAGATGGAGCGGGTCAAGACCGACCTCAACGAACGCTCCCATCGCGCGGCCGTGATCCGGCGCGAAACCCTGGTCGAGACCAGCGCCGGAACGGTGCTCGAAAAGCGCCTGAACGACACCGTCATGCGGCGGCGTCACGCCGAGCCCGCACCGGGTAGTCTTGCGCCGGACGAGCCCTTCCATTTCGAGGTCGAGAAGTCGGGGGCCGGCGCCGAGGACTTCGTCGCGCCCATGTTCGAGGAGCCGGCGACGCCCGCGTTTGATCTGCCGGGCCTCGCGCTGGCGGAGCCGGCCGCGCTTGAGCCGGTCGCGGCGCCGAGCCCGGTCGAGCCGCCGCCGGTGATCGTCGAACCGCCGGTCACGCCGATGGAGCCTCCGGCGCTCGAGATACCGCATGTCAACGGCGCTACCGCGCAAGTGGAAGTTACGACTCCTGAGCCTGCACCCATAGTCGCGCCGCCGCCCGCGCCGCCACCGCCCGTTGAGGTGGCCACGGCGCCACCGGTGGCCGCGCGGGCCCCCGCTCCACCGCAAGAGGAGTTTCAACCTTTAATAAGCGAGCACCCACCCTTCCGGTCGGCCACACCGATGCGGCCTGAACGCGTCGCGCCCAGCTCGCCGTCGACGGGACCGATCATCCAGCGGCGGTTCGCTGAACCCGGCCGCACGATCAACCTGACCGGTCGCGCCCATCCGTCGGCAACAACGATGGATGAGGGCCAGACCGGGCCAAAGGTGCTCGGCGAGATCGATCTGCGCAAGCCCGCGGCGGTCAAGCCCGCCGCCCCGACCGGAGTCCGTCCGGGCGGGCCTCCGCGACCAGCTCCGGGTGTGCCGCCACGTCCGGGCGCACCGGCTCGCCCCGGCGCACCGACGCGACCCGGCGAACGCCGCTTTGGTGCGCCGGCCCCGATGCCCGGACCGGAGAACTTCGGCCCGCCGTCCCCGGACGCCACCAAGCCGGGCGCGCGCACGATCAAGAAAAAGAAAGTTATCAAGAAGGGCACTCCCGACGTCGCGGCCGAACGCGAGATGCGCGGCCTGCGGGTCCCGCGCAAGCGGCGCGCCCTGCCCGGCAAAGAGGTCCGCAAGACCGAGATCACGACGCCCAAGGCGTCCAAGCGGATCGTCCGGATTACCGAGGGAGTGACCGTCGGCGACCTCGCCCGCAACATGGGGGTCAAGGCGGGCGAGATAATCAAGCAGCTGATGGGCCTCGGCGTGATGTCGACGCTCAATCAGGTGCTCGACGTCGACACCGCGACCCTGGTCGCCGGCGAGTTCGGCTACAGCGTCGAGAACGTCGCCTTCGACGTCGAGTCCGCGATCGAGGAAGCCGAGGTGGTCGAAGTCGGCGAAGCCGTCACCCGGCCGCCGGTCGTCACCGTGATGGGTCACGTCGATCACGGCAAGACCTCGCTGCTCGACGCGATTCGCCATACCAACGTGACCGAGCGCGAATTCGGCGGGATCACGCAGCATATCGGCGCCTACATGGTCGAAGCGCGTGGCCGCAAAATCAGCTTCGTCGATACGCCCGGCCACGAGGCCTTCACCTCGATGCGCGCGCGCGGCGCCAAAGTCACCGATATCGTCGTACTGGTCGTCGCGGCCGATGAAGGCGTGATGCCGCAGACGGTCGAAGCCCTGAATCACGCCAAGGCCGCGAACGTGCCGGTGATCGTCGCGATCAACAAGATCGATCGGCCCGAGGCCAATGTCGACCGGGTCAAGCAGCAACTTACCGAGCATGGGCTGATTCCCGAAGATTACGGCGGCGAGACGATCACGGTGCCGGTTTCGGCACGCAGCGGCGAAGGTATCGAGCGGCTGCTCGAGATGATCCTGCTGCAAGCCGACGTGATGGACCTCAAGGCGAACCCGAATCGGGCGGCGCGCGGAGCGGTGGTCGAATCGCAAATCGATCGCGGCCGTGGGCCCGTCGCCACTATCCTGATTCAGGAGGGGACGCTGCGGACCGGCGACGCCTTTGTTTGCGGCACGTCGTACGGCCGCGTGCGCGCGATGCTCGATCACCGTGGCGAGCGCCTCATCGAAGCGGGCCCGTCCACCCCGGTCGAGGTCTTCGGGCTCTCCAGTGTGCCCGAGCCGGGCACCGCCTTCACCGCGGTGGCCGAGGAATCCAAGGCGCGTCAGGTGGCCGAATTCCGGCGCTCCAAGGTGCGCGAGGGCGCGCTGCAAAGAACCAGCCGCGTCTCGCTCGAAACCCTGAGCGAGCGGATGCTCGCCGGGGAGGTCAAGGAGTTGCGGGTCGTCCTCAAGGGCGACGTCAACGGCTCGGTCGAGGCGGTCGCCGATTCGCTGCAGCGGCTCTCGACCGGCGAGGTCAAGCTCGAGATCCTGCATAAATCCGTCGGCGCGGTTTCCGAAACCGACGTCACGCTGGCAGCGGCCTCCCGCGCCATCATCATCGCCTTCAACGTGCGGCCGGAGCCGAAGGCGGCGCAGCTCGCCGAAAAAGAGGGCGTCGACATCCGCCTCTATACGATCATTTACGAAGTGATCAACGATATTCGCGAAGCGATGGAGGGTCTGCTCGCGCCGACCTACCGCGAAAAAGCGCTGGGCCGCGCCGAGATTCGCCAGACCTTTGTGGTCCAGGGCGCCACGGTCGGCGGCGCGATGGTGGTCGATGGAAAGCTGCTGCGCAGCGCGCGAGCCCGGCTGGTGCGCGACGGCCGCGTCGTCTGGGAGGGCAAGATCGCGTCGCTCCGGCGCTTCAAGGACGACGCGCGCGAGGTGCTCGCAGGTTACGAATGCGGCATCGGGCTCGAGAACTTCAACGACCTCAAACCCGGTGATATCGTCGAGGACTTCGAGATGGAGGCTGTGCTGCGCAAGCTCGGCGCGCCGCGCGCGGAGGCGTCCCGCGGCGCCGGCGCGGGCGCGGAGAAACAGCTTCAGCCATAGCGCCGGGAGCCCCGTGGCGCGACGCCGCGGCCGGGGCTGGATCGCATCGCCGTTGGGGAGCCGCAATTCATGGTGGTCGGAGTCCTGCGCCTCACGCTCTTCCTGCCGGACAACCATTCGCTGAAGGGCAAACGTCAGGTCCTGCGTGCGATCAAGGACCGCGTGCGCAACAAGTTCAACGTCTCGATCACGGAATCCGACGGCCATGATCTCTGGCAACGCGCGGAACTCGGCATCTGCCAGGTCGGCAGCGACCGGGCCTTCGTCGATTCGGCGCTGCGCGAGGTGGTCAACTTTATCGACGCGTTGGGGCTCGCTCCGCTCGGCGAGGAATTGCTGGAAATTCTGAATTACTGAAGGCGAGTGCGCGCTACGCGCATCGATCGGGATCGGATAATGGCTGAAGGCGATGGCAGACGGCCCGACCGGGTCGCCGAGATGGTGCTGCGGGAGCTGGCGCAGATGCTCGTGCATGACTTGCGCGATCCGCGCCTGCGCGGCGTAAGCGTGACCCGGGTGCGGATGACCGACGACCTGCGGCATGGGCGGGTTTTCTTCTCACACCTTGAAGGGCGGCCGCGCGCCGCTGAGGCGATCAAGGGCTTCCAGAGCGCGGGCGGCTTTATCCGCCGCCGGGTCGGCCGTGCGCTCGGGCTGCGCTACACGCCCGACTTCGATTTCGAATTCGATCCGGGACTGGAGAGCGCCGCGCGGGTCGAGGCGCTGCTGCGCGAAAGCCGCGTCAAGTAAGGACGACCGTGCCGGAGGCACGGAAATAGGGGGCGGGCAAGTCTGCGAGCCGCGGCCAAAATAAGGACGACCGTGCCGGAGGCACGTAACAGGGGGCGCGCCAGCGGAGCCAAAGGCGTAGCGAGCAGGTGAGTCTGCGAACTGCGTTCAGAATAAGGAGTCTGCGAGCCGCGGCCAAAGTCCAGAGTCTGCGAACTGCGTTCAGATGAAGGAGCCGGGAGGCGCGGCCAACATCAAGACTCGCATATTCGCTTCGCTTACGCTCCGCTAGCTTCTATGCTACCCGCTTCCGATGCATGGCATCATCCTTATCGACAAGCCGGCCGGGCCGACCTCGGCGGAGATCGTGCGATTGGTCAAGGCGCGGCTCGGCCGCCGGAGCCGCGTTGGCCATCTGGGAACGCTCGATCCCTTCGCCACCGGCGTGCTGCCGATTCTCGTTGGCGAAGGCACCAAGCTCGCCCCGTTTCTCCAGGAAGGCGCAAAAGAGTACAGCGGGTTAATTGCGCTCGGGACTGAGACGGACACGCTCGATCGAACTGGCGCGGTGGTGCGGACCGCGGCGGTTCCCGTGCTCGACGAGCCGCGTCTGAGCGCGCTCGCGGCGTGCTTCCGCGGCGTGATCGAGCAGACGCCGCCGATTTTTTCCGCCCTCAAGCGCGACGGCGTACCGCTCTACAAGCTC
>Ga0074045_10002200_pt1 | contig 18210 bp, 10 predicted proteins | sample BogForMeECP23OM2_FD_94442 | JGI IMG/M metagenome (GOLD analysis project Ga0074045, IMG submission 94442) | Bog forest soil microbial communities from Calvert Island, British Columbia, Canada - Bog Forest MetaG ECP23OM2 | ecosystem: Environmental > Terrestrial > Soil > Wetlands ...
CGTTTTCGATCATGACCGCCACCTTCGCTATGAAGGCCGTATGGACAATAGCTACCGCGTCGAACTGGTGAAGACCCACGAGGTGCGCGACGCCATCGATGCGCTCCTCGCCCATCGTGAAGTTGAAGTGAGGCATACGGGTGTTTTTGGCTGTTCGACCAAGTGGAAAGAAAAACAGGCCGCGCGCCTTAAGACTCTGCAAAAAATCGAGTCTCAGCCGATCCAACTGGAAATCGCGACCGCGGCGGACTTAAAGGCATTGCGAACCAACCCAACCAAGAAAACTCTGTTGGTCAGTTTCTGGGCTACGTGGTGTGGCTCATGCATCCACGAATTTCCGGACTTCGAAGACACGTTTCGAATGTATGGCGTTCGCGATGTCGAGTTAGTCACGGTGGCGGCAAACATGCCAGATGAAAAGAGCAGCGTATTGCGTGTGCTGGAGAAGATGCACGCTACAAGCCGCAACTTGTTGTTTGCCTCTGACGACACCGCCGGGCTGCAGGCCGCATTTGATCCCAAGTGGGAGTCAGCCGTCCCCTATACCGTCTTGATTAGTCCCGATGGAAAAGTGCTCTATCAGAAACAGGGTTCTGTGGACATCTTGGAATTGAGAAGAACGATCCTGGCGAGCTTGCCGTCGGACTATGAAGGCTTTAATAAATATTGGCTCGATAAGTAATTTACAGCGTGCCCGACACCGCAGGTCCCTGTTCTCGGAGATTCATATAAATGATCTTTCGCTTGTATTTACGAGTCCTCATATTTATCGCGCTTGCAACGACAGCAGTTTGGGCTGGAGACGCGATACCGAAGGCTGCCTGGCGCCGTCCCCTCGGCCTTCCACTCGAGAAGCCCGGGGTGACTCGGATCCCCGGCAATATCGATGATGGGTTTTGGCAAGGCGCACCAGTAGGCGGCTTTGGCTCGGGAACATTTTCACGTACATATCGGGGAGACTTCGCCCGCTGGCACATAAAAGCCGGAGTTCATAAATATGCGCCCGTGTATGCGAATCAGTTTGCAATGTTTCAGCAGGCGGAGGGCGAAACTCAGGGCACGGCCCGCGTCCTGATGACGGATCACCCGGCGGATGGCTCGCTCGCAAGCTGGCAATGGGACTATCCAGTGGGCGCGGGGGAATATGCGGCGCTCTATCCGAAGTCATGGTACGACTATAAATGGGAGAAATTTCCAGCTCATGTAGTACTGGAACAATTTTCCCCTCTGTTGCCAAATAATTATCGCGAGTCAAGCTATCCCGTCGCGGTGTATCGCTGGCATGCGGAAAACCCCACTCATCATGCTGTAACCATCTCTGTCCTTCTCTCGTGGACGAACATGGTGGGCTGGTTTCGTACCTTTACTCGAGATTTTCAAGGCGCTCCGAATCAGGGCAATCACAATCGATTCGTCAGCGAGAAGATCGACGCTGGAATGATGAAGGGTGTGGTTTTCGACCGCAACCGCGCCAGCACCGCCCCGCGCGAGGCTGACGGACAGTTTGCAATTACCGCTTTGGAGTCGCCGGGAGTTGAGGTGAGTTACCAAGCTACATTCCCGTCCGAAGGAGATGGGAAAGCGATTTGGGCGCACTTTGCCAAAGATGGCCAGCTGGCCAACAGCGACCTTTCCTGGGTGAGCGATGGTGAAAAGTTGGCGGGAGCGATCGCCGTGCGCTTCACTCTTCAGCCGGGAGAGACAAGAATCATTCCCATGGTCATTGCCTGGGATTTCCCGGTCGTGGAATTTGGCGAAGGCCGGCGGTGGAATCGCCGCTATACAGATTTCTACGGCACCGGTGGCAACAATGCCTGGGCAATTGCACGCGACGGGTTGCGCAATGCCTCCGCCTGGAGCGACGCGGTCGACACATCGCAGGCTCCCTACGTAAACGATGAAAGCAAGCCTCTGTGGTATCGAGGCATGCTCTTCAATGAACTTTACACACTGACGGATGGAGGATCGTTTTGGGGGCGTCCGGTCGGCAGCGATGGCAAAACTCCTCCTTCCTTCGCGTTGCTGGAGTGCTTCGATTATGCGTATTACGGAACCTTGGACGTTCGGTTCTATGCGTCGATGCCGTTGTTGAAGTTCTGGCCCGACATCGACAAGCAGGTGCTGCGCGAGTTTGCCGACACCGTGCCGAAAGAATGGCCGGAAAAGGGGCAATGGGTCTGGAAGTCGCAACTCACGGGCGAACCCAGCCTGCACCTGCGGAAGAAGAAGGGTGCCGTGCCGCATGATCTCGGCGTCCCCGAGGGAGATCCTTTTCTCGCCGTGAATGAACCCGGCTGGCAGGATACCAACGATTGGAAAGATCTGAATTCAAAATTCGTCTTGATGGTGTATCGCGATTACGTCCTGACTGGCAGCAAAGACACAGCCTTCCTTCGCGAGATGTGGCCGGCGGTGCAGGACGCGATCACCTATCTGCGGCAATTCGATCATGGCGGCGGCATTCCTGAAAATGGCGGTTACCCCGATCAAACTTACGATTCGTGGGTGGTACGCGGTGTAAGCGCTTATTGCGGCGGCTTGTGGCTCTCGGCATTGCGCGCCACGGAGGAGATGGCTCGCACGCTTGGAAAGAACGACGCGGCCACGGAGTATCACGAACTATTTCTCAAAGCTCAGAAGACATACGTTGACCGGCTTTGGAATGGCGAGTATTTCCGCTATGACACGGATAGCGAATATCGCGACAGCGTGCAAGCCGATCAGATGGCCGGCCAGTGGTATGCCGACATGACGGGCCTGGGAGATCTAGTGCCGCACGAAATGCAATTGGCGGCGTCTAGAAAAATATTCGACTTCAACGTGATGAAGTTTGGTGGCGGCGAAATGGGCGCGGCCAATGGGATGGCTGCGGATGGATCGATTATTCGCGATAACGAACAAGCGCCGGAAGTGTGGGTAGGAACCAGCTTTGGATTTGCCGCTCTTCTGCTGAGCGAAGGGATGCGCGACGAGGCTTACCACACGGCCTGGGGGTTGTACCATGTAATCTACGAAAACAAAGGATATTGGTTCCGCACTCCGGAAGCGTGGGACGTGAATGGGAATTTCCGGGCGTCGATGTACATGCGTCCGGCTGCGATTTGGGCGATGGAAATGATCCCGCAGCCGCGAGTTGCAACGCTGCCGCTAAGGCCGCCATCGCCGATGAAATGGCAGGGCGACGAAAAGTAAAGATAGCTGCTGCTCATGAGGTGACGACACCTGAACGACTTCCTCGCGGAGTACCCACGTCACCAAGGAATGTCCTGCATAAAATAAATCCCCCAGACTTCCGCGACCTGTGGGGCCCGCACTTTGCCAACCGACGCGTCCGCTCTTAAAATTTGTAGATCACATCCATGCCGAAAAAGAGCTGGTTTCTGGCATTTCCGTTGTTGTATCCCTCGCGATCCCACGAGTGATCGAAGCGAAGTTCAGGACGGAACATAACCGTGGTCCCGATATATTTGGTGAGATAAAACGTATTTTCGGTATATTTCCCAGCGATCCCCGTCCGCTGGCCTTTCTTATCGTTGAGCAGGTCTGATCGGAATCCGAACATAAACTTGGAGGTGACCTCACGATTTATGTAGTTAACGATCGCGTATTCGGGAGCAGTGCAGCGTAGTTGTCCCGCGGCGCAGAACGCGCCGTTTGCGCCAAGTTCAGGTTTGATCGGATTGGCGACATTGCCGGCGACGTTCGGCACATCGCGTTCATACATGTACCAGGTCTCAGTCGCCGTGTGCCATTTGCTGTTGAACTTGTGGTACCAGGTGAAGTCATAGTCTTGCAGGTTGTTGTAGGCATACTTGCCGTTATTGATGCCGTTCGCACAACCGTAAAAATTGTCGCGGTTACTTGCGGTCGAATAGTTCAAGCAAAAGATGCCCGAGGCTTTGGCATCTTCGGTCCATAAGGCAACATCGTGACCGCCCGATACGCCAAACTGGACCATCCACTGCTTATTCAGCTTGAGGCCGGCATAGATGCCGGTGTCGGTGAAGGGATCGATGGTGTAGAGCAGCGAGTGCGTCATGTTGTAATTGTTCGGGGCCAATTGCGCTTCGATTCCTGGAACCGAGAGGAACCGGCCAATTCGAATGTTGAGGCCATCTTTGACCGGGAAGTAGAGGTCGAAATATTCCAGAACAGGATCGAAGCCGTACTGTTTGTTGGACTGCAAGAGTTGCTCGCTAAAGTAGCCCTTCGCCGTCGTGAAGCGATAGTCGATCCCGAAGAATCCAGTCACGTGGTATCCCCAGTCGAAATGGGTGTTTTGCACTGTGTCGGGAAGGCGTTCGATATATACGACCGCCTGATTGAGTTCGATCTTGTTAGAAAAAATGTCGTATGAGACCGGAAAATTGTTTTGGGCTGAGGTGCTGAAATTGAAGCTGCCTGCGACCCACCCGTACACTTTCGTGCGGCTGTTCTCGAGGTTGAGTGCGGACATTAGAGGATAAGTATTGCCATCGGGGGCGCCGATGTCGGGGGATCCTCCGTATCCCCAGTCGGAGAATGGGAACGGCGGCGAATCTTCGGGCGCCGGAAGACCACGTTTGGTTACGGATGGTCCAGTTGGGTTGGTGCCTGCCCAGTCCTGGCTGTAGAACTGCGCTAAGCGGTGAAAAAAGTTGCCGGTCAGGATGTGATCACTGTTGGGAGTTGGACTCTGTCCGCTCGGAGCCGATGCAGTCTGTTGAGGATCTGGGTTCCCCGGGCTCGTAGGTCGGCTTACCGACGCAGAGGCCTCGGTGGAATCGTCGATAGTCGATTGTTGACTCTGGAGTGGTAGCGTGACTGCCAGGGTCGCTACCAGGACTAAGGCCGCCCGCTTGCCAGCGTCTACCGCAGACCTGTCCACATGGTTCCTGGAGTTCATGAGTGTGAGTCCTCCACGTCACCCAAACTGAATTGAACTTCGAAACTGAACTTCGAAACAATTCCCTCACTTCGTTGCATTCCTGTCTCCACATCCTTTCCTACTGATTACTCGATTCTTGTGATGAAAGGTGGGTTCCACGCGCATCGGCTGGGAAGCGGGTCATGAAGGCGGACACTTTGTGACGGTATTTGGACACATGACATTGTTCGCTGCTCTGCTTTCGAGGTAATCACGGGAGCCAGCAGCGGCATTGTATGCCGCCATCTTTCTCAAGTTTGCAGGGGTGCTGGATTCGACTTCTCTCCTTCTAGCGAATCCAGTCGCGGCTGGAACGCGACATCGCATAGATGCTAATTCACAAAACTAAGGAGTTATCGCAAATGCGCGCGATGGTGTTTGACCTCTCAAGCTCATGACACCTGGCTCACCGTGGTGACTCGGCGTTTCCCTCAGCCCGCCCAAACGGCAAACCGAAGGATATAGAGCGGTGGCCGGAAACCGATGGTATTATCGCAGCGGGAGTCAAGCTGTGGAACCGACAAAACCCAAACTTCCGAGCGAAGCCATCGAGCTCTACAACGATTTCATTCACGGTGAGATTAGTCGCCGCGCTTTCATGGATGGCGTGCAACGACTCGCAGGCGGCCTGGCGGCAGCCACGGTTATCAATGCATTGATGCCGAATTATGCGCTCGGCCAGCAGGTTTCCCGCACCGATGACCGGATCAAGGCCACTTACGAGACCGTACCCTCGGCGAAGGGCAACGGAAGCATCAAGGGATATCTCGTGCGGCCCGTCAGTGCGGATACGCGCTCCGAGACGGTAACGAAGTTACCCGGCGTAATCGTGGTCCATGAGAATCGGGGTCTGAACCCTCATATCGAGGACATCGCGCGGCGGTTTGCGCTCGCCAATTTCATGGCATTTGCGCCGGACGGACTCACATCATTAGGCGGATATCCTGGCGACGACTACAAGGGCGGACAGTTGTTCAACAAGATCGACAAGGAAAAGATGTCTGAGGATATGGTGGCCGCAGCCCTGTGGTTGAAGTCCCGCACTGACTGCACGGGAAAGATCGGCGCTACCGGCTTTTGCTATGGGGGCTCGACCGCCAATATGCTAGCGGTGCGGCTGGGAGCCGACCTGGCCGCAGCGGTGCCGTTCTATGGCGGTCCTCCCGCCCCTGAGGACATCCCGAAGATTAAGGCGGCGATCTTGGTGCATCACGGCGAGCTCGATACGCGACTGGCAGCGACCTGGCCGGCCTACGACCAGGCCCTGAACGCGGCGCACATTCCACACGAAGGCTATATCTACCCGGGTGCTGTACATGGCTTCAATTGCGACGCGACGCCGGAACGGTATAACAAGGCCGCTGCCGATCTAGCATGGCAACGCACGATCGACTGGTTCAACAAATACCTGCGTGGCTGATTCCGCGGTACTTTATCTACAGTTCCGAATGACGAAAACCGGAATGACCGGAACAGCTGTTTTGCCGCTATTCGTAACCCTGAAACGGCAATGTAAGCGGAAAGTTGGCGGGAGCGACGGGACTCGGACCCGCAGCCTCCTGCCTGACAGGCAGACCGTCCCGAATGTAGGAGAGAATCGGCTTTGCCAACGTCAGGCGGCGCAAGTTTCTTCAACGCTGTAGTGGCGATGGCCGCCTGATATCGTGCTCTTGCCAGTCTCCTTCAGTAAGGATTAACGGTCACCGTTACCGGTGGGTTCTGTCCATCCATCCGCATAGATTCCCCTTAAGAGCAAATGAACGCCCTGGCGGCCACTGGAGAACGCGAGGACGCTATTGCTCAGCGTAAGGCTGAAGTTTCTGTTTACAGAATTTGCAGCGACTTGCTGAAATACTTCTTGCGAAAGCTCTCTAGAACTCGAGGCCAGAGGCTGGCGGCCTCGGCTCGAAACAGTACGCGGGTCGCGTGAAACTGTCAACGAGATTATTTGCTTCAGGCAGGTCAATGAATTGCGATATTACGCCATGAAAAGAAAAGACTATCGTAAGTCTCGACGGAGTTTGCTGTGAAGGATCTCCGGATCGCAATCTGCATCTTCGGCGGCTGCAACATCACTGACAAGCGGGATCTGCGAGAAGCGCTGCGCGCCACGCAACACCATCGGCAGCACCAAGCCGAAGAGAAAACCTAGTCACGATGTCCGCAAGGGTGAACTGAATCTTCTCGCGGCGAGAATTAGCACAACTCGAATACAAAACGAAAAGGGGCACCGTCTGGCGGTGCCCCTAAGTTGCGGATAAGATTGGTTGCGGGGGGTGGATTTGAACCACCGACCTTTGGGTTATGAGCCCAACGAGCTACCAGACTGCTCCACCCCGCATTTCGATCATAAACAATGCCCTCGACATCGTCAAACCTCCGGCGACCAGGAATTCGCAGCAATTCATTCCGGCTGCCATGAATTCTCTGGATGCTTGCTCCAGGGATTGCCACTTCATGGAAAGCTCAACGCATCCAACTCCAGCTTCATGGCATCGAAAGCCGGGTGAGGTTTTCTGAGCACGAAAGAGTAGAGCCAGGCATCTAAGATAGTGGCAGCAAGGAGAAAATCATCTATGGCCAGGAAAGATCGCAACTCGAAAATCGATAATGGCGGGCGAGGCGAAGTCAGCGCGCAACCTCGCCTTCACCAGAGTGCTCCCGAGATTCAAGCCTACGGCACGGTTTCGCACATGTTGCCTCTCGAACTTGAGGAACCGGTTCGGCTCGAAATGACTGAACAACTCAACCTGTTGTTAGCGGACACCATGACCTTGCGCGATCTGTACAAGAAATCGCATTGGCAGGTCGCGGGGCCAACCTTCTATCAGCTTCATCTCCTGTTCGACAAGCATTATGGAGAGCAGTCGGAGATCGTAGACACTATCGCCGAACGGATACAGCTTCTCGGAGGAGTTTCGATTGCGATGGCCGCTGATGTGGCCGAAACCACCCGCATTCAACGTCCTCCTCGAGGCAGGGAAGAGGTGCCGGTGCAGATTTCCCGACTGCTGGATGCCCACCAGATTATCATCGGACATTGCCGCACTTTAGCCGGCCGCGCCGATGCACTGGGCGACGACGGCACCAACGACTTGGCCGTGAGCGACGTACTGCGCCCCAACGAACTGCAGGCCTGGTTCTTAAGCGAGCACCTGGTCGATGCGCCGCTCGTGCACGCCGTGCCGTCCAGGCTGCGCAGCGCCAGTTAAGTTCAGATCAAATGACACGAGCAGGCTCTCGACCCGGAGCCTGCTCATTTTTAGTTGCCGGTTTTCCCAGGACTTAAGCGGCTCTGAGAATCTCTTTTTGCTAACTGCGGCTGCCTGCCTTTATGTGATCATGGTCGTAGTACTCGTAAGCCGACATCGGTTTCTCCCCACCCTTCTTCCAGGTGCGTGAATCCTCCGGCAACTTGCCCAGCACCCGTGCCATCTCGCGGATGTGCATGGCGACCGTTCCGCAGCACGCGCCAATAAAGTTGATGCCGACATCGCGCGCCTGCGCGGCATAATCCGCCATCTCCGTACGCGTGAGCTGCAGTGGATCGAGCGCGTAAGGGAACTCCGGAAGGCTGGTGAAGTCGGGTTTTTCCTTCGGCGTTCGGTAGGCGACCGGCTGGCACGCCAGATATCCGGACACAGCCCGGCGCATCTCTTCCATCGGACCTAGAATGTGCTCCGGCGGCCGCAGGCAATTCATGCCGACGATATCGGCGCCCGCATCGAACAGAGCCTTCGCTGCATTCGCCGCGCTCTTGCCCTCGGCGGTTTCATCTTTGTTCTCAAAACAAATCGTGACCATGGTGGGCAATCCGGTTTTCTTCGCACGCTCTACGGCGATGAGCGCTTCTCCCAGCCAGGAGAAGGTTTCGCCAATGATGAAGTCGACGCCTTCTTCAACTTGCACCGCGAGTTGCTCGTCGAAAGTCTTCCGTACGAGATCGGCCGCGGATGCGCTCCCCGGTTCATACATCCACGTGAGACTCAGATTTCCTGCGACCAGGCAGCGGTCTCCAGCAACCTCACGCGCAATGCGGACAGCGGTTCGATTCAGATCCTGCAGCCGATCTTCCAGCCCCACGGTTGCCAGCTTGTCGCGGCTGGCATAGAAGGTAAGAGCCTGCAGCACTTCCGAACCGGCTTCTCGAAACTCGACATGCAATTCGCGCAGCGCCTCGGGATGCGTAAGCACCACCTCCGGCGTGAACGGACCGGCGCGCACCCAGCCGCGTTTTTCCAGCTCCAGAAGATATCCGCCGTCACCCAACACCGGGCCTTCTTTCAGCCTTTCGAGAATTCCTTTCTTTTTCATACTCTCTCCTTAATTGTTTGTTCGCGATCTTTGGATGCTGGCGCAGCTTTGCGGTTAATGGCTCTTACGCCGCGGCCACTTTGAATCTGCCCGTCTTCCAGTCCCGCAGCGCCTGCCGCGCCGCATTGCGGCCGGGCGCGCCTGTAACGCCGCCTCCGGGATGCGTTCCCGCACCGCAGAGATAAAGCCCTGCGATCGGTGTGCGGTACTGCGACCAACCAGGCACCGGACGCATAAAAAATAGTTGTTCCAGCCGCAGATCGCCGTGAAAAATGTTGCCCTCGGTCAATCCGTAGGTTCGCTCCAAATCGAGGGGTGTGAGCACCTGCCGCGCGACAATCGCCGCGGGCACATTCGGAGCGTACTCCGCGATCTTCTTCACCACGCGATCCCCCAATAGCTCCCGCTTGTCATCCCAGCTTCCCTCGCGCAGCCGGTAAGGCACGTACTGCACAAAGCAGGTAAGAATGTGCTTCCCCGCAGGCGCGAGGGAAGCGTCCGCATTCGAAGAGATCACGCAATCCACCCACAGCTCTTCTGGAATCTCACCAAACTTCGCGATGTCGTAACATCGCTCGGCGAACTCAAGCGAAGGCACCAGCGTGTAGAACGTGCGCTCCAGCGGCGACGCCTGGGGCGAGGTTCCCCTGAACCGTGGTTCCTCCGCCAGCACGAAATTGACCTTCGCGCACGGTCCATCCATCTTGATGCCCCGCACTGCGCACAGAAAGTCTTCCGGCAATTCGCGTGCGGCAACCATCTTCAAGAAGGTGCGTTTCGGATCGGCATTCGAGAGAATTATCCGCCCCCGAATCTCGCTCCCATCTTCCAGCACAACGCTGTGAGCCCGGCCATTACGAATTTCAATTTGCGCCACAGAAGAAGAGGTTCGAATCTCAACTCCGAGCTTAGTTCCAGCCGCCGCCAGGGCCTGCGTAATCGATCCCATCCCACCCATCACGTGGCCGTAAAAGCCCTGCAGCTCGTGCTCCCCGCCGCTCAGCAGGTGAAACAGCAGCCCAATAGCCGTTCCCGGCTGGTACGGCCCGCCGTGCTTGCCGTAGACATTGTTCGCGAGGAACATTGTCTTCATCTTCTCAGACTCGTAATTGCGATCGAGAAACTCGCCCAGGCTTCCCGTGAGAAACGAAATCAGCTGCGCAATCTCCGCACTAGAGATCGTGCGAAACCTCTTGCCCACTCGGAATAAGTCGCTCCATCCGCCCAACGTAGAGGTATCCAACTCCGGTGGCGGCTCCATAAAAAATGGTTGCAGATATCGCGCGAGCTTTTTCAGTTGCTCGTCGACCTCCACAAACCGAGACGCATCCTTCACAGAGATCCCGCTGAATTCGGTTTTCGCCCGCTCCCGATCCGCCCACCATGGAACCACCTGCCCGTCAGGAAAGGGGACTTGAATGGCAGGGTCGCAGGGAATCATGCGCAGACCATGGTCCGCGAGGCGCAACTCAGAAATCACCTCGGGCCGCAGCATGCTCGCAATATAAGAGGTTGTCGAAACCCGGCAGCCGGGAGCGATCTCCTCGGTAACGCAACATCCCCCGACAATGTCGCGGCGCTCCAGCACAAGAGTGGAAAGCCCGCCACCAGCCAAGTAGGCCGCCGCCGTCAATCCATTGTGCCCGCCGCCTACTACGATGGCGTCATAAATCGACTTGGAAGTCGAACGCAACATGTGCATCAGTCAAATATGACTAACAGTCACGATCATCTGGACTGCGAAATCAACACTAATGCACACGCCGCCAAAAATGAAGTTGAAAATCAGAGCCAGTTTCTATATGCTTCCGTGACTTGGAGTCATCCATGAGCGGAATCGCCAGTAATCCAATCGCCCAGCCACTGTATATTCGTCGCCGTCACCACCGCCCTAGGTCTGAGGCCAAACGTTCGCGCATCATCGATATCGCCATGCAGCATTTCGCCGAAAACGGCTACCACGCCGCCCGGGTTGGCGATATGGCGGCGGCATTGGGAATCGCCAAGGGGTCTATCTTTCAGCACTTCGGCAGCAAAGACGGATTGTTCTTCGAGGTCTACAAACGTGCCGTGCGCAGTTTCTCGAAATATCTGGACGCGCCTGCTGAAGTGCGCGCCGCCGGCTTCTTCAACGTGCTGCACTACTGGCTGATCCGCACCGAACACATGTTGCAGGAAGATTGGATTCCTTACCGCATCGCCCTGCTCGGCAACTACGGCACCGATCTGGCCTTGAAGCGCGAAATCAATCGCTTCCTGATCGCAGAAGACCCTTACGGCACGGTCAACTTCGTACGCTTCGGTCTCGAGCGTCGCGAGCTCCGTAAAGATATGGACATCGAAATGATCGTCTCCATTCTCGATTGGACCATGGAGCGCTTTCAGGACGCGCTGCTCACCGCCGAGCTTGATCCCGGGCTTTTCCGCAAGCAAGGGGAAATGCCGGAGAAGAAAGATGCTCGCATCCAGCAATTTCTTGCCGTTCTGCAGCGCGCGGTGGGAGCGGAGCCGTTAACACAATCGCGCACGCGGCCGGAACTGCGTAGGCTCGCCACGGCTGATCTGGTCGCCAAGCCCAGAGTTTCGTAGCGGAGCCGAATCCGTCAAACACTGAACTTCGAAACCCGAGAATCATTTTTCAATCCGCACCGAGAGAGCTTCGACCATGCCAACTTCGATCGAGCAGATTCTGCTGAGTTACGACGACCACGCGCCACTTTCTCAGGCCTCCACGATTCCCGCCTCGTGGTATTTCGATCCCCGCATCGCCGAACTCGAACGCCTCAATGTATTCAGCAAATCCTGGCAACTGGTGGCGCGCACCGAGCAGGTAAAAGCGCCCGGTCACTTCGTTGCCACAACGGTGGCCGGCGAGCCGGTGGTTGTAGTGCGCGGCAACGACGGCGCTCTGCGCGCTTTTTACAACGTTTGCCGCCACCACGCTGCCGCGGTTGTAACTCAGCCTTGCGGACAGGCGGCTCTGCTTCATTGTCCCTATCACGGCTGGAACTATGGTCTCGACGGCTGCCTAAAAGGCATGCCCGAATTCGAAGGAGTTGAAAATTTCGATCGCTCCCAGAACGGCCTCGTCCCCATCCGCGTCGAAACCTGGGAGTGCTTCGTCTTCATCAACCTGGACAATGATGCAGACCCTCTCACCGATTTCCTGGGGGGTCTGGTCCAGCGCGTAGCCCCTCTCGGCATCAGCGAGCTTCACTACTTCGACCGCCGCACTTACCACATCAACTGCAACTGGAAGGTTTTCGTCGATAACTTTCTCGACGGCGGCTACCACGTTCCTCATCTGCACAAGGGTTTGAGCTCCGTCCTCGATTACAAGCAGTACACCATCGAGAATGAAGACCGTTACTGCCTGCAGTCCAGCCCCATGGTCGCCTCCGATTCGGACGCCGCCACTGGCGCCACCCGCAAGGGCGACCGCGCCTGGTACTTCTGGCAGCATCCCAACCTGATGATCAACTGTTACGCCGGATACATGGACACGAATCTCGTCATCCCCGTCGACGTCGATCACTGCACCGTGATTTTCGACTTCTATTTTGGCGATATCAGCGAAGCGAGTCGCCAATACAACGAGCAGTCGGTCAACGTCGGCAATCGCGTGCAGGAGGAAGATCTCGGGATCTGCGAGGACGTACAGCGCGGCCTGAAATCGCGCGCCTATAAGGCCGGGCGTTTGTCCGTGCGCCGCGAGGCGGGCGAACAATTGTTCCATCGACTCCTTGCCGCCGACCTCAAGCAGGGTCTGGTCGAGCCATCTGCTGGTCTAATAGAGTAAGGAAAAAAATGATCAACCTCTGCCGCGCAAAAGAAATCACCCCTGGTATTCGACACTGCCTGCTGACCTCAACAGCCTGCTGCGTGCTAATCGGCGCGGCTTCCGCTCAGGTAACCGCCATCCGCGCGGGTAAGCTGATCGACCCAGACTCCTCCGCCGTTCTGAAAAATCAGATCATCCTGATCCGCGACAGCAAAATCCAAGCCCTGGGAAGCGATCTCGCAATTCCACCCGAAGCCAGGGTCATCGACCTATCCAAAATGACCGTCCTGCCCGGCCTGATCGACTGCCACACTCACCTCGCCGATGGAGCCCACACCACCGATCCCGTCAGTCAGTTCACCAAAACCGCGGCGCGAATCGCGCTCGAATCAGTGCCGAATGCGCGTGTCACTCTCGAAGCCGGCTTCACCACGGTGCGCGATGTAGGCACCTATCGCGCACTGGGCGACGTTGCCCTCCGCGACGCCATCAATCGCGGCGACATCATCGGCCCCCGCATGTTCGTCGCCGGAGCCTACGTAACCATCTCCGGCGGCGCAGGCTCCGACTCCGGCCTCGCCCCCGATATCAAGCTTCCCTGGGATATGCACTACGGCGAAGCCAACGGCCCCTGGGAAGTGCGGCGGGTCGTTCGTCAACTCGTACACGATGGCGCCGACCACATCAAAGTCCTCTCCAGTGGCGCCGTTCTGACTCATGGCAGCAATCCCAACTCGCAGGAGTTCACCCTGGAAGAGTTACAGGCCGCAGTCGACGAAGCCAGCCATTTCGGCCTGCGCGTCGAAGCCCACGCGCACTCGCCGCAAGGCATCAAGAACGCGATCCGTGCCGGCGTGGCTTCGGTGGAACATGCCACCATGATCGACGATGAAGGCATCGCCTTGGCTAAACAGCACGGCACCTATCTCGACATGGATATCTACGACGAAGAGTGCATTCAGGAAGAAGGCAGAAACGGCAGCATGCCCAAAGATTTTCTCGAGCACGATGCCCAACTCGGCGAACTCCACCGCCAGAACTTCCGCAAGGCCGTAGCCGCCGGAGTCAAGTTGTCCTTCGGCACCGACGCCGGCGTCTGTCCCTACGGCATCAACGCCAAACAGTTCGCCTTCATGGTGAAATACGGCATGACGCCCATGCAGGCCATTCAAGCCGCAACCAGCAACGCCGCCGACCTGCTGGGCCACTCGAACGAGATCGGCTCCATTAAACCGGGAAAGTACGCAGACATCGTCGCGGTAAACGGCGATCCGCTCGAAGACGTAAGCGTGCTCGAAAATGTCCAGTTCGTAATGAAAGACGGCAAAATCTACAAGCAATGAATCCGCCAGACGACGCTTTGGGGCGAGATGCAAGATAGAATTATCACGTCCCAGCCCGAAGGGCGGCATCCGTTAGCCCCGGACGTAAGTCCGGGGTAGGAGGGGACGAAGAACGAGTCCCGCTGGGGACGGCATCTGCTTCTCACCAACTAATCCCGGCGGTTCACGTGCCGTCTCTACTGGAGAGGTAAGAGCGCCAACTACTGATGATCTCTCGCAATCGTCTCCTGCCATGTTTTCGTCTTTACCACAGCCCCATCCTTCAACAACTCGCGCGTGTACTTGTAATAAAAATTCTTCTGATCCGTGGTCACCAGCAAATGACCGCGCCAAGTCAAAGTCCGCCCCTGCAGCGTAAACACACTCTCCGCCTCACCTCGCACCGAACAGGTTTCCGGATGCGCATCGTCTGCATCGTAGATCAAATTCTCATAGTCGATTTCTTTTCCCCACGGATATTCGCCGCTCTCCTTCCCCTTCCAATGAACCGTAGTCTTGTGCCGAGCCTCATCGCGATCCACCGTCCACTCGCCCGGCCAGGGAAAGCCCTCACTCTTGATGTCGGTGCGCTCTTCGGAAGGCTCGGGCGGCGAAAACGCAGACGGAACGGCCCCGTGCTCGGGAACGACCGGAAGCACAACCCGCGAACCATCTGCTCCACCCAGTTCAAGAGACGTGGTCATCGAGTAGGGAGTTGGCAACATCATCGGCCACAAGGCGTTTGAGATCGCCACGCGAATGCGATGGCCCTTAGGAAATACCCACGACGTCAAATGCATCTCGATGTCAATCGCATAAACTTTGCCAGGCTCCAGGTCGCGAGGCTCGCTCATCGACTCGCGCTGCGCCCCATTGATTCCTGCACCGGTAAGCTGGGTGACCGTTCCATCGGGGGCAACATCAGAAAGCCGGGCAATCCAATCCGCGAGCGGCGCCGTAGCCGAAACGCGCAGCAAAGCATGCGGACGCCCCAAAATCGACAAGTCCTGCGGCAACGGCGCGGAATCGTACACCAAACTGAAGGCATCCACCGGCCGTACATCGCTCAGCAGCTCACCCCACCAGAAACCCGCCTCCACACCTACCGACGGCACATATTTGAGTTGATGCGCCTCAGCCCGCGCCGCGCTCTCCGCAAGCGAGTGATCACCTTGCAAGAATAAAGTTGACGCCCGGGCCTCTTTCGGTGGCCAAACGTCTTCCCGCCGCCATTCGCCGGGAACGTTTTCCAGACTCGGATCTGGCGGATGCCAGTGCTGCATATAAATCACCAGCCGGGGATCGCGCTCCACGCCTGTATCACGACCCTTCAGCCAATGATCGAACCAGCGCACCGCTTCATTCCGCCATTCGATCTGCGGCCCCGGCACGGCCTCGTTCGGAAACGTGTGGTTCCACGGTCCCACAATCGCCTTCACTGGGCCGCTTGCTTGCATCAGCATGTCGGGGACATTATCGCGATAGCCGTCGAGCAAGCCGCCGATCAGGAAGCTGGGAATCGTAATCTCTTTCAGCGGACGCACCCGCTCCCGCCAGAACGGCCCATCCCGCTGGTGCTTCAGATAGAGCAGCGACCACGGTGGCGTCTCGAACCGCGGGCCCAGAATTCTCTCTTCGATCGTGTAATCCGGAGCGCCTGTCCATCCCTCGGCCATATCCATGTTCAATTCGAATTCATCGATGTGCGCGATGCCATCCACGTAATGCACGTCATCGTGAAACAATTCCGCGATCGCATCCGTGGCCAAAATCGCTTTCAACCCCGGGGCGTGCCGCATCGCCATCTGCAAAGCCGTGAATCCGCCCCAGGAAATCCCAAACATGCCTACATTTCCATTCGACCACGGCTGGTGTGCCAGCCACGCAATCACCTGCTCGCCGTCGATTTGCTCTTGTTCGGAATACTCCCGCTCCGGAGGAGATCCCTCGCTGGCGCCGAACCCGCGTATATCCACGCGCACGCTCACATACCCCCGGCGCGCAAAATAAGCATGCTTGGGATAGTCGCCCGCAGCCGTGCCGTCATCCTTTCGATAAGGCAAATACTCCAGCAGGGCGGGGAACTTCTCGCTGGGTTTTGCGCCCTCGGGCATGTAAAGCGTTGCTGCCAGCCGGACTCCATCCTTCATCGGAATCCAAGCCGACTCCATGCGCACGCCGTAGGTGGGGGGAGTGGGCGGTTCGACGGCATGTGCCTTGAAACAAAGAACCGAAAGAACTAGGAAAATCCAGAGAAACCGCCAAGTCTCCCATCTGATCAAATAAAATCTCCTGAAAGTATTCGCTAAATCCTAATGTCGTCCATCAAACCGTTCGAAGATCGTGTCGTCGAGCGCCGCCGATTGTCCCCATGAACCTCTGCGTCCCCTGTGTTGAAAAGTTTTCGCCGTGCCTAATTCTGCTCCCGCCGCATCGCCTGCAGATCGATTCCCAACTGCTCGGCCTTCTTATAAAGATGACTGCGCTCCAGGCCCAAAGATTTCGCCGCCATACTGACATTGGAATGACAACGCTTCAACTCCGCGAGAATAACTTCCCGTTCGAAAACATCGACGCGATCCGACAAGGTTCCAGACGACCCCACAGAAACTGCAGTCCCAACCCCGCCCTTCGGCAAAGCCATATCGACGGTCTCCAAATCCACTCCGCCGTTAGTAGCCAACAGCATCAGTCGCTCCACCATATTGCGCAACTCGCGGACATTGCCCGGCCACGCGTACGCCTGCAGCGCTGCCATCGCCTCCGCGCTAAAGGGAAGCGGCTTCCACCCATTTTGCGCGCTCACCTGCGCGGCGAAGTGCGCCACCAAAAACGGGATATCTTCCCGCCGCTCGCGCAACCGCGGCAGCAGCAGGGGAAAGACGTAAATGCGATGAAACAAATCCTGACGGAATTTCTCCTCGCGCACGCGCCCCTCCAGATCGCGATGCGTCGCCACCACCACTCGCACATCCACACTTACCGGCTTGTCGCCGCCGATGCGCTCCACTTCTCCTTCTTCCAGCACGCGCAGCAATTTGGCCTGCATGGCAAGAGGCATGTCTCCGATCTCATCCAGAAAAATCGTGCCGTGATCCGCCTGCTCAAATTTTCCGATGTGCCGTCCCGCCGCTCCTGTGAAAGATCCTTTCTCGTGACCGAAGAGTTCCGACTCAATGAGATCCGCCGGCACCGCCGCGCAATTCAAGGTAACAAACGCTCCGCCAGCGCGCGGGCTGCGTTCATGAATGGTTCGTGCCACGAGTTCTTTTCCCGTGCCTGTTTCTCCTAAAATGCACACTCGCGTCTCGCTCGCCGCAACCCGTTCCACCTGCGCCATCACGCGCCGCATAGCCTCGCCTTGCCAGACAATTTCATGTTTTCCCAACCGTTGTTTGAGCAGACGATTTTCGCTCTCCAGCCGTTGCAGCTTCAGCGCATTCTCCACCGTCAACAAAAGTTTGTCGGATGAGATCGGCTTCTCCAGAAAGTCCAGCGCGCCCAACCGCGTAGCCCGCACCGCCATTTCGATATCCGCCTGCCCAGACATCATTACGACCGGCGCGGTGACTCCCTGCGCTTTCAATTCTTCCAGAAGCGCGAGCCCGCCCTTACCCGGCATCACCACGTCAGAGAGGATCACATCAAAGTTCTGAGACTTCGCCAGCTCCAGCGCCTTGGCCGCGTTGTCGCACACGGTGGCCTCGTGGCCGGAGAGGCGAAAAGCCCGCGCCAACGAAGCCAGGGTGTTGGCTTCGTCGTCCACGATCAGCAGATGCGCTTTCGTTCCCAAACATCCTCCCGATAGATGTCGCTATCTTGCACTATCAAAGCGAAATCAACTTAACCGGCCACGCGCTGCGGCTCTGAATTCCTCGGCAATTCGA
>Ga0074045_10002201_pt1 | contig 18186 bp, 11 predicted proteins | sample BogForMeECP23OM2_FD_94442 | JGI IMG/M metagenome (GOLD analysis project Ga0074045, IMG submission 94442) | Bog forest soil microbial communities from Calvert Island, British Columbia, Canada - Bog Forest MetaG ECP23OM2 | ecosystem: Environmental > Terrestrial > Soil > Wetlands ...
GAGAATCCAAAGCCTTCAACTAGTCTGATACGCAAGCGTAATGTCATTGTCTTCTTCCTCTAGCAATTCCGATTGGAAGTTCCAGGAGTTCTAGGTAGGTTATTACCCGATAGTCCTTCAAGAAATTCTTCACGATCTCAATCGAATTGTCAAGTTTTTTATGAGTTTAATATCTGAATTATGTGAATAATGCTTTTGCGAACTGCGACAAACCGGCCTCGACGGCGAAGTCTTCGGGTGATTTCGGGCCTTGATGCGGAGATTGGCCGGGAACCCTGCCGAGATCTCTATCTGCCGACGAGCCTGCCGTTCGCCTCAATCCACTCCCTGAACTCGTCAAGTGTCTCCGAAAGAGCACAGCCCGGCATTGCGAAGGCGGTGGCGGAAGGAAGGCCCAGCGCTGGCCGCGGATGCTGGAATTTCTAGCGGCAACAGCCCCCAGGGCGGGATGTTTTCCTCACTCCAGCTCAGTTCAACACGCTGCTCCCCGCGTGCGGAGACGACGCCGAACTGCGTGCCTTTTTGGTTCTCGCGGGCACGACGGGTGCGCGAAAGAGTGAAATTCTGGCCACGCGCTGGGATGAAGTCGAACTCGAGGGCACATCACCCCACATCTACATCCCAAGGACGAAGAACGGACGGCCTAAGCGACTGCCCTTGGCATCAATAGCAGTGGAAGAGCTGCGCCGACTACCGAGCCACGGAGGGGATGAGTACCTCTTCCCGCCCGAACGCGGCAACGTCCGTTTCACCGGAAAGTCGGTACACCGTTGGGACATGCGAAACAGTTTCAAGGCCGCGTGCGAGCGCACGGGCAAGGAGTTCGAAGGCTTGCGCATTCACGACCTCCGCCACATGGCCACAGCGATATTGTTTTTGCGTGGCATTCCAGAGGCGGTGATTCGCAAGCTCACCGGGCACCGCAGTCGTGAATGGGAGCGCTACGAGCGTCTCTCTCCGCACTTCAGACAGCGGACGGTGGAACTGATCGCAAACGAACTCACCGGCGCTGGTGACGCACCTACTGGCACACCACCTTCCGAGAGGGTCGTACCAAAGGCGGAAGTGGTTGAACTGAATGGCGGGGACGACGGGGCTCGAACCCGCGACCTCCGACGTGACAGGCCGGCGTTCTAACCAACTGAACTACGTCCCCGCTTGTGTCACACGCGACAGTTCCATCGTAACACGGCGCCGGTGCGGGCTCCAAACCGCGCGCGAACCGCACGCGATACACTTGTCTGGTGATGAGCGACCCACTTGCGTACCTGCACGATCAGATCGAACAGTGGAAGAGCGAAGGCACTTACCAGCGCCTGCGCGTTCTCGAATCGGCCAGCGCGGCGGAATCCCGATTCGATGGCAAGGACGTCATCAACCTGGCGTCGAATAACTACCTGGGCCTCACCACGCACCCGAAGTTGCGGGAGGCGGCGATCGATGCGGTGAAGCAGTACGGCGCGGGCTCCGGTGCGGTGCGCACCATTTCCGGTACCATGTCGCTGCACCTCGCGCTCGAAGAACGAATCGCCGCGTTCAAGAACGTCGAAGCCTGCGTGGTCTTTCAATCCGGTTTCGCCGCCAACGCGGGCACTGTGTCCGCAATCCTGGGGCCGGACGACCACATCGTCTCCGATGAGCTGAATCACGCCAGTATCATCGACGGCTGCCGTCTTTCGCGGGCGAAGATACACGTCTTCGCCCACAAGGACGTGGCCGCGGCGGACGGCATTCTGGCCTCGCTCTCCGGCGCCGGAGGGAAGAAGCTGCTCATCTCAGACGGCGTGTTTTCGATGGACGGCGACATTGGCCCGCTGCCCGGCCTGGTGGCGGCGGCGGAAAGGCACGGCGCCATCATGATGGTGGACGACGCGCACGCTTCCGGCGTGCTGGGCCGCAACGGCCGCGGCACCATCGATCATTTCGGCCTCCATGGGCGTGTACACGTTCAGGTGGGCACGCTTTCGAAAGCCATCGGTGTGCTCGGCGGCTACGTTTGCGGCAGCCGCGACCTGATCGAGTTTCTGTATCACCGCGCGCGGCCGTTTCTGTTTTCGACCTCGCATCCACCGGCCGTCGCTGCCGCGTGCCTGGCCGCGTTCGACGTGCTGGAGCAGGAGCCGGAGCGCATCGACGCGCTGTGGGCCAACGCACGCTACTTCAAACAGGGACTCGCCTCGGCGGGTTTCGATACCGGAATCAGCGAGACGCCCATCACGCCGGTGATGGTCGGCGAGGCGGCGCTGGCGCACCGGTTTTCGCGCGAGTTGTTCGCCGAAGGAGTGCTAGCCACAGGCATCGGTTTCCCCACCGTGGCCCAGGGCAAGGCGCGCGTGCGAACGATCGTGGCCTCCACGCACACCAGAGCGGACCTGGACCGTGCGCTCGATATCTTCGCCAGGGTCGCCAAGCGCCTGGAAATCCTCTAGTCCCATCGCTGGGTCCAGGCAGTTAACGCTTGGTTTGCCTGAGTGGGCCCAATCCTCCTGGACCAGCCTGGAGCGGGGCCCTACAGTTGGCCGGCGAATCAGCCGATGAGCGAACTGCAATGTATCCGCAACCAGTTGTCGCCGCGATGACGGGGGCGTTCCTGCTCTGGCTGGGCGCTTGTTCGCACCCGCGCATTGGTCCCGGAGGGTTGGTGAGCATAGCCGATCTCCGCGCCGGTCATCTGCCGGTCGCGGCGGAGGTGTGCGTCAGTGGCGTGTCCACTTACTACGAGGAGCCCTCCGGCTCTCTCGTGCTGGAGGACAAGACGGGCGCCACCCGATTTGACCGAATCCATGCGCCGGGGCTGTCGGACCTTCAGCAGGTTGAGCTCTGCGGCGAAACGCATCGCATCCAGGGCGGCATGTCGCTGGTCAGGCCGGAAGTCAGGTCTCTACGGAAGGCCAGCCCCCCGCCCGCGAGGCGAACATCTCCCGCCGAGTGGCTCCAAGGCAAGGCGGACTGGCAGTGGGTCGGGATAGAGGGGATCCCTCACGCGGTCACCCTCGATCGCCTCGGCCTCCTGACCGTACACATGGTGGCGGATGGCCGGCGTGTGCGCGTATTCGTTGGCAGAAGCAGCGGTCATCCATCGACTGCTTACCTGCTGGGGACCAAGGTCCGCGCCATGGGCGTAGCTCGCCAGCCGTCAGGCCGTTCGGCCAGCGAGGATCTCCTGCTGCTGAGCCCGGGGATGCCGTTTGTGGAGGTGGCGGTGCCGGCAGTGCCGGTCGCATCGCTGCCGATGGTCACGGTAAAGGAAGCGGTCAAGCTGGCCGGTCCGCTGCCTGCCCGGCGGGTCCGGCTGCGGGGAAGCATCGATGTCAGGGCTGACGGCCAGGAGCAGTGGTTCCGCGACTCCACCGGCGAAATGCGTTTAGCCATGCAGGAATCTCAGTTCGCGCAAACCGATGACGCGGAGATCGCCGCGTTTCCCGTGCGGGCGAGCCCGGGCGCCGTGGTGCTGGATGGGCCGGTGTCCACCCGCAATGAACCTCCGGTCGCGCACGAGGTTCTCACTTCGACAGCCGCGATTCACGCATTGTCCGCCCAGGAAGCGTTGCGCTCCTTGCCCGTCAAGCTGCGGGCGGTGGTTACGTACCACGAGGCCAACGGGAACACCTTCGTCCAGGACCACACGGGCGGCATCTTTTGCTCGACCTTCGGCAGAGGCGTCATCTCGTTCGCGGCCGGCGACCTGGTTGAGATGAGCGGCGTCACCGCGCCCGGCGATTTTGCTCCCATCGTGCGCAGTGGCGAGTTTCGCAGAGTCGGGAAGGGTGAGATGCCCAAGCCACGGGCCGCCAGTCTCGACGAACTCCTCACGGGCCGGGAGGACAGCAACTGGGTGCAAGCGGAGGGTTACGTCACCGCGGTCCAGCCGGGGGACGGCACGGTTGGGCTTACGGTGGCGGAGGGTGGGCGCACATTTGTGGTGTGGATTACCGATCGCGGCCGCCCGGCCAGCGACCTAATATATGCCCGCGTGCGGCTGGAAGGCGTCTGCACCACCCGTTTCAACGATCGGGGCCAATTGATCGGAATTGGGATGATGGTGCCGGGTTGGAGGTATGTCACGATCCTCGAACCGGCGGCTGCGAACGCGGAGGACCTGCCCAAGACTCCCATCGCCAGCCTGATGCAATACTCGCGGGAAGGGTGGCATCAAGCGCGCGTTCGAGGCGCGGTGACTCTGGTTGATGCCGATGGCGCCTACGTCGAAGATGCCACGGCCGGACTGCGGGTTAAGGCCGCTCTGACCGCCGGCATTCGCCCCGGCGACGAAGTCGAAGCCGTCGGAATGCCGGTCGTTGGGCCCTTTTCCCCAGTATTGCAACACTCCGTGGTGCGGCGCGTGGGACATGCCGCGCCGCTCAATCCACCGGATATCGCGGCTCAGGACGCTCTGGCCGGCGCCTGCGATTCCCAGTTGGCGCGCGTGGAAGCGACCGTGGTGGACCATGTCTCGACCTTCACCGACCAGAGGTTGGTGATGCAGGCCGGGGACATGCTGTTCAGCGCGCACCTGCCCTATGAGCGCAAGGAAATGGTCTGGCCCAATAACGGCGCCCTGCTCCAGTTGACGGGAGTTTGTTCGGTGAGCGTGGAAGACAATAGGATGATTACGCCGACGGCGTTCAATCTGTATCTGCGATCGGCCGCCGATATCACCGTGCTCCGCAACGCGCCGTGGCTGAACACACAACGCGCCTTTCAGGTGCTGGGGATGATGGGCACGCTGATTCTCTGTTCGGCTGCATGGATTCTGGCGCTGCGAAAGAGAGTGCAGCGGCAGACCGGAATCATCCGCAAGCAGTTGGAGCGGGAAGCGCGCTTGCGCGAAGCCGCTGAAGCCGCCAGCCAGTCCAAGAGCGAGTTCGTGGCCAACATGAGTCACGAGATCCGCACACCGATGAACGGTGTGATGGGCATGACCGAATTGCTGCTCGACACCGAGACCACCGCCGAGCAGCGCGAATACCTGGGCATGGTGCGCAACTCGGCGGACGCCCTCCTCACCGTCATCAACGACATACTGGATTTTTCCAAGATCGAAGCGGGCAAGCTGGACCTGGACTGTGTGGACTTCCCCTTGACGGCCACGCTCGACCAGATCATGAAGATCTTCGCCCTGCGGGCGGCCGAGCAGGACCTGGAGTTGACCTGCGAGGTAACCCCCGCAGTTCCCGAGATGCTGTTAGGCGATCCTACACGGCTCCGGCAGGTCGTGAACAACCTGGTCGGCAATGCGCTCAAGTTCACCGAGCGCGGCGAAATCGCGGTGAAAGCGGACTTGAAAAGCCGTGACGACGACTCGCTGCTGCTGCACTTCACGGTGCGCGACACCGGCATCGGCATACCGGCGGAAAAGCAAACCAGAATCTTCGAAGCCTTCTCGCAGGCCGATGGCTCGACGACGCGCAAGTATGGCGGAACCGGCCTGGGGCTCACCGTCTCACTGCGCCTGGTGAAGATGATGGGCGGTGAAATGTGGGTGGAGAGCGAGGCGGGCCGAGGCAGTTGTTTCCACTTCACCGCGCGCGTGGCGGCGTCAAGGGCGGTTCGTCCTTGCCCGGCCGTGTCGCCACTCGTGCCCGAAGGCGCTCAGTTTGTGGTACTGGACGACAACGAGACCAGCCGCCGCATTCTGCGGGATACCCTTGCCAAGTGGGGCGGGGACGTGTCGGCGGCAGCCAGCGCCGATGTGGCGCTGGCACTGATGCGCGAGCGGGTGGCCGCCGGCAAGCCGGTGACACTGCTCGTGGCCGACGCCCACTTGCCCGAAATGGACGGCTTCTCGCTCGCTGAACGCATGAAGGGCGATCCGGAACTTACTCGAATCCCCATCCTCATGCTCACCTCGGCCGGCCGGCGCGGCGACGTGGCGCGGTGCAGCCAACTGGGCGTCGCTGCGAATCTGACCAAGCCGGTCAGCCAATTCGAGTTGCGCGAAGCGATCCTCCAGTTGTTCGACCGTACCGGTAGCGCAGGGGCTTGGGGCGCCCCCATCACCCGTCACCGGACTCACGAGGGGCACGCTGTGTCGAGCTTGAAGATCCTGCTGGCGGAAGACAATCCCATCAACCAAAAGCTGGCGTTGAGGATGCTGGAAAAGCGCGGGCACAAGCTTACCTTGGCGAACGATGGGCGAGAGGCGCTGGCCGCCGTGCGGAAGGATGCGTTCGATCTGGTCCTGATGGACATTCAAATGCCCGGGATGGACGGCTTCGAAGCCGCGGCGGCGATCCGCGAGAGCGAACGTGGAACCGGCAAACACCTGCACATCGTGGCGATGACCGCGCATGCGATGAAGGGCGACGAACAGCGTTGTCTGGACGCCGGCATGGATGGCTATCTTGCCAAGCCGATCCGGTGCGAGGATCTCTACGCGTTGCTGGACGCCTTCGCGGAGAATCGCGTAACGGCGGCGCTGCAAGCACCCAGACACGACAGCCGCCCGGAGCCGGCAGGCTAGGGCCTAAGCCGTTCCACTAAGTCTGCTGCCCCCGCCGAGCGTCGCCTCAACCGTCCTTCGCCGCCATTTCCTCGCACACACGAACGGCGTTCGACCGCGCGCTCGATGCGTCCGCCAAGGCCGGCGAACACTGGGCAATCCGGGGAAGCCGGACCTTCGATCGTACGATGAGCTACTCCATTCCCCGCGACAGTCGCCGCCGCCACAGCTTTCAGGTGCGCTCGTACGGTGTGTTGCGGTGCTTAAATGGAACCGTATTATGCGGTCTGAGAACTAATAGAACAAATACTTCCGCCACTGCGCGTCGCTCTTGCCGAGCATTCGCATCAGATTGCGGCTGGTGTGAAGGCTGAACGGACGCGGTGGACGCGCCAGCCGCATTCCCGCTTCTTCCGGCGTCCGGCTGCCCTTGCGGTTGTTGCAGTGATGGCAACAGGCGACCAGGTTCTCCCAAGCGGATTCGCCCGCCCGCGAGCGGGGAATCACATGGTCCAGCGTCAGTTCCCCGGACGGCAGCGTCCGATGGCAGTACTGGCAGGTGTAGCGGTCGCGCATCAGGATGTTCTTGCGCGAGAGAGCCCGCGTCTGGTGCGGGATCCGGCGGTATTCGAGCAAGCGGATCACCGACGGCAGGCGCATCGCCGCGCGCGCGGAATGAATTGCGTTCGACGATTCTTCTTCCGCCGAAGCAACGCCCTTCAGCACCAGCACCAGGGCGCGCCGCGCGCCACAAATGTTGATCGGCTCATAGCTGGTGTTGAGGACCAGCACAGGCTTTTGCAGTCGATCGGCCATTCAGCAAACTCCCTCGGCTGCCGCCCCGCTGGTCCGCGGCGAAAACCCGATACGCCGGTCGGCGCGCGCCAGCGTCAGCAGTGCCACGCGCGCGGCGCCGGCCCGCTTCAAGGCCAGCGCGCAGGCCATGGCGGTCGCGCCGGTAGTCAGCACATCGTCGATCAACAAGATGCTGCGGCCCGCCACCCGGTCCGGCCGGCGGCAGGCGAAGGCGCCGCTCACGTTGTGGCGGCGGCTGGTGTGGCTCATGCTCGCCTGCGACGCGGTGGAGCGCACGCGGCGCAGCAGACGCGCGCGCGGGATTCCGGTATGCGCGGCGACGCGGCGCGCCAGCAGGTCCGCCTGGTTGAATCCGCGCTGCCAGCGCTTCCGCCAGTGCAACGGCACCGGCGTCACCCAGTCGAAGGATTGATCGCGCGGTAGCGCCCGCAGCAGCAAATCTCCCAGCGGCCGGTCGAGCGTACGCACCTTCCCGTATTTGTAAACGTGGATCAACTGCCGCAGCGCGCCATCGTACGTGCCAAATGAATAGGCGGCATCGAAACCGCGCAGGCCGGTGCGGCATAGCGCACAGCGGCCTTCCTCGTCGAGCGGGAACCGGTTCAGAAACGGAGTGCGGCAGCACACGCAGAAGTAATCGGCTTCGAGAGGCGCCGGCTCGCGGAGGCAATCCGGGCAGATGGGAATCCGGGAGACGTCCAATAGCGGCTGACCGCACACGCGGCAATCGTCGGGGAGGAAAAGGGAAAAAAAGGCGCAGGAGGTTGCTCGGACTAACCGGGGACCTAAGTTCGAGATTGCGGCTTGCCTGCTACTCGAGAAGACCCACCTCCTCTAAGACTTATATTGTAAACGAATTCCGGTGGTACGGGAATGACAGCCCGGTAACAGGGTGTGGAATATGGAAGCTGCACACTCTGCCAGAGTCTCGACACATCGCGAAATCGGGCCGCAGGCTACACACCAAACGGAGCCGCGACCGTGAGGCCGCAGTTGGTGGGCCGGTTATCGAGCCGGTGCCAGCCTAGCGCGGCGCGGCTGCCACGTTGAATCCGCCAACCACGATGCCGGGCCGCTCGCCACGCGTATCGGCATCGTTGAGCCGGGTGACAATGGAGCGCCGTTCGCCGGGCATCAGTGCTACGTAATTGTCGCTGTAAAGAGCCGGCAGGATGCGGTCGCCGCTTTGCGCGCGCACGGCCTTCACTGTGACCATGAGCGCCGGCTGCGCCGACGAGTTATGCAACTCGGTCCTCAGCACCCATTCGCCGCCCTGGCGCTCCACCTGCGTGGCCGCCTCCACGGCAACTTTTGGTAACTTGCGGATGGCGCGATAATCGTACTCCTTGGTGCCTCGCAGGTAGAAGTTATCCGAGATCGTCCCATCGCCGCCGGCCAGCTTCAGGCGGATGAAATGGACCGGCGTCAGTGTGGCGGGAAACTCGAGGTGGATGGGAGCGGCCACGCTATCCTCGGCACTGTCCAAGGTAGCGGACTTACTCCACGCGACCGTGCCATCCATGTTCATCACCTCGGCTGTGGCCGTCAGGCCCTTGGCGTTGCCGCCGCTGTAATTCACCACTTCGACGTCGTCCGTGAGCGGGTTCCACTGGATGTGCAACGGCTCGGAGCCTTTCTTGGCGCCAAAGTAACCGGCCGTTGGATCGAAGTAGTAATCGTAAGTCTGCCAGACGAAGGAGGGCCAGCAGGGATGGCTCATCCAAAGCAGCACGCCCATGCGGTTCTTGCCCTGCGCTTCGAACATGGCGCGATAGCCGTCGTAGTTGACGAACTGCGCCAATTCGACCCAGTCTTCGGCGTTGGTCGCGCCGCCGTAATTCTCCTCGATCATTTCGTTGAATGCCGCCCCGCGCTGCGCGCCCTGCTGATTGAAATCGTGCATTCCCCACACGTCGCCCTGCGGCCAGCGATCCGCTTCGGGCATCATTTGGCGCAAGCTATCCATGGTGACGATGTTGGGCATGCCGAGTTCGCTCGACAATTGCGTGGTGGCCTTGTACCTGAAGTAGAAGCGCGGCGTCTCGGCAAAGTAAGGGCCGTGGCCGGTGACCACATCGTCGGCTGAGCTGGGAATGTAATGGATGGCGGGATCGAGTTCGGCCAGGATGCCGCGGAGTCCGCGCTCGATCGGATCGGGCGGGTACCCCTCATTGCGGCCCACGAAGAGGCCGATGGAAGCGTGGTGGCGCATGCGCAGCACATAATCGCGCGCGTTGGCCAGGAACATGGCATTATCGTTGGGATCCGGTCCATCCCAGGGATTGGCCAGCCAGAAGTCCTGCCACACCACGATCCCGAAACGGTCGCAAGCGTCGTAGAAAGCTTCGTCGCCGGTTTGCCCCACCCAGTTGCGGATCATGGTGAAGTGCATGTCGCGGTGATAGCGCACCGCGGCGTCGTACTCGCGGGCGCGATAGCGCAGCATGGATTCGGGGAAGCCCCAATTGCCGCCGCGCGCCACGAAGCGGCGCCCATTGATCCAGATGCGTAGCGCACCGCCTTCCTCGCTGTAAGTGAACCGGCGCACGCCGGCGTGGAACGATTTCCGGTCCGACACTGCGCCGCCGGCGACGAACTCCAGCTCGACAGGATAGAGGTTGGGCTCGCCGTACCCGTTCGGCCACCACAGCTTGGGATTGCGCAGACGCAGGGCAGGTTCGGCGGCGGGATCGAGTTTGACGGTCCTCGAAGCGTTGGGGGGTATGGTGACGGCCTGCTCAAACGTGGCCTCGCCGAAACGCCCGCGCAGCTTGCCGCTCACCGCGACACCCGAGTGGTTGGCAAGCGTAGCCTCCAGCGCAACCTCGGCGGACGATCCATCGGTGGCGATCGAGATCGTGTCGGCTTGCGGATTCTCAATGCTCACAGCGCCGGTGGAGCTCAAATACACGTCGCCCCAGATGCCTGTGTCGCGGCCGCGGATGGTGGGAATCCAGTCCCAGGTCACCGACGCATGCATGGTGGGGTTGTCGGCGCCCAATACCCCGCCGTTCTTTCCGGGGCTCTGATAGTTCTTTTCCGTCACACTGCCGGGGTGGGCATTCTTGAGGATGCGCACGGCCAGCGCATTGGGCTTGTTCGGGCGCAGCAGCGAGGTAACGTCGAACCTCCCACTCATGAATCCGCCGTCGATGCGGCCCAGCCGCTGGCCGTTCAGAAACACTTCCGCCTTCCAGTTGATGCCATCGAAATTGAGAAACACGTGGCGCCCGGCGGCGGTTGCCGGAGCGGCGAACTCGTCGCGATACCAGAAATCCGAGTAAAAGAAAGAGTCGGACACGGCGTTCTGGTTGGCGCCATAATTCGGATCGGGAATGGCGCCATCATTGAGGTAACTGGAAAGTACCGTGGCGGGCACGGTGGCGATCGTCCAGCCGGCATCCTGGAATCCGGCGGTGGAGAGCGCGGCACCCGAGGCATTGACCAACGAAGCGCGCTGCAGACGCCATGCGCCGCCCGAAAGCGGCTGGCGGCCATCGGCGCCGGCGGGTGCGGCCGGTTTCGCGCGCACCACGGGACCCCCCTTGCCGTACACTTCGAGCTCGCTCAAAATGTAAGGTTCGGCGGTTGGGGCACCGTTCAGCAGTAGGCGAACCCAACGGGCCTTGGCGGGGCTGGCCAGGTGAATATCGTCGACGGCGCCAGTCGCGGCTGGCAGCGCCTGCAGGGTTTGCCATGCGCGCCCATCATCCGAAATCTGAACGGCGCCTTCGGCGGCGCGGCGAATCCAATAAAGCGCGATGCGGTCGAAGCTGCACGGCGCGCCAAGGTCCACCGACACCCACTGCTCCCCGCCGGCGGCGCTCATCCAAGCGCTCGAAAAGTCGTATGGCCCGCCGGCATGCACGGGAGTCTTGCCATCGCTAAACGAGACTTCCGAGATGCGCCATGCGATCGGACTCGCGGTGTCGAACTCGATGCGATAGAAACGGCTGGTGCTGGGCTTGCTGAGCGTAATCGAGGGGTCGATCTCGACGCCCGGGTGCCGCATGCCCCAGGCGCGGCCCAGTTCGTTCCACGCCTGCCCATCCGCCGATCCCGACAGGATGCATGTCCACTCCTGCGTGTCCGTGCCCGCTACGGTGACCTGCGCGTCGAGCCGGTCGATTTCGGGCGGCGGCGCGCCACCCCATTCCACCTGCACCCAGACATGGCGGCCTTTCAGCTCGATGGAAGTCGCCCAATTGCCGTCAAACATCAGCTCGCGCCGATTCTTTGGCAACACGCCCTTCTCGCTGGTGGCGACGCTGAGAAAGCGCGGCATCGCGGTTTCCCGAATGCCGTCGGTGACGAGTTGCGCGGTGAGGTTGTAATCGTAACTGCTGGACTGGTAGGCCGGCCGGTGGAGCGCCAGGTTGCGATAGTTGGTCGAATCGATCTCGAGGGTCGGCGACCAGTCCTGCCGCGGGTCTCCGGGATACATGCCGACCCCGCGCGTGTAGGGCTGCGCGCCCAAAGTTTCGAGTGCCATCAGTGCGATGAGAACCTTCAGAGGGAGTGCCATGTAACGCCCATTGTATTGGAAATCGCGATGCGCGGGTGTGGCGAACCGCGCCGGGTAACGCCAAGCCGAGTGGTCGCGGCTCGGGGAAGCAACGGCCAGATGGAACATGCCCGCCGGGTAGGAGGGCGGCTCCGCACGTTATAATCGCATCGTAATGAACGTATTCGAGGAACTGGTGCGTCTGCGCGGGCGATGAAGGTGCGCGCAGGCACGATTTTCAAATTCGCCGGGGCTGCGCTGGCGCTGGCGGCGGTGGTCGGCATTGTGGTGCCGTATATCGACACCGGCTCCTACGGCGAGCGGTTGCGAGGATCGTTGGAACGGGCGCTGGGACGGCGCGTGGAATTCCGCGGGCCCGTGCGCTTCAGCCTGTTCAGCGGTCCCGGGTTTTCGGTGGACGATGTGGTGATCCACGAAGACCCGTCGATCGGCCTCGAACCCATAGCCTACATGGACACCATGACGGTGCGGCCCAGCCTTTGGTCGCTGGCTGGGGGCCGTTTCGTGATCGCCTCCGTCAAACTGGACGGCGCCAGCATCAACCTGGCCAAGTCCGGACCCGCGGGCGAGTGGGGGCGTTGGAATTTCGCATCGCTCGTGGATCGCTCCGTGATGAGCCGCGCGCCCTCGCTGCACGTGCGCAACAGCCGCATCCATTTCAAATTCGGCGACCAGAAATCGGTGTTTTATCTGACCGAAACCGATCTCGACATCTCGCCACCGCGAACGGCGGCCGGCGGTTGGGCTGTCGATTGCTCGGCCATGCCGGCGCGCACCGATCGCACCGCGCAGGGGCTGGGCGAATTCCGTTTGCGCGGCCGCTGGTACGTGGCGCCGGAGCGGGTGGATCTCAACCTGGAGATCGATCGGACGCTGCTGGCCGAGATGACAGCGCTGCTGCGCGGCCAGGCTGGTGGCGTGCATGGGAGGATTTCGGCGCGCCTGCACCTGGCCGGGCCGATCGACGGTATCGGTATCGCCGGCCGGCTCACGATTGAAGACGTGCATCGCTGGGACCTGATGCCGCCGTACGGGCAAGGGTGGCCGCTCGAAGTGCGGGGCCGGCTCAATTTGCCCGGCCAGGATCTGGAAATCGACTCGGGTTCGGTGAACGGCGCGGCGCTGCCACTCGAGGTGCGCTTGCACGCGAGCAATTACCTGGCACAGCCGCGCTGGGCGGCATCGCTGCGCTGGAATCGTTTTCCGCTCGGTGCCCTGCTGGAACTGGCGCGCCACATGGGGCTGGAAGTTCCGCCCAAGCTGGAGTTGGATGGCGCGGTGGATGGGGCCGTCGGATACTCCAGCGCGGGCAGCCTGCAAGGTGAACTGGCGCTGCACGGAGCGGCGATCGCGATTCCGGATGCGCCGCCGCTCGCGATCGATCAGGCCGATGTGGTGCTCGATGGCGGCCACGCGCGGCTGGCGCCCACGGTGGTGCGCACGGCGGGCCAGGACGAGGCGCAGATCGAAGCCGATTACGCTTACGGCGAAGGCGCCTTCGACATTGCGGTTTCCGCGGGCCGCATGAGGGTCTTGGCCCTGCGCCCGCAGGTCGCACTGGCCGCCGTTCCCTGGCTGGAACAAGTTCGCAGCGGCGATTGGAGCGGCCAGTTGCGCTACCATCGCGACGCTGCCCATGCCGGATGGACCGGCAGCCTGCAAGTGAACCAGATCGAGGTTCCGGTCGATGGCATCGCCGATCCGTTACGGATCGATTCCGCGCGCGTCGCGATCGATGGCGCGCGGGTGACCATCGATCGTCTGCACGGCGCCGCCGGCAAGTTGAGTTTCACCGGCGATTACAGCTACCTGCCCGGCGCGCCGCACCCGCATCGCGTGCACCTGCGCGCCGCCGATTGGGGCGCGGCCGACATCGAGATGGAATGCCTGCCCGCGCTGCGCCGGGAACCGAATCTGATCGATCGCGCGCTCGGCCGTACCACCCTGCCCGAGTGGCTGAAGGCGCGCCAGGCGGAGGGCACGGTGCAAATCGACCACCTGGACGTGGCCGGCGCGCGCCTCGACGGCGTCCGCGCGCACCTGGTGTGGGACGCCGGCCGCGTGGAGTTCGCCAACTTCGAGGCCTCGTTGGCCCACGCCGTTGTCAAAGGGCGGCTGGCGGTCAACTTGAACGGCGCGCTGCCTGCGTACCGGTTCACAGGACAAGTGAAGAGTTTTCCTTGGCAATCCGGCAAGCTCGATGTGGATGGATCGATCGGGATGTCCGGCCTCGGAGCGCAGTTGATCACCAGCCTGACTTCGGCGGGAACCTTCTCGGGAACCGCGCTCGATCTCGGCGCCGTGGCACCCTGCCGCGCCAGCGGCGACTATAACTTGGCGTGGGTGCGCGGCGTTCAGCGGTTCAAACTGACCGCTCTGAACCTGCGCACCGATGACGACACCTACAGCGGCAACGGCGCTACCCAGAAAGATGGCAAGCTGCTGATTGTGCTGACCGATGGCGGCAAGGAACTGCGCCTGACGGGCACCCCCGGCAAGCTGGCCGCAGAAGAGCCCACGCACCCATAGTGTTGGTGGGGCATGCTTTAGCTTGCCAACGCCCGCTTGCGGGCGCATCTTTCATCTCCCCGCCAGCGCGCTCGGCGGCGCCAGCGCCGATACGCGTGGGCTATAATAAAAACAGGTCGTACGGGGAATCTCCCTTTCCTTATGCCACTTTACGAATATCTTTGTCATCGCTGCGGGAAGAATTTTGAGGTGCTTCAGAAGTTTGCCGACGAACCGTTGGTGCTGCACCCGGAATGCGGTGGTCCAGTGGAGCGGCTGGTGTCGGCTTCAGCCTTCAAGTTCAAGGGGTCCGGGTGGTACGTGAACGACTACGGAAGCGGTAAGACATCCGCGCCCGATTCCAAGAACGGACACGGCAGCAAGACCGAAAGCCAGCCGGAGTCGAAACCCGATACCAAACCCGAAGCCAAGACCGCGGCTAAGTCCGAGAGCAAACCCTCCCCAGCCGCCAGCGTCGACAAATAGCCGCCAGTGCCCGCGAATTCCTCGGGCAGTCTCACTCCTGGTCAGCCACACTCATAACCCGCCCGTCACGGTCGCGCTCCCGATGTGTGCTCAGAGGCGCGACGGAAGCGATCGGCGTGACCCTCGCGTACGGCGGCTACTCCGGAACTCAGTCTGCCGCCGTGGCGCAGGCTGGCAAGCCTGCTGAGCCGAGAGGCGTCTCGGCTTTTCTTGTCGCCCGCGACTTTGTGCCATTGCTCGCAACGCTGCCACCAATGCAGATTACTGCATGGCCGTCCCGTCTCCGCACGTTCCCACGCGCCAGGAGTGAGAATAGGGTTTTGAGAATGGAAGGTCCAATATGAAGGTGGTCGCTTTCAACGGCAGTGCGAGAAAAGAAGGCAATACGGCAATCCTGCTGCGCTACGTGCTCGGCGAACTGGAGCAGGAAGGCATCGAAACCGAGCTGGTGCAACTGAGCGGATCGAAGATCCATGGATGCGTGGCGTGCCGCACGTGCTCGGTCCGCAAGGACGGGCGGTGCGGGCAGGCCGACGACGAGGGCAACGCCTTCATCGAAAAAATGTCCGCGGCGGATGGAATTTTGCTCGGTTCGCCGACCTACGTGTCCGACGTGTCGCCGGAGATCAAGGCGCTGATCGACCGTGCCTGCATGGTGGGAAACGCCAATGGCGGCATCTTCCGCCGCAAGGTGGGCGCGGCCGTGATCGCCGTGCGCAGGGCCGGGGCGATGCACGCGTTCGATACGCTGAACCACTTCTTCCTCATCAGCGAGATGATCATTCCGGGCTCGTCCTATTGGAACATCGGCATCGGCCGGGAGCGGGGCGAGGTGGAACAAGACGAGGAGGGTATCCGCACCATGAAAGTGCTGGGACGGAACATGGCGTGGCTGCTGAAGAAGCTGGCGTAGTGTCGACGGAAACCGAGCGAATCCAGCCTCGTCTGCTCCAGCCCGGATGGAGAACCAATCCAGCGGAGGATCTGAAATCCAAGATGGATCCGGTTCGCCGACCGGAGCAAACGCGCGCCGCCGATTACGCCTTGGGCTTGGCGGGCGGCAATTCGCGCGCTACCACGGCATCGGTGAAGCCCATGCGATTGTGCGCTCCATCGCAAAACGGCTTGTTGGCGGAGTGGCCGCAGCGGCACAACCCGATGGTCGTGCGGCCGGCGAGCCCGAAAGCGTTGCCGGTGGGATCCACTATCTCAAACTCGCCCTCGATGCGAATCGGACCATTACTGAACACGGTGACTTTAGCTGGCATGCGGCCAGCATATCAAAGACCGGCGGCAGACATGAGCCGTTTCCGGCGGCTTACTAAGCCGCGAGTACGGCGCACCCGCCCGCGGGCGCCGGCAGGTTGAAGCCTGCCACAACTTACCGCAGCAGCGCTTCCAGGCGCGAACCGGCACGGACGATGGTCTGGGTGCGTTCCGGGCCTGTAGAGATGGAACCGACCTCGACGCCCGTGTGAGTTTCGAGAAACGCCAGATAGTCCTTGGCGCGCGCCGGCAGATCGTCGTAGCTGGACAAGCCGAAGGTAGACGTCTTCCAACCGGGCAGGCGTTCGAAGACCGGCTCGGCGTTTTCGATGCCGGCCACGCGCGGCGGCATCTCCGACAGTTCGCTGCCGCCGGTGCGGTAGCCCACGCAGACTGGAATCGTGTCGAAGTCGTCGAGCACGTCCAGCTTGGTCACCACCAGGCTGTCGAAGCCGTTGATCGCGGCGGTGTAGCGCAGCAGCGGCGCGTCGAACCAGCCGCAGCGCCGCGGCCGTCCGGTGACCGCGCCGAATTCGCTGCCGCGGCGGCGGATCTGTTCTCCCTCTGGACCGTGCGCTTCGGTGGGGAACGGGCCGCCGCCGACGCGCGTGATGTAGGCTTTGGAAACGCCGATTACGCCGTTGATCCGCGTAGGCGCGACTCCCGTTCCGGTGCAGGCCCCGCCGGCCGATGCGCTCGACGAGGTGACGAACGGGTAGGTGCCGTGATCGATATCGAGCATCGTTCCCTGTGCGCCCTCGAACAGCACGCGCTTACCGGCGCGAATCGCATCGTTGAGGAGCATCGCCGTATCGCACACCATGGGACGTATGCGTTCGGCCATGGCTTCGTACTTGTCGCGGATGGCGCGATCGTCATCTTCCTCGTCGATGCCGAAGGTGCGGGCGATAGCGTGCTTCTCCTCCATCAGCGAATCGTATTGGGTGCGAAAAGCGTCGCGGTCGAGCAGGTCGGCGACGCGAATGCCGCGCCGCGCGATCTTATCCTCGTAACACGGCCCGATGCCGCGCGCCGTGGTGCCGATCGAGATCCGTCCGGGGCGCCCTTCCGACATTCGCTCCATCATGCGATGCTGCGGAAACAGCACGTGCGCGCGATTGCTGATGGCCAGGTTGTGCGAGACGTCCACACCCGCCGCTTCGAGACTGCCGAGCTCATCGAGCAGCGCCGCCGGATCGAGCACCAGGCCATTGCCGATCACGGCCTGTTTTCCCGGCCGCAGAATGCCGCTCGGAATCAGCTTGAGAACGAACTTCTTCAAGCCGATGAAGACAGTGTGGCCGGCGTTATGCCCGCCCTGGTAGCGTGCCACGATGTCGAACCGGTCGGAGAACAGATCGACAATCTTACCCTTGCCCTCGTCGCCCCACTGGGAGCCGAGGATGATGATGTTTGCCATTTATGCGAATCCAAACTATTCTAGCGTAGCTGTGCGACGCCAGCGGTTTTCGCGATAAATCGGGTGCCGCGCACGGGAACGGCTTAAAGATGGGCCCGGCGCCGCCCGCGCCAGCCGCCGATTACCCGCCCGGATTTTCCGGTGGCATGGCCAGCACGGCGCCCCAGCTCAGGCCGGCTCCAAAAGCCGCAAAAACCAAAGGCTGCGCGAGCCGATCCTGGTTGCCGGCGCGCCATTCCGCAGCGGCGATCAACATGGATGCCGACGAGGTGTTCCCATAGCGCGCCAGATTCCGGAAGAACCGCGATTCGGGCGCCCCCACGGCCTGAGCCACCCGCGTGATCAGGTTGAGATTGGCCTGGTGCAGGATGTACGTACCCACGTCGCCGGCTTGCAGCCGATTCCGTTCCAACAGTTGCAGAATGGCCCGCGGCATTTTGCGCGAAGCGTGAAGAATAATCGTTCGCCCATCCATGTAAAGCGGCGCATCCAGGTACAGACGCAACGCCTCGGCGAATTCGCCGTCGCTAGCCAGCACCGAATCGCGGATTTCGGCGAAGCCGCCGGCCGCGCTCACCAGGCAAGCGCCCGCGCCATCGCCGAACAGGATCGCGGTATCGCGGCCGGGCGGTTCCAGCCGCACCACCCGCGACATGATCTCGCTTCCCACCACCAGCACGTTGCCGTACCGATGAGACAATTCCGACGCCAGCGAGAGCCCGA
>Ga0074045_10002202_pt1 | contig 18182 bp, 13 predicted proteins | sample BogForMeECP23OM2_FD_94442 | JGI IMG/M metagenome (GOLD analysis project Ga0074045, IMG submission 94442) | Bog forest soil microbial communities from Calvert Island, British Columbia, Canada - Bog Forest MetaG ECP23OM2 | ecosystem: Environmental > Terrestrial > Soil > Wetlands ...
CAGATGAGCTGACAGAAGACATCATTTTGTCCCTGAAGCTTTTTTTTAGGAATCGACATTACACGTAAGAACTACAACCATGCGTGATTTTATGTAATGTGTAGATCTGACCCTACTGTTGACTGTGACCACACACGCGATCAGGCCAGTAGTAACCCGGAGTGTATAAACCGGATATTTTAGCCTTGCCTTGACGAGGCAGGCAGCTGTCATTGATGGACTCCCTGTTTATGTGGTATTCTCCTCTAGTAATGTTAAAAAAACCAATTCTCTTCACAGAAAGCAGATGACGTTTCCCCTGAGAATACTGCTCCTGGAAGATGATCCCCTGGATGCTGAAATCATTTCAACGACCCTTGAGAGAGATGGTATCACCTGCGATATTCTTCGGGTGGAAACGCGCGATGATTTTATAGCTGCGATTGATCGATGTGATTTTGATTTAATCTTGTCCGATTATAAATTGCCCGACTTCGACGGCCTTTCTGCACTTGCCATTGCAAAAGAGAGATGTTCGGGAATCCCTTTTATTTTAATATCGGGGATCATGGGAGAGGAATTTGCCATCGAAACTCTCAAAAGCGGTGCTACCGATTATGTACTGAAAAACAGAATTCAGAGGCTTGTCCCAGCAGTGCGCCGTGCCTTGCAAGAGCGGGCTGAACGTAAGAAGCGCCTGAAAGCGGTTGAGGCACTAAAGAAAGCCCATGACGAATTGGAATATCGGGTAGAGGAACGCACCCTTGAATTATCGACCCTGAATGATCAATTGAAAACAGAAATAGCGAGTCGCAGGCAAAGCGAAGAGCACCTGCGTCTTTTTATAGACCATGCCCCTGCTGCGTTGGCAATGCTTGACCGTAAGATGCGCTATTTGATCACAAGCCGTCGATGGCGAAGCGACTACAATCTCGGGGAACGCGAGTTACGCGGGCTGTCTCACTATGAAGTATTCCCTGAGATACCAGAGCGTTGGAAGGCTATCCACCAGCGTGCGCTGGCTGGTGAGGTTTTACGCGGCGAAGGCGACAGGTTTGAGAGGGCGGATGGCTCAGTGAAATGGCTGAAGTGGGAAATACATCCATGGCGCGATGCACTTGGTGTTGTTGCCGGTATCGTCATCTTCAACGAAGACATCTCCGAAATCAAGCTTTCGGAAGATAAGCTAATTCGTATCAATAGATTGCTTGCGGTATTGGGTCAAGCAAACAGGGCAATCGCCGAGGCAAATGATCGCGCACAGTTTTTTAAGGACATTTCCAGAATTGTGGTTGAGCGAGGCAATTTCATAATGGCTTGGATAGGCTTGGTCAACAGGGACACAGGCTATGTTGATGTGGCAAGTCATTACGGATATGAAGAGGGCTATCTAAGTTTAATGAGAATCACTATTGACGGCAACCGCCCCGGAGGTAGTGGGCCAACGGGTACAGCTATAAGAGAAAACCGGTACATCATTAACAATAACACTCAAGAAAGTGATTATATGAGTGCTTGGCCAGATGAAGCGATAAAACGGGGATACTTGTCTTCAGCTGCTTTTCCGATAAGAGAGCATGAAAAAGTGATCGGGGCACTAACGGTTTTCTTTTCGGAACCCAATTATTTTGAGAAAGATGAAATAGAATTGATGCAAGAGATTATTGACAGCATTTCATTTGCTGTAGATAAGATTGATTATAAGCAGCGAAGCGAACAGGCTGAGAAGGAGAGAAATAGGATGGAAGAGCAACTCCGCCAAGCCCATAAGATGGAGGCCATAGGTGTGCTTGCTGGTGGCGTAGCTCATGACTTTAACAACATACTCACTGCAATCATAGGCTTTGGGACAATGGCGCAAAGGAGGGTAAAGGATGATGAGAAAACAAAAAAATTTATAGAGGAAATCCTTATCGGCGCAAATCGTGCGGCAGAGTTGACCCACGGACTCCTTGCCTATAGCAGAAAGCAGATTATGAGTCTAAAACAGGTGAACCTTAATGACCTAGTAAGGAAAACTAACAACATGCTTGAAAGAATACTCCGGGAAGATATTGTTCTGAACATCATGCTTGCAAACAGAAATCTTCCGGTACTGGTTGATGAATCTCAGATAGAACAGGTGTTGATGAATCTTGTCGCTAACGCTCGTGATGCGATGCCTGACGGGGGATTTCTGATACTACAAACAGAAGAGATCAATATTGACAAGTCTCATGCTGAAGCTCCAGTCTTTGGAACCCTTGGGAGATACGCTGTGTTGACTGTATCGGATACCGGTATCGGCATGGACCTCCATACAAAAGAGCATATCTTTGAGCCATTTTTTACCACTAAGGAAGTTGGGAGGGGGACAGGTCTGGGGCTTTCCATGGTCGACGGAACAATCAAGCAGCACAATGGTTACATCAACGTGTTCAGCGAGGTTGGGAAGGGAACGACATTCAGGATATATCTGCCTATTGCACAGACAGAAGAAGAAGCATCCGTATCGAAGCCGACTGAAGTTCTGCTGCGGGGAAAAGGGGAGACTATATTAGTGGCAGAGGATGATCCGCATGTAAGAAAGGTAACTGTAATGTCTCTTCAGGAAAACGGCTACAAGGTGATTGAAGCTAAAAACGGAGAGGAAGCAATAGAGAGGTTTATTGAAAAAAAGGATACGATAGCCCTTGTTCTTCTTGATGTGATAATGCCGGTCAAGAATGGCAAGGATGCATACGAAGGGATAAAGAAAATTAACCCTGATGCAAAGGCACTATTCCTGAGCGGTTATACTGATGACGTCATATCAAAAAAGGGGATATTGCAAGAGGGTTTTGATTTCATAGCAAAGCCGATTAATCCTGACACATTGATGAGAAAGATAAGGGAAGTTTTGGACAGATAGCAAAGGTCTTGATGGTATTCTGAGTCCGTAAGTTATTGGCCGTACCACGCACGCTCAGGTTTTTCAGCTTGTGTTTTATTCCCCTTGGAACCTTGCCAGAGTTTCGTTTGCATGAAACTCCACATTTGTCGGTGGAGCCCAGATTGTAAGACTGCTTTACAGGCGATCCAGAGCTATGCGTAGTTCACCCACCTGTTCTGTCCCGATTGTAGCAGATTTGCAGCAGAAGCCACCCGAAAGGACAGAAAATACCCTAAGCAATGTAATCTGCGCAACGACTAAAAAGCCTTTTAAATCTTGAAGCTGTGCCCGAACCGTTGTCAGCAGCCATCTTACAACATTTATTAAGATTTCCTTGACAATCTCTACTGTTCAGTATGGTAAAATGTTGCATGCTTCTATTTCATTGTGGATACGCCAATGGCGGATAAAGGGCTTCTCCATTTCTATCGTACACCGGCTCTCTCACCGTATAAGAAAAATGTGCTTCTGAAAGAGGTCAGGGGGAAAATCTCGTCCGACATCACGGATATTGAAACAGAGTTCTGTTTTAATATAGAGACATCCGAACCACTCACCGCGGCGGAACTGAAAGTGCTCAGTTGGCTTTTGGCCGAGACTTTCGAGCCGCGGAACTTTTCGGACAAAAGTTTTTTGTCCGGTGACGCATCAGGTATCGCGCATTGCTGCATCGTTGAGGTCGGCCCCCGTTTGAGTTTTACAACTGCGTGGTCCGCCAATGCTGTTTCAATTTGTCATGCCTGCGGTTTGTTGCAGGTCAGGCGCATGGAGCGTTCGAGGAGATATAAATTAATTAGCAACGGAAAGTCAGAAGTAACAAGTAAGACAATAACAGCCGACCGGCTTGTACAGTCTTTTTTGCCGTTGATTCATGACCGGATGACTGAATGCCTTTATACTGTACCCCTCGTCACTTTTGAGACAGGGATAACTCCTGAACCGATCAAAATGGTGCCGGTGCTGGAAGAGGGGAAACCTGCGTTGGCCCGTATAAACAACATCCTCGGGCTTGGGTTTGACGATTGGGACATTGATTATTATTACCGGCTGTTTAAAAATGAATTGGAAAGAAACCCTACTGATGTGGAGTGCTTCGATTTGAGTCAATCGAACAGCGAACATTCACGCCACTGGTTTTTCAAGGGCCGGCTTTTTATTGATGACAGGGAATTGAACCAGAGCCTTATGCAGATTGTCAGGGAGCCTTATGAGAGAAACCCCGGGAACAGCATTATAGCTTTCAGAGATAATTCCAGTGCTTTAAAGGGATACGAAATTGCGACCATCCTGCCTGAGAATCCACGGGCTCCTTCTCCGTTCAGGATGAACCGTCGCTTTTACCATATTATATTCACTGCTGAAACGCACAATTTCCCCTCAGGTGTTGCACCGTTTCCCGGCGCTGAGACCGGCACCGGAGGTCGAATAAGGGATGTGCATGCAACAGGCAGGGGAAGCCTGGTCGTGGCCGGAACAGCAGCTTACTGCGACGGAAACCTGCACATACCGGGTTATCCGCTTCCATGGGAGCACGGTTCGTTTATCTATCCCGGCACCCTCGCTTTGCCGCTGCAGATAGAGATCGATGCGAGCAACGGCGCCTCGGACTATGGAAACAAGTTTGGCGAGCCGCTTATTCAGGGCTTTACAAGGTCATTCGGGCTTAGACTTCCAGATAGTGAGCGGAGGGAATGGATAAAGCCGATAATGTTCACCGGCGGAGTTGGGCAGATAGACTCGTCGCACACAGAGAAGAATAAACCCGAGGCTGGCATGGCTGTCGTGAAAATCGGGGGACCCGCCTACCGCATAGGTATGGGAGGCGGAGCTGCCTCAAGCATGATACAGGGAGAAAACATCGAGGAACTGGATTTCAATGCCGTGCAGCGTGGCGACGCAGAAATGGAGCAAAAGGTCAACAGGGTTATACGGGCATGCGTTGAGCTGGGTTCCGCCAACCCGATAGTCAGCATTCATGACCAGGGCGCGGGGGGCAATTGCAACGTTGTTAAGGAAATTGTCAATCCTGCAGGCGCAAAAATCGACATCCGCAAAATAATTGTGGGTGATCTTACATTGTCTGTTCTTGAAATATGGGGTGCCGAATATCAGGAACAGGATGCCCTTCTTCTTGCCCGTGAGAGCGTGGAATCGTTCCAAAGATTATGTGACAGGGAAAAAGTTCCTGTTGCCGTAATCGGGGAAATAACAGGCGACGGAGAGATTGTTGTTTATGATGGAGCGGATGGTACGGTCGCCGAACAGTTGAGCCTTGAAAAGGTGCTCGGCGACATGCCGCGGAAAGTGTTCAGGCTGGAGCGCGTCCCGTTTCATACGCAGCCGCTTTATTTGCCTGACGATGTCACCTTCGAAGATGCGCTTGACAGGGTTCTTAGACTTCTGTCGGTAGGGTCTAAAAGGTTCCTGACCAACAAAGTGGACCGGTCGGTTACAGGATTAATTGCCAGGCAGCAGTGTGCAGGCCCGCTTCAGCTCACCGTATCTGATGTTGCAGTTATTGCTCAGAGTCATTTTGGACTGACTGGTGCAGCAATGGCTATAGGCGAGCAGCCGATAAAAGGTCTTGTCAATCCTTCCGCAATGGCCAGGATGTCTGTAGGTGAAGCGCTGACCAATATTGTTTGGGCACACATCAGCTCGCTGAGGGATATCAAATGCTCTGCCAACTGGATGTGGGCTCCAAAACTTCCTGGCGAAGGCGCACGGATGTATGATGCTGCCATCGCAATGAGAGACGTAATGCTGGAATTAGGTATTGCCGTTGACGGTGGCAAGGACAGTCTTTCGATGGCGTCAATTGTTGCCAATCCTTCCGGTGAAAATGAACTGGTTAAGTCTCCCGGTGCACTGGTGATATCTGCATATGCGCCGTGCCCTGATATCACCAGGGTTATTACCCCTGATCTGAAGGCACCGGGCCGGAGCGGCCTTATATATATTGATCTGGGATGCGGAAAAAACAGACTTGGCGGTTCGGCTCTTGCCCAATGCTATAAACAATTGGGGGATGAATCACCCGATGTTGAAGACAGCAATATGCTTAAGGATGCATTTAATGCCGTTCAGTTACTGATAGGAAGTGGACTTCTGCTGGCAGGTCATGACAGGAGCGATGGGGGACTCATAACGACTCTGCTCGAAATGGCCTTTGCCGGCAATTGCGGCCTGGAGGCAGACCTGTCGGATAGTTTGACGAATGACCTCATGCCGCTCTTTTTTTCAGAGGAGTTGGGGTTTGTCATTGAGTACGCCATAGATTCCGAGAAAGAAATTACCCGGTTGCTTAAAGCGCATAAAGTGCCATACCAGATCATCGGCCGCAGCCTTGCGGAGAAAGTTATCCGGATAAGTGTTAAAGGTAATCAGGTGCTCGATAAAGACATGAGGTATCTGAGGTCTGCATGGGAAGAAACAAGCCATCGGATTGATATGCTGCAGGCAAATCCGGAGTGTGTTCTTGAGGAGAAGTCTGCTATTTATGACAGGTCGGGCCCGTCATTTCATATAACTTGCCAACCGAAGCCGACTCTTGCCGCTTTGATGCAAAAGAAGACCAAACCGGCAGTGGCTGTCATAAGGGAGGAAGGAAGCAATGCCGACCGGGGAATGTCATCTGCCTTTTATCAGGCCGGTTTTGAACCGTGGGACGTAACGATGACAGATCTTCTGGCTGCAAGAGTGACTCTCAGCCGCTTCATTGGGATTGCTTTTGTAGGCGGATTCAGTTACGGTGATGTCCTTGATTCTGGAAAGGGTTGGGCCGGCACTGTACGGTTCAGCAGAAAGCTTTATTCGCAGTTTAATGACTTCTATCTGAGGCCCGATACATTCAGTCTCAGCGTATGCAACGGATGCCAGCTGGCTGCATTGCTCGGATGGATCCCCTGGCGCGGCATTACTGACAAGCGGCAGCCAAGGTTTATCCGCAACAGGTCAGGTCGGTTTGAATCCCGCTTTGTTACAGTAAGGATTCTCGAAAGCCCCGCGAAAATGCTGAAAGGCATGGAAGGCTCAGCACTCGGCATATGGGTAGCACATGGAGAAGGGATGGTACACTTTCCTGAGAGAAAAATTTACAGGGATGTGCTCAGCAGGAAACTTGCTCCGATACGATATATTGATGACAGCGGTGAAATAACGGAGAAATATCCTTTCAATCCAAACGGGTCGCCTTCGGGAATTGCTGCCCTGTGCAACGATGACGGCAGACATCTTGCTCTAATGCCGCATCCGGAAAGGACTTTCCTGACCTGGCAGTGGGCCTGGATGCCCCCCGAACTGAAGAAGACGCTTAAGACCTCACCCTGGCTGAAGATGTTCCAGAATGCACGCGAGTGGTGCACAGGCGAATGGGGGGACAACCAAGGAGAAGCAGTATGATCAACAAGACATTTGCAAAGCGTTTTACACCAAATAAAGTAACACCCGGGATTCCGGACACCTGCCGAAGTTGCGGTGTTCATTGCCCCTATTGCTGTCCTGCCGGCAAATAATTTAAACTTAAACATGCGATCGGGTTCTTTTATTTTCTGCGGCTTACTGCTTACTGCGTGCTGCCTTCTTTCTCTTTGCCTTAACAGTTGCGTTACTGCCCCTTCCGCGGATGAGCAGAAGGAGGCTGATTACAACTATAAAATGGGTGTGGCATTTCTGAGTGAGGGAAAATTGCAGGAGGCCTTTGTCAGGCTCCAGAAGACTTTGCAACTTGATCCTGTCAATAAGGATGCCCTTTTCAACCTCGGATTTATATATATGCAGTTTGAAGAGTTTGAAAAAGCAAGATCACTCTTTTCCAGAGCACTCACCTTAGATCCTAATTTTTCCGATGCACAAACCTATGTTGGGATTACATGCATAAAGATGCGACATTGGCAGGAGGCTGAAGAGCCGCTCAAAAAGGCTTTGTCAAATGTGTTGTATCGATTTCCGGACAAGGCCTATTATTATCTTGGTATTGCCTATTACCGTCTCGGACAGTTCGATAATGCCATTGCCGCCTTTAAAGATTCCATCAAACACGCTCCTTCAACTCCATACGCTTATTACAGTCTCTCACTTGCCTATAATAAGACCGGCAGATACGGAGATGCCGCCTCGGTGATCGAGCAGGCTATCGATATAGACTCTGCTTTCAGGGGTGATAAGGAGAAATTCATCGACGAGATGAAGAGAAGGCTGCTTACAACAAAAGGCGAGGATGAGGCAGATACGAGAGATTACCTTGAGATAATGAATTATTGAAAATACGTTCAGCGTAAAGCATACGGAGTTAAGCGTAAAGGACAAAGCATAAAAAGTGTCGTGTAGTGACGTTCTTGACGCTGAACGCACAACGCTGAACGCTATAAAGCTCTTTTATTATTGTATGTTACAATAATTTCGTATGCTATGCTTGCATGGTCAGGAGCGAGCGCCGCGTTCTTGCCTTTACAGACAAGGTTGCCCTTCGCGATCTTCTTCAGGCTCTTTACCATCCGTGTAATAATAGGCGTCAAATCGAAGCCTCCGCCGATACAGTCTCTTATCATACAATCCATATTAAAATATGCATAACTGGCAGGAAAGACATTTATCGTACGAACCATCAGGACAGGATTGATACCTTTCTGATAATAGGTCATGTTTAAAACAATGCTGCTGATTTTGGGGAAGCGTTCTGATACAAGACCGGCGGCAAGCCTGTTTTGTCTGTTCATCTCTGCTTTCGCTGAATGTTGATGCTTATTTGCCATCATACTTTATAAAAAGTGCCCCGGTTGAAACAATAATAGCAACGCTCTCAACAGCATGTCACAACTTTACTACCTTAATCGCTTTGGAACCTTTGGCCCCCTGCTCGATATCAAAGCTGACTCTGTCGCCCTCTGCGAGCATTTTAAAACCGTCGCCCTGAATAGACGAATCTAGATTTAATAATACACGTCACCGCTTCTTATTTATCAAAATGCAGGCCAGGGAGTCTGATTGGAGGCGACGAGCGGATTCGAACCGCTGGATAAAGGTTTTGCAGACCTCTCCCTTGCCACTTGGGTACGTCGCCGGTTTATTAAAGTACGCAGTAGGTAGTAAGCAGTAAGCAGAAAAAAAATAACTATAAGCAAAATATGACAGTTTTTCGTGCTGCTTACTACCTACTGTGTACTGTCAATTTTTCCTGGAGCGGGCGACGGGATTCGAACCCGCGACCCCAACCTTGGCAAGGTTGTGCTCTACCAGCTGAGCTACACCCGCAATTCAACAAGCTTCAAGTATAGCATTTTCATTGTCAGCACTGCCACTACTTTTGGAGGCTCGGAGGGTCAGTGGGCAGGAGGGTCAGGGGGATGGTTCTTTACGTCTTTTAGCTAACCTTCCAGCCCTCTGTTTTAGTATGCTCCCTCTTTCTTAAGCACGACCCTGATTGTTTTAAATAAGATTACAATATCAAACCATAATGACCAGTTCAGGACATACCAGGTATCGAGTTTGACTCTTAGATCATAGTTTATAACGTTTCTTCCGCTGGTTTGCCATAGACCCGTCATTCCTGGTTTAACCATAAAATAATAGTCTGCATATTCTTTATAATAATTGTCGATTTCCTCCTGCAACACAGGTCTGGGTCCCACCAGACTCATACTGCCATTAATTACATTGATGATCTGCGGCAGTTCGTCGAGAGAGGTCTCCCTAAGCCACTTTCCAATCCTCGTTACCCTGGGGTCCTTTTTCAGCTTGAAAAAATTTTCCCATTCCTCCCTGGCCGCCGGGTTCTTCGCCAGAAAATTTATTAATTTTTCATGGGCATCTAAGTACATGGTCCTTAATTTATAAACCGTTATTGAGTTCCCTCCCTGGCCTATGCGCACATGAGAATAAAACAAAGGGCCAGGAGAATCAATTTTAACCAGAATTCCTATAACACCAGCCAGGAGAAGAAAGAGGGGGGAGAATAAAAGCGCCACAGCAATATCAAAACTCCTCTTTACAAATCTGTTAAACACTGACTTCAAGTTATTATTTATCTTCATTAAAAAAAGTTGCTGCATAAAAAGATGATATAATTCGGAATTAAGGAGAGCTATTCCTTTCAGGTCAGGAACCAGAAGAACGCTTCTTGTGTATTTTTGAACCGTTCTTGTAATCTCCGACATCTTATCAAGTGAAAGGGAAGGGATAGCAATAACAACAGTGGATACATCCAACAAGTTCACAAACTTGCTAAAATGCCTCACCTTTCCAAAGACTTTATATGTAATGTCATCTATGGTTATATCAATGTACTTCTTTGCCTCATCATCATCCAGGAAACCGATAATCTTATAGCCCATGTGAGGCTCCCGCATAATTCCCCGGGCTATTTCAATCCCGGCATTTCCGGCGCCAATAATCAGGGCATTCTCCTGCCAGAGGCCCACTGCCAAAAGTATTTTCTTCCCCCAAAGTCTGAAAAAAGGCAAAAGAAACATGCTGTAAAACCATAAAAACACTATCACGAGACGGGAAATAACTCCACTCAATTTTCCGAGCGATACAATCGCAAAAATCACCATTATCGAGGCTGAAACAGCCGCTATCACTTCTCTGGTTTCATCCCAGAAAGAAATTCTCTTAACATACAATTTTTCATATGCAACAGCAATAATAAATATAAGTGGTATCCACCAGAACCGCCAATAGCTCCACAAAGGCAAATCAAGAGACATTAATCGCGTGGCGAAAATATCAAGCAGTTTTCTTGAATAATAAGCTAAAGAAAGTGCACTATAGACAGCAATAATGTCGATGACAATAAGCGCGGCAACACGAGCTATCTCTTTATTCTTGTTACAAAAACTCATATTTTTTAAAACAGCAGGAAGCAGGCAGCAGACAGCATGCAGTAAAGAAAACTTTATTGCTGCTTACTCCTTACTGCATACTATTTTACTCTCCACCCACGTCATGTTGTCCATATACCACTCTACAGTTTCCTTTATTCCCTTTTCAAAGGGAAACAATTCCCCCCATCCGAGCTGTTTTCTGATCTTCGTTGAATCCAGAGAATACCGGTGATCATGACCCGGCCTGTCTTTTACAAATTCTATCAGTGTCTCGGATTTGCCCATCAAATGCAGAATCCGCCTTACCACTTCCATGTTTGTCTTTTCCTCACCGCTTCCCACATTAAATATATCGCCCGGCTCTCCATGATCCAAAACAGAAAAAACCGCGCCTGCGCAATCAGAGACAAACAACCACTCCCTTATATTGTCGCCTTTGCCGTAAACAGGGATCTTTTCATTGTTCAGTGCTTTCATCAGGACTACCGGAATAAGCTTTTCAGGATATTGCCACGGCCCATAATTATTAGAAGGTCTGACTGTAATCACAGGCACACCGTAGGTTCTGAAATAGGCCCTTCCGAGCATGTCAGCAGATGCCTTGGTAACAGAATATGGTGAATTCGGGCTCAACGGAGTAGTTTCATGAAAATGCCCTACGGCTCCAAGCTCTCCGTAAACCTCATCAGTTGATATATTGACAAACCGCTTTATATCATGATGCCGGGACACTTCCAATAAATTGCGAGTTCCATTTATGTTGGTTGCCAAAAACGGCGTAGCATCCTCGATGCTCCTGTCCACATGGCTTTCTGCTGCCCAGTGGACAACAGCATCCGGCCTCTCAGTCAGAAAAATGTGCTGCAGGAAATCCACATTCCCTATATCTGTCTTGTAAAACGTGATTTGCTTTTCAACCGTCTGTATTCGGGCCAGATCACCGGCATAGCTAAGGGCATCAATTACGCTTATCGAATATCCGCGCTTTACGGCCTGCCTCACAAATTCGCTGCCGATAAATCCTGCTCCGCCGGTAACCAAAAGCTTCCGCATTAACCCTCCTTTTAGCCTTGACCTTGTCTTTTTATGAATCTGTCAATTGCGTCAGTCCATTTCGGTATTTCTACGCCCAGTTCTTTTGACAATTTTTTGTTCGACATGGCGGAAAAGTACGGTCTCCTGGCGCGCTCATTAAAATAATTGGAATCCACAGGCAATACAGTTCGCCGGAGTCCAACCCTCTCGATAAAATAGCGTGCGACCTCGTACCGGGACGCATAACCGCTGTTTGGCAGATGATAAAGACCTTTCAGACCATTATCAATGGCGGCAATCGTATACTTTACAATATCCCCTGTATAGGTCGGAACAGAAACCTGATTACATACGATCTTCAAAAGTTCCCTCTCCTTTGCCCACTCTCCCAGCTTATACAGAAAGTTTGCAGTTCCCTGGCCAAATACCCAACTAACCCTGAAAAGAAGGAAGTTATCAATTTCCTCTGCAAGCAGCAGTTCGCCCGACAACTTGCTTTCTCCATACGCATTCAATGGGTAGGTGCTGTCGGTCTCAGTATAATAATTTTCTTTTGTCCCGTCAAAAACATAATCTGTGCTGTAGTGGACCAAAAATGTGCTGTTTTTTCTGCATAAAGCAGCAAGATTCCTAACCCCGGTTGCATTCACTGCATAAGCGGCATCCCTGTCGTCCTCAGCCCGGTCGACAAGGTTGTAAGCAGCACAGTTTATTACGACAGACGGCTTATGGATCGAAAAAACCTCCGAGACCGGTCCATAATCAGAAATATCGAGTTCTTTCCTGCCTAATGCCGTAACATTTTGCGCTCCCGAGTTCTCAAAATACCTCCGGAACTCCACAGCAAGCTGCCCCCCGGCACCGGTAATCAAGATATTCATAACAAAAAATTAACCACAGAAGAAGACACAAAATCGCATAGGGCAAAGAGTTAAAGACGAAAGATCGAATTCCTTTTGCTCCATGCACTTTGCTCTTTGCGATTTTGCTTTTTGTTGTCTCTGTGGTTTATTTTTCATATTGGAAATTATTGTCCGCGTCCTTCAACATGGGAAGAGCTTTGTCTTTTTCAGAAAGGATAGGGCTGCTTACTCTCCATTCTATATCTATCTCAGGATCATTCCAGCATATGCCCCTGTCGTTTTCAGGAGAATATTCCAGGGTGCATTTATACATTATTTCCGCCGTATCGCTGACAACCACAAAACCATGGGCAAATGAGGGCGGTATATAAAGCATCTGTTTATTTTCTTCGGACAGTTCAACTCCCACCCACCGTGCATATGTCGGCGACCCCTTGCGTATATCGACTGCAACATCGAATATCCTTCCACTCAGGCACCGCACCAGCTTTCCCTGCGCCGCCGGGTTCTTCTGGTAATGAAGTCCCCTTAACACATGCCTGGAAGATTTCGAGCAGTTGTCCTGAACAAAATATTCCGTTATGCCTTCAACTGAAAACTCAGAACGTTTGTATGTCTCGGTAAAAAACCCGCGCGCATCAGTGAAAACCCTGGGCGTAATAAGGACGACACCCTGCAGGCAAAGCGGTTTAAAAATAAAGGGCATACTATCTCCTTTCAAAGGGTGTCTCACGCAAAGCCGCAAATAGCGCAAAGAAAGGCTAAGAAAAATATAAGTGAGAATTGGCTTTTATATTCCAAATTCAGCATTCAACATCCTTATGAGGTACTGTCCGTATCCGTTCTTTTTAAGAGGTTCCGCCAGTTTCAGAAGTTGCTCCCTGTCAATATATCCAAGTCCGTATGCGATTTCTTCAATACATGCTATTTTCAAACCCTGGCGTCTTTCCATCGTGGCAATAAACTCGCCCGCTTCAAGAAGGCTTTCGTGAGTACCTGTATCAAGCCATGCATACCCCCGTCCCAAAAGTGCAACCTTAAGCACGCCCTCATTCAGATACTCCCTGTTCAAATCCGTAATCTCCAGTTCGCCCCGCCGTGACGGCTTAATCCTGCCTGAAATATCTACTGCACGATTGTCATAAAAATAGATTCCTGTTACAGCATACTTCGACTTGGGCCTTTCCGGCTTTTCTTCGATAGAAAGCACCTTGCCGCATTTATCGAATTCGATTACACCGTACCTCTCCGGATCATTGACATAATAACCAAATACAACCGCACCGCCGCAAGACGATATATCACTCACCGCCCTATTCAGCAAATCAGTCAAACCGTGGCCATAAAAAATATTATCTCCCAATACCAGGCAAACATCGTCACTGCCAATAAATTCCTTACCCAGAAGAAATGCCTCAGCAATACCATTAGGCCGGGGCTGCTCCTTATATGAAAAACTCAACCCCAATTGCGAGCCGGCACCGAAAATTTCCCTGAATCTTGGCAAATCCTGTGGAGTAGATATAATCAGTATCTCTCTTATGCCGGCAAGCATAAGCACCGAGAGGGGATAATAGATCAGGGGCTTGTCATATACCGGGAGGAGTTGTTTGCAGACAGACAGCGTTATGGGATAAAGTCTGGTGCCGCTCCCACCAGCAAGTATTATACCCTTCATTGATTAAAGCCTCCCGCAAAATGACCTCTGCTAATCATATTGTCACGGGCACTCACTTGCCCAACCCGTATTCCACTATTTTTCCCTCAACGAACATCTTGAATTCGGCCTTAAACTTTTCTTTGCCGAACCTTTCGGCATTCTTCCTTATCATGGTTGCGCTGAATGCATTCTGCTTTTTCTCAAAGTCATTTACCGCCCTGATCAAGCTCCCGGCATTCTGCTCCCCGAAGAAAATCCCTGTTTCGTTCTCAACAACGGTTTCCAGCACCCCACCCCGCCCATATGCAATGACGGGGGTGCCGCAGGACTGAGCTTCAACCGGGAGGATGCCAAAATCCTCTTCAGCAGCGAAGACGAAGGCTTTAGCCCGCTGTAAATAATCTCTTAGTATATTAGCATTTTGATAACCGATAAATTCAATATTACGGCCGGCCTTCGATTTCATCTTCTTAAAGTCAGGGCCGTCTCCTGCCACGATAAGCTTATGCCGGGGCATCTTTGCGAAGGCCTCAATAATAAGATCTATTTTTTTGTACGGCACCATCCTTGCAGCTGTAAAATAAAAGTCTTCCTTGTCTTCGCGCATGTAAAAAGCTTCTATATCCACAGGCGGATAAATAACAGCGGAATCTTTTCCATAAATTCTTCTGATCCTTTCAGCTGTAAAATGAGAGTTGGCGACAAAGTAATGCACCCTGTGGGCCGCCGTATAATCCCACATACGTATATAGTGAAGAACCAGTTTTACAAAAAATGCCTTCGGGCCCGTATTCAGGGTGGACTCTTTTAAATATTGATGATAAAGGTCCCACGCATAGCGTATCGGCGTATGACAATAGCAGATATGCAGCTGGTCGCTTTTTGTCAATACTCCTTTTGACACGGCATGGCAGGAAGAAATAATCACATCGTAACCTGAAAGGTCGAACTGTTCGACAGCGAGGGGCATCAAAGGCAGATAACTCCGGTATTTCTTCTTTGCAAAAGGCATATTCTGTATAAATGAGGTGGCGACAGTTTTATTTAAAGTGAACGCCCTCTCTCCGTCAGGCAAGAAATCGATCAGGCTGAACAAATCTGCAGATGGATAAAGCTGTATGATCTGCTCCACTACCCTTTCCGAGCCTGCATAATTGACCAGCCAGTCATGAACTATAGCGATCCTCAAGTATTAAAAACCTCCTCAAGCCCGGAATTTTTTTAATTTCTGAATCATAAAAGATCTGTCAGAGAATAACGGGGTAATCAATGATTTTATGTACTTGTCATCCACTTTTTTAATTATATATTTCCTCTTTCTCAGCATGGCAGGCAAGAGTCTTAAAGCATCGATCTTGGCTTTCAAAAAAAGTTTCCACTTCATGTGTCTTAAGCCAAAATAACAGAATTCGACAATATATCCGATTATAATTTCCGGCAAATATATAATCAATAGTGAAAGCGGAACATTTTTAATCCTGAGAAATTCCATGTTTCTCTGGCTGTAATATACACCTATATCAGACTTTCTGCCGATAGTGTGGCTTACTTTGTGGTACACAACGGCATCCGGAACATAAAGAACTCTCCAGCCGGCAAGCTGTAACCTGAAACTCAGGTCCGTGTCATCGCACTGTATAAAAAAGTCTTCGTCGAAAAATCCGACTTCATCAATCGCGCTCTTCCTGTAAATGGCCGCTGCCGCACATGCTCCGAATACGTATTCCGGAGCAGTATAAAGTCCGGGGTCTGTTGCTTCCCTTTTATATCCTTTCAGGGAGCTCAAAAGTATGTCTCCGGCAGAATCTATAGCCTTGCCGTCATATGTAAGTATTCTGGAGGCGCAGGATCCTAATTCGTTATTATTTTCCATTTCTTCAACTAATTTCTCAAGCCACATGCCTTCTGCACAGGCATCCGGATTCAGGAGAACAATGAATGCAGAATTTTTTGAAATATGTTTCAGAGCAATATTGTTCCCACCGGTAAACCCCGGGTTTGCTTCGAGCGGAACAGTTTTAAATGGATAATTCAGGCTCTTAGTAATGGATCCTATAATTTGCATTGAATCATCTGCAGAATTGTTGTCGACAAGTATTACTTCAAAATCTCTGAAGGTCTGTCTGTTCAGAGAAAGCAAACATTCCCTTATGGTCAGCGCGGCATTATACGTTACAATCAATACAGATACCATTGCTCTGTCAGCCTCGCGATGTCATGTCATTTTTCGCGCAACCACGGTAATCATATTGCTCGATTTAAGCAATGACAGTGCTTTAGCCGGAATAAAAAAGGGGATGGCAAGACTTTTTGTTACAAACTGCTTTAATCTCAAACGCCTTGTCACGTGACCTGAGTCTCCGGTTTTATTTGCCAATGACGTGCCGGTTTTTTTATCCAGCATATTATATATATATCTGATTACACTGAGGACAAGAATTTCAGGCTCCACCTCATAAATTATTTTTACGAATGAGAATCCGGCGCCGGAAAGCATTCTCAAAAGAGTGCCGGGTGAAAAATGCAAAAGATGTCTTGGGAGGTCCAGCGGATACCAATTTTCTTTAAAGAGCCTTGCCTCGCGAGAGGAAAAATTGGGCACCCGAATAACAATATGTCCACCTCCGGCAAGAGCAGCAATTAATTTCTTCAGGCACGATACAGGTTCAGTTAAATGCTCGAAAACGTCGAATAAAACAATTAAATTAAAAAAAGAATCGGGAAGCTCAGCCTCCATTACGGAGCCGGTCTCCACATTCAAATTATAATTACTTCTTGCATATTCTCCTGCTGCGGCATCCAATTCCACACCGAAGACTTCATATCCGGCATCCCCTGCCCTGGCAAGAAAATGTCCGGCTGCACAGCCCACTTCCAGCAATCTTCCGCCAGGGCTGATGGTTTTTATAAAAGCCAGTCTTTCTTTTATCCAGAAAGGCTGCTGGTTAATAAAACCTTCATGATAGATATGAGGGTAGATCTTGTATAAATCCTCAGCACGCGGCGCCGGATTTAAATAACACATGCCGCAGGCCTTACACTTTTGTATTGAAAAGATACCAGGCACTCCGCAGAGGTAATCTTCCGCGGAAAGAACTATCTCTCCGTCGTGTAACCCGCATAAGGGACATGCGACCTCTTTCAGGTCTATCCTCTCAAACTGACCCATTCAATATAACCTTAACTTTCTCATATACGAATTCAACTTCCTCAACCTTCATCGCAAAAGAAACAACCGTATAGAAAACAGTCCCTGCCGCAAAAGCCGAGGACAGGTATATCAGCCGCCCGGGCCAGGAGGAAAAAAATGGAAAATCTTTATATATCACAAACGGAATACATGCCACGGCCATAAGCCCTGAGGCTACAGCATGTTTTAAGCAGCTGTTAAAGAAAGATTTTGCTATATGGAAACCATGTTTTACCCCGAGCACGGCGATCATAATTAACATTTGGACTGAAGAAGTTATCGAGAACGAAAGAGGAATGCCCGTAAATCCCATCGTCCTGCTTAAAGACAATATAAGGATAATGTTCATTATGATAATAAATATATTTATTTTGCTTAAAGTTTTAATGTCTTTAATGGCATAAAAGACCCTTGTCAAAAGCGTCACAACAGACAATCCAAATATCCCGCCGACATAAAACAGCAAAGCAGAAGACGTAACCGCAGTTGATGCCGCGCCAAATTTACCTCTTTCAAAAAGCAGCCTTACCAGAGGCATCCTGAAAATAATCATTCCCGATATGATCGGCAATATGATAAAAGATATAAACTTCAGCCCCTTGAGCGTAAGTTCCCTCAAACTCTTCGTATCACCTGCAGTTACCTGTCTGGAAAAGGCCGGCAGCACTACAGACATTGCCGCAAGGACGAACATGTTAACCGGTATGTTTACTGTCTTGAA
>Ga0074045_10002203_pt1 | contig 18181 bp, 13 predicted proteins | sample BogForMeECP23OM2_FD_94442 | JGI IMG/M metagenome (GOLD analysis project Ga0074045, IMG submission 94442) | Bog forest soil microbial communities from Calvert Island, British Columbia, Canada - Bog Forest MetaG ECP23OM2 | ecosystem: Environmental > Terrestrial > Soil > Wetlands ...
GGAGCAGGCACATCGCTTCATCCTGTACGCGATCCTCGAACCCGAGCTTGCCGAAGTACACAAGCTTGGCGACAAGCAACTGCCGGTAATGGATTACAAGTCGGCTTTGCAAGAGGCGGCGCACGCCAGCGGACGTCCGCAGCCCCGCTACATTCTGGTGAAGGAGGAAGGCCCCGACCACCGCAAACTGTTTACCATGGAAGCGCATATTGCTGCGTCAGCCGAGGGAGATAAGGGCTTCGTCCGTCGCAGCGAGGGGAGCACCAAGAAGCTGGCCGAACAAAGGGCTGCACGAATGGCCTGGGAGTATCTACAATCATTGAAAGCAGGTCTACGGGACACGCCCCCCGGTCCCGCCAGCGTACCTTCTGAGCACTCATGAGCGAAGTCGGCACCGATTCACAAGTTACCGTACTTCCCGAGGGGCCGAAGCCCGCCGAGAAGCACAAACCAGCCAGCAGCCATACCGGCGGCATGAGCTCACTGCAGTCGCTCGCCGCCACGATAGTCATCGCGGTGTTCGTCATAACCTTCGTCGTGCAGGCGTTTCAGATCCCGTCGGAGTCGATGGAGAAGACGCTACTCATCGGCGATTATCTTCTGGTGGACAAGGTCCACTACGGGCATTCGCGGCTTTGGGGATGGTTCCTGCCTTACGATGCCGTTCAGCGGCAGGACATCATCGTCTTTCGCTATCCCGTCAACCCGAAGCAGCATTTCGTGAAGCGCGTTGTCGCGGTCCCTGGTGACCGCGTGCGGATCATCAACAAGCACGTTTATGTAAATGGCGTGCGGCAGGACGATGATTACGCCACCTTCAACTGGGCGCAGCACGACAAGTTCAGGGACAACTTCCCCGACGGCGGCTTTTACGGCGACAAGATCTCGGCCAAGTGGTTCCAGCAGGCGCAAAGGCTGCTGGATGACCACGAGCTGATTGTTCCCGAAGGTTCATTTTTCGTTCTCGGGGACAATCGCGACGACAGCTACGACTCGCGGTATTGGGGCTTCGTTCCTGCGGAGAACATCGTCGGCCGTCCGCTGTTGATTTACTGGTCGATGGACCGGGACTCTCCTGCCATCGCCAGTGAGCTGCCGTCTGATAAACTTTCGAGTCTGGCACACAATGTTACCAGCCTGGTCGAGAGCCTGCGTTGGCATCGCATGTTGCGAAAGGTTCAGTAGTTTTCCGAGTTGCCTCTGCAACCTGAGGTGAAGCAGGCCTTTAGCTGGCGCGCAGGAAGTCCGTGGTGAGGGGCGTTGTGGTTGGTAGCTGCTCAGAGACGACCCCGAAGGGTGGAACAAAACACCCCTGGACGTAAGTCCTGGGAGATCATTACAAGAAACTCGTACGAGTACTAAACTACGTTTCTTAGGAACAACGCATTTGGCCCCAACCAAGAACTCATTGAGGACCGCACCTCCGAAGGCCCAGCGAGCGCCGACGGCGGAAAAGCCGGAGAAGTCGAAGGAAACCACTCCGGAATTCATCGCCTCCATGGCCATCGTGATCGTGACTGGGCTGTTCATCATTACCTTTGCACTGCAGGCATTCGAAATCCCATCCAGTTCGATGGAAAACACGCTGTTGATCGGCGACCACGTCTTCGTCGATCGCATGATGCTAGCTCCGATAACCAGGTGGATCGATAAACTCATTCCCTATCGCGAGCCCCGTCACGGCGACGTTTTCGTCTTCATCTCGCCTGCACAGCCGGGGCTCTACGTCGTCAAACGCGTCATGGGCATTCCCGGTGATCGCATCCACCTGCAGGACGGCGTGGTTTATCGCAACGGCGAACGACTCGATGAGCCTTATGTAGTCCGCAAAGGCGACTACAACGGGTATCGCGACAACTTTCCCAGCGTTCCAGCCAGCGAATACGACGATGTTACCCCGGCCTGGAAGCTCGATCTTCCCTCTTACGTGCAGAACGGCGATCTGGTGGTGCCGCCCGGCAAGGTCTTCGCCATGGGCGACAACCGCGACGTCAGCCTCGATAGTCGCTATTGGGGCTTTGTGCCACGCGAAAATGTAATTGGACGCCCAATGTTCATTTATTGGTCCTTCATCACGCCGCGTGACGAGTACCAGCGCCAGGGCCTCGCCGATCGGGTCACATGGTTCTTTGACATTGTTGTCCACTTCTTCGATAAGACGCGTTGGTCACGGATGTTCCACGTGGTGCATTGATGGCAGGCCGCACATCACGGCGTGTGATGTGGGCGACCCTGCTGATAGTCGTGCTGGGGTTGCTGCTGCTGCCGCCGTTCATCAACGTCAATCGTTATCGCAAACGCGTAGCCGATTCGATAGGCAGGGCGCTGGGCCGCGAAGTGTCGGTCTCCAACATCGAACTTAAACTTCTGCCGCGGCCCAGGCTCGCCCTGTCGAATTTTGTCATCGCAGACGATCCCAGCTACGGCGCAGAGCCGATGTTGCACGCCGTAACGGTTACTGCTTACATACGCCTCACCTCCCTTTGGAGAGGCCGGCTGGAGATAGGAACGCTCGACCTCGATAGTCCCAGCCTGAACCTGGTTCGCCGTTCCGACGGCCACTGGAACCTAGAAGAACTTGTAGAACGAACGACGCAAGTGCCGTCGGCTCCGACTACGAAGCCGCGGCCTGAAGCGCGTCCCCGTTTTCCATATGTGGAAGCTTCGTCTGGACGCATCAACTTCAAACTGGGGCAGGTGAAGAAGGCGTTCGCCTTTAGCGACGCCGATTTCGTGCTTTGGTTGGAGTCGGAGAGCCAGTGGGGCGTCCGGCTGGAGGCGCGTCCCATGCGCACCGACGTCGGCATCAGCGACACCGGCACGCTTAAGCTAGATGGGCGCTTCCAGCGGGGCACCAGCCTGCGGACGACTCCCGTCAATCTTAAGCTCACCTGGACCGGCGGGCCTCTTGGTCAGATCACTACGCTAATCTACGGGCACGACCTAGGCTGGCGCGGGGCCGTCAGTTCAAATGCGACATTGACTGGCACGCCAGCAGCGCTGGGCATCACGCTCGACGCCCAGGTGGATGATTTCCGCCGCTACGATATCGCCCTTGGCGAAGCTTTGCGGATGCGGGTGCGCTGTACCGGGACATACTCATCACCAGATGACGCGCTGAACGACATGCAGTGCGAATCACCTGTAGGTCCCGGAATTCTCCGGGTTCGGGGTAAAGCGCAGGGATGGCTTGGCCAGGCATACGATCTCGGCATCTCTGCCGAGCAGCTTCCCGCCGAACGTTTAGTGGCTCTTGCCCGTCATGCTAAGAAAGACCTACCAACCGATCTCACCGCAACGGGGGACGTGGAAGCAGTGTTCAGCGTCCGCAAGCTCCTCGGCGGAATGCCCGTGTGGAGCGGAGGGGGACGCAGTGAGCAGCTCGCCCTCCGCGCCGACATATTGAAGCAAGATCTGGAGATAGGAGAAGTGCAGTTCGTCGTCCCCAGCGCCTCTTCTGCGGCAAAGAGCAAACGCTCTGCGCGCACCGGCACCCTATCTTCCTCGCTAGGCTCTGGCGAGAGGATGGGTTCCAAGGCTCAATCTGCTGCGAGTGTGGGACTTCGTCTCATCGTGAAGCCATTTCCGCTGTCGTTGGGTGCGGCTTCGCCGGCGACCGCGAGTGCGGTGTTCAATCCGGAGCATTACAGCATCAACCTCAGTGGTGAGGCCGAACTGGCAAGGCTCTTGAATGTGGGCAAGGCGCTGGGAGTAGGCACGCCCGGCCTCGGTCTTGCAGGGTCCGCAGAAATGAACCTGGAAATCGCCGGAACGTGGGTCGGATTCGCTCCCCCCGTTCCGTCAGGCAAGATCCAGCTGCGCAACGTGACGGCCGAATTGCAAGGCGTTTCAGAGCCTCTGCGAATTGCTTCCGCCACTGCTGCGCTGGCGAGTCAAGCAGTGAACGTAACTTCATTCACAGCTGCATTAGCGCAGGGGCCTGAGATCAGCGGATCGGCCAGCTTCCCGGTGCATTGCACAGTTCCGGAAACTTGCATCGTGCACTTCGACGCGCACACCGATGACGTGTCCCTCTCTCGGTTGAATCGATTAGCGAATCCGAGTTTTCGCGCTCAGCCGTGGTACCGCCTGTTGGCTCCCTGGCAGCGCCGCGAAGATGCTCTGTTGAGGCTGCGTGCCAGCGGGCACTTCACGGCGGCGCGCCTGGAGCTTGGATCGGCCGTCGCGAACAACGTCAGCGGCAACGCTGATCTGGATGCCGGCAAGTTGCGTGTCAGTGATTTGCGCGCCGACTTCCTGGAAGGACACCACACCGGAACGTGGACGGCTGACTTCAGGGTATCGCCGCCAAGGTTCGCGGGTTCGGGGAACCTCACGCGAGTATCGATGGCGCAGCTCGCAGCGCTGATGCACGACAACTGGGCTAGCGGAACGATAGATGCCAAATACAGCCTTGCAATAGCGGGCTTGACTCCAGCCGCTCTGCGGGACTCCGCTAACGGTTCCGCCGACTTTGCCTGGAGCGGGGGCTCTTTGCGGCACGTCACGCTCGACAGCCGGGGTGCTCCCATGTCATTCTCCGACTTCACCGGAATCGTCAGTCTGCAAAATGGGACCTTGCACCTGGCCGATTGCAAACTGCAATCTGCCGGCAGCAGCTACGCGGTAAAGGGCACCGCATCGTTTGACCGGAACCTCGACCTTCGCTTCGAGCACTTAGGCGGGCGAACATATGCGGTCTCTGGCCCGCTCGACAAGCCGCGTGTGGAAACCGTTCCGTCGCCGCCGTCCGCCGAGGCAGCCCTGCGATGAACTGCTGGACAGCGTGTACAAGCCGGAGGTGTCATCCTCGCGGCGACACGAAGCGCACAAAGTGGGCCATGTCGGGAGCGCGATCTCTCCTACCGCTTTTGGCCGCTGGGACCTTGGCGGTCAGTCTCACGGCTCGAGGTCAAGCCGACCATCACAGCCCTGAATTCCGTAGCATCGAGCAGAAGATCGAGTACCTGCGGCACAACGCGGCGAAGTTCAAGCCTGATCCAAGACCCACGGAGCTGACAGAACGCGAGACCAATGCCTACTTCAACGAGGGCGGCGTGAAGTTGCCGAAGGGGGTCACCAACGTCCGTCTCACTTCGCAGCCGGGTGTTATCGATGGCCACGCCAAGGTTGACTTCGAAACAATTACGGAAGGGAAAGGCTCTAGCAACCCGCTTCTGAGTTTGTTCAGCGGAGCGCACGATGTCCATATCGTGGCAGAGGCGGCGGGTGCGGTGGGAACGGGCACCATCCGGGTCCAATCCGCCTATCTCGACGGCATTGAGTTGCCGCAGATGGTGCTGCAATTCTTCGCCCAGCGCTATATTACACCGAGGTACCCGCATGTTGGCATCACCAGTACCTTCAAGTTACCGCTGCGGATCGACAGCGCCATCGTGGAGGCGGGACGGGTACAACTGGTGCAGAAATAGAACAGTGCCATACCCAGCGCGGCCGCTAATACCCGCATGTTAGTATCGAATTCGAACTGCAATGCAGCTGAAATACCTCGACATCTTCTTCGAAATCATCGTCTTGCTGTTCGCCATTTGCGTGCACGAATCGGCGCACGCCTGGATGGCCAATCGGCTCGGCGATCCGACGGCCAAGATGCTCGGTCGGGTGTCGCTGAACCCGATCGTCCACATTGATCCTTTCGGCACAATTGTGATGCCCCTGATTCTGATCGTCATGGGCTTCCCTCCGTTCGGATGGGCCAAGCCGACGCCGGTGGACCCGCGGAACTTTAAGAACCCCGTGCGCGACGACATTCTTACGGCGGTCGCCGGGCCGGTCAGCAATTTCCTGACGGCTTTTCTTTCAGTCATCGCTCTGGCCATCATTTGGCACGGCTCTACCGGCGGGATTGGCTCCGACTTCCGCGGTGCCGATATCGGCGGCCCATTGGCACAACTGTTTTATCTCGCGATTCGGATCAATGTCATACTCGCAGTCTTTAACCTGATTCCCTTGCCGCCGCTCGATGGGAGCCATGTAATCCGCCATTTCCTTTCCTACGACACGCTGCGCGTCTATGACCGGGTTGGCTACTTCGGGCTCGTGATCGTGCTCTTCGTTCTGCCACTGGCGGGATGCGACATCGTCGGCAATGTGATGGCGCCTTTCTTCGCATTCTTCATGGCGCTCCTAAATCAATTTCTGAGATTCTGATGTCAGAGACGAACCCATCCAAGAAAGGCCGCATCCTGAGCGGCATGCGACCCACGGGCAAGCTGCACCTCGGCAATTATGTCGGAGCGCTGCGCAATTGGGTGGGATTGCAGGACCAATATGACTGCTTTTTCTTCATCGCCGATTGGCACGCGCTGACCACCGACTACGCCGACACGCATAGCGTTAAGCAGAACTCGCTTGAAGTCATCATCGACTACCTCGCGGCCGGCCTGGATCCCGAACGCAGCACCCTCTTCATCCAGTCGCACGTGCCGCAGCATGCCGAATTGCATCTGCTGTTAAGCATGATCACGCCGCTCGGCTGGCTGGAACGCGTTCCCAGCTACAAGGAACAGCGCGAGAACATCAAGGACAAGGATCTCAGCACATATGGTTTCTTGGGATATCCACTGCTTCAGTCAACCGACATCCTGATTTACCAGGCGAACTTCGTGCCCGTCGGCGAGGACCAGGTACCGCACGTAGAACTGACACGCGAGGTGGCACGACGCTTCAACTTGTTTTACCCAAGAAACCCCTCGCTCCGCACCCCACCAGAGGAAATCAAAGGCAACGACTTAGTGCAGGAAATGGTTGACGAGAAAGATCCAGTTGCCATAAACACAGAAAGAACTGATATTTGGATCCGACCTGGGATGAGGGCATCTGACGATTCTGGTTCTAATGTTGTCTTCCCCGAGCCGCAGCCGCTCCTGACACCCGCGGCCAAGCTGCCGGGAACCGATGGCCGCAAAATGTCGAAGTCGTACGGCAACACCATCTTGCTAAGCGAGCCCGAGGCTTCCCTGCGTCAGAAGCTTAAAACGATGGTCACCGATCCGGCTCGCATCCGGCGCAGCGACCCGGGCGATCCCGATAAATGCCCCGTGGGTGACTGGCACAAGATCTTCAGCAGCGCGGAAACGATCGCGAAGGTGTACGAAGGCTGCCGCACTGCGGGCATCGGCTGCATTGAGTGCAAGGGCTGGGCGGCGGAAGGCTTGTGGAACGTGCTCGCTCCCATACAAGAGCGGCGTGCCAAGTACGAAGCCGATCCCCGGCTAGCGTGGGACATTCTCGAAGACGGATCGACGAAGGCGCGCGCAGTCGCGGAGGCAACCATGATCGAAGCGCGCGAGGCCGCGAACTTGTCGCATGATTATGAACCGCCCCAGAGCGCGGGCGATGGGAAGTAGCGATTCGCCACAGAAACCACGACAGCAGCGGATAGTAGTCAGCGATAACCGGTGATCTGTGGTTTGTTTCAGGCGTTATGACGAGCAGTTGTGACTAGGGGAAAAGCCGAAACGAGCTTGCAGGGTGGCATTTGTGCTACCCGGAGCGTGAGCCTGGTTAGGCGAATCTGTTTGAACTGAGTCTCGTGGGGACGGTACGGCTAAAGCGGGTCTTCAGGCCCGCGCGAAGTGCGGGATATGACTGGTTTGTCATTCTGAAGCGAGCGACCTGGGGTTAGTCGCCAGTCGAAGAACCCCTATCGTTCCGGTAATCTCTATTTACATGTCCGAAAACCCTGATAACCGAGCGAACGCCGCGACCAATGCGCCAGCGCCGCACGCGCACAAGGGTCCGGACGAATCCTCTTTCTCCGTCATCGTGGGCACGGTCTACGACGGCCCGCTCGACCTGTTGCTCGACCTCATTCGCAAGCAGGACATCGACATCTATGACATCCCCATCGCCAGAATCACCGAGCAATACCTGCGATACGTGGAGACAATGAAGCAGTTCGACGTGGATGTCGCCGCCGAGTTCATCTATACGGCATCGCTGCTCATCCACATCAAGTCGAAGATGCTGCTGCCGCCAGACCCCAACGCGCCCACGACTCAGGAGGACCCACGGCTGGAGCTGGTCGACCGTTTGCTCGAGTACGAGCGCTTTAAGACGGCAGCGCAGATGCTGCTACAAAAGCAGCAGATCGAAGACGCGGTGTGGTCGAATCCGGCCCTCAAGGATTTCCAGAATGCTGAAGGTGCCGAACCGGAGATGGCTGCCGACGTGATCGACCTGGTCAAAACGTTTCAGCAGATCCTGGAGCGCGCGAAATCGAAGCCCAGCTTCGACGTCGAGGACGACAGTGTCACGGTCTCGCAGATGATTGACTACGTCCGGCGCCGGCTCTCGCTGGAGGAACGCCCGATCCGGCTGAAGCAACTGCTGCGCAATATGCGGTCGCGCTCGGCGCTCGTGTGCGCCTTTCTCGCAATCCTGGAGCTGATTCGCTTGCAGGCGGTGCTGGCACGTCAGGACAACGTTTTCGGCGAAATTGTACTCAAGAAGCACACCCATTTCGACGCGCTGATGGCGGAGAGCCCGCCGCTGAAGGATGATTGGCGGTAGAGAAGGATCAATGCTGGAGTCGCGTCTGCCGCGCGAACTGCCGACGCCCGAGCTTCGTAGCGGCGACACCAATTGCGATATAGTCTCGTCAGATTCGCGCCAGTCTTACAAGTCGCCCAGAGGCGAGCCCACCCAGGGGCGACATGTCTGTTAGCCCAGGGGGCGTAAGCCCAGGGTAAGCGTGTATATATGAAACGAGCCGCGCAGGAACGGCACAATGATCATCCATGAGCCTTAAAGCCAAAGTCGAAGCCGTCATCTACGCCACCGAGGAACCGATCACTCTCGACCAGCTTGCGGCTTTGCTGGGCGAGGCTGTGCTCGTCGAGCTGCGTGCGGAAGAAGCCAACCAAATCGCGGCAGCGAATGCGAGCGATTCCGATACCCGGCCCTCGTCTTTCGATGGCCAGCAACTCTCCGGCGACGACCTTACCAACGAACAGAAGCAGGCCCTCGAGAAGCGCCACCCCCACGCCATCAAAAGGCGCCTTACCAGCATCATCCATGAACTCACCGCCGACTACGCTGCCAGCGACCGCGGCATGGAAATCCGGCAAGTCGCAGGCGGCTATCGCATGGCCACCAAGCCCGAGCACCACGACGTCGTCGTGACTTTGGCCAGGAGCCTGAAGCCGCCAATCCGATTGTCGTTGCAAGCACTGGAAACACTCTCTGTCATCGCTTACAAACAGCCGGTCACTGTGCCCGAGATCAGCGAGATTCGCGGCGTGGACTCCTCCGGCGTGATCGCTACCCTGCTCGATCGCAAGCTAGTCACCACAGCGGGACGCAAGCAGGTCATCGGCCGGCCCATCCTCTACAAGACCACGAAGGAATTTCTGCTGCGCTTCGGACTGAACGACGTATCCGAGCTGCCAAGCATGGAAGAGTTCGAGCAGCTCGGCGAACCGCAGGCCGAGCTGTTCCCCAAATCCGCGCCGGATGAAGCTGGACCTTCTTCGCGCGAAGCCGTCAGCGAGGCTCCGCCTGAGTCCGATAGTTAGAGTGGCATTGGGGCACATGCTCACATCCAATCGTGGCAAACTCGGAACTCCGAGCGCAAAGAGGTAGAATCTTGGGCGGAGTGATTGTGAGGGGCGGGCGGAATGGAGCTATATCTTTCTCGCCAAGAGGCTAACAATAGCCTGGTGGGAGCCGCCACGCTCGGACAGGAGCAGAAACGATAAATTACTGGTGATCAACACTTTACATATAAATCCTTGCGACCTATATTTTGCTTCAACCGTCTAAGTAACTGATAAAAATGCGTTCCTTCCGCTCTAGCAGGTACCACATGCCTACTGAAAGGTTGCAGAAGATTATCGCCGCTGCCGGAATCACTTCGCGGCGCAAGGCCGAGGAACTCATCGCCACTGGCCTGGTGTCAGTGAACGGGCAGACCGTTACTGAACTAGGGACGAAGGCAGATCCAGAGCACGACTACATCAAGGTCAACGGCAAGCCCCTGCGCGGTCCTGAGCGTCACGTTCACCTGCTGCTCCATAAACCTAAGGGATATGTGACCACAGTCGCTGATCCGGAAGGCCGACCCACGGTGTTAGATCTGGTTCGGGGAATAGGTGCGCGCATTTATCCTGTCGGTCGGCTCGACTACCTGAGCGAAGGACTGCTGCTGCTGACCAACGACGGCGAGCTGGCACAAAAACTGATGCACTCCTCTTCGAACCTGGCTAAGACATATCTGGTGAAGATCAGCGGCAAGCCGTCGGATGATCAGATCGAGAAGCTGAGGCGCGGCATAAAGCTTCCCGCCGACCGCGCCCCGCTGAAGACGCCAGCCGGCAGGCTGCCGACGCCAGGATCCAAACGGCGCTCCACGGCAGTTAAGACCGCACCGGCACGGATTAAATTGCTGCGCGAGGCCGCCAATCCGTGGTACGAAGTCACGCTGGTCGAAGGACGCAACCGACAAATTCGCCGGATGTTCGAGCAGATTGGACATCACGTCGAGAAGATCAAGCGTGTGCGCTTCGGTCCGTTGCAGTTGAACGTTGAGCCGGGAAAATTCCGGCATCTAACGGCGAAGGAAGTTGCGCAGCTGAAGGCTGCGACCGGTGGCCGGCAGCGGATGGGGGAGCGAAATCGGGCGCCATAGAAGGCCGGACAAAGACTCTTCTTGGTAGTGCGTGCATTTAAGCCTGAGGTACATGCTCTTGAATCAAGTGGAGCTGAAGAATTCAGCTTTCGACAGCGGTACCCACGGGATGAATCCCACCCATGTGCGATGTTTCTACGTCGGCCTGCAGGTCCGCACTACCTAAACGGGCCTCGGGTGTCGTGCGATGGAGATAGAATGACAGATTTCGGGAAACTGGTTCCGGCGTGGCTGCACACGCTGACCAGCTATCAGCCGGGAAAACCGTTGCGCCAGGCAGAATTGGAGAGCGGCGTGCGTTGCATCAAGATGGCCTCGAATGAAAATCCTTTTGGGCCTTCGCCATTGGCGATTGAGGCGATCAAGGCGGCGACTTCGGAGGTGAATTTCTATCCCGACAACAGCGTGACCGAACTGACCAGGCGGGTGGCGGAGCTGCACGAGCTTCAGCCGGAGCAGGTTCTGGTCACCTCCGGGTCAACGGGATTTCTGGATATTCTGGCGCGGACGCTTCTGGGACCGGGGCTGAACGCAGTCACCAGCAAGCTGTCCTTCATTGTCTATCCCATAGTGACGCGCGCGACCGGTGCGCAATTTGTCGAAGTGCCCACGCTGAATGACGGCTACGATCTTGAGCGCATCCTGGCGACGGTTGATGTTCACACTCGCGTGGTATACATATCGAATCCCAACAATCCGACGGGTACGGTTTTGGATGCCAATGCTATCGACCACTTCCTCGACCGGCTTCCGTCGCATGTCGTCCCCGTACTCGACGAAGCCTATTGCGACTACGCCAGCTACTTCGCTGCCCGGCGCGGATTAGACTACTCGCATTCGCTCGAGCATGTGCGCCAAGGACGACCGGTCGTCGTGCTGCGCACATTCTCGAAGGCGCATGGGCTGGCCGGTCTGCGCGTCGGCTATGGACTGGGCCCGGCGGAGTTGATTGGTTACTTCGCGCGCATGAAGCCAGCGTTCATGGTGTCGTCAATCGGCGAGGCGGCAGCTTTGGCGGCGTTGGCGGATGCTGACCATGTCCAGCGCACCATCGAAACCAATGCTGTGGGCGCTAGGTTCTTGACCCAAGCTATCGCCGAAACGGGAATCCACGTGACGCCAACGTGGGCGAACTTCTTGTTCTGCCGAGTGGGTGAAGAAGCCGCGAGCCTCTGCCGGAAATTACAGGGACACGGAATCATCGTTCGCCCCATGAGCGGCGGATGGGGCGCGCCCGATGCGTTCCGCGTGACCATCGGTACACCCGAATACAACGAGAAGTTCTTGGAAGCATTGAAGCGGGCACGGTCCCGCATTCCCGCATAAAACAGATGAGCATGCCGCTGCTTGGCGAACGGCATGCTCAAATTTGGTTAGCGGTTCGGCCGAGGTTGGGTTGTGGCTGGCGGTTGCGTGCTCGGCGACGGAGTCGTCAAGTCCTGCGGATTTGCAGGCACAACTCCGTGTACTGTCGGCATCTGTTTCACCTGCCCAGCTTCAGCATCGGCGATATCGATACCCAGCTTCTTGAGCGTCTCAGCAGTTGACAGGTCCAATTGCACCTTCGACTTCTCGTAGTTGGCGGTGGCGTTGAGAACGTTGGACTCGGCCTGCGTCAGGTTGCTCGACGCCTGTAAGACCAGCGTCGGCGTTGAAGCACCGTAGCTGAACTTTTTCTGCTCGGCGACCAGGCTTTCTTTCGCATAGTCTCGCGCCGCAATCGCCGCCTGCAGAGCCGCGAAGTTCTGCTGCATGGTAAATTGCGCGTTGCGTACCTGGAGCGCGATGGTGTTTTCAGTCTGCTGCAAACCCACCTGCGATTGGCGATATTCCAACTCGGAGCGAACCTGGTCGGCTTGCGCCGAGCGGTTGCGAAGAGTGACGTTCAGGTTCACCCCAAGGCCTTTGTCGGGCGCCGAGCTGTTAAAGAGGCTATGAAATGCGTTAGGGTAGCCGCTTCTAGGAATTGTTCCCGGAGGCAGGCAATTCTCGCCCGGAATAGCTCCTGAACCGGAGCAGTCCGGGAAAGCTGGGTTCTGGTCGCCCGCCAAACCGGAGGCTCCGTAAAACGCGTAGAGATCCAACGCAGGACGCAGCGCGTTCTTAAGCGACTTGCGCGTGATCTCTTGGTTGGTGAGCTGAATGCGCGCGATAGCAATTTCGGGGCGCGCCTGTAAAGCTTCCTGAATGAGGTCGTCAACCGGCCGCACCTCATACTGCTCGTTGGGGTTCAACGTGTCGGTAGGAATGACGGGCGCGATCGCCAGAATCGGATCTCCCATGTTCTTGGTAATGGCGTTCTTCATCAGCAGTTGCTCGAGCTGAAGATTGGTCTGCGAAGTAATCAGGTTCTGCTTAGCAGAAGCCACCCCGCTTTGTGCCTGTGCCAGAGTGATGGGCGCCAGCGTGCCGATCCTGACCTGCTCCTGATCATCGGAAAGGGTCTTCTCCGCAAGCTGCAAAGCGCGCTCGTTCACTTCGACCGCCTCGTAGGCGGTTACGAGGTCCCAGTAGATGTTCTCAATCTGCGAGACGGTCTGGATGATCTGCTGTCGAAAGACGACGTCCGTGATCTCACGGTTGTTGCGGGCGATGCGAATGTAGCGCAGGTTGGGATCAAATCCGAAGCCTTGCAGCAGATGCTGGCGCAAGGTGAAGCGAAAGGACGTGTTGAGGTTCGGCGATACTAGGGTAAACAGCGAATTGGTGGTGATACGGTTGTTGTTAAACCCAACCGTAGCCAAGGTGCCCGTCGAGAATCCTTGCGTGTACTGAAAGTTATAGGTGTTCGTGTTTTGAATCAGAGTTGGCGTGCCAGTAAAGATGATGTTCGACTGCGGCGTGATGGCATGCTCGCCTCCCACCGTGCCGTTGATCATTGGGTCAAAGTTGTCGATGGTAGGTCCGGCACCGAGCGTAGAAGCCACAATACCCGCTGCGCCAGCGCCCGCTCCACCGACACCGACCTGGGTGCCGCCGGCGCCAGTTCCCTGGGCTCCTGTCGAAGAGCTGCCGGTTCCACCAGTCGAGGTCGCGCCGAGGCTGCCGCCCGGCGTGCCCGACACGACACCAGCGTTGACGCCGCGATCGAATTGGCCGGATTGCGTGCGGAGAATGTCGGTATCCGCAATTGACATGTTGTAGCGCTGAATGGTGATGTCCAGGTTGTTCTCCAGCGCCATCGCCACCGCATCATTGATGGACAGGTACATCTTGCCGTCGCGGATCAACTGGTCGATGCGAGCCGAATTCGTCAGGTTCGGCGGTGGTACATCACGCACCCTATACGGAGCCAAGACATTAGGAAATGGGGATAAAGGCTTCGCGTAGTTCTGATCTGAATACAGATGAGAGTTGTTCTGAGGCGCTGGCGCCTGCGGCATTGGCGTCAGTGGTGGCATGCTCCCCTGGGGGCTTGGTGGTGTTGCATTTTGGGCAAAACTCGCGGTTACAAGCAAACTCACGAACGCCAGTGAGATCGCCTTCCGAAACGCGGATTCGACGAAACGCGAAACGAACATTTCCTTATCTCCTGAAACTGACGCGTGCATCAGTTGGGGTTCCCTGCTGTAGTTGGTTTCTCTGGCCTCTGATTAATACGCACGAAAGTGCCTGAAGGTTCATGATGTTAGAAGTCATATCAGCACAAAAGCTTGCAGGCTCAGGACACTTTCTGTCCGTACGTGGACTAATTCCCGAAACGTCAGCCCGCAAACCTTAGAAAAGCCTACTGATAACGGGCGCATCTCGCCAAGGGAGGCGGTTTTGGTGCGGGACACATCAAATTCGCTGCTGCTTCCAGCGCCCGCGCTTGAACAATATGACGCTGACGACTGCGATCGCTCCTTCGGCAATTGCAATGGCAATGTAGACGCCGTTCGAACGTAAGCCAGCGGGAATCGCCAGCCCGTAAGCCAGCGGGATTTCCAGCAGCCAGAAGCCGAAGAGATACACGATGGTCGGAGTGACCGTGTCGCCCGCTCCGTTGAACGCCTGCAACGTCACCATGAGGTACGCATATCCGATATTGCCGTAGCTGATGATACGCAAACAGGACGCGCCCAACCGCACGACCTCGGGATCCGACGTGAATCCGCGCACCAGCGGTTCGGCGAAGACCACAAATAGCACGCCGACCGTTCCGAGAAACAGCATGTTGTAGATTCCAGTCCTCCAGACGGACTGCTCGGCTCGTTCGGGCTGTTTGGCACCAAGGTTCTGGCCGACCAGCGTGGCCGCAGTGTTGCTTAATCCCCACGATGGCAGAAGGACGAAGATCACCAGGCGGATCGCGATCGTGTAGCCGGCGAGGGCCGCTGCTCCAAACGTACTGACGATTCGGACCAGCCCAATCCAACTGGTGTGCGCGATGGCAAACTGCAAGATGCCCGTCGCGGACACCCGTGCGAGCCGCAGCAGAACCGGCAGGTTTACCCGAATCTGCTGCCGCAGTATGCGGATGCGCTCTGTCCCGCGTAACAGCCGATAGAACTGATAGACCATTCCGATGCTTCGCCCCGTTATGGTCGCCAGAGCCGCGCCGGTGACGCCCAACTGCGGAAACGGTCCGAAGCCAAAGATCAGACAAGGGTCCAGCGCCAGGTTGATGATGTTGGAAACCCACAACAACCGCATAGCGATGGCCGCATCGCCGGTGCCGCGGAAGATGGCATTGTTCAGAAACAGCATGAGGACAACCCCGCTTCCTCCCAGCGCAAGCCTGGCGTAATTACTCCCCAGCGCGACAACGGCGGGGGAGGCGCCCATCAGCCCCAATAAGTGAGGCGCGAACAGGAAGCAGGGGACTCCGATGGCGAGCGAAACCGTCAGCCCGAGAATAACCGCCTGGACCGCGGCGACGGCTGCATCTGCCGGGTCTCTTTCTCCAACCCGTCGCGCCACCATCGCTGTCGTGGACAGGCTCAATCCCATGCCTATCGCAAACACCAGGCTCAGCATCGATTCCGTCAGACCTACCGTGGCTACAGCGTCGGATCCGAGTCGCGCCACCCAAAAGACGTCAACCACGGCGAACAGGGAGTCCAGAACCGTTTCCAGCACCATGGGTACAGCGAGCAGGAAGATGGCGCGGTTCAGGCTGCCAGTGGTGAAGTCCTGGTGCGAGCCGCGAAGGGCCTCGCGCAGCGAACTCCACAACGTGGGCTGCGATTGCGCTGTGGCGGGAGAAGCGGCATGCATAGCAACCTGCAGTCTTTCGCGCCACAGCGTGAGTGACTGGAGCTGTAGCGCCGTCGCAATACTACGGAGAGCGGGTCGTCCGCGTTGGCGGATTCGCTTCGCGGACCATCAGGAAGGCAGGCTACTGAAGGCTGAACATTTTCTTGTCCTCGGGGCCGATCACCAGGACTTAGCTACTCAGACCTGGCGTGCAGCGGACACCGGATCAATGACGGGATTGTAGCCGAAAAGCCACGAATCCATCAAACCGGGAGGGGCGAGTCGGCTTCCTGAATCCAGAATAGCTCAAACAAACTGCCGCCAGCGCATGTGCGCCAGCGGCCCACGTGCAGCCAAGCCTGTACTACTGTTTGTCAGCAGGGAACGTGTTGCTCGGCTGCGTCGGGAGTTCGTTATCACGATCTTCGGGCCTCCTTGGCGGATGATCTGACTTCGCGCCAGGTATGGGCTTATCATTCGCCGAACTGAACGTCGGTTCCGATCCGACGTTGAAGATAAAGCCATAGCCCTCGGTATAGGCCGCCTGCTGGAAGAGATCGCCAGCGGGCGGATGGGCAATCACGTAAATCGGGAAAGCTCTCCCCCCCGTGGGGAACACTGTGGCTACGTAGTCGGCCACCATCCGACCGGAGAAAGTGTTCGGAAGCCAGGCGAGCTGCATCCCTCCAGAGAGCTGCCGCCCTGCGGTCCAGGTAGCTCCACCGTCGCTCGACTGCGTATAGCCCGCGTACAGTGTGCAGGAATTCCCGCAGTTCGAGACCGGGTAGTAGTAATAAGTGATCGCCATATGGGCCGAGCTTCCTGAGGTTTTGGGGTCGATACCCAAACCGTGAATGAAGTGATCCACGCCGCTGCCAATGGGGTCGATGGGAACGCGAACGACCTGGCTCCAATGCGTCCCGTCGCTCGAACTGCTGTATACGATGTCGTTCGCACTGCAGCCACTCTCGAAACGGCAGTCTGGCCAGGAAACGTACACGGTACCCGCACCGTCGATGGCGGTAGAAGGAAGCTCCGCGCTGCGAAGGCCGCCCGCCTCCCCGTGGCTGGGAGCGCTCGAAATGCTTACGGCTGCGGTCCAGCTCTTGCCGCCGTTGGTGGACATGAAAGCCGACATGCCACCGTTGAAGTCAGCAAATCCTACTACCACGTTACCGTTGGGCTGTACTACGGGATTCACACCAATACCGTAGTCTCCAGCTGCCGTACTCTGCGCTGGGCTCCAGGTCAGCCCACCGTCGGTGGACGTGGTCATCTGTATTTGGGAGTTGTCCCACCCGACGTAGCAATTTCCGTAATAGGGGCTAGTGGGCGTGTTATCGCAATTGATCCAGTTCTTGTCTGCGTCGCCGGCCTGGGAAACGTAAATCGGGTTGTCCCAATGCACACCATCTTTGGAGCGGCTGACGGCGACGTTCACACCGCCTGCAATGGGCAGGGTGTTAATCAGCCACACACCATGCTTCAAGTCGTAAGCGACGGATGCGTCACTGGCGGCCGAGTTGCTGCCACCCTGATACCACTGGGTAAGGCCAGGCAAATATCCGTTGGTCCAGGCAATTCCGCCGTTAGTCGATGTGGCCCAGCCGATGTCAGCACCGCCACCGCTGGATATGCGGGCGACCTGAAACGCGGCCACGATCGTTGGGCCATACGCGAAAGCTCCAGGCTCGACTTCCGTCATGTGCTGGCTGCTTCCATTGGTGAAGCTGTCCTGGCTGAGCTGCCGAAAAATGCCTTGTGCGCCGGCAGGAACGGCGCCCAACACACACAGGGTGCAAACCAGAGGGAGAATGAGTGCTACCCGGCCGAAGCCGCCGCAGTGGCGCGAAGAAATCTGTGCCATCGTGAATCTGCCTTCTTTCTTGGGGTTGGGAGACCCGGACGTTTTGCACAAAAGAGCAGCCGCTTGCGCCGGACGGCAGGAGATGCATGCGCCACCGGCTAAGGCATTCAAACCTTACCGTGCAGAGTCACGGCATGTCAATGAAGACTCTGCCAATTTTGAAGATGTGCACCACCCGTAGCAAGAATCTGCAACGGCTTTCGCCTACGGCACGAGCACAATTTTTCCATACGCGCCCGAGGGCTTCATCACTTCGACGTGTGCGCGCGCAGCTTCCACCAGCGGGATCTTCTGCCCGATGACCGGGCGCAACGTCCCGTTCGCCAGTCCCGCGACCAGGGCGGCGTGCATTTGCTTATACTCTTGCTCGGAGGTATTCAGCATCGTGGTGCCACGAATATCGGCGTCACGTCCCATTGCATCGCGCGGATTGATCTCAATGGGGCCGCGACTGCCAATTACCACGACGCGGCCTTTCTTCGCCA
>Ga0074045_10002204_pt1 | contig 18175 bp, 19 predicted proteins | sample BogForMeECP23OM2_FD_94442 | JGI IMG/M metagenome (GOLD analysis project Ga0074045, IMG submission 94442) | Bog forest soil microbial communities from Calvert Island, British Columbia, Canada - Bog Forest MetaG ECP23OM2 | ecosystem: Environmental > Terrestrial > Soil > Wetlands ...
GAGAAAAGAAAGATAAAGACGCCTAAAGATATATCTTTGCGTGAAAAGAAGCTTAAGGAGATACGAAAAAAGCTGAACCAGCAGCGAATAGATCTAATATCGGAGGCAGGGATTGCACTCACTGCATTGCCGGATGAGACTATATTCCCTGAATTGGGTGATCAGGCCTCGGCTGAAATAGACAGGAATTTTATGCTCAAGCTGAAGGGCAGGGAAAGAAAACTCCTTGCGAAAATCGATGAGGCCATTGAGAAAATCGACAACGGCACCTATGGCACTTGTGAGTCTTGCGGAGAGGAGATAAATATCAGGCGTCTTGAGGCCAGGCCTGTAACTACCATGTGCATCGAATGTAAAACTGAACAGGAAGAAGAGGAAAAGCTCAGAGAAAGATAATTAAATACTGTATTCTTTCAGCCCGTATTTTCTTTTCAAAGACTCGCCAAGCAGATTAAAGCAAAATGCTGTTAACGACAGCGCAATTCCCGGATACAAAACCATCCATGGTGCACTGAGAACATAGTTCCTGTTTGCGCTGATCATTGAACCCCATGTCGCTGTCGGCGGCTGGGCGCCCAGGCCAAGAAAACTCAGGGTGGCCTCTGTAATCAGGAACCCTCCAAGCTTAATACCTGTCAGAACGAGCGCCAGTTGAAAGCAAAGCGGCGCAAGGTGCACAAACATAATTCTTATATCACTGCATCCCACCGCCCGTGCCGCATCCACAAATGCCATGTCTTTTAACGTCAATACCCGGCCCCGTACCAGCCGCGCAAATGAGGTCCAGCCTACTGCCGCCAAAGCGATCATGACCGTATAAATACCGGGAGGAAGTACCACCGTTATGGCGATAGCGAGCAGAAGCGATGGAAAAGACATGACAAAGTCCACGATCAACATCGCTACTGTGTCGAAAGCCCCTCCGAAATAACCGGCAGTCAGTCCGACTGCAAAGCCAATAATGGCAGAAACAAAAGCAGCGGCAACAGCAACGCCTATAGATATCTTGCTTCCATATATGACTCGCGCAAAGATATCTCTGCCTTTGCTGTCGGTCCCGAATGGGTGCTCCATTCCGGGTGACCGGCTTAAAGAATCCAGGTTTATCTTATCGGGATCATGGAAGGGAAGCAGTGGAAAGAGCAGGGAAAGCACAAAAAGGAAGACGACAAAGAACAGCGGGAGCACAACCTTGTTATCTCTCTTTTCCATGCAACCTTATCCTCGGATCGAGATAATGATATAGCACATCGATAAAGAGATTGACAATGACAAAAACCACGGTGCCGGCTATGATGCATCCCATTATAACAGGGTAGTCCCTCCTGATTATCCCTTCCATCGTAAATCTTCCGACGCCGTCCCACCCAAAAATGGTTTCGGTAACCACAGCGCCGTTCAGATAGCTTCCGAAATCGAGGCCGATTATAGTAACTACCGGAATTATCGCATTTTTCAGGACATGGTGAATATGTATCCTCCGCAACGGCAACCCTTTTGCTATGGCAGTTGTAATGAAAGGCATGCCGAGCACGTCAGCAACGGCTGTCCTTGTCACTCTCACCAGTGTAGCTGCAGCGGGTATCGAGAGTGTGCATGCAGGTAGTATGAGAAATCTGATATTGCCTGTGCCTGAGGGAGGGAACAGCCTCAACCAGAGGCTGAATATAATCATAATAATAATGGCGCTCCAGAAAACAGGAAGGCTCAGGCCTGCGAGTGACAGCCCATCGATGATTTTTTCTGCCGGTCCCCCGCTTTTATAGGCCGCTGCATAACCCATTATGATACCGAGGGGTATTGCCAGCGCCATCGCGGCAAAGGCAAGTTCCATAGTATTCGGAAATTTCAGGGTAATATCCGTCAAGACATCTCTGTTGGTATAATAGGACCTTCCAAAGTCACCGTGAGCGAGCATATTAAGGTACCCGGCATACTGATTCAGGACGCCCTTATCAGCGCCGAGCTCCTTCCTGATGCTCTCTATTGTCTCCTGATCAGCTCTTTCTCCCGCAAGACTCAGCGCTATGTCGCCGGGAAGTGCCTTGAGAAGAGCAAAGGAAACAAACGTTATACCCAGCAGGAGAGGGACCAAAAGTATAAGTTTTTTAATAATGTACCGCGTAATCACAAAAGTAGTTCACTCCCGTCTGTTATGGTATCATTATTTGGGGTACACTATCCAAAATATTCTCCTTTTCCTAATCTGTCTTTCATGTTTTGGCACTCCCAAGAATGATTTCCGTGCCTTTGTCCATTGTATAAATGGGGTAGACCTTGTATTCTTTTACCCATGGTTGTTTTATCAGAAAATCGGTCTTGTGCCAAAAGGAGACCCATGGGACATCCTTTATTATCAATTCTTCGGCCTGCTTGTAATAACGATTTCTGTCGCGCTTATTAAGAGAAAATTGTCCCCGTTCAATGAGCTCATCTACTGCCTTATTGCAATACCGGGTCTTGTTTCCCGCGGGGCCGATGTTTGAGGAATGGAACAGGGGAAAAAGGAAGTCCTCGGGATCAGGATAATCGGCCCACCAACTGAGCCAGAACAGATCGGGCTCCCCCCTGTTTACCGCCTCTTTGAAGGCGTTCCACTCAAGCTGCCTGATCACAACTTCAATCCCCGCCTTGGAAAGATATGACTGAATAATTTCCGCGAGATCCACAACATCCTGGTCAGCAGTTATATAGAGACTCACGCGCATTCCCGAGAGACCCTCGCTTTTTATTATCTCCCCCGACTTCTGAGGATCGAATATGTATATATTATTCAGGTCAGGATTGATTTCCCATCTCCTTAGCAGATCGGGAACAGGTCCCGCAGCCGGTCTTCCCCTGTTCTCGTAAAACGTCCTCAGGATTTTTTTTGTGTCGATGGCACACGCAACAGCCTCCCTTGTTTTTACGTTGTCAAAAGGAGGTCTCGATGTATTCATGCCGAGATAATAGGTATTAAGCCCTTTTATTGAAATGATCCGGCTGCTCCATTTCTTATCGTTCCTGAATTTGGAGTATGCCTGGGCCGGAAGGGAAATAACATCAAGATTGCCAAGTTCGAATTCAGTAACCGCTGTTAAATCTTCCGGTATCATCTTATAAACAATGCCGCTGATTTTCGCACGCCCGTCAAAGTAGTTTTCTTTTCTCTCCAGTACCAGTTCCCTGTCGGGCATCCATGATTTCAGCCTGAAAGGTCCGGTGCCGCCCGCCCCGGATGCACTGGTCAAAAAATCGTTGCCGCTGCGGCTGAGTTCATCTGCGGGCACAACATATGCCGGAGTTGTCGTCAGTATGCTGAGAAACGGAGAAAACGGACTTTTAAGTTTTATCCCGAACGTATAATCATCAATAACGAGGAATCCGGCAACATCTCCGGCCAGTCCTTTCCTGTAGGCCTCTGCACCCTCAACTTTATCGAAGATCCAGACGTTGGGCGACTTGGTACGGGGATTCAGGACTCTCTCAAATGAGGCCTTGAAATCCCGGGCCCTGACCTCCCGGTCATTGGAAAACCGCACTTGCCGTCTAAGAAAAAAGATGTACCTGAGCCCATCCCCTGATATTTGCCACCGCTCTGCAATATCAGGTGAGACAGACATATTATCGTTCAGCCTGACCAGGCCATTAAAAAGCTTTGCCGCGACCGAGGCGCCTGCGACATCGGTTATCAAAGCCGGATCAAGCGTTGAGGGATTGGCATTCAGGCGGCAATAAAAAAAGCCGTCGATGCGGTTTGAAGAGGAACAGCCGGCCAGAAGAGCCGGGAGGCAAAACAAATGGACCATTCCAATTGACAAGCAAAATCGCAGTTTGCGCCACACGTGCATTTATCATAATAACATGGGTCAGGCAGACGTGCATTAAACGTCATGGTTTTTTATCCAGGAGCCGCATGAGTCCGATGAAGTCATCGTTCGCCCAACCGGCTGACATCCCCCGGTCGTATATTTTTTTAAGATGTTCCGTCTGTTCGAGTGACACTGAGAGATCGGCAGCAGACTCCAATGCCAGTCCAAGGTCTTTCGCCATATGTTTGAGTGAAAACTGCGGAGTGTAATCACGCCGGCGCAGCTTGGGTTCTTTAAGATCCGAAACTCCGGAACGTGAAGCATTTCGCGCCAGTGCACTGAAATAGACTTCATCCGGGATTCCCGCCGCCCGGCACAAAGTCAGGCTCTCGCACAAAGCTTGGGCGACGCCGGCAATGTTCAAATTCATTGCGAGCTTCAGCGAAGAAGCGGAACCCAGCGGCCCTATATGGAGGATGGCACTAGATATAGGTTCGAGGATTGGGCGCGCCTTTTCGACGACTTCCGGTTCGCCACCCAGATAATAAACGGTTTGCCGCTGCTCCGCCGCAAGTTTGCTGCCTGTAAAGGGTGCTTCCAAAAACGCTGCACCGGTCAACTGCACCTGTTCGGCAAAAAGTTGCGTCCATTTGGCGGAAATTGTGCTTGACTGGATCACCAATACTCCAGGGCCAAGCTTGGGTTGAATCTTATCCAGAACGGACTGCACTGCCGGAGGGTCGGCTACGACGATTAAGATCACTTCCGCTCCTTCTACCGCCCCCTGAATGGATGCTTGAAAATTGGGGAAATCTTTGGGCGTCCGGTTCCAGCATTGCATGATGTGGCCATCAGAGATCAGATTTTTCGCCCAGGCGCTTCCGATAATGCCTAACCCTAAGACAGATATTTTCATCGTTTATGGTCCTTTCTTAATGGGGATTGAATGTGGTGATGGAGTGCAGAAGACAGGTCCCCGGCAGGGAATTCCAATAAGCCGAATCCCTGCGGGAGACCCGGGAGTATTCCGACCTATTTCTTTTGTTTTAATTCAAAAGCCTTTTCTGCTTTCTCTGCCGCTGCCTCTGCCCTCCGGGCTGCCTCCTCCGCCTTCTGAGCTGCCTCTTCAGCCTTCACAGCCGTGTCTTTGCAGCATTTCAACGCTTCCTGTGCCAATGACTTGGCGTCGGCTGCATCCTTTTTTGCCGCATCGACTTCAGCCCCTAATTTTTCAAGATCAGCTACTTTAGTTTCCAGCGCTGAGACCCTCGCCTCAAGCTTGCTGATCCTGTCGACCAAGGGGTCAACCTGCTGCTTTACATAATCCTGCGAGGCACACCCAAAAGCAATAAGAACTGTTACAAAAGCCAAAAATAGTGTCCTTCTCATCTTTTCCTCCTTAATTTGGAATAAATTAATACTTTATGAAATAACTTATCACTAAACAAAGAGAATTGCAAGTCAGGCATTTCGCTCTGTTTCAATATTTCTGAAAATATCCATGACAGACACGAAGAGCCCCACCACAAGAGGTCCCATAATGAGCCCTAACAGGCCGAAAAACCTGATCCCGCCGAGCACACTGAAGAAAATAATTATAACAGGCATTCTGGTCCTGCTGCCGATCAGTACCGGCCGGAGGGCATAGTCAATAACGCTGATACCGAATATGCCGATAAGCACAAGTATGAATCCCTTCATGACGGACACCTGGACAAACAAATATAACGCTATGCCCCCCCATACAGCAAATGAGCCTACCATCGGGATGAACGATGAAATAGCGGTAGCAGCCCCCCATAAGACCGGAGACTTTAGCCCAAGTGCCGAATAGGCGATGCCTCCAGTTATTCCCTCCAGTACCGCAACAAGCACGCCGCCGTAAATAGTAGAGATGACAATGTCCCTGATCTGTGAGGCGAGCCTTTCTTTCTGCTGCTCTGAGAACGGCATATAATCACGGCTCTTCCTGAGAAAGGCAGCGCCATCCTTAAGCATGAAAAATATCGCCAAGGCCATAAAGATAAAGTTTATGAAGACAGTGATGACGCTGCCCAGGCCGCTGGGGATCCTGCCGATTAAATCCTTACCCATCAGTAAGGCATTATCACTAAGGGTCTTTTCTATATCTGCTTCGGTAAAGGGGAGATGGAAGATAGTGCTTATCCAGTCCAGTGAATAATGAACTGCCGGATAACTCATGACATTATTCATCAATTCCATTTTCCCGGCGCCAATATGGCGTGAAATATCCTGCAATTCGCTTATCATGAGGTATGAAAAATACGAAAAAGGACCGATAATAATTGCAATGATAATGACAAGGACGATAAAGGCATTCAATGATTTCCATCTCAGGTATCTTCCCAGGTAGTCATATACAGGATAGAAAACTATGGACAGGACGAGGCCCCACATTATCGACGCAATAAACGGGTGGAATATCTCGAAGGTCAGGTATCCCAGACCTGCTGTGATGGCGAGCATGACAATGAAGTAAAACCTGTTTGCTTTCATGAAAGGACCCGGCCTGAAAGCGTTCCTGTAAACTCTCCTTCATCGACAGCCATACTGCCGTTTACAAAAACATAATCAATGCCTTCAGGCCTGCTGAAAGGCTCCCTGAATGTTGCCGTATCGATAATACGCTCATAATCGAATATCACAATATCTGCATACGCCCCTTCACTAATGAGGCCCCTGTCCAAAAGGCCGAATGTTGCCGCGGGCAGGGCGGCCGTCCTTCTTATTGCCTCCTCGAGGGTTACAAGACCTTTGTCACGTACATATCTGCCGATAAATCTCGGGAAGCTGCCGAACCCCCGGGGGTGAGGTTTGCCGTAACATGTAGGGCCTGAAAAAGACCGTACAGCGCTGTCAGAGCCTATCATGAGGAATGGAAGAGACAGAAAGCGCATGAGGTTATCTTCGCTCATTGAAAAAAAGATCGCCCCGGTCCTTGCCCGCTCGCTAATGAGCAGATCCAGAAGCGCATCAACGATATTGGGGCCGCTTTTTGAAGCAACATTAAAGATATTTTCTCCTTCCATCCACCTGTTTTCGGGGTTTGCGACTGAAGAGATATAAATACCTTTCCAGTAATTATTGTCTTTCCGGCTGAGGTCGGACTTGATGCGTGCAGCCGTTTCAGGGTCTTTGAGCCGTCCCAGTTCATCTTCAATGCCGCCTTCGTACGCCCACGAAGGAAGTATGGTGTCGAGATCTGTGGCGGCTGCTATATAAGGGTATCGGTCGCATGTTATGTTTATGCCGGCTGTCCTGGACGCCTCAATCAGCCTGAGCGCATCATCTATCTTCCACCAGTTCTGTTCACCTGAAGTTTTTAGATGAGATATATGGACAGGCACCCCGGCTCCCCTGCCTATTTCAAGCATTTCCAGAATGGATTCTATAAGAGCATCCCCCTCGCTCCTCATGTGCGAGGCATAAACACCTGTCAACGTCAAAACCCCTGCAAGCGACGTTAGTTCGGAGGTAACGGAATAAATGCCGGGAGGGTAAATAAGCCCTGTAGAAAGGCCTTTTGCTCCTGATCGAACAGCATCGGATAAATGCCTTTTCATCTCCGCCATGTCACCGCTGTCAGCTGCCGAATCCTTATAACCGATGACCGATCCTCTGATATTGCCGTGCCCGCATAGCGTAGCAAAATTGATTGCTATACCATTTTTTCTTAAAAGGGCGAAATATTCTCCGAATGTCGACCACCGTGCTGTGATCCCCATCTCATCCATATCGGCCTCTCTGCGCACGAGCGCCTCACCATACAGTGGGGCTGCGGAGAGGCCGCAGTTGCCGTTTATCTCTGTTGTAACGCCCTGAGAAAGTTTTCCTTCTGCTCTTCCGTCAGCAAGTACAGTGAACTCCGAATGGGCATGGGTATCGATAAACCCGGGAGCGACGATTAATCCCCGTGCATTAATGGTTCTTTCAGCGGCAATTCTTTCGCTGCCAGTATAGACAATCCTGTCGCCGTGGATCCCGATATTCATTTCGCGCGGCACTGCACCACTGCCGTCGACCACCGTACCGTTTTCAATCAAATACCGGATCAAATAGCCTCCACCATAAGACAAAAACACTAAAAGGATGTAACCACAGAGGCACTGAGGCACAGAGTTACATATTCTGTGTACAGAAAGAATAAATATTTTTTTTTGTTAGCTGTCATCATTTTTCTCTGTGCCTCTGTGTCTCTGTGGTTGATTTTGTAGTCATGAAGAACTTTTCGGGTTCAGCCATGCTTTCAATAAAAAGCGGTATCATAAAAGAGGCAAGGAGGGCGACACCTGTCCTGAAATTGGATATGAAATTTCTTGTTCCCGTGCCGCCTGTTGATGTTACCGGGCGCTGTTTCACCTTCTCATTGTATCTGTCATAAAGCTTTTGCTTCAGAACAGGAAAGCATTGAAGGGTGAGTGCCATGATGGAGAAGAACTCATGCACGGGAAGCCCGACCTGTTGGAGAGGGCGAAATACTCGTTTCATGGAGCCGATCATTGCATCAAGGGGCGTAAGGTGCGTCAGTATTTTTGCTGCGTACACCATATCAAAAACCCTGAGCGTGCGCAAAGAGGCAATTCTGAGACCCTCTTCAGTGATAGTGAGAGGCCCCACAACAGCGATAACCCTGCCTGATTCATAAAACAGGTTACTGATAAAAGTGAAACCAAGAAAAAAAAATATGGGGACGGCGCCGCTCCGGATTTTTTTAAACGGCATGAAGAAAAGCGCTAAAATGACACATGCTGCCATTAGGGCATGCAGTTGAATGTTTCTGACAAGAAATACTATAACGGCGAAGCAGGAGTATAGTATGAGATAAATACCTGAAGACAATGCGTTACCTGAAGGAACTGGTATATTTTATTTTACTGGCCTTATAGGCCCTGGCATCCGGATTGTCCGGACTAAAGTCTGATTTTTGTTCTGTACCGCCCGAGGCCACCTGCTGCTGTCGTGGCTCTGAAACAAAATAAGCATTAATCCCATCGACAATAGATTCAGCGAGTTCCTGCTTGTACGCTCCATCAGACAGCAGATTTTCCTCCTCCGGGTTGCTTATAAAAGATACCTCAGCAAGAGCGGAGGGCATCTGTGCGTCGACGAGAACGTAAAATAAAGCCTGCTTCACACCGAGATCGGCAACTTTAGGGTGCCTGGACTTTATTGACGATACGAGCGAGCGCTGGATATTCCCTGCAAGATTGAGCGATCCGTCCCGTTTTCTGTCCCTGTCCAAAGAAGCGAGTATAACTCCCAGTTCACTTTGCACCTGTTTCATTTTTTTCAGTGATATGGCATTTTCCCGCGCGGCAACCTTTAAAGCTTCCTCGTCATTTGTCCAGTTAAGCAGATAGGTCTCAATACCCCTTGCCTTTCTGTTCGGACTTGCATTGGCGTGGATGGACAGGAAGAAGTCCGCCCCGCTTTTATTTGCAATCTTTGCCCGCTCGGGCAGCGGTATGAACACATCGCTGTCGCGGGTAAGTATTACTTCATAAGCGGGGTATTCTTTATTTATAATGCTCCTGACCCTAAGGGCTATATCCAGAACCACATCCTTTTCATACAGCCCTGTCGGTCCGATCGCGCCTGTGTCATGGCCTCCATGGCCGGGATCTATCACAATTTTCCTGCGAATAATGCTTGCCTCTCTGTTTTTGTCCGGCTTAGGCGGCGCCACAGGTTTTTCGATATCCCCGGGAATCTGTTTCTTCCCATTGGATTCTTTAGTGAAAATATCGATGATAAGACGGGATGGGTCCTCAAGGCTGAATATCTTGAAGTCATAATCTGCCGATAAGAGATCAAAAACAATCCTTGCCGTATCGGCAGTAAATTGGCCCAGTCTGATGCCCTTGACCAAGGTATCATTTATCGCATAATTTTTTTGTAAATCTTTTGCGAGTTTTGCATTTTTGATGTCCAGGACGAGACGATCGGGGTTGGAGAGCTTCGCATTTGAGAATTCAGCGGTGCCGGAAAGGTCAATGACCACCCGCAGGTATTCCGATGTTATATGATATCTAAGTCCTTTGAACTCGACCGGGTCCCCGGCAGCACAGGAAAAGGGCCGGGGGAAAATGGACAAAAATATAAGAAGAACGTAAATCCCAACGTGGATGCAGAGTTTTGCTCCTGAGTCCATGTATGAAAGTCCATGTTTTTTATGGGCCGGATCAATCATATTGCCTGGACCGCTTTGACCTCCGGTATCTCATTTCTCATTGTCGATTCAACCCAGTTTTTCAAGGTCAGGGAAGACATGGGACATGTGCCGCATGCTCCCTTAAGTTTCACATATACTATATCGTCTTTTATCTCAATTAATTCAATATCTCCACCCTCTGATTTCAGCCCGGTCCTGATTTTACCCAAAACTTCCTCGACCCTTTCTTTTGTGATCATCGCTCCTCCATCAAGTGCCCCAGAAAGTCCCGGACTTTTCAGGAAGCACCTATTCATCATAAATCCCTGAAGTACTTAGAATTAATGATAGCGGATTAGCCGGAATAAATCAACCATATGTTTGATTTGAAAGTGAAAACAGTGGTTAGGACTGTAAGCTGTTTGCTATGTAAAAAAGCGGTTGATTTCCGGCAAAGTGACAAGGTTTACTTCTTCTTCCAGTAGGGACTGGCGAAATCTTCAAAGGCGGAAATTGCTGCAACAGAACCTTGTCCTACCGCAGTAGCTATTTGCTTTATCCCCCCGGTCACATCACCGGCAGCATAGACCATATGCATAGAGGTCCTCTGTGTGCTGTCGGCCTTGATATAGCCTTCCGGGTCCATGTCAAGGTTGAGCATCTTTGCAATCTTATTGTTGGGTGTGTAGCCGATTGAAATAAACACCCCGTCAACATGCATTTCTTTGAAAGACCCGTCCTTGAGGTTTTTAAGCTTCACCGCATCCACGCGGTCTTTTCCATAAATTCTGTCAATCACCGAATCCAGTAGAACAGGGACATTCCTCTCAGTAAGGCTTTTTTGCAGAAAGGCCTCCGCTCTTAAAGCCGCCCCCCGGTGGACAACCGATACATTAGCGCCGAGACTGTTCAGGTACAGGGCATCCGTTGCCGCAGTATTTCCTCCTCCCACAATAACTACCTTCGCGCCGTCCTTGAAAAAATAGCCGTCGCAGGTAGCGCAGTAACTCACACCTCTGCCGTACAGCGCCTTTTCTCCGGGGGCCTCAAGCTTCTTGTGTTCGGCACCGGTCACAATGATAAGGCCCTTTGCCCTGAACAACCTTCTGGTTGTTTTCAACTCGAATACATCAGCTTCTTTTTTGACATCCGTAACGTCTTCGCTTTCAAAAATATAAGTATACTGCAAGGCCTGCTGGTACATTATATCCACGAGGTTCTTCCCGGCTATCTGGCTGTAACCGGGATAATTTTCTACAACCGGCGTTATGAGCACTTGCCCCCCTACATTCGCCTTTTCGATAACTGCGGTTTTCAGGCCGCTGCGTCCTGAATAAATGCCGGCGGCAAGCCCTGCCGGGCCTCCGCCGATAATTGCGATATCGAGCTCCACAATATCCCCTGAAAAAGAAGCGGACATAATTTCAACAGATGAGAGGCTGAGAATTTCCTCTGCAAACGATTCCGGGGGCCGGATGCCTGATCCGATCAATACTTCATTTATTACCGTAAACGGAACAGTCATTATATGGTATCTGTCCATATAGTCCTTGTTCTCATACATTTCGATTACTTCCACTGTAATGAGTTCAGGCAGCGCAATAGCGGCTGATATGGCAACAAGGGCCTGCTGGGGACAGTAGGGACAGGCAGGGGAGACAAAGACCTGGATATGTCTCGGCTCCTTCAGGTCCAAAAGCCTCTTCAATGACTGTTCCGAAAGAAGTGTCCCGTCGTTCGATGCAAGAATAATGGCCATTATAAGGGTGCGCCCTTCTTCTCCCACGGGAGCGCCGACATAACTGATTCTGAACCTGTCAGGACTTATAAGAATAGTTGGTGACCGGGTAATATTTTTATGTTTAGCCTCATCACTGTCAAGCGTAAAAAAACGCACCTTTATCTTATCTGTAAGTTCCGCTATTCCGGTTAGAAGGACAGTAGTCGCCTCGTTGTACTGGTTATGCTCTTCGTTCAGGTAGACCTCAATCTCAACAACTTTTTTCAGTTGCCCGAATGTATCGGTCAGGACCTTTTTGGTTTCATCGGGAAGCATTTCGGCGGAGTTATGTTCCATACCTGTTAATTATACCTAAAAATAAAGGTTATGGGTGTGGTTAAATTTGTTATAATTATTTATGCATAAGGTCGGCTTTGTCTACAGTCCGGTTTTTTTGAAGCATGAAACTCCTTTGGGGCATCCCGAGTCGAAAGAGCGGTTGATAGCCATCACTGACAAACTTAAGTCCGCTACTTTCTGGAAGGACCTTGTCCATATTGCCCCACGTAAGGCCGAATATCGCGACGTTGAGCTGGTACACAAGGAGAGCTACGTCGAAAAAGTCAGGAACTTTGGAACAGGCCACTTAGACCCCGATACGTATTTATCAAAGGACAGCCTTGAAGCAGCGCTTTATGCTGCCGGCGCTGTCATTGAGGCAGTGGAGCAATGCAAATCGGGAAAGATACGCCGTGCGTTCTGTGCTGTCAGGCCTCCAGGCCATCATGCAGAGGCACACCATGCAATGGGGTTTTGTATTTTTAACAATGTTGCAATCGGCGCGCGGCATGCACAAAAAGCGGGCTATAGAAAGGTATTTATTATTGATTTCGATGTCCACCACGGTAATGGTACTCAGCATCTGTTTTACGAGGATGATACTGTTTTTTATTTCAGCACACATCAGTCCCCTCACTATCCCGGCACCGGCAGCAGCGACGAGCATGGGAAAGGCAAGGGTAAGGGATATACATATAATATCCCTATGCAGGCCGGTTCCGGTTATAAAGAGTTTTTCTCCGCTTACTGTGATGTTCTTCCAGAACTGGTGAGGAGATTTGCTCCTGACATCCTCCTGGTCTCTGCCGGCTACGATATACATGCACATGACCCCCTTGCAGGCCTGAAGGTAAGCGACGAAGGGATTCGCACCATTGTTTCCGGCATTCTTTCATCCCCGTCTGATCCGGAGCATACCCCAATCATCTTTACCCTTGAAGGCGGCTATGACCTTTCCGCGCTCGAGAATTCCGTGTTCATTACTATTGAAGAAATGCTGAAGAAATGACCCTGCCGCAAGAAAAATCGAAATTGGTTTACTCGACCGACAACCTTATTTTCCGAAAGGAGGGGTCTGTCGGAAATAGTGTCTATCCATTATTGAATCCTGCTCATCAGAAGATCATTGTCCGGATTGACCGGAAGGGGAGGGGAGGGAAGTCCGTCACGGTAGTCGAGGGCCTGCAGCTTTCAAAAAAAAATATGGAGGCGCTGCTCAAGGAATTGAAGTCGGGGCTGGGCGCCGGCGGCACAGTCAAGGACATGTCTCTTGAAATTCAGGGCGATCATTGTGACGCGCTTATTACAGCATTGACAAAAATGGGCTATCGGCCTAAACGCTCAGGCGGGTAAGGCGTTCTGCGTACAGCGTACGCTAATGATACAGCACGATGATAACAAAACCTGCCAACATTAACGATGTTCCCAGAAGGCGCTTTTTTATGCCGGATTCTTTAAAAAAAAGATAGCCGTAAAAAACCCCTATCAAAAGGCTCAGTCTCTTTACCGAAATCATATAGGCAACCTTGGTAAGACTCATTGCCGTCATATGGGTCACGTTCGTTACTGAATCGAGCATGCCTGGCAGTATCGTCGCCCTGATTGCACCTTTTTTAAAATGGCGGCGTGATTTGAACAGCGCTATCGGCGTAAGCAGTACGAACATAATAATGTAATAAATAATGCCGAAAAAGACCGGGGATGAGTGCTCGATGGCTTTTTTCCCCAGTACGGAAGTCAAGCTGTAAAGGAAGGCCACCACAATCATCATAAGCGATCCCTTCTCTTTTCTTATTGCCGCAAACGGCCCCAGAATGCCTTCGCTGATCTTATTGATATTGAGCGTATAGCCTCCGGCAGCGATGCACAAGACTCCGAGAGCGCCCGGAAGCGATATGCTCTCGCCGAGGACGAGGTAAGGGACAATGATCAGAAATACAGGTGTCAACGAGAGAAATGGCAGGGAAAGGCTCAAGGGAGAGACCTTCAAAGCCTTCGTGTAGAGTACCAGCGCAATAATTTCCAGAGGCAGTGCCGTCAGCACGGTCCTATAAAATGTATTATCGAGATTGGGAACAGGGATGAAGATCAGGCAAGCCGTAAGGAGAGGCAGCGAGAACAGAAGCCTGAGCCAGGCGATGAGATAAGCATTATGGACAGAGAGCGCCCTCTTTGTCAGTGCATCGCTGGTCGCAAGCAAAAAGGCGGAAGCAAGGGCCAGCGGTATCCATAAATTCGTCATTGAAAAATCCTTTAGTTTTTAGCCGTTTGCCCTTTGCCATCTTACAATCCCAATTCTTCAGGTGTGCCGATTTTCCCGAGTACTGCTGTCGCAGCCGCAACTGCGGGGTTCGAAAGATATACTTCGCTCTCCGGGTGGCCCATCCTGCCGACAAAATTTCTATTGGTAGTTGCGAGCGCCCTTTCGCCTTTGGCAAGGATGCCCATATGCCCGCCGAGGCATGGCCCGCAGGTCGGCGTTGAAACAACTGCTTCAGCATCAATAAAGATATCCAGAAGGCCCTCTCTCATAGCCTGTTTATAAATCTGCTGTGTTGCCGGAAATATGAGCATCCTGACATTCGGATTCACCTTTCTGCCCGTCAGTATCTTTGCAGCTTCGCGAAGGTCCTCAATCCTTCCATTGGTACATGAGCCGACCACTACCTGATCAATGACAATGTGAGAGAGTTCCCTTGCAGGTTTTGTATTTGAGGGCAAGTGAGGACATGCTACAGTCAATGGGATACCGGAACAGTCATAGTCCCTTATCTCTGTATAATGAGCGTCTTTATCGGAAGCATAGAGTGTATAAGTCCGCTTGGCCCTTCCTTTAACGTACTCCTCCGTTATCGCATCGGGGACCATGATGCCGTTTTTCCCGCCCGCCTCTATTGCCATATTGCACATGGTGAGCCTTCCCGACATGGGAAGTGTCCTGATTGCCTCTCCTTCAAACTCCATGGCCTTGTATAAGGCGCCATCCACACCTATATCTCCTATTGTGTGCAGTATCAGGTCCTTTCCGCTCACCCACTTATTGAGTTTCCCGAAGTAGATGAATTTGATGGATTCCGGGACCTTGAACCAGCATTCTCCCGTTGCCATAGCAGCAGCGGCATCTGTAGAGCCGACGCCGGTAGCGAAAGCGCCGAGAGCTCCATATGTGCAGGTGTGGCTGTCAGCGCCGATTACCAAATCACCCGGCCCGACAAGTCCCTGCTCTGGCAGGAACGCATGCTCAATACCCATTCTCCCGACCTCAAAATAGAGGCTTATATCCTGTTCTTTTGAAAACTCCTTCAACAATTTGCATTGCTCAGCTGCCTTGATGTCTTTCTGTGGGGTGAAGTGGTCGGGTATTAATGCTATGCGTTCTTTGTTGAAGACATTCTTCGCCCCTGTTTTTTTGAATTCCTGTATGGCAATTGGAGCAGTAATGTCATTGGCAAGGATAAGGTCAACCTTCGCATTTATCAACTCCCCTGCTGAAACAGCCTTTACCCCGGCATGAGCCGCAAGAATCTTCTCTGTAATGGTCATGTGCCCTCCGATATCATGGACGTTAAACATCTATTATATATTTACTTTAAGGGAGAGGTATAGGTATAGGAAGAAAAAATACCTTTTAAGCTTGTTTTGGTTTTTGCTCTACCTCTGCCTATACCTTTACCTCTCCTATTCCTTGTATGCGCAGATCCTGTTTCTGCCGCTCTTTTTTGCCTCATAGAGGGCGCAGTCTGCATGACCGATAAGCATATCGGGAGACGGGTCGCTTATACTGGAGAACGTTGCTATTCCTGCGCTTATTGTTATCCCGGGTATATCTGTTCCGTCACAATCAAACGTCTTATCCTGTATTGCTTTCCGCAATGTCTCTCCAAACTCTGCAGCGGCATCGCCGGAAGTGTTTGACATCAGCACAATGAATTCTTCACCGCCGAACCTGCCGAGAATATCCTCTCTCCGCATAGTGGACAACATGACATCGGCTAAATTTTCCAAAACTTGATCTCCGCAGCGGTGGCCGTAAGTGTCATTGATATTCTTGAAAAAGTCTATGTCAAGCATCATGAGCGAGAGCGGCTCGTTATAGCTCATAGACCATGACAGTTCCTCAATCAGCCGGGCCATGAAGAAGTTGCGGTTATAAAGCCCTGTAAGATAATCCCGGTCCATCATGTACTCGAGTTCTTTTGTCTTGTTCCTTATATATATGATATTCCGGAGCCTTGCCAGCACTTCCTCTTTGAAATACGGCAGTGATATATAATCATATGAACCGAGCTGGTAGCCCCTTGTCAGTGTCTTCCGCATCCTGTTTGTGCCGATAAGAATTACCGGAATCTCCCGCGTCGATGGGGCCGACTTGAGCTTCTCCAATATCCTGAGGTTGTGGCTGGCTTCGAGCTGTATGTTGAGAAAAACAACATCAGGAAATTCGTGGTAGACCTTCTCGATGATGTCGTCGTTGCTTTCTATGAAGCAGCACTCGTATCCCTGATTCTGAAGTATCTGCCCCAGAACGTTTTTTGTGTCAGCAGATGTGTCTGCAATTAAAACCTTCATAGCCTGCAATACTATACAACATTTGACCTATTTTGTAGAATAATCAGCCGCTAAGCTTCCGCAACTCTTCGGGCAGCCTTCGTGGCTTTCCCTCTTTATCAATACAGGCCAAGGTCACACAGGCCTCTACTAAAAGGGTGTCGTTTCTGAAAATAAGGCTTTTTAGAATAATAGAAGCATTTTTCATCTCGGCTATCTCGCTGGTAATATTGATAGTCTCGCCCAATCTCGCAGGTTTTTTGTAAGAGATATCGACATGGATAACAGCAAAAAAAAGCCCCTGGTGGTGGAACTCAGTAACACTGATGCCGTGGTCCAGGAGAAACTCGGTCCGTGCCCTCTCAAGGTAGCGAAGATAGTTGCCATAGTATACTACCCCTCCGGCATCGGTATCTTCATAATAGATTTTTACACTGATCTGGTGTGCCATCTTTTCCTTATTTATTTAATAGTTCCGTCTGTATTTTACACAGAAACGAGGATTTCCGGTGGAGCTTTTTTGAAATTTCAAGAAACTATCTCCGCGTGCAGAGCGACATTGAATATTTAGCCGGTTTTTTATACAGGAAGGCCGAGGGCCTGCAATATCTCGCGCATGTGATCAATATGAAAGCCGATGTGATAATTGGAAAGTCCAGCAGCCAACTGGGCCAGAGTCGGATACTCGCCGAGAGGCGAGTCCTTGAGCATGGGAATATGGGCCCTCCGTGAAAGTTGTTCTTCGGAAAGACCCTCGATAAAAGTTGCCATACGCGTATATTCCCGGCCAAATTCAGCTAATAATTCGACAAGGCCCATTCTGCTTCGCTTCCCTGACCAATAGGTGTTTTCGGGCTGAAGGTCTATTTCCGGTGTATCCTGTTCGAGGAAAGACTTCAGCATCGGTAAATGGCCGACCTCCTCTGGCCCGCAGAGGTGGGAGATAATCTGCTTTGGCGACCATCGCCCTTCCGGAGCCCGAAGCGAGGTCTCCTCGTTTAGCCCTTCACAAGACTTCTTGAATTCGGCCATTTTCGCGAGTACTCCTTGCGCAATCTTTTTCCCATCCTGATTAGGCATCTTTTTTCCCCTCCTTGTTTGACTTACATAGATTCTACCAAGACCCGCGTTACATCGCAACAAAACATGGTAGAAAGTCTTTTTTGCAATTTCCGTAGAACATGGACGCGAGTGCTGCGAGCCTCTTCGCGAGCCGCGACTTCACCTGACAAAGCTGCAAAATCAAACGAGGATCGAGACTGAAGATTTACGAGAGAAGTCCGAGGTAACGGATTAAATCACGGGCTCAGTAAAAAAGAGTCCCTCGGATTAATTTCTTAGGCACTTGTCTTTTCCATTTGCAGAAAAGATACTTCTGAAATGCCTGCTTTTTCTTTCGCATGTTCAATGGTCATGCTTACAAGGTTGCCCTTTTCATCCAAGTCTATGTAAAGGTTTTCTGATATTTCTTTTGTCTCAACAACATCAACATTTGAAAACTCAATCAACGCTGTATCTGTATCTGAGAAATAACGAATTTTCATTTTCCTTCCCCCTTAAAGTTTCTATCAAAGAAAGCATTATGCACAGTTTCTCCGTCATCTA
>Ga0074045_10002206_pt1 | contig 18168 bp, 18 predicted proteins | sample BogForMeECP23OM2_FD_94442 | JGI IMG/M metagenome (GOLD analysis project Ga0074045, IMG submission 94442) | Bog forest soil microbial communities from Calvert Island, British Columbia, Canada - Bog Forest MetaG ECP23OM2 | ecosystem: Environmental > Terrestrial > Soil > Wetlands ...
TAAAAGACTGCGGGAATGACGCGCCTTACGTCTATTTCTTCATCACGACAACTGTAATTTCTCGTTGCACTGTCTTCATTTCATGTATTCCTCTCATCTTTCATGAAACTTTTGACATTACCAAATGATTATCTGTGAAACTGCCGGACAGAGTCTTATAGTCTCGTGCGATGTATAGTGACATTAGGAGGGGAGGCTATTCAATTGGTCAAAAGATTGTTTTTTTAATTAACAAAAAAGGTTATAACTTAGAAGTAAACTTGTTAACTTTAAGCATTAGTACTAAAGCTTTAAACCTTTAGTATCTCTTGTACAAAGAATTCGGAGTTTTTGAAACGATGAGTTCACAGAGCATCTTAGGGCTCGCCCTTATAGTTTTCAAGAATACTTATTCCCCCCGGGGAAAAATCCGGCTTTATGGAGGAATGCCTTAACACGTTTGTTGTTGAGCCCTATTTTACCACTAATAACTACTCCAAAAGCCTTTTTTAAAAGAAGGAAATCCGTTATTAAACTTATTTAAAAGTTCGGCGCAAACATTGATCTTAGCACACCGTCATAAATCCAGCCAGAGCCGATTTCCAGCTGTCCTTCAGGAAAGGTAACCTGCTACCACCCACGTTATTTACGTTTAGTATATAAAACTAAAAAAATAAAGTTTGGACCTGAATTTACCACTCCAGCTTTCTCTGGATCAGTTTCTCATACATTTTGGGCGGCATAAAAGCCTGTTGATGTATTTCATCACTGTAATATTTCGTATCGATAGCATAAGGTCTTCGGATACTCCTCAGGTCGTGCCTCTTTGACGCAGCGGAAAATGTCCACCAGTTGCCGGCATACGTTGCCAGCGCGGCAGTGTAAAGGTCCACAGTGGGGAAAATAAGCCTCATGGCCTCCTGGACTTCTATAACAAGGTCCTTGTGAAAATAGAGCGATTCTGAAAGGGTCACGAACATACCCTCATCGGTGAGGCAATCCTTGACAGACTTGAAGAACTCAACATTAAATAAACTTTTTGCAAACCCGATGATGTCGGTGGAATCAACAATAACCACGTCGATATCGGAATCCCTGCCCTTTACAAATTCTGCCCCGTCCATGCATTTTATCTCAACCCTGCGGTCATCAACTCCGCAGGCGACAGAAGGGAAAAATTTCCTGGAGATATTGATCACTGCTTCATCAATCTCAATAAAATAAACCTTTTCTACCGAGGCATGTTTCAGCACCTCCCTTACCGCTCCTCCGTCACCGCCGCCGATGACAATGATGTTCCTCGGGTTGGGATGCGCATGCATAACTACATGCACCAGCATCTCATGATAGAAGAACTCGTCTCTTTCGGTTATTTGTACGACGCCGTCCAGGACAAGGATCTTCCCAAAATAGGGGTTTTCAAGGACCATTATTTCCTGAAAGTCGCTCTTGCTCTTATGCAGCACTTTCTCCACGCCGTATACATACTGTATTGGAGCATATGGGTCCTTCTCGAAAAATTTAATCATAAGGTTATCCTCCTTAAAAAAATCAGGCAAAAGAAGGCTAAAGGGTAAAAATTCTAATTATTATTTCTTGTTTTTTATTCATCCTTTAGCCCTTTGCCCTTAGCCTTTAGCCTTCTTTTGCTTTTATATCAATATCGTTTTCGGTATCGAAAACCCGTTGAACTCGGAGGCGTAGGAGATCGTGTAAGCCCCGCTTGAGAGTATCAGTATGCGGTTGCCGATCTCGGGCTCCGGCAGTTCCACATCACGGTCGATAACATCAAAGCTGTCGCAACTGGGCCCTGCAATGGTCCATTTTTTCCTCTCGCTCCTGCTGCCCACAACATAGGTATATTTAATGCCGCCTATGCTCTCCATGAGGCCGTTAAATACTCCCACATCAATATGAAGCCAGTTCTCATCCCCCCGTCTCGTCTTTCCAATAACGGTGGATACAAATACCCCCGCATCACCGACAACAGCCCTTCCCGGTTCGATGATTATTTCAAGGTCCTTTGGGAATTTATGGTAAATGGCCTTGTCCGCCTTTTTCTCTATGGTTTCGATATCGACTACGCTCTTTGTATAGCGTATAGGATATCCCCCGCCAATATTGAGCAGGCTTAATTTAATGCCGCTCTGCCCTGCGGCTTCCCATAAATCCCAGGCCTTGTCAACCGCGGTATTCCAGTTGTAAACATTATTGCACTGGGACCCGACGTGGAAAGTAATGCCGACCGGGTTAAGCCCCTTTCCTTTTGCATAAACCAGCAACTCCGCCGCCTCATCCATTTCAACTCCGAACTTCTTGCTCAAGGGCCACTCGCTCCCCTCATTCGGAACAGACAAGCGTACGTAGACGTTGCAGCCAGGCGCATACCGGGCCAGCTTGTCGGCCTCCGTAATAGAATCAAAGGCAAAGTAACGCACGCCATAATCAACGGCCTGATTGAGGAATTTAAAGGTCTTTACGGGATTGCTGGTAATTATCCTCTCGGGTCCCACACCCAGAGAGGCAAGTATCTGAAGTTCGCCTTCGGAGGCAATCTCAAAGCCTGTTCCAAGGCCGCTGATAAGTTTAAGCACTTCCCGGTCGGGATTGGCCTTTACCGCATAAAAAATTTTCGAGTTCCGGAGGCCCTTGCCGATTTGTGAGACCTTTTCAGTCACCACCTCTCTGTCCATGAGCAAATATGGCGGCAGCTCATCACTCAGGGCAATATAATTGAGCACCTTGTTCCATGTCTTTTTGCCTATAAATTCAGGGGTCGTTTCCATATTTCACTCCGCCAACAAAAATTAATGCATCAGAATCGCCAAGCATCTAAAGCCGCGCTTTTAGAAAATGTGAACGAATATTATATACCAATTATAGACACATTATACAATAATGCATGAAATTCCTCGTGGGTCAGTTTGAAAAATAGTAGTGATCAGTTTAGTTCCGTGCCAGGAAAAAAGAAATATAAAACTCCCCATTGTTGCAGGGAACACAGACTAACCGGGATTTTCAGGAAACCGAAACTCTTTGAAGAGTGGTCTGGTATCCAGGGTTCATTACTGAACCCCGGCTACCAGACCACTTCAGTCCTGAAGGGCTTTCAATGGCTAAAAAGAAAAAAGACGATAGAGAAGTTTCTTGCACGTGCGGCGGCGGGTCCGGTGGTGCAGGAGCGGTATCACCCAATCTCCCCCGGCGATCTTTTCTGTCGCTCCACCCCCATTTGCTAGCTCCTCTTCCATTTCCTGGTTGCCACCAAACCTCCCAAACCAGTCGCGACCAACAGCAGCGTCGTGGGTTCGGGCACGGTGGTGGAAGGGGGTGTAACGCTGCTCCATGTCCCTGGGTTGCTATAAATATCGGCCTGTCCGGTGACGGTAGTAGTACCACTATTGTCCGTGGAGTCGGTTTCAACACTGTCACCGGCGGCATCGCCTAATGAGTAAGTCTCTAAATAGTTGGAAGTTGAGTTGGGGGTAGCGGAATTATCGACATCGAGCTCAATATCCCATTTGGTGATATCGCCGTTGCTCCCTGCTAAAAGTACATAATAATCGGCGGAATTGGTTGATAACCCGGTTCCTCCGGCTGAGATGCTCAGTGCGAATGGGATGAGAGAGGATGATGATGAGGAATATATATCGTTAAAGGCGCCGACGCCTAAATCAGCGGTGAACGAAACCGTAACATTATCAGAAGTCGTGTAGGGGGAGCCGGTGTAATCATTAAAATAGTTACCGGTATATGTGTATGTTTCAGGAGTAGCCTCCGCATTGTTGACCGCGGTCATAAGGAGCACGAAGAGAAGAAGTGCCATGAGTTTTGCCAGGGTAATACGATGAGAAAAATGCTGTTTCATCAAATCCTCCTTATTAAAATGTTTTTTTATGATATGTCTAAGATGATTAGCAACACATTATGTGCCATCACGTAACTGTTACACCCAGACCCAATACTACCTCCTTTATTTTTTTAAAATATGAAAACACCATCCTACTCTACAGGTAAGCATAAAAAATAAAGCATTATATGTGCCAAAACAATTAGCCAAAAAAACCATATAACACAAGGCATTTACTTCAGCCCAGCAAATAAAACTAAAGAAAAGTGTAAACTTTTCCGAAAAAGTGTATGAAATCCGAACACTATTTCAATAACAACGAGGGGGTGAGGACTTAGGAATCAATCCTTGCGTTTCCCGAAATCCCCTGAGTGCGAACTTCTGGACTTGGTACAGTAAGCCTGCTTCATGGCTTGCTGGAGCTATATGTCGGCTGAGAAAGAGGTGGAACATCGGACAGCCACTGACATGGAACGTAAGCGCTATCTGGAAGAGAGGGTGCACTTTATGCCGGCGAGGTCATATAAATGAGATATTCTATATTCCCCTTCTGTCCGGTGATCGGCGACTGCATTACGCCGATTATCCTTGGCCCTAAAGATTGCAAAGCCTCTTTCACCCGGCTGACAGCCCGCTCGCGCTTCGACGGATCTTTAATTACGCCGCCCTTGTCCACTTCCCCTTTCCCCACCTCGAACTGCGGCTTTATCAGGGCTATGACCTCTCCGCCCGGAATGATAAACTCCAGAACTCTGGGCACAACTTTCACAAGGGAAATAAACGATACATCAATAACGGCAAGCTCAACAGAATCCGGAATTTTTTCTTTTTCAAGATACCGGATATTGGCCCGCTCGAGGATAACGATTCTCGGGTCCTGCCGCAGCTTCCACGCAAGCTGGCCATAGCCTACGTCTATACAATAAACTTTTGCCGCGCCGTGCTGGAGCAGGCAGTCGGTAAAACCTCCTGTGGATGCGCCGACATCCATTGCAATCTTGCCTGACGCAGATATATTAAAATACTTGAGCGCCGCTTCAAGTTTGAGGCCGCCCCGGCTGACATACGGGATTTCCCCGCCGCTTACCTCCACAGGAGCGTCAGCGGCCATCATCGTGCCTGCTTTTGTGACCGGCGCCCCGCTCACGAATACCTTGCCTTCCATGATCAGGGCCCGCGCCCGCTCGCGACTAGAGGCGAGACCCCTATCGACAATAATTTTATCAAGGCGCTCTTTCATACGTTAACCTATAAGGAATACAGGAGAAGGTGAGTATTTGTTTTTAGACGCGCTGAAACATATTATGGCTATAGGCAAAGGGCGAAGGGCTAAAGATTATCCGTTTGTTTTATCTATGTTCGGTGTTCGACCTTTTGCCTTTAGCCTATAGCCTTTTGCCCTTCCAATCCAACAGGATGACCGGATATTTTCAGAAAAGCCATTGCAGCTCTGTATATTCCGTCCTCATCGAGGCCGTATTGTTTCCTCAGCAGCGCCTGAGAGCCGTGCTCCATGAACTCATCATCAATGCCGATCCGGTGGACTGCCACATCGTAGATTCCCTCCCGGTTCAGATATTCAAGCACCGCAGAGCCGAAGCCCCCTGCAAGAAGGTTCTCTTCCACCGTGATTATACGTTTCGTCCTCCCGCAAAGCGCCTTTATCCCCTCCTCATCGAGAGGCTTAATAAACCGGGCATTGACTACGCATGCATCGATATCGTCCTTTTTCAGCCTTGCAGCAGCTTTCAGCGCGGGATACACTGCATTGCCGACTGCAATAAAGGCGAGGTCTTTTCCATTGATGATGATTTCGGATTTCCCCATTTCCAGTACTGTGCTCCCTACACCAAAACTGGCATAAGGACTCACCTTCCCCCTTGGATACCGCAATGCGGCCGGACCCTTATGCGCCAACGCGAGCTTGAGCATTTCTATCATCTCATAACTGTCTTTAGGGGCCATGAAAATCAGATTGGGGATATGCCGCAGGAACGAAATATCGAACAAGCCCTGATGGGTTGAACCATCCTCTCCCACAATCCCGGCCCGGTCAATGGCAAACACCACCGGAAGGTCCTGAAGACAGACATCATGAATTATCTCATCATAGGCCCGCTGCAGGAATGTGGAGTAAATGGCCACCACAGGCTTGAGCCCCTGGCTCGCAAGCCCTGCCGCAAACGTCACAGCGTGGGGTTCTGCGATGCCGACATCGTAGAAGCGATCAGGGAACTGCTCCGCAAAGACCGCAAGGCCGGTGCCTTCCTTCATGGCCGCACTGACCGCAACGATGTCCTTATCCTCATTCGCCATCTCGGTAAGCGCCTTGCCGAAAATATCACAAAACGCTATGCACCCGTCATGAGACTGAACACTTCCGGCAGAGGCCTTTTCAGCCTGCGTTACCCCGGTATCTACCTCAAAGGGGCCGATGCCGTGAAAAATGCACGGGTCTTCCTCGGAAAATTTATAGCCCTTGCCTTTCTTGGTCACCACATGAATGAGAATAGGCTCGTTCACATTCCTGATCCTGCTGAAGGTCTCTATAAGCAGAGGAACATCATGCCCGTCAATAGGGCCCAAATAGTTGAATCCAAGGTCCTCAAACAGTCCGCCGGGAAGGAAAAAACCTTTGAGGCTCCCTTCGGCCCGCTGGGCAATTTTGGCGACCGACTCTCCGATCCTCGGGATTCCTTCCAGAAGGGCTTTGGTCTCTTTTTTAAACCTTTGAAAGAATACCCCTGTCAATACCCTGCTCAGGTAATTCGAGAGCGCGCCGACATTTGGAGATATCGACATCTCATTGTCATTCAGGACCACAATAAGATCTTTCTTCAAATGCCCCGCCTGGTTAAGCCCCTCAAAAGCCAGGCCCGAGGTCAAAGCACCATCACCAATCACGGCGATCACCTTGAAGCGTTCGCCTTTCCTGTCCCTTGCTTCAGCGATGCCGAGCGCCGCTGATATGGAGGTGGAACTGTGGCCAGTGCCGAATGCATCATGCGGACTCTCGGCCCTTCTCGGGAACCCGGACAGGCCCTTGTATTTCCGTATCGTGGAAAAGTCTTCGTACCTGCCGGTCAAAAGTTTATGAGAATAAGACTGGTGACCGACGTCCCATACTATCTTGTCGACCGGAGAATTAAAGACATAGTGGAGTGCAATCGTCAGTTCAACCACTCCAAGGTTAGAAGCCAGGTGTCCGCCATTAATAGACACCCTTTCGATAATCAGGGAGCGGAGTTCCTCAGCAAGGGCCAGCAGTTCTTCCGGTTTCAGCAATTTTAAATCAAGCGGCGATCTTATATGTTTAATAAGCATTCTTTCCTTTCCAGTACTTCAGTTCATAAATACGGTGTCGCACCGAGAGCGTCGATGCGCCGTGCCGGCAAGACGCAGGACTGAGGCGTACCGTTGCGTACGGCGAAGGAGTGCAACGAAGCTGGAACGGATGCGGGGTCCCCGAAAGTCGAAGACTTTGGGGGCAGAGCGGCGCTCGAATGCAACCGTATTTATGAATTGAAGTACTCAGCATCAACTTTTCCTTTCAAGCAGGCACTGTGCAATAGCGCGCAGGGGGCCGGCTTTTTCATCAAAAGCAGTCAATGAAGCAACCGCATCCTCAATAAGTCCTTTTGCCTTCCTTCTGGATTCTTCAATACCGTAGAGTTTAGGAAAGGTCATCTTCTTTTTCTTCTCATCAGAGCCTGCCGTTTTGCCCAACACTTCCGTTTCTCCCTCCACGTCCAGTATATCATCAATGACCTGAAATGCAAGACCCGCATTCTGCCCGTAGCTTGCCAGCCCGGCCAGCCGCTCTTCACCGCAGCAGGCCAGAATTCCGCCGGTTTTTACCGCAGCGGTGATAAGGGCAGCAGTTTTACATTTGTGAATAAAAAAAAGCGTTTCGGGATCAGGTTCTTCGTTTTCTGACAGCAGGTCTTGCGCCTGGCCGCCCACCATGCCGTACATGCCGGACCCACCGGCAATTTCATTAATTGCCCTGATAAGCGCTGAATGGGGGATGGAGGCGACCGCATGCCGCTCATCAGAGAACAGATAAAAGGCCTCTGTCAGGAGGGCGTCTCCAGCAAGGATCGCCATGCCCTCGCCAAAAACCTTGTGGTTTGTCGGCTTGCCGCGCCTCAGGTCGTCATCGTCCATCGCGGGAAGGTCATCGTGGATCAATGAATAGGTGTGGATCAGTTCGAACGCAGACGCATAAGGCGCCGCGTCATCCGCCTTTCCTCCACAGGCCTCGTATGAGGCAAGACAGAGTATAGGCCTTATCCTTTTACCGCCTGCAGAAAGTGAATAGGTTATTGACTTGTAGAGCGCCTCGGGAATAATGGTCCGGGAGAAGTATCCCTCCATGAACGAATCGATCAGCACCTTCTTCTCTTTCATGTACCTTGCTATATCCATGCTGCAGCCGGTCCTCCTACTCCCACTCTATAGTGCCGGGGGGCTTCGACGTTATATCGTAGACCACCCTGTTGACGCCCTTTACTTCGTTGATTATCCTGTTTGCTATCCTCTCCAATATTTCAGAAGGAATCCTGGCCCAGTCAGCCGTCATGCCGTCGAGGCTGGTAACGGCCCGGACCGCGACAACATTTTCATACGTCCGTTCGTCGCCCATGACTCCGACGCTTTTAATTGGAAGAATTACAGCAAAGGCCTGCCAGATGTCCCGGTACAGTCCTGCCAGCTTTATTTCCTCAAGTACAATAGAATCAGCTTCTCTCAGCATATCAAGTTTGTCTGCCGCAGCCTCGCCGATGCATCGTATGGCAAGTCCCGGGCCGGGAAAGGGCTGCCTCCAGCATATCTCCCCGGGAAGGCCCAGTTCCTCACCCAGGACACGCACTTCATCTTTAAAAAGCTCCCGCAGGGGCTCAATAAGTTTTAACTGCATCACTTCGGGCAACCCGCCGACATTATGATGACTCTTAATAACTGCCGAGGGCCCTTTGAAAGAGACACTTTCAATAACATCGGGATACAGAGTACCCTGTGCAAGAAATTCGGCATCTGTTATCTTTCCTGCCTCTTCTTCAAAAATGGAAATAAATTCATTGCCGATGATCTTTCTCTTCCGCTCCGGCTCAGTGACCCCTGAAAGTTTCTCAAGGAATCTCACCCGCGCATCCACATAGTCCAGCTTTATATGAAAATGGCCTTCAAAAGTCTTTCGCACTTTCTCGGTCTCCCCTTTCCTGAGAAGACCGTTATCAACAAATATGCAGGTGAGGCTGTCGCCGATTGCCTTATGGATAAGCAGAGCAACAACGGAAGAATCGACGCCGCCGCTCAATGCGCAGACCACTTTTTTGGCGCCGACTTTTGAGCGGATGTCGGCTACCGCACATTCGATAAAGGATGACATTTCCCACGTGGGCCTGCACCCGCAAATGGTATAAACAAAATTCCGTAGTATTCGGAACCCTTCATCGGTATGGGCCACCTCGGGATGAAACTGAAGGGCGTAGAGTTTCCGTTCCTTATTCGCCATGGCAGCTATCGGCGAATTATCGGTATGGCCCGTAATGTAAAATCCTTCCGGCAGAAGCTCTATCCTGTCGCCATGGCTCATCCAGACCTTCGACTTCTGCGTTACGTCCCGGAGGAGGTCTGCTTCATCATCGATTATGAGTTCGGCTTTGCCGTATTCTCTTTTGGCAGCCCCGGCCACTTTCCCTTGCAGGCAGTGGGCCATCAACTGCATACCATAACATACGCCAAGCACCGGAACGCCCAGCCTGAACACATCCAGGTCGGGAACCGGGGCCCCGCTGTCATATACACTGGAAGGCCCTCCGGAAAGGACAATACCCTTCGGCTTAAAGGAGCGTATCTTCTCAATGGATGCATTAAAGGGAAATATCTCGGAATAGACTTTGCCTTCGCGTATCCTTCTCGCTATAAGCTGGGTATATTGCGAGCCGAAATCGAGGACTAATATTTTATCATCATGTGTCATAACTAAATCAGGCAATAGGCAATAGCCTATTGCCTATTGCCTATTTTTTTCATTGTTCTATCCGGTAATTGGGGGCCTCTTTCGTGATAATTACATCATGGACATGGCTCTCTCTCCACCCGGCATTGGTGATCCGTATAAATTTAGCATTCTTTCTCAGTTCTTCGAGTGTCGCGCAGCCGCTATACCCCATACCGGACCGGAGTCCTCCGGTCAATTGGTGTATGCTTTGTGAAACAGGCCCTTTGTAGGGCACCCTCCCTTCCACTCCTTCGGGCACAAGTTTTTCTTTTTCGACGCCCTGTTGTCCGTACCTGTCCTTCGCTCCCTGCTCCATGGCCCCCAGGGAGCCCATGCCCCTGTAAACTTTATAGCTCCTGCCCTGAAACAGAATAATTTCTCCCGGTGATTCTTCTGTTCCGGCAAAAAGGCTGCCTATCATAATGCAATGAGCGCCTGCAGCAATAGCCTTTGTTACATCGCCGGAATACTTTATACCACCATCCGCGACAATCGGGATATCTGACTGGGAAGCAACCTCATAGCAGTCTTTTATTGCGGTAAGCTGGGGGACGCCGGCGCCGGCTACTATCCTGGTAGTACAGATGGAGCCCGGTCCTATGCCGACCTTTATGGCGTCAGCCCCTGCCTTTATCAGTTCCAGCGCTCCAGTCGCTGCAGCAACATTTCCTGCAATGATATCGATGCTGAATCTCTTTTTTATTTCTTTAAGCGTGGCGATCACCGCCTTTGAATGGCCGTGAGCGGTATCAATGGCGATAATGTCTACTCCCGCCTTGATAAGCAGTTCGGCCCGGTGCAGGGCCTCGTTGCCGATACCCACTGCTGCGCCAACCCTGAGCCTTCCCATACGGTCTTTGCAAGCATGAGGGTATTTTTTCCTTTTCTCAATATCTTTGATCGTAATCAGACCTTTTAAATTGAACTCGTCATCAACAATCGGCAGTTTTTCTATCTTGTATTCGTGCAAAAGGTTTTTTGCCTTATCAAGGGTAGTGCCGACAGGACCGGTAATAAGCCGGCCTTTTGTCATAATATCCGACACCTTCTTTTTAAAGTTGGTCTCGAACCGCATGTCCCTGTTAGTCAGGATTCCCACCAGCTTGCCCTTGAGCGTTACCGGAACTCCGGATATTCTGTAATGTTCCATCAGGTGCAGGGCCTCGGCAATCAAGGCGTCCGGAGCAATAGTAATAGGGTCCAGGATCATGCCACTTTCAGATTTTTTGACCTTGTCTACTTCAAGTGCCTGCTTTTCGGCCGTCATTGCGCGGTGGATTATTCCCAGTCCCCCCTCGCGGGCCACAGAAATGGCGAGCCGGGCTTCGGTGACCGTGTCCATTGCAGCGCTGATAACAGGGATATTCAACCTTATGTTTCTGGTAAGTTTGGTGCTTATATCCACCTCTTTGGGAAGGACGTCGGACTTTGCAGGCAATAGGAGAACATCATCAAACGTCAACCCGAGTGGCAATTCATCATCAAGCATTCAGCTGCTCCTCTTTATACTGCATAGTTTTGCCTGTAATTATACAATTATTCCGACACCCCTGGCAAAAGTTGCAGCAGTCAAAACTACCTGAACCACAGCCAAAAGTAGGCGCTTCCAAGCGAGGACACAGAGCTATGATTAAAATTTTGAATGTTGAATTAATGAAACAGTCAATAATTTATAATTCAAAATTCAACATTCAACATTTCTTGTGTGTCTCTGTGAACTCTGTGGTTAAGTTTTTTGCAACTGCCTCCGGTTATCAGGAAATGAGGTCCGTATTAATTTTTACGTTCATCCGCTGCCTGACGCCGTTGACATATGATGCAAGCGCCTCATTCCTGCTGCCGGTTACGATAGCCTGCAATTTTTCATTAACAGCCTTCTCGTCGCCTGAAATATTCCTGAGATCAAGAGGGTTTATCCCGGCAGAAGACCAAATAAGCTGTCTCATCCTGTCTGAAAGAAGCTGCTGACGCAGAGAACTTTCAAACATCTCCGGCGTTTGCCGCTGCAACTGCAGCGCCCTGAAGTATATATCACGATTGAAAACTCCATTTCTCATAAAAGCCGGTTCGTGCGTGATGACGTCCTGGAGTTCCTGGTCCGTTACGGTCATTCCGAGGTCACTGGCTGCGACCTCTAGTACCCTCTCAGCTATCAGGCTGCTGAGCACAGCCTCTTTCAATTTCAGCTTCTTTTCCATCTCCTCGTTAAACTGGTCCTTGTATGTCTCACGTAACCTTTCTCTCATCTGATCATAGGCCCGCCAGTATTCTTCGGAGGTAATTTTTTCCTTGCCGATTTCGGCTACACTGGGCGAACTGGATTTATCGGTCGTGCCTACTCCCCAGAATATAAACGACAGTATGACGATGACGAAGAGTACATAAAAAAATCGTGCATGTTTGCGCATAGACTTAAGCATCTATTCAATACCTCCCCGAAAAATAATCCTCAAGAATATCACCGTGGTCACATACGAACAGGATTTTTTAACGCGCAGACTTGTCTTTAGTTGCCGTCGGTAGTTTCGAATTTCAGCTCCACGCTTTTTTCGGGTACGATGGTGGATACCGCGTGCTTGTAAATAAGCTGCTCATTCACGTCCTTAAGCAGAATGACAAAACTGTCGAACCCTTTGACAACTCCCTTTAACCTCACTCCGTTAGTGAGATAGAGCAATACCGGGATTTTCTCTTTCCTCAAATGGTTAAGGAAAATATCCTGAAGCCCCTTGCTGTTTCCCATGCGCCCTCCTGCGAGACCCCAAAAAGTCCATGACTTTCAGAGCGCCCCATTTCCGTGATGACCCTTTTACCATAAAGCATTTTTTTCAATAATTCAAGCACTATGTGCACCGCGTGTCACTATGTACGCCGAATATGGAAGGGAGCCGCAGGTGCAGGCTGTTTATCGACGCGCTGAAACTGATATGTATTTAACCCGTCTTCCATATAGAGCCTGTCATTACTCTTCAGGGGCGCCCTGTGTTATAATAAAAATGTGCAATAGTTAGTATCAAACGGGGGTAGCAGTATGCCTATTTTTGAATATACGTGCGGAAAGTGCGGTCTGGAATTCGAAAAGCTTGTTTTCGGCGGACAGCAAGTTACCTGCTCCGCATGCGGGTCTGAGGATGTAAAAAAGAGGTTTTCTGTATTCGGAATGAGCGGTGTAGAGCATCCCGTATCTTCCGGGTGCTCTTCCTGCAGCTCGGGTTCATGCAGTTCCTGCAAGTAAGCAGCCGCCGGTAAAAGAAGAAACTATGGGCCAAAGCAACCAGATATTTGAAGCCGGCGCCGAAGCAGATACCCTCCGGGAAACAAAAAAACCGTCTCTATACAGGGTAGTGCTTCTGAACGATGATTATACGCCGATGGACTTTGTTGTCCGCATACTTGAGTCTGTATTTCACAAATCCACTGTAGAAGCTACTCAGATAATGCTGAATGTACACAGAAAAGGTTCGGGGCAGGCAGGCGTATATACCCGCGAGATCGCCGAAACTAAGATCCATGACGTGGAGGAACTGGCCCGCAGTAACAAGTTCCCGCTTAAATGCATTATGGAGAAGGAATGATCAATAAAGCATTGGAGCTGACACTCCAGGCCACAGTCCATGACGCCGAAAAGAAGAAGCATGAATATCTGACTGTGGAGCACATACTTTTTGCAGCGCTTCACGATGACCGGGGAATTGAAATCATTTCCAGCTGCGGCGGTAATATCGAGCACCTGAAGTCTCAAATCGGGATTTTTTTTGATGTCAATATTCCCCGGTTGCCGGACACTCAGGGTCTCTATTCAAAACCGACCATTGCCTTTCAACGCGTGATCCAAAGGGCCCTGAGCCATGTCCAATCAGCAGAGAAACAGGAGGCTGATGCCGGAGATATAATATCCTCGATCTTTCTCGAAGAGGATTCGTTCGCCGTACACCTCCTGAAATCGGAGGGGATTACGCGGCTTGATGCACTCAATTACATTTCTCATGGAATATCCAAACTCCATGATGAGCCCGGCAATGAGGGCGCCGATGAAGAGGAGCAGCCGGCGACTGCCGCTCCGAAGAAAGACACGGCTCCGCAGGCAGGAGACCCTCTCGGTCAGTTTGCCGTGGAATTAGTGGAGAAAGCCGCGCAGGGCAGGATAGATCCGCTGGTAGGCCGTGGACCAGAACTGAAACGCACTATTCAGGTACTTAGCAGGCGGAGAAAAAATAATATTATTTTTGTCGGCGAGCCAGGTGTGGGTAAAACCGCAATCGTCGAAGGGTTGGCACTGAACATACACCAGGGGAAAGTTCCCGAGGCGCTCAAAAAGACAAAGATTTTTTCGGTGGACATGGGAGCGATGCTTGCGGGCACGAAATATCGGGGAGAGTTTGAAGCCCGCCTTAAGGCCACACTGAAACGTATCGAAAAAATTCCCGAGGCTGTTCTTTTTATTGATGAAATACATACAGTAGTAGGGGCCGGCGCTACCAGCGGCGGTTCTATGGATGCTTCAAATATATTGAAGCCGTTGCTTAACTCAGGTGCGCTGCGTTGCATCGGGGCCACCACCTATGAGGAATACAAAAACCATTTTGAAAAAGACCGGGCCCTTTCCAGAAGGTTCCAGAAAATAGAGATACAGGAACCCGGCATAGATGAGACAGTACTAATCCTTCACGGTTTAAAAGACTATTATGGGGAATTCCATGGAGTTACTTTCACCAGGAACGCTCTTAAAGCCGCAGCAGAGCTTTCTGCCAAATATATTAATGACCGCTTTCTGCCTGACAAGGCTATTGACGTTATTGATGAAGCGGGAGCAGCGCTGAAACTTGATGCAGCATATAAGAGCAAGCGCTCAATCGGCGTTGCGGATATCGAAAAAGTGGTCTCAAGAATAGCAAGGATTCCTTCACGGTCTGTTTCCGCATCGGACATGGACAGACTTAGACTGCTTGAAGACGAACTGAAACAAGCGGTATTCGGCCAGGATGATGCCATGCATTCTCTTGCTGCCGCTATTAAGCGGGCACGGGCCGGATTAGGTTCGCCAGAGAGTACTATAGGGTCATTTTTATTTACGGGTCCTACGGGAGTGGGAAAGACAGAGGCTTCAAAGCAACTCGCTTCAGTGCTCGGCGTCCAGTTCATCCGCTTTGACATGAGTGAATACATGGAAAAGCATACAGTTGCACGCCTGATAGGAGCACCCCCGGGATATGTCGGCTTTGACCAGGGTGGGCTGCTCACAGATGGTATCAGGAAGCATCCGTACAGCGTTCTGCTCCTGGACGAGATCGAAAAGGCACACCCCGACATTTTCAGTATTCTCCTTCAGGTAATGGACTATGCGACATTGACCGACAATAACGGAAAAAAGGCTGATTTCAGAAATGTCATTCTTATTATGACCTCGAATGCCGGCGCGAAAGATATGGCAAAAAGCTCTATCGGCTTCGGCGACAGAAGCAAAGACACGCAATCAATAGGCAAAGAGGCCATTGACAAATTATTCAGCCCGGAATTCAGGAACCGGCTCGATGCCATTATCAGCTTTGCGTACCTCACACCGCAGATCATGGAAAAGGTAGTGGACAAGTTCATAAAAGAACTCGAACGCCAACTAAGCCGGAAAAAGGTATCGATCTCCCTTTCCCCTGAGGCCCGGCACTGGCTGGCCCAAAAGGGACATGACAATATCTTCGGGGCCCGTCCCCTGGCACGGCTCATCCAGACGGAAATAAAAGACATTCTGTCGGAAGAAGTGCTTTTCGGCAAGCTGAGCAAAGGCGGTACGGTGAGTATAGGCCTGGCTGAAGACCTTTTAACCTTCACCTATCTGCGTTAACAGCATGCTGGGTATATGCCTGTCTTTAAGCTGACAGATAAGTTGATTTTCCCATCGCCGGAACTCGCTGAAAAAGATGGCCTGCTCTGTGTTGGCGGAGACTTGAGCGAGGAGCGTCTTTTACTCGCCTACTCAATGGGAATTTTCCCCTGGTATTCAGCCGGCGACCCCATTTTATGGTGGTCCCCCGACCCGCGTCTTGTTTTATTACCCAGGGAATTAAAAATATCAAGAAGCCTGAGGCAGGTGCTCAAAAATAATATTTATGAAATCACCATGGATGCCGCATTTCCCGAAGTTATCAGGAACTGCGCCGGTGCCCGGAGGAGTGGGAATGAAGGCACCTGGATTACGGCGGAAATGATTGAGGCCTACATACAACTGCACCGGTCAGGCGTTGCACATTCCATCGAGAGCTGGCAGAATGGCGAGTTGGCCGGAGGGCTTTATGGGGTCGCGCTCGGCGGCGTATTCTTTGGAGAATCGATGTTTGCAAAAAAAGACAATGCCTCCAAGGTCGCTTTTGCGGCCCTTGTGCAGCAACTGATCAAATGGGATTTTGCACTGGTCGATTGTCAGGTAACTACCAGACACCTTATAAGCTTCGGAGCAAGAGAAATCCCCCGGTCTGAATTCACGCAGAGGATAAGAAAAGCGCTCAAAATTCCGGAGAAAAAGGGCGACTGGCACTTAGCGCAAATAACATGAACATTAAGGCGCTCAAATTTTAACATTCAAGAATCGGCCGCACCTGACGATATGTAAGGTGAAAGGAGGCCGGCATGGAACCTGGAAATCTTACTCCTTATGAGAAGCTGGCGATGCGAATGTTCGATGATTATGGTGTTCTGGCTTGCAGCGGCTTTATGTACAACTGCAAACTGATCATTAACTTTTCACCCAGCAACCTCGATATGAAGTGCATCACGTGGGTGGGCATGAATTGAAAAAACAGGTAATAGGCTATCGGCAAAAGGCAAAAAACAAAAACAAATTTTATTTTTTCTAACCTGTCGCCCATAGCCTATCGCCTATTGCCTGTCTTATTCGGGATATTTGAAGGGATTTGCCCTTAAAACGGCGTCTACCTTCAAAGGCGCGCCCTTTAACATAAAAATAGCCATTCCCCGCTCTTGTGTCGTTTTTCCGTCCTTCGTCCAGGTCCCCGTCCAAGACACATTGTAGCTCACGGTGCCTTCCTCTATCTCAACCAACACAGGATTAAAATCCAATTCGGCCGAATCAAAACTCTTCATCATGCTGTTGATTTCCCTGAAGCCATCTTTTGTCGTATTTTTCTCAATTTCCAGCAGATCCCTTTTAAGGTATGCCTTTTTTATCGCATCGACAACAGCAAAGGTTTCTGTAGCTATTTTTGAATCTTCCGACACCCTCTTGACTGCTTTTTTCCCGCAAGAGGCAGCCAGAACAGCCATAATGAGAACAACAGCCACAAAAAGAAGCCTTTTCATATAAACCCCCCCCGCGTAAAATAGCGTTCTGCGTACAGCGTTCAGCGATGAAAAACAGCAGCCACAACAGTTTAGTGCTTCAATTCATAAATACGGTTGCATTCGAGTGCCGCTGCATCCGCTCCAGCTTCGTTGCGCTCCTTCTCCGTACACAACGGTACGCCTCAGTCGCTCGCCTCGCCGGTACGGCGCATCGACACTCTCGGTGCGATACCGTATTTATGACCTGAAGCACTTAGCGCTGAACTCGTCAGCAGGACATTATAAATTATCTGGTTCACTTTATTCTATTCTACTGTTTTTAACCCTTTGCCCCTTGCCATTTGCCTTTAGCCTTTTCTCTTTACTATCATAGAATTATGAAATTAGTGGCCCAGAATAAAAAAGCCTACCATGACTACAGCATTGAAGATACCTTTGAGGCGGGAATGCAACTCCTCGGTACGGAGGTCAAATCGCTCAGAGACGGCAAGGCCAACCTGAAGGACAGCTATGTCCTTATCAAGGGTACGCAGGTGCTTCTCTTTAATTGCCATATCAGCCCGTATGCTCACGGCAACATCATGAACCACGAACCGCTCAGAACAAGAAAGCTCCTCCTGCACCGCAAAGAAATAGAAAAGCTGCAAGGCAAGGCCCAGTTGAAAGGATATTCCCTGATACCGCTCAAAATCTACTTTAAGGGGCCTTTCGCAAAAGTGGAAATAGGACTCGGGAAAGGCAAAAGAGAATACGAGAAGAGAGAAACCATTAAAGAGCGCGAGGCAAAAAGAGATATAGAGAAGGCCATGAGAAGCAAAAATAAAGGGTTAGGCTGAGGTTAAGGTGAATATTTGTGCTATAATAAATAGAGAAACGGGATAAGCTTTGGTCTTGTTCTTAACCTTAACCTCAGCCTTAACCTGTTTTTACCTCGGGGGCGATAGGACTCGACGGGGGTTATGAGGCTCAAGTGGCATGCCGTGGCTCCATCACCACGTAAAAAGGTGGAACAAACACAAACGCCAACAACGAACTGGCA
>Ga0074045_10002207_pt1 | contig 18167 bp, 15 predicted proteins | sample BogForMeECP23OM2_FD_94442 | JGI IMG/M metagenome (GOLD analysis project Ga0074045, IMG submission 94442) | Bog forest soil microbial communities from Calvert Island, British Columbia, Canada - Bog Forest MetaG ECP23OM2 | ecosystem: Environmental > Terrestrial > Soil > Wetlands ...
CCCGTTGAAATAGGGTATGCTGAGGTCTGAGCTATTGCTGAAAATCGGAGGAGGCTCTACAACCCAGATTCGCGGGTTACTTTCAAGCTGCTGGAATGCGCTGATGAGCTTAATGTAGTCTTCTTCGAAACTTGCGTTGGATGGGCGAAGCATCTCCAGGTCATCGTTTGTTCCAAGCATTATGATAACAATGTTCGGTTTGAAATTCAGTGCGTCTTGATATTCGGGTTGATCCATGTAGGGTTTCCAAGAATCTAGTAAAACGGTGGATCCGTTGACGCCGAAATTTTTTACTGAGTAGTTAGGGCCAAGAAACGACTGAAGATCTGATGGGTATCTAGTTATCGCCGTGATGCTGTCACCAACACATGCAACTCGAGTAGGGAGTGCTTCAACTTTATTTTGCGCACTCAGCGGTTGAAATCCAACAATTAAAGTTGCCAATACGATTGTTCCAAGCACTATTGCCGCCCATTTCAATTCCTTTTTCATTATTGATTTTCAACCAGATTCCACTCTCATTTGTTGAACAGCCTTTGCTTTCTCTTGTCAACTGTTAAATGGAGTTAATCAAAAGTCGCGGACGAGTGCTTTAAAGATATTGCAGCTTTGGTAGTACCCGAATTTGCGGATGATTTAGCGATACAGCGGCAATCTTAAAAGGGTGTCTTACAAATTTAAAGGAGGTTAATTTGATCACTAGTTCCCGCTCAGCACTCACCAAAATTCATGCCATAATCATCATAGTCATGGTTTTAATTGCGGCGGTAGATACTGTCGCGTACCTTTATGAAAACAATTACTTTGGTTCCCAACTGCCGTCTCCTTCTCCTACTCCTGTTCCTACTTCACCCCCGAAGGCTACTGCCGCTCCTCCGCCTACTGCTATGCCTGTCAAGCTTAAGGTTTCAAATTTGCTCATAAATCCGATTGAGGCTTGGCCAAACCAGACAGTCACTGCAACAGTTGAAGTTGAAAATGGCGAAAGCGGGAACGTTAGTTACCTATTTCCCTTCTCGGTGAATGGACAAATCGTAAAGGAAGTCCCGGTTGAGCTTGCTGGAGGAGCTTCTACGAACGTGACTGCTGCATTAAATGAGAGTAGCGTCGGAAGTTACAACTTGAATGCTGGAGGACAGGCTAACACGTTTACTGTTGTCCCTACAGGCGAGCATACTTTGAACGTTATCATGAACCAAGATGGGATTACTTTCACTTTAGATGGCGTTACCCACACCACTAGATTTTCAGGACTAGTGCCAGATGGATCCCACACCATTACTGTTCCGGCTTCGGAGCAGGTTGAAAATAGCGAATGGGGACTAGTCACCTACTCCTTTTCAGGCTGGAATGATGGGTCGACCAGTCCTAGTGAAACCTTCAATGTTGAAAGTTTGACATATGAGGTGGGAAATTATGTAAGAACAGCGCCAACTTCATGCCCTGAACTGTACGTTTGGAATGGAACAGGCTACAGTTACGCAGCGGACGTCAACGACGGCACTGGATGGCTGGGTTTTCTTGAGTACTTTAACCCCGACGGCTCAATGGTTTTCTCCTACAACTACCCATACGATTACATAAAACTGGATTCGACAGTTCTGCAGCCTCTCAACGGATTATACAACATAAAAATTGCCGAAGACACAAACGAAATCTTCTATCTAGACTCGGTTAAACTGTTAGCCGTGGATCATCCCGCGGACACAGCTGTTTTCTCCACGAAAAGCACTTTTGTCTACGACCTCGCTGGTCAAGGAACAATCTACTCTTTACAAAATGACTTTACCTCTCCAGTTTCAGCCGTCAACGGGCAGGGACAAAATATTCTTCCATTAATCTCCAAGCTTGACGGCGACTTCACTACCGCGAACAGGTGGACATGGAATAACTTGACGCTTAATCTGGGTAACTTGGCAGGCGCGAAGAACATCAACTTAGTAGTTGCCGCCCGCACTGAATGGCCAAGCACCAGCGCAGGAGGCGAGAACTTCATGAGTTACGCTAGCAAACCTGGAGTGATGCCCTCGCCGCCGCCGACAATGCAGGTGATGGCTGAAAACGGAAGCTGGGTAAACGTGCCTGCAGACCGAGAGTTTCCTATTCCCGCGACTACTGACCAGACATTCGTGGTGAACCTGACTGGCTTGTTTCCAACTAACAATTTCATGCTGAGAATAAACTATTACCAAGACATTCAATTTGATTACATTGGCGTGAGCACTTCGCCTCAGCAGGACATGAATGTTTACACGTTGGCACCTTCATCAGCCGACTTGACACAGGCTTATGTTCCTAACTCAACGTCCAGCGGGGCATTCACAAGATACGGGGATGTCACGACGCTTGTACAATCTGCTGACGACGAGTTCGTGATTGGGCGACAAGGAGACGTGGTCTCAATCCAGTTTCCAGCAGATTTGCCTCCTGTTCCCAAAGGCTGGGTGAGAGACTACTTCATCGTTGCAAATTGCTGGTTTAAAGGCAACGGGTTGCCCTATGTGCCGTTCACTGTTGATCCGCTTCCGTTCCAAACGATGACAAGCTTCCCATACCCATCAAACGAAAACTACCCCACCGACACACAGCACCAAGCATACCTGAAAACGTACAACACAAGACTAGTTAAGACACCTTAAATCCGATCTTTTTATGTGGCTCTGTTCAAGCAAGGTTCCATCCGCACTTTGTTGTCAAGGGAAACTAATCAAGGCCTTGAAAATACTGTTGTGCTTTTCTTATCATTTGAGCCAAACAGATTCATGGATAAAAAAATTATCGCGTAAGCGACACTTAGGGGAAAGCTTGAATCAAGAAATTTAGAGCATGATCCTCATTTCGGTCGTCAACTTAAACCCGAACTGTCCATAAAGCTGAATTCCCGCCTCTGAAGCATGAAGGCTCATGGTTCTGTATCCGTGCTCTTTGGACCAGTCGATTGCTTGCTGAACAATCATTTTCGCAACCCCTTTTCGCCTAAACCCTTCTTCCGTATACATTGACATTAGGTAAGGTGCTTCCAAACAAGGGTTGAATGGTCGTGGGGCATCTTCTCGGAGCCAAATGCATCCGCTTCCAGCTACTCTCCTTTTTGGGTTTCTGCAATGAACCCGATGAGTTTGCCTTCAGACAACTTGGTTTTGATCCAATCGTGTGTCAACTCTTTTAGTTCTTCCGCCTTTTTGGCAAATTCTGGACGTATTTCTTACCACATGGCCACCCTGTGTTCAACCAAGAGTTCGTTGTCTCCAGCCTTTGCAAGGACGATTCTAAATTCGGTCATTTATTCACTCTTCATTTGACTAACTTTTTCTTCTGGCATTTTCGTGTTCCTGAAAAAGTACCAGAATAGCACGATTGAGACCAGATATAGTAGCGCCGCCAAAAAGAACGGGGCTGCAAGAAGTGACATACCAATAAGCCAAGCGCCAACGAATGAACTTAAAGCGTTCGGCAATCTCCAAAGGGCAGCGCTTATGCCTGAAGCTGCTCCACGTTCATCTTCGGGGACCAACCCCATTATCATCGACTGCGCCAAAGGGCTTGACATGTTCATAAGAAAAGCTCTCGAAGTGTAAACGAAGCTGGCGATGATGTAGTTGGGGGACAGGGGTGTCGCGAACATGAATACTGTTGAAATGGCTTCTGTAACAACTATGGCGTTGACAACTCCAAACCTTTTTGCGAGTGTAGGCGCAGCTAGCGTGGACACTCCTACTACGATGCTTGAGACGCCCAGAATTGGACCGCTTAATGCGTCAGGAATGCCGTACTGAGCTTTCATCCAAGCCGTCATCAAGGGAATAATCATGCCCGCGCCCACAGCGATGATGGCGCCTGTTATGACGTATTTTGCCAAAACGTTTTTTGATTTTCTAGGGAGCAGTTGACTTAAGGTTGCTTTTGCTTTGCTAGTTCTTGGCTCCGTGACTTTCAACATAATTAATGTTGAAGATAGGCTCAACGCTGCAAGTACAACGTAGAGAAGAATATGACTTTCTTTGTTAGAGAACCCGGCCATCGTTGAAGTCGCCAAGATTGCAACGGCGCCAACGCCGAAAGCAGTGCTGTTGGCGAAGCCGAACATTGAGAACACGCTGTTTCTCTTTGTGTCGTCGGCTTTTGCTGCAAGCAACGCGCTAACAGAAGCTGAAGAGGCTGCTTCTGAAATGCCTTCAAAAACCGCGGCTATAATCAGCAAAGCCGTGTTGGTGGTTAAGGCGAAAACCGCAATGATGAGGCTCGCTATTACGTTGCTTAATATGAGAATTCGTCTTCTGCCGTATTTGTCTGCTGCGATTCCCATGGGGATGCTGGTGGCGAAAGTGGATATGCCCATAATTGTAACGATGAGCCCCATGAGGTAGAAGCTTAATCCCTGAACTGTGGTGAGGAAGTAGGCTATGTCGGTGTAAAACATGCCGTAGGCCACTGAGGGCATCACCGAGAAATAGATTAGGTATTTTGCCTGTGTCGACATTCCTCTGTAAACGCTAAACACTTAGATGACCGCTGGCTAGTTAGAAGTGGTTTCGATATCTGTGGTTTTAAGGTTTTCTAACTTTTTTAACTTTGATTGATAAAGTTTTTAGAAACTTCTCTTTTTTTCGATTCGTCCAATGCGGCTACTTTTTCTTCTTGGAGCGGGTTTGCTTAGCGAGGTTGTCGACTGCGTTGATTGCTTTTTCGATATGGTCTTTCTCTATTCCTCGATGCGTCACCATCCTCACGTTGCGCTTGGCTATGGTTGAGGCTAAAACGTTGTGTTCCCTGAGCTTTTGAACGAACTCTTCATCTGGGATGCCTAAGTCGCTTATATCAAAGCATACCATGTTCGTCTGCACAGCCTCCAAGTCAACTTTGACACCGTTAATCTTTGCCAGCCCTTCAGCCAGGCGCTTAGCGTTTTTGTGGTCGTCTTCCAACCTATCAATCATTGTTTCAAGGGCAACGATGCCTGCTGCGGCTATTATTCCAGCTTGCCGCATGCCTCCCCCCAAAATTTTGCGGGTTTTTCTAGCTTTCTCGATGAATTGTTGGTCGCCCACGACCAGTGAGCCGATGGGGCAGCTTAGGCTCTTGGACAGGCAGAACATCAGGTTGTCAACGTGCTTCGTGAACTCTTTCACGTCGGTCTGTGAGGCTACAGCGGCGTTGAATATTCTTGCTCCATCCATGTAGAATTTTAAGCCGTGCCGCTTTGACACTTCGCTTATTGCTTGCATTTGGCTAGGCGAGACAATTGTTCCGCCGTACCTGTTATGAGTATTCTCGATGCATACCAGGGCTGGTTCCGGAAAATGAATGTTTTTGGGTCTGATTGCGGCTTCAATGTCTTCTGGCGCGATTGCCCCTAGGTGACCTCTTATCAGCCAAGGCAGCAGCCCAGCTACACCCGAAATTCCACCTCCTTCATACCAGTAGATATGAGATTCCGCCTCTAAGATTACGAGGTCTCCACGTTTTGTATTATTTATCAGAGACACTAGGTTCGCTTGGGTGCCGCTTGTGACTAAAATAGCTGCTTCTTTGCCCATTTTCTGGGCTGCCATTTCTTCAAGTTTTTTGACTGTTGGGTCTTCCCTGTAAACATCGTCTCCTAATTCTGCATGTCGAATTGCCTCCCGCATTTCCTCAGTTGGCAAGGTCACTGTGTCACTTCGTAAATCAATCATTTCTTTGACTGCCATTTCCATTCTTCTCCCAAAATAAATTCTTGACCTCTTGAAAAAGCAAGGGGTTCTTTGCTTTAAAAGTCTTCTTTTCAAATTTCATCGGGGAAAAAAACTTACGAGTTTTGCCCTAGCTCCAAAGCTAAATCTGAGGACAGTCAATCTTTGGCTGAATGTTTGTGAACCTCTATTGCTGAGAATCCCCTAAAATCGTAAGTTCATTTAATCAGTGTTAGCTGTTCTGGTTTCGCCGAAAAGAATGGTTGATGCACACTCAGAGTTGATCTGCAAAGAGCTTGTCGTCGAAACAACAGAAGCATCTTCTAACTTTAACGCTAATGATAGAACAGCAAAAGAAAGTTGCTTGCATCGAGATTAACCTACAAATAACAGTTGTATTGGGACTTTGTGTTCATTGAGACAAGCGTTCTTGTTTAGTTTATGCACTCTTCGAAGTGATGGCGTATTCTTTATAGTGGCGCGTAGTGTAAACAGGCGACTAACCTGTTATCTTGTGGGTACATTTCAGGTACTATGCAGGGCGAGAGCTTCAGCTTTACACCTTCATTGGTTTCGCTTACATCATCTATGGCAGCAAGGCTCTTAGTCCATTTTTTCTCCAGGCTAATCAATTCCTTAACTGAGATTAAATCGGCGTTCGTGATGATCACGTCACCGCTCATGTTTATGGATACATTGGTTCCTTCTTTGAACCTGTCTGGATACTTGTCTTCTATTAGGTACTTCAGGTCAGAGACAACTTCAGAGGCACTCCATCCGCATCGATTGAAAGAGACAGGGCACCTCGGGTGGAAAGAGCATCCTCCAGGCGGGTCCACCAGATTCGGAGTGTCTCCTTTCAATATTATTTTAGTTCCTTTGACTGCTTTTCCCGGAACAGCTGAAATAAGCGCGATGTTATAAGGATGGATAGGCTTCAATATCACGTCTTTTTTTTGTCCGATCTCCACTATCTTACCTGCATACATGACGTTCACTTGGTCCGCCATGTAAGAAATTACAGCAATATTGTGCGTTATGAGCACCATTCCTATGTTATATTTTTCCCTTATCTTGCGTAGAAGCGCTAGAACCTGAGCTTGAACCGAAACGTCCAGCGCGCTGGTTGGCTCGTCAAGTACCAAAAACTTAGGAAGAGTCGCTATTCCCCTAGCAAGAGCAACCCTCTGCCTTTGACCACCAGAAAGTTCATGTGGATACCGGTAGGCGAAATCTCCTGGAAGGCCAACTTCATCCAGGAGTTCCATACATCTCTGAACGGCTTCCTTGGATCGAAGGTAACCAGTGGCTACGATGGGTTCCATTATAATATCCAAAATGTTCAGGCGGGGATCCAATGAGGAATATGGGTCCTGAAAGACAATGTTTGTTTTCTTTCTAATTTCTCTCTGTCTGCCTCTGTTTTTGCTGAATATCGAATATTGTTTCTCGATTTCAGCGGCCTTGCCCAAGTCCTTATTCGCTATGCAAGCATCGTATTGTTGTAAGACTTCATCTGGAATATCAAAGAAGATTTGACCCGCAGTCGGCTTGAGTAGTCCCAAAAGCATTCTTCCCAACGTGGTCTTTCCCGAGCCACTCTCTCCTACTATGCCTACAACCTCGCCTTCTCTTACCTGTAAATTTACGCCTTCAACAGCCTTTAATGTAAGCGACTTTCCAAATGCGCTTTCGCCTTTGATCGGAAAATGTTTAACCAGTTGTCTCGTTGCAATCAACATTTTAATCACCTTTCGGGAAGCATGCGACGAAATGGCCCTCTTCAACTTCCACCATACTTGGTTTTGCAGACCTGCATTTTTCTGTTGCATCTGGACACCTTGGGTTAAAGGAACATCCAATTGGAACATTTCTCATATCTGGAACAGTCCCGCCTATGCCTTGGATTTCATTTCCATCAATTGTTGGGATAGCTTTTGTAAGCATTCTCGTATAAGGATGAAGAGGCCTGCTAAAGACCGCGTCTATGGGAGCAATTTCGACTATTCTTCCTGCGTACATTATGCCGATTCTGTCGCAGACTTCTGATAACACAGAAAGATCATGGGAGATGAATATGAATGACGTGTTGAACCTATGCTTAAGATGACGTGTAAGCTCGAGTATCTGAGCCTGCACAGTTACGTCTAAAGCACTAGTAGGCTCATCTAATATGACTAGCTCGGGATTGTTAGCAAGCGCAATTGCTATTACTATTCTCTGTCTCATGCCGCCTGAAAGTTCATGAGGATACATTCGCACTACTTTATCGGGGTTAGGAACCTCAAGCATGGAAAGAAGTTCAGTCGCCTTGATGTATCCCTCCTTAAGCAACACGTTTTTGGCTGCTCTGTTGATACCAGGGATTCTCATCCAACCGCCAATATTCTTCCCGCTTCCAACCCTTTCAAGAACCAATTTCTCAAATGAGCCCAACTTTTCCGAATGGAGCGACAAGATAATTTTCTCTTTCTTAGTCTCTCCCAGATCGTTTCTTCTCCAGACACTGAGAACTTGATCCTCAATGCCATGTAGATTCTTCGATTCAGCGTACTTGTTGATAGCTTGTTCGTCTGCACCTTCCTTAAGTAGTTTAATTATCTGTCCAAGGTCATCGTGGGTAACCTTTGTCCTAGCAATTTTTCTTTCCGCTAAGGGCCTCGGCTGATGAGCGATGATGGTTTCTGCTATCTGGAAACCGATCTGAAGAACCGGGTTTAAGCTCGTCATAGGGTCCTGGAAAACCATTGAGATCTTGGTACCCCTAATGTCGCATGACTCTCTGTTCAATTTCTTAATGGCTTCCTCGCTTTGTTTAATGTTGAACTTTTCCCCTTCGCTTGGGGCAGCATTCCTCAGACAGGCTGTCAAGTCTCTGTTTCCGGCAAGCAAAACTTCTCCTTGGGTTACCGCCGCGTTTTTGGGGAGAAGTCCCATTATAGTTAGCCCTAGTGTCGTTTTACCGCATCCGCTTTCTCCCGCTACACCGAATATTTCACCCTGTTTAAGGCTGAGATCCACGCCGTTGAGGGCTTTGTAGATGCCTCTCCTAGTGTAAAACTGCACGTTTAAGTCAGAAACTTGTAGAGTGTAACTCAAATCAGCTTCTCCTCCTTGGGTCCATAACGTCTCTTAGTCCATCACCAACAAGGTTGACAGCTAGCGCAAACAAGGTGATGGCTACTCCTGGGAAGATGACTGTCCAAGGAGCAGTTTGGATGTAGTTTAGGCCTAGGCTTGAAAGGTAACCGAGTTCTGGAATGCTTGCATTCTCTATGAAGCCTATGAAGGCAAGGGTTGAAAAGATAACCATTATTGAGCCTAAGTCCAAAGATATCTGAATGAAAACAGGCGGCAGAGCGTTCGGGAGTATATGTTTGTACATTATTTTGAGCCTACTGACTCCTGAGGCTTTAGCCGCCTCAACGAATGTAAACTCTTTAGTGCTTAGCGTCTGACTCCTCGTGTACCTCGCGTATAGAGGCCACCAAACGATCGCGAGGGCGATCGACATATTCAACAGGCTTCTACCGAGGATGAAGCCGACTGCCAAAGCAAGAATAAGATAGGGTATGCTGAAAAAGACATCAGTTATTCTCATTACGATCTCATCCATGAGCCCTCCGACATTAGCTGAGACGACGCCCACTATGGACCCAACTGCTGCGCCTATCGCCACGACAAGAACTGAATAGAACAGGTCGATTCTTACCGCCTTAACCATGCTGGTAAATAGATCTACTCCTGGATATGTTGTGCCAAAGGGATGTGCCAACGACGGCGGTGAGGGCACCGTGTTGTAAAAGTTCTCAACGAGTGTACCGGGGCTGTGGATGCCTATTGCTTGTGGGGCGAACTGGACAAGCAGAGCATCCACAACGTATGCCATGACTATTATGAGGCCGATGACTGCGGCTTTATTTGCAAAAAAGACGGAGAGTGAAAGCCTGGTGTTTTCCCATTTTCTAGTTTTAAGTTCAGCTTCCGACATTTTTTTCCTCCTAATATCTTATCCGCGGATCAACCAGAGCGTACACTATGTCCACTATCAAGTTTGCAAACATAAGAATAAGGCCGAAAAGCAGGGCGGCAGACATGATGCCTCCTATATCGCTCACGAGAAGTGCTTGCGTTGTCCAGTAGCCTATTCCTGGATAATTAAATATGGTCTCCACAACGACTGCTCCTCCTAAAAGGCCTGCTACGGTATAGCCGAAAAGAGTAATTACCGGTAATAGAGCGTTCTTCCGTGCGTGAAGGTTAATCACTGACCGTTCAGAGATACCTTTGGATCTTGCCAGCCTAATGTAATCCTGATCTAATACTTCAAGCATTGACGATCTGAGTATTCTTATCATGCTGGCAACTATGGCCAGCGCAAGTGTGACAGATGGCAGGATAAGGTGAAGAAACGCATCACTCGCTATGCCCCATGCGCCGTGAATGATTGCGTCTATGAGAATTATGTGTGTGGGGTATGAGATGCCGTTAACGTACCACGATGCAGATGAAACCGAAACTGGGTTAACGACACCTGAGAAAGGAAGTATCTTTAGGTAGACGCCTACAAGAAGGATCAACACTATGCCGATGAGATATATGGGCATTGCATACAGCGTGAAGGATCCGATTCGTAATGAGTGGTCAGCAGGTGAGTCCCTGTTTACCGCTGAATAAACTCCCAGTGGGACGCCGATTACCCAGATCAAAATTGATGCTACGATGGAAATCATAAGTGTGTTCGGGAGAAAAAGTGCTATAGCGGTGTTTACTTGGCCGCTGAATATGGGCGTGTTAGTGACGCCCCAGTTGCCTTGCAGTATTTGCCATAGCCAGTAAAAATATTGAATGTAAATTGGCTGGTTAAGGTGAAATTGGTTTGTGAGCTGTTGAACAAGTATTTGCCTTGCAGCCCCCGTTAGTTTAGGGCTTATGTATTCTGATAAAATAACGTTTGTTCCACTTACGTGGGATAAAATGAAGACTATGAAAGTAAGTCCGATTAAAGTCGGAATGAGAAGCAATAACCGCCTAATGATGTATACCCAAAGGCGCATGATTGAATCGCTCCAAAGAAAAAAAGGGAACTTAGGAAGAGCTTATCCTTTGACCCACCAATAGAAGATTGAGTCTGCAGCTCCGCCTATCATTGGGTTCTCTTCTGATTGTATCCCGTTGTACCCTTTCATGTATGGCTTAATTACCCAGAAGGAACTGGGTTGCTGAGCATAAACGTACATGTACAGGTTTATTGCGCTCTGTTCTACCAGCTTGTAGTCTGCAGCTGATTGAGTTGAAGTCGTTGCGGCGTCTGCCTGCTGAATTTCCGTGTTCAGTTGTTGATATTGACTCGCTTCTGAAGCAAATCCTGCCGCGGTCAAGCCACTGACTGAGAAGCCAGATGCAGATGGGTAAGTTCCTCCCTGCTCATAGAGTGCGTTGACGAAGTCACTTGGATACGGATAGTCAGCTATCCAGCCTAGATAGTAGACCGGCATAGGATTCGTGTTTGCTACTTGCTGGCCTATAATTGTTGCGAACGGTTCATACTCAACGGTTGCCGTTATGGACGGGTCCATTTGGTGTAATGCAGCGGCCCACATTTGGGCGCCAGCGTAGTTGATCGTATCGCCAGCTGTGACTATGATCGGAATGGTAACAGCCACATTGGCTTCTCCTGACTGCTGCATAAGGCTAGTGGCAGTGGCTAAGTCGTAGGTTGGAACGTTCTGAAGTTCGCTAGGCGGCACATAGTATGGCAAGCCTGGAATTATTGCGCCCGCGTATCCACTTGCGAAGTCTTCACCGTAAACGTTGTTGCCCACTATTTGGTCTAAGTAGTTGGTATAGTTGAACGCATCGCAAAATGCTTCTCGTACGTCTGTATTAGCAAAGTAGTTTGTTGGCACATTAAAGTTGCTGCCGAATGTTGACTTCATTAGCGACGTGTCTAGGTTTATGTTGAATACGTAGAAGAAGCATGATAGTGATGGCACTTGATAGAGGCTGCTTTGGCCTGATGTAACCATTGACTTGATTGATGGCATATCGCTGTTTGGTAATGCGGTGACGATGTCGGCTGATCCGCTTGTGTACAATAGGTATGCTGTTTCAGGATCTTTGACCCATTGTATTGACACTGTGTTTGTTACTGCGGGTATTCCAGATACACCACTCCATCCTGAGTTAGGAATTAAGACTACCGACTGACCTGGCACATAGCTTTGTATTTGGTAGGGACCGGATGCAACAGGGTTATTCTGGATCTTAGTGTTGTAGTTGCCTTCGTTGCCTTGGCTCTGGTAATTGTAGAATCCAGCTGCTGAGAATGTTATTCCAGCACCGACACTCTGAAGCCAAGATGAATCTAGTATTCCTGTTCCAAGCGGGAAAGCTATCGCGGTAAAGAACTGTGCTGAACTTGTGGGTGAAACAAGATTGAATGTGACTGTATTCTTGCTGCTGTCATATGTGACTGCGTTCGTTATCGCACTGTAATCCTTTGTGTCACTGGCGCTTGACATAATGGGTATTCCTGCAGTTGCTCCTGGAATCAAGTATTGTGCTAGAATCCAGTCAGGCGTTCCAGGTGCTCCACCAACAAATAACAGGTTCCTGATCATTGTATAGTAGATATCGTAGGCCGTAATTGGATCTCCGTTCGAGAATTTCTCTCCGCTTCTTATCGTGAAGGTGTATGAGGTGCTGTTTGCGTTTATTCCGCCGTTAGATGTGGATGGAACCGATGCGGCTAACATTGGCAGGAAGTTAGTTGTTGAAGATCCATCGTAGACGAGAAGTGTTCCCATGGTGTTTAGAATTACTTCATATCCGACAGTTTCGTAATCGATTTGCGGGTCAAATGAGTATGGACCTCCAGGCACGTTTTCGGCGACGTTTATAACTCCGGCGTTAGGCACTTTGGTGGACTGCGTGTACAGAGCATATGGTTGAGAAGAAGAACTGACTACTACAGTGCGTTCAATGGTCGTGCAGTACGTCTGATTTGTAACTGAATTTTCCGTTACAATGGTTAAGCTTACAGGGTAAAGACCCGTCTGGGTATAGGTTGCTTTGACGGGGTTTGTTTCTGGATTGTTAGTGTTGCTGTTTGCGGAGACCGTCTGGTTAGCGCCGTTGCCGAAGTCCCACACGTACTCACATATGATTACGTTGTTTGCTGAGGGTGCTTCGAGGTAACCGCCGGTGAAGTATGCTGCAGTGTTCACCGTTACTATTGGTTCGTTTGGATTCAACGTGGTGTTCATTGAAATTACAGGGACTGATATTACCGGGGCGTTTGAGGAACTGATCGAAGGCGATATCTGAATCGTGCTCACGGCGTTATTTGTAGAAGCGACAACATTGCCTCCTGCTGTCTCCTGAGCTGTCACGAAAAATGTTCCACCGTATTGATAGGTGTGACTTGCCGTTGGCGAACTTGCGGTCAATCCAGTTGCGGATTGTCCGTCTCCGAAGTAGATTGTGGCTTGTCCGTTTGATGCAAAGTTAGATAGAGTAAAGGTTATGGCTGTGCCTTGAGTTGTAGACGATGCGCTGGCTTTCAGCGTAAACCCGCTACTGCTGCTGCTTGTTGACTTCGTGGATTCATAGTAATATACTCCTGCGCCTATTGCTACGATCAAAATTACAACCAGAATAATTGCCCAAATCGCTTTTCCCAATGCTCTTTTAGACATGTGTTTTCCCCTTTCGCTGATTTTTCTTATTAAAGTTGTTTTGGTGAAAGGTATTTTACCTTTCAATATTTAACATTTGCGCTAACTTGCATATGCCAAAAAATTGCTGAAAAAATATTTTACATTGACATTTTTGTGTTTAATGAATTTGTATTCGATTGAACTTTATTCAGGGTTTTTGCAAAATTTGACATCCCAATGTGGCCTGCTAAATTTCAATCAACTAAACCAACCTTGCTTCTCAATAAGGAACTTAGCGATCAAACAGTGAGAGCCAAATGGAATTTTCTGCCTTGCCATTTACTTCAGCCTAAAAATGAAACCCGCATTCAATAAGGTCAACTGCTTAGTCAACAGCAAAATAGTTTGATGCACTACATCGGCGGTTTCGCAGGAGGCAAGACAAAATATTTATTCGATTATTTGGCCAACTCCGGCTTTTTCACCGACCTGGGTCACCTTTATTTTCACGCGGTCTCTCGGCTTGGCTTTCGGCACCGTAATAATGTAGCCTTGAATTATTGACATTCCGTCTCCACTTGGACAAACATCGGTAATGTTCACTTCCAATTCGTCACCCAAGGCAACGGGGGGTTTCTTCTCAACGTGTTTAATCTTGAATTTTCCCCCTCGAACCCTTCTATGGACCATGCAGAAACCTTGCCTTGTTCTGTGTAAACAAAGTTAACCGCTTAAGTCTTACGCAACTCATTCTTTATTTGTCACATGTTCGTGGGCGCTGCATGGTTAGTTGTTTTAAATTGTGTTAAGTTTTTTTGGTTAAATGAAGATTGGATTATCCAGTTTTAAAAAGTAAGCAAAAGAGGGATGTGTTCCCTCTTGGCTGGGAGGAAACTTCCTCCGTTTTTTAGTTAGGAGCTCTTCTTTCTCCTTAAAAAAATATGTTCATTCATCGCTTAAAAGGCATATTTCATTATCAGGAATATATCCAGAGACTACCCTTTAGAGGCGTAGCTAAATCAAATGATTGAGCTGCTATATTCTGCCCAAAACTTGGGAGCAAGAAGGAAAAGACTAAGGATAAAAAAGTCTTAAATCTGAATAGCGTAGAAATAGATCTAACGCATATTTGATGGTGAATTAATTGCTTGTGAGAGTGGCGGCTCCTGAAGATTCAGAGCGTATAGCTGAACTTTACCGAGACTTAGCCCTTTTTCACGTTTCTTATCACTCGATATACGAAGTTAGAGAAAACGTATCCGAGCTGTCTCTTGTCCTCATAAAAGATAAAATCGAAAAGTCAATATCTGGAGACGGGCTTGTGCTCGTTGCCCAAGACGACGGCATAGTTGGTTTTTTGAGTTGTTCCATCACAGAGCGAACTAATCCGAATTGGCAAATTCACAAGACTGGTCACATAGGGGCAGTGTATGTAATATTAGAATATCGTCGTCGGGGAATCACTGCGGCACTCATGAAGGAAGCTTTGAAATGGATGAAAAACCGTGAAGTTGAATACGTTGATCTGAACGTTGATGTTCAAAACACTGCCGCTATTGCAGCATGGACTGCTTTGGGGTTCAAGCCACATCAGTACAACCTCATCCAAAAATTATAAGCGTCTGACTCGCGAGCTTTTGAGTTGTTTAGGAAAACTTTTAGGAGAAACCAGCATTAACCAATTCATAATGAGGATCGAAGTCGAAAATCACTTCTGAGCTTCAAGAATAAACAAATCATGAAAAAGACGGGGAGTTGGATGGTTTATAAGATTGTTAAATTCACCGACGGAAGAACAGCGACGCTGGATTGGTTAGAAGAAGACGACTTGCCAGAACTTGTGGAAGCGCTTAACAGTGTAATCCGCGAAGACAAATTTCTCTTGGTGAACACCGAGATAATCAGTATGGAAGAAGAACGAGGGTGGTTTGAGCGAAGTACGAAAGCAGGCATGCTTTACTTAGTAGCCAGGGTCGATGGCAAAGTCGTTGGGGGCGCAAGTATTCACCCTTTCACTGGCAAACGCTCACACGTTGCTGAATTCGGTATTTTCATACGCGATGGCTATCGCAACATGGGGTTAGGAACAGAACTAACGAGACGTTTATCGAAATTGCCCGCAAAAGCCGGTTCGAAATCATTCAGCTTTCCGTCTACACAACAAATGAACGAGCGTTTCATGTTTACAAGAAATGCGGTTTTAAAGAATGTGGCAAACTAACGAATGATGTTAAGTTTATAGATGGAACTTACGCCGACAGAATATTGATGGAGTTGCCTTTGAAATTCTGAATTTGAAGCAGACTTCAACTGCAGTATAGATTGGTCTGCTGACAGAGCAACAGAAATCTTTAATTTTTCACTGTTTGTTTCAACACAGTTTTCCTAGTAAAAAAACCGTACCGATTATAGAAACCAAAAGCCTGTTCGTTTCCAGCAGCAACCTCAACTATTTTGGCTAATGTACCTTTCTCGTCCATCCAAGCCACAACCCTTCTCATAAGATTATCCCCAACACCCCAACCTCTATAATTGGAAGCAACAAATAACGATTCAATTTCACCTGTCTTGTCCTCATCAATGCTGCTTACACAGTACCCGACGTTCTGGCCTGTCATAACATCTGAAGCAATATCCACTCTTAATTCGGCGCTCGCGGCTTTTTTTAGCCAATAAGCCTTCCTTTTTTCAAAAGTCATTTCAACGTAATCCTGTTTGAAACATGGGGATAACTCAAGATGATGTTGATTCAAACTTTGCCAAAGCGACCTAATACCATCTAGCAAAGCTTCATTGCCACAACCGTAACGTATTTTGGGCTTATTCTGCATTCTTCACTTACCAACGAGTAATAATCGTAGGAAACTATTGTCCTTTGGTGGTTTTTGTCAGTATTTTTGGTTCTTTCCATTCTTCTCTGAGAATGCTGTACAAAATAGAGTCTCTGAGTCGTCCTCTGAGGAAAAAGGGTTTGCGAATTGTTCCCTCCATCTTGAAACCTGCTTTTTCCAAAACCTTCTGTGAACCAACGTTTTCCACGTCAGTTTGAGCCTGTACGCGCCCTATACTGTTTGAAAGAAACAAGTAATCCACCATAATGTTAACGGCTTCTGTACAGTAGCCTTTGCCTCTTTCAGCTGGAACCATGAAATAACCTATTTCCAATTGGTTTCCCGCAGGATGAATTACGTTGAAATGCCACATGCCACCAATTCTGCGTCCATCTTTATCTTCAATGAAGAATTCGGTTTCTTGAAACTTCTTTTCTCCATAATTCTTCTCCATCTCTGTTCTGGACATCTGCATAAGAGGATTGTATTTACCGAAAACCTCAGGGTTGTTATACCATTCTGCAAGAAACGCCAAATCCTCTTTCTCAACAACTCTCAGATTCACATTTTTGCCTTCAAGCAACCTGAACACCAATTCAAAATAGTTAAGTCGGTTCAGCTATAACTTTTTCGCAATGAGAGTTGACTGCTATCTGACGCTATTTCTCTTTGCTAATGAAGCCTTACTGAAACGTCTCCTTGCACTAAAATGGGTTTTGTAACTATGAAAACTGGGTACCTGAGTTTATCGCAGACTTCCAAAATATTCAGGAAACACAAGCTTTAACGACTTAAAAACCAAAAAACATCCCTGTCGGGGGCACTCCCCATGGTTTTACTTATAGCAGTGCAAGGGATGAGATTTGCACCCACTGCAGTGGAAATACGGTAGCTTCCTCATCATATTCAAAAGCAAAGGTTAGGAACGATCTCTTTATTGGAGTTAAGGCAAAAGAAGCTCCATCAATATTCTGTCGGCGTAAGTTCCATCTATAAACTTAACATCATTCGTTAGTTTGCCACATTCTTTAAAACCGCATTTCTTGTAAACATGAACAGCGCGCTTGTTAGTTGAAAATGCAGATATTTGAATAATCTTAACACCGCTTTTTCTTGCAACCTCTATGAGTTCATTTATCAGTATTGTCCCAAGCCCGCAGTTACGGAAGCCTTTTGCAATATAAATTGCGAATTCGGCGACATGCGCTTGCTTACCTTTGAAGACCGACATACTTGCTGCCCCAACTATTTTGCCGTCTACCTTGGCAACGAGATCGCGCATTCCAGCTGCTCTGCTTTTCTCAAACCACTCTGGTTCGGAGTCAAGATCGGTTATTTCTTGATCCATCAATAGATAGGTTTTTTCTCTAACTACGCTGTTTAGAACCTCAACAAGCTCAAGCAGGTCTGTCGCTTCCAACCAACTCAAAGAAGCCGCTTGCCCGTTGTTCAAGGTCACAGTTTTACACTGCAAACGAATCACTCATTTACTTCTTGGGTTTTTTTACTGATAAAACCTCCTATAGCTACTCAATGTTCGGTAAACATTCTGGTTAATGCATAAAACTGTGAAAATAGCATTTAACGTATAGAGAATTGTCAGAAGACTTGCGTTAAAAGTTGTTTTTCGAGCTTTTTTGTTATCGGTTTATGTTGGTGCAGTGCGGTTCAAGTTTACATTCACGTTTTAATTTCACACAAGAAAAAGCTCGCTAATAATCCCACGAAGAATGCTTTTAGGCGTTGGAACCCGGAGAGTAGACCAACCTCTTGAAATAGACTTACTCAAATTCGGACCGGGGCTTTTCCGTTTGTTTGATGATGTATTGGATCACAAAAACGGTGAACTTCTTTGTGATGCGGCACCCTTGTTGTTAAAATATGCTGGTCCACCTTTTTCTTAAATGTAGTGTGCTTGCTGGATCTCACTTCTTGAAAGTCATTAGACCTTAAAATTTCAATTACTTTTCGCTGAGTCAACGGTCGAAGATTTGCCATGCAAA
>Ga0074045_10002208_pt1 | contig 18166 bp, 15 predicted proteins | sample BogForMeECP23OM2_FD_94442 | JGI IMG/M metagenome (GOLD analysis project Ga0074045, IMG submission 94442) | Bog forest soil microbial communities from Calvert Island, British Columbia, Canada - Bog Forest MetaG ECP23OM2 | ecosystem: Environmental > Terrestrial > Soil > Wetlands ...
ACTTCATCCTCGGTCACCTTGAGAATGCGGTTCTGGGCAATGGGAAGCCGGCGGATATAGCGCCCGGCGTAACCCAAAAAGTGTTTCTTGGACATTCTAGGGGTGAGGTGGATGTGCCAATAATCCCGCTGCACCTCTTCATGGATGACTTCATTGAACTCCTCGGGCAAGGAGGATCTCCGCAGCAGCCCATCCCGATTCGCCTTCCAGAGATACGAGGTGACCGCGAACCGCCATAGAACCATGATCTGCTCGCGGTCAAACTCCAACGATTCCACCCATCTGGCTTCAGCTGGTTTCAATCCGCCCGCAGAAACCATCATGTGGAGATGCGGATAATGGTTGAGACGCCCACCGAAACTATGTTGTATGACGATTATCTGCAAGCGTACTTGATACAGGTTCCACGCCCACTGCTGGAGCACCGCCGCACCGAGGGCTGGCAAATCGTGTTGTAGATGCCGATGAGCTTTGAAGACCGGCCAGAAGACTTTGGGCATGGTGAGGACCATGCCAACGAAAGATATATCTGGTAGCGTGGCCTGCTGCTCTTCCGACCAGAGCAGCGTCCCACGATTTCCGCAGTTCGAGCAGCACTTCGATTTGCAGGTGTGGTAGAAGACTTTCTCACTGGCACAGGATGCGTAGATTTCACCTCCCAGAGCCGGGGTTCGACACGCACAGACCTTGCGAAAATTGTCACGCACGGCGCCGCGTTCGCCTGGGTGATCCCACTTGTCTTGGGCCAATTCTAAGATTTTCTTCAACGGATTCTCAGTCTGCTTCACGTTGCAGTTCCCCTTGGCTTTCCAGGGCTTGCAAAAGCTCATTGGAAAGGAGAATGACCTTACCTGAAATTTGAATCGCGCCAACGAGGACGGATGTCCTTCCCGCTGTATCCATCGCTGCCAACGCGCTCCCGATTCGCTGAATGTCGAGTTGTCCTTTTCCTGCCGGGTTTGCGATGCGATGCCGATGTAGGAGCGAATCGATTGTCCTCGTGATTCCACGCAGACTTCGGTGCAGCGTGAGTTGGTCGAGCTGCTTCTCAGGGTTCCGCAGCCAAACAGAGGCACGATGAATACTCACCTCCCCCTCGCCAAGCGCCTCCAGCAGTTCCGGTCGTCCCGATTGGAGCAGCCTCCTGACCTTGGCGAGGGTGCCCTCGGAAACTCCGGCTAACGCGGCGATCTCTCGCCGGCAGTCGGTTGCCTGAGCTTCCGGCAAGGTTGTCGAACCCTTGAATTGTCCACCTAATCGCTGATTCTCTCGTGCACGCTCACGAAATAACGGCTCGTAATCCAACGCCAGGACTACGCGATGGTAGGGATTCAGTTCCTGGTCCTGGTGGGAGTTCTGGATAATCCACAAAAGAGCTTCCTCTTCGTTCAGGTCGTATTCAAGACAAGAGAGTCGCTCAAGCCCCATTCTGCGAGCCAGCTCACATACCTCATGGCCCTTCAGAATCGTTCCGTCTCGGGTAATCGAGACTGGGTTGAGCTTCGACGGATTCCAGCTTGCGGCAATCGCTGAGAGCCGATCCACCGATAGGCCTAGATTGTGCTTGACCCAACTGGGATGGGGGTGCAGCTCCAGGGGAGAGCGCGAGACGAGTCTGTCCCGAACGTTACTGGGGTGCGGGCGGAGTTCGTCCAGGTGGCAGATTATGACCCGGCCATGAACGTCGTCCTGAGGCCATCCTTCGCTGCGTAGCTGTTCGGCAGATTCCATCATTCGCTCTGATACCGCCTATGCGGCTAGGTCCCGCCATTTAAGCGGAAGCGCGAGACAAGCAGATCTGCCGACATTAGAAGCAAGATTTGCTACGATCAATGTCGATGCATGACTCACGCAACGACATTCGGCTAAAGATCGAGTGGGCCCACAAGCGTATCGAGGAGTTCAAAGTCGCCGTCGCGGCGTTCATTGAAACTCACCCCTACAGCTTGGAGGTAAATGCTGATCCGAAGACCGGTAAGCCACTTGTCCACATCGTGAAAGCAAGCCGGATTCCGCCAGAGATTACCCTCATTGCCGGGGATGTCATCCAGAACCTCAGAACTGCCCTGGACTATCTTGCCTGTGGCCTCGTCCGCTGGAATCACAAGGCCCCTACGAGCCACACCGAATTCCCGATCTTCGATCACGCTCCTGTTACCCCGAGTGACGAAGCCAGATTTTGCAGAAAGGTAAAGGGCATGAGGCAGGAAGCCATAGATGCGATCAGCGCAACTCACCCTTACCAGGGAGGGGATGACACCCTCTGGCGACTCCATCGCTTGAACAGAATCGACAAGCACAACATGCTCATCACCGCTTGGGGAAACATCACCTCCATCACTGGTAGACCTCTTTTCGGCGATCAGTGGGTTGGCAATCGATGGACTGGGGTTCCCGGCATCCCCTTTCCGTTGAAACAGGGCGACAAGTTCCTGATCGATATTCCGAACGTGAAAGTGGACAAGAATACACAATTCTTTTTGGAGATAGTCCTGAATGAATCCGGCGTTGCTGAAGGTTATCCCCTTATTCTGGCGCTGAAGCAGTCCTTTAGGCGAGTCAATGAAATCGCTGGAGATTTCTCTCTTCGTTTCTCGATCTGATCGCACATCCATAATTTCCTTCTTCTTTTTTCCGCTCATGAACGACCTATCGTGGCCGCCTATTTGTTCGCCGTACTACCTTCGTCAAAGGAGTAATCATGGGCGCACCGTCGCTCGGTCCCGGCGTGGGGACGGGGACCTGCCTCCATCCTGGATCACTTTCTCCAGTTCGCTCTCGCGGATCATGGTCCGACTGCCCACTTTGGTCCGTTGCAGCCGCCCCTGTGAGAGCCACGCGTGAACTGTCCACTTACTGATACCGCCCAACCGCCGGGCGGCCTCGTCAACTGAAAACAAGGTGTCCATTTCGTCCCTTTCCCGTCTAAGCGGATGCCATGCTTGACAAGCATAATCATGGCAGTATAAGATGCCATAATCAAGGAGACGAATTATGGCACAAATAATTCAGATCCCGGTGGCGTTCGAGTTCAGAACGACGCGGGCGAAGTGGGAAGCAGCCCCAGTCCGCATAACAGGTTGGTGGAGGCGCGATGATGGAACCGCTGACAGCCAGCAGCTTGAGGCCGAGGTTAAGACCAGCTTCGGCGTCAGCTCTTTCAAATTTCCGTTAGGACGTTTGACCGAGGAGCTGGAGGAACTATGTACTGACGCGTTTTTAGAAGATGAAAACTCGGACGAGAGAGTGCAGGTATGCTGCTCCTCGGTCCGGCCAATTATGCTTGTCTGTTCTGGGAAAACATACATGTCGGACAATGACCGAACAAAGGATGGTTCACCAGCGGACGCATGGCAATTACGCGACGAGTTCTTGCGCACAACCCTTGACCATCCAGGTGCTATCGCCCTTCTCAATAATTGGGGTCCGTGGACCTACGCGGGACACGAGGAGTTGCGGGATCTAGTACGGTTGCAAAAATCGGTGCGCGAAGCTCTAACGGGGTCCGCAGCAAAGTGGCTGACGAGTCACGAGTCGTTTCCGTCCCTGTGGCGCCGCATACCTGAATACCCGTACTTTGCGCTGCGAACTAATTTATGTCGCGATGCGATTCGGATGACCGTAACGATTGACCTCCTGAAGAAACTTAGATTCCGAACCTGTGCGCGACGTGATTGCGCTTTGCCATTTGCGATTCAGTCAAAGCACAAAAGGAAATACTGCTCGCAATACTGCGGCCATCTGGAATCGGTCCGCAGAAATCGCAAACCGAAGTCTCTCCAACTCAGAGCTGGTGAAAGGAGCCGCTGATATGGCTATCTACAAGCGCGGGCAAATCTACTGGTACAAGTTCACCTTCAACGGTGAGGCGATTCGGGAATCCACCCGGCAGAAGAACCAGCACACGGCCCGGCAGATGGAAGCCGCGCATCGTGCGTCACTCGCCAAGGGTGAGGTGGGAATCCGAGAAAAGAAGGCGGTTCCAACACTCGCAGACTTCATCTCCCAACGGTTCGAGCCTTGGGCGGTAGCATCCACTTCGGCCAAGACGTGGCTTGACTACTATCGACCTGGCCTTCAGAACGATTAAGGGGTACAAGCCTCTCGCGAACCTCCACTTGGATGAGATCACGAGCGAAAAGGCGGCAGACTTCGCTGTCTGGAGGCAATCGGCTGGCCTGCAGGTATCATCCGTTAACAGCTCCCTTCAAGTACTTCGCCGCATCACGCGACTTGCCGCGGAGTGGGAGCAATCGAAGTACCCCCGTCGATCAAGATGTTGCCCGGAGAGCGGCATCGCGAACACGTTGTGACCTTCGAGGAAGAGGTTCGTTATCTGGCAGCGGCGCCTGAGCCTCTTGCGTCAGTCGCAGCTATTCTCATTGATACAGGTATGCGCCCGGATGAGTGCTATCGCTTGCGATGGGAGTCAGTGACTTGGACCAACGGAAGACACGGAACGATTCTCGTGACCCACGGCAAGACGGCAGCAGCTCGCCGGGTGCTTCCCTTGAGCCAACGTGCAAGGAATATTCTGCAGAGCCGCTGGGAGGCCGCAGGGAAGCTTGCAGAAGGCTGGATATGGCCTGCGCCCACCCGCAACGGGCACTTCGAGAAATCCACCCTAAAGAAGCAGCACAAGAAGGCATTGAGGCTGAGTCGGGTGCGCCCGTTCGTCCTTTACAGCTTGCGCCACACGTTTCTGACGAGGCTGGGAGAGTCGGGTTGCGATGCTTGGACGCTGGCGCGAGTCGCCGGCCACAGTTCCGTGGCTATGTCAGCTCGGTATGTTCATCCGAGCGAAGATGCGGTTCTCGCCGCCCTGGATCGGCTGAGTGGGCACAATTTTGGGCACAGCGAAATTCTTGAGCCCAAGGAGAACGTGGAACAGGCTTTGCTATCTGCCTCAAACGATTAAGGTAAGATTGGTCGGGGAGAGAGGATTTGAACCTCCGACCCCCTGGTCCCGAACCAGGTGCTCTACCAGGCTGAGCCACTCCCCGACTTGCTGGCGCTGCGCGTGGAACTTCGGCGCAGCTCAGGCGCGCGCATCCGCCTTGTAACCCGGAAGATGCACGCAGCAAACCCCCATTATAGCAGAGGACACAGCAGAGAACTTCTGCGCTCTGAGGCTGCGACATGCGCCGAAAAAAGCCGCCCCGATGAAGATTAACTTGACCTACTTCGCGCCAGGGCCCGCTTGATGGTTTCATCCAGCGCGGCCTTGGCTTTGGCATATTCCTCAGGATTCATCTTGCCTTGCTGGCGATCAATCTCCAGTTGGAACAACTCTTCCTTCATCGCCTCCAGCAGCAGCGTATTGCGATCGCGCGTGGGAGCGGCCGGTTCCTTGTAGTCGGTAAGGTCAGCGGGTGCCCCACCCTCGTCGCCCGATTTTGGCGACAGCGCGGGTGAGGACGCGTTCGATCTCGAAACCACGTAGAAGCCGCCCATCACCAGCACCAGTGCGAACGCTCCGAGAATGTAAGCGCGATACTCGTGCAGCGGATCAGGCGCATCAATCGGGGCACCGAGTCCACCCCCCGGACGATTGTCATTCGCGGCCGCTCGTCCTCCACCCATTGCGCCGCCGCCTGCTTCACCCGAACCCTGCGCGTTCTGCTGGCCTTCAGCCTGGAAGATGCCAGTGCCCGCGATGCGGAAGCTGAGGTCCTGTCCCGGCTTAACGTTGGTGGCCACCATAATCCCCGAGCCCGACTCGTCCGGCATCGACTGAAATTGTTGCGGATTTTTCGGCGTGAAGGTCATGCCCTTGGGCGTCATCACCACAAAGTGCTGCACATCGGTCAGTGGCTTGGGCGAGATGGCGGCCTCGCCGCTGTACGGCATGTGAAACGACAATTGGAACTGCGTCTCGCCCGGCCGTAGCGGATAGCTCAGCGCGTAATGGTTCTTCAGCGACGTCGGCGTAACCTCCGTCGCGATCGGCTGGCCGCCTGGCCCCTTGGCCTGCGCCGACTCCAACTCAGCGCCCTCGGGCAGAACAATTTCGAAAGTGCCTTTGTCGTTCGCCACCGTGCGCGGCGGCTGAGACTCGTTGCGAATCGCATAGAGCACGATAGCTTGCAGTTGCTTGCCATCGCTCTGATAGCGATCAACTTCGACGGTCTGGCTGAGGCCGTCAACCTTCTTTGCCGCGTCGTACACCGTCAACGCGACCGTGGTCGAGCCGGGCATGAGAGGTCCGCCGGCAGGGAAGTAGTTCACGCCATCATGGGTGGCGCGCACCATGTGCGGAGCGTTGGCGTCGGCCGGCGCCGCAAACGAGAAGTGGCCGCCCCCGTCGCTCTTTGTGTTGGCGATCTCCTGCATGCCTTGCGAAAGCGAAAGCAGCGTAACCTCGTCGCCCGCGGAAGGCTTGCCGCTCGTGCCGTTGGTGACCGTGCCTGTGATGTTTTGCGCAGAGGCGAAGGCGCTTATGAACGCAAGCAGAACCAACATTCCCGCCCAAACTCTTGTCATCCTGAGCGGAGCGCCCGCCTGGCTTTTCCGACCCGCTGCTTTCGCGGGTCGGGCGGGCGGGTAGTCGAAGGACCTGCTGTTCCGAAACAGTTGTTTAATTCGGTTCCGAGAGAAAGTGGGTGCGCTCATGCCCGCCCTCCGTCTGGCACGCCGGCGCGACGTGTCCCATGACGCACCACCACGCGCGCTTTCTCAATCGAATCAATCTCCGCCAGGATCGCCGCGGCTTCATCTTCCAGAGACCCGCGCTGGCCCTCGTAATCCTGCTCGCTCAACTTGCCGGCCTTATATTCAAAGCTGAGGTCGCGCAGGTTTTCGTATGTCGCCTCTTTACGTTCCAGCAGATAGGTGAGCCGCGTCTTTTCTTCGCCGGTCTCTACTTCACCCGGCTGATAGAAAACATAAACGAACAGACACGCCGCAAAGAGCGCGCATCCGAAGAGCACGAACGCGGTCTCCTGTCCGGCGATTACAAATGCAAAAAGCGAATACATCAAAATTCAGTCTCCTGGCGCGCCTTCTTGCGGAGCTCGTCGAGTTCGGCAGCGTCAAGTTTGGGCTGTTGCACTGGCTGCGCCACCGGACGCGACTTCCACAGGCGCACCAGCCAGATGGTGAGCGCCAGCGCTGCCGCGAACACCGCAAATGGCATAATCCAGGCCACGCGATTGAATCCTGTCGTGGTGGGCGCGGCCAGCACGGTGTTGCCGTACTTCTGCACGAAGCTTTGCAGCACCAGCGAGTCGCTATCGCCGCGCTCCAGGCCAGCAGTCAGCTCGTTGCGCATGCGTTCGGAGTAGGTGCAGCCCACATGGTTGCATTCCAGCAGCACCTGGCCGCACCCGCACATACACATCAGGCCGTGCCCGAGCTTGCTGAAGCGCGCGTCACTGTCGGCGCCGAGCAAGAGCATGGCCAGCACGGCAATCAGCACGAGCTGGGCGATGCGCAGTTTCGAGCTTCGAGGGTCCAGTTTCAATCTCCTCCTCCCACTCCGACCGTGCCACGCCGTACCACTTCCGCTCCCGCCCGCTCCTTCTCCTTTACCGCGATCTTCGCTGGCTTCAGGTTAGGCAGTAGCGCGATCAGTGTCCCGATCAGCACCACATGTACGCCGACCCAGATCCACATCACCAGCGGATTCACGTGCGCCTTGATGATCGGTTTGCCCGTGTCCGGATTGCGCCCGGTGTACACCAGGTACAAATCCTCTGCCGGACGCGAACGGTTGGCCACCATGGTCGCGGTCTGCTCGCTTGCCTTGTAGAAGCGGCGTTCGGGAAACATGGCGTCAATCTTCGTGCCGTGCTTGTACACGTCCATCACGGCCCACTCGCTCGAGTAGTTCGGCTTGTCGTCCTGGGTGTACGACTGGCACACCAGCGTGTAGCCGCCAATCTGCATCTTGTCACCGAAGCCCATCTCCTGCTCTTTGTCCTGATTGAACGGCAGGCCGGCGAAACCGATGACGATGAGCACCACGCCGAAGTGCACCAGGTATCCACCGTAGCGGCGGGTGTTGCGGCGCGTCATCGTCGCCATACCCTGAACAATGCTTGCGCCCGTCTGCCGCGCGATCACCCGCCCGCCGCGCCAGAACTCGCCTGCGACCGTCGCCGCCACCAGCACGGACAGCGAAATCGCCACCAGCGAATAGAGGTACGCCGAGTCCTGCCACGGCTTCATGCCGCCAATCATCAGCGCGATCGCCGCCAGCAGCGCCAGCGACGTCGGTATGACGAAGTTGCGCCGCACGCGGTCAAGCGAAGTTTTGCGCCAGGCCAGCAGCGGCCCCACGCCGGTCAGCACCAGCAGAAACAATCCAATCGGCACGTTTACGCGATTGAAGAACGGCGGGCCTACCGTGACCTTCGAGCCCGTGACCCATTCCGACAGCACCGGAAACAACGTGCCCCACAGCACCGCGAAGCACGCGACCAGCAGCACCAGGTTGTTAAACAGGAAACTTGACTCGCGCGAGACCAGCGATTCCAGCCGGTGCTCGCTCTTCAGCGTCTCGCGATTGCGCACGAAAAAATACACACAGGTAGCGAATGTCAGCGACAGGAACCACACGAACCAAATCCCGATGCCCGACTGCGCGAAGGCGTGTACCGAACTCACCACCCCGCTGCGCGTGAGGAAGGTGCCGAAAATCGCCAGCAGAAACGTGGTGAAGATGAGCCACATGTTCCACATCTTCATCATGCCGCGCTTCTCCTGCATCATCACTGAATGCAGAAACGCGGTCATGGTCAGCCACGGCAGCAGGGAAGCATTCTCAACAGGGTCCCATCCCCAGTAGCCGCCCCAGCCCAGCACTTCGTAGGCCCAGTGCGCGCCCAGGAAGATGCCGCAGGTCAGGAACAGCCACGCCACCATCGTCCAGCGCCGCGTGATGTGGATCCACTTCTCGCCGGGATACTTCATGATCAGCGCACCCAGCGCGAAGGCGAACGGCACGGTCACGCCCACATAGCCGAGGTACAGCATCGGCGGATGGATGACCATCTCGGGATATTGCAGCAGCGGATTCAGCCCGTTGCCGTCAGCGGGAATCTGTCCGCTAACCAGGCCGAAGGGGTGTGCGGCGAAATTTACCAGCAGCAGGAAGAACACCTGCACCGCGGCGATAATCGCCGAAGCGTAGGCGAACAGTTGCGGATCAACTTTGTAGCGCAGCCGAAGTACGAGCGCGTAGGTTGATAGCAGCCAAGCCCAGAACAGCAGTGAGCCTTCCTGTCCCGACCACAGCGCCGCGAACTTGTAGGCGATGGGCAGGTCGCGGTTGCTGTGATGCATGATGTAGGAGACGGAGAAATCGTTGCCGAACGCGGCCATCACCAGCGCCAGCGACGCCACCGTGACCGCGGCCCAGCACGCAATGCCAGCGCGGCGCGCGGTCTCGCCCAGGCGATCGTCTTTGCGCCACAGGGCCAGCGCGCCCGCGACGAACGAATAAGCCGCCAGCGCCAGCGCCAGCAATAGCGTGAAACTTCCAATTTGCGGCATCTAAGTTAGTTACCCGTATGAGTTCCGGCCGGTGCCATCCGGCCCGCCATCCTTGCGCGATTACCCTTATTCTACCCGGTTTAAGAAGAGGTGGGGCACGATTTGGTGCGAGGCGGCTACAACTTTGCGGGAGAAGAGCACACGAAGCGCGAGTCCCGCTCAGTCCGCCAGTCAGCTTGGGCAATCGCAGCGCCACGGTAACGTGGCATTGAGTCTCGCTGGTCAATCTTGGCGCCAACGGCTGGTCGCATCTGCCAATTACCAACTGCCAAGTACCAATTGCTAAATGCCAATCGCCAATCGTTAAATGCTAGCGGCCAATTGTTGGCTGCTAATTGCTACACTGTGCTTGTTGGGATGCGAGCCTCATGAGTACCGCAGTCCAGAGTCCGGCGATTTCGTCCACGACGCGCGAGCGCAACTTTCGCCCGCTGCTGTACGCTGCTGCGATCCTATTCGCGGCGTCCACCATTCTCTATAGCGCTTCTTGGATGTACTACCAGCGGTACGATACGCCTCGCGTGGAAATTGGGTTTGATGACACTTACTCCTCGGCCGGAGTTGAGGCCAAGAGCGTGCATGCGAACAGCCCCGCGGAAAAAGCAGGACTGAAGACGAAGGACCTCATCGTCGGCATCAACGGCGGCAAAGCCGATTCAGAAATGTCCTGGGTCAACTTGCTGAACCGCGCGTGGCTTCAGGGACATCCTGGCGATACCGTGGTGCTCACCGTGCAGCGCGCGGGACAAGCGCAGCCGCTCACGATCAAGCCAGTGTTTCGCCTCAAACAAGGCGAAGGAGAAACCAAGACCTTGGTCCATTCCTTGGGAGAGCAGGTAGTGAATTCGTTTCCCGTTCTCTTCCTCATTGTGGGCCTGCCGGTTTTGTTTCTGCGCATCGAAGACCGCAATGCATGGCTGATGGCGCTGGTCTTCGCAGCCTTTGTTACGCCCGCGGGCATGCCCAATGGATTTGCCGGCGCCCCGGAAACCCTTTACTCTTTCCTGCTCGCCTATAGGACGATCTTCCATACCCTGCTTCCGCCAGCGTTCTACTTCTTCTTCGCGGTTTTTCCCACGCGCTCTCCGATTGACTGCAGGGCGCCTTGGCTGAAGTGGGCCCTTCTGGTTATCAACATCTGCCTGGGCCTTGGAGGCATTCGGCATGGTGACCTCGCTCCACTGCCATTCATCGCTACCGTGCTACCCCATCGGATTACCGATACCGCCAGATCGGTTACCGGATACGGAGCAATGGCGCTGGGTGTGTTGTCGCTGTTTGCGAACCTGTTGAGCGCCTCCGACGCCGCAGACCGCCGCAAACTCAAGGTGATGGTTTGGGGCACCTCTGTGGGAGTAACGCCAATTGTCCTCCTCCTGGCAGGCGAGGACTTTTTTCACTGGCAACCTCCTTTCTGGCTGGTTTTTGCAGTTATTGTCTTGCTCTTTTTGTTCCCGCTGTCGTTCGCTTACGCAGTGGTCAAGCATCGAGTGATGGACCTCCCAGTCCTGCTGAGGCGCAGCGCGCGTTATTTCATGGTGGAACGCGGATTCGTCTTCCTCATTCTCGCGATTTCGGTAGGTCTGACATTGTGGTTCGGACAGGCATTCTCACGGCATTTCTCCGCTGGCTCGAAGGCTGCGATTCCTATCGGCGCGACCTTTGGCGTGCTGCTGATTACCGGTGCAACCCAGGTCCATCGCAATGTGCGCACGCGATTGGATCGCGCCTTCTTCCGCAGTTCCTACGACGCCCAGCAGATTCTGCAAGAGCTTGCGGCCAGAACGCTGAACGTTACCACGCGCGAAGAGCTGGCCGCGCTACTACAGCAGAACATCTGGGATGCCCTGCATCCCCGCACCGTTTTCGTTTACCTGAAGAACGGTGCAGGCCAGTTCCACGCTTACGCCGGCAATCCGCCGGCGGAGGCGATGACTCTGTCGCCGAAGGCGGAGGCGGTTGTAAGTCTGGCTGAGCGCCGCGGACCGACGGAGTTGACTCCCGAACAGATCTATGTCCCGCAATTGAAGCCGCTGCATCTGGAGTGCCTGGTACCGATTCGCGGCTCCAGCGAAGGTGAGTTGCAGGGAGGGTTGGTGCTCGGTACCCGGCTGTCCGAAGAGCCGTATTCGGTCGGCGACAAGCGCCTGCTGGCCTCAGTTGCGAGTCAGGCGGGAATCGCCATGCGCAGCATCACGCTGGCCGAGAAGATGGCCGAGCGCATGGAAGCGGAGCGCCGCGCCGCGCAGGAAATGGAGATCGCGCGCCAGGTGCAGACCCGTTTGCTGCCGCAGCAATCGCCTTCGCTGGCGACGCTGGAATGTGCCGGCAAGTGCGTCCAGACCCGAGCCGTTGGCGGCGATTACTATGACTTTCTCGATCTGGGCTCAGGACGTCTTGGTCTGGTGCTGGCCGACATTGCGGGCAAGGGAATGTCGGCCGCGTTGCTGATGGCGAACCTGCAGGCCAATCTGCGCGGCCAATATGCGCTGGCGCTGGAAGATATTCCTAATCTGCTGCGCTCGGTCAACCGCCTGTTCTTCAAGAATACCGAGAGCGCCAACTATGCTACGACCTTCTTTGCCGTGTACGACGACGAGACGCGCAAGTTGCGTTACGTCAATTGTGGACATAATCCGCCAATACTCTTGCGGGCGAACGGCGATATTGAGCGACTGAGCGCCACCGCAACGGTCCTGGGATTGTTTGAGGAATGGGATTGCAGTGTGGTGGAAAGCGAACTCGCGCAAGGCGATGTGCTGATCATTTATACCGACGGCGTTTCGGAAGCGGGAGAGAGCGACACTGGCGACAGCGAAGAATTCGGCGAAGAGCGCCTGATTGCGGCCATTCGCAAGTATCAGCGGCAATCGGCCGGCGAAATCATGGAGGGCATTCTTGGCGAAGTGCAGCAGTTCAGCCCCGACGAGCAGGCCGACGATATGACGTTGATTGTGGTGAGAGGAAGATGACGAAAAGGGCCTCGTGCGGTCACGAGGCCCTTCTTCGGACGTACCGGCGGGTTGTTCCTCCTTCTCAGGCTTGCGCCGCCAGTCCGCCATTCGACATCCAGCGCGTGAAGCCTTCGGGCTTCTTCGGCAGCTTGGGAAGTATGTCAAGATAAATCACAGCGTAGCGGAAGGCGATGACGCCTGCGGCAATTATCAGCACGCTCGAAGCCATCTCCGTCCACTTCGGCACATAGTGTGTTCCCATCGCCGATTGCAGGGAGTTGATGGAGACATTGAGGCGGTTGACCAGGAATCCGGCGACGACGACGGCGCTGCTCCAGTACAGACGCTCGGGATTGGAGCGCACGCTCTCGAAGCTCAACAGGCAGATGGGAATCGCTAGGAAGAGCAACATCTCAAGCCAGAAGTATCCTGCTTCGCTGGTGCGCTGGAAGGCGTAGCTCCAAGCCTGGTTCGCCGTCAGGTCGAGCACCTTGAAGAAGGCAAACACGATCAGCAGCAACTGGATCATGCGGCCGCAATCGCTGAGGATGCTGAAGTCCACCCGCACATTCAGCGAGCGCATGCTGAGGTAGATGGCCATCACGGTGAGCGCCAAACCGGCGGGAATCGCCGAGAGATAGAACATGGCGTGCATGTATTGCGAGTACCACAGTGGATGCACTTTGCCGCGCGCAATCAGGTACAGGCCGCCGAGATAAGACTGGTGCATCGACGACAGCAGCACGCCCGCCATCACAACGCCGATGAGGATCTTGTGATGGAAGTGCAGTACGGTCTCGCGGAAGCGCTTCCACGGCAGCTTCTCAATCACCGCAGGCGCGAACTCGAAGGTTAACACCGTCGTGTAGGTCATGATGCAGATGCACACATCGAACAGCACCGACCTGTGGTTCCACATCACAATGGGATGCCAGAAGCGCCACGGCAAACCGATCTCATACAAGTATCCGACGCAGACGGTCATGTAGCCGAGGAACGAGATCAGAATGGAGGCGCGCAGGATTGGCCGGTAGCGCTCCATGCCCAGCAAATAGACGGCGGCGCTGATGCCAAAGCCCGCAGCCGACAGGCCGATTCCGCAGAGCGTGCTTAGCCCGACCCACAGGCCCCACGGCATCTGGTCGCTCAGGTTCGTGCTGGCCCTGAATCCCTCGAAGAAGCGTATATACGTCGCATACATGCCGGTAACAAATATGATGGCTACAATGGCGCGCCATAAAGTAATTTCCGATTTAATTCGCGCAATCATGGCTGGCTCCTTTCGTCTTTCATCCTGGTGATGGCCGCTTTTTCCTCGGCGTCAGCGAGCGCTACTTCGCGGCGGCGTTGGGTTATCCAATACAGTGCAGAGAGAATGGTGCCGCCCATGATGACGACCTTAGGCGAGTCACCGAGCGCGCTGGCGGTCAGCGTTGGCACCGGTTGGGTGCCCGTGGGCGCGGCCTTGAATCCGAGCTTCTCGAAGGGAACATCGGAAACGAAGAACACGCTGGCTCCGCCCGCTTCCTCCACGCCGTAGATGTGCGGCACATACGAGGAATCTTCGCGAATCCGCCTCCAGGCTTCGGCAATCAACTCGTCGCGATTGCCGAAGACACTTGCCTGCACGGGGCAGGCTTCGGTGCAAGCCGGCTGCCCGCCGGCCTTGATGCGGTCTGAGCACATGTCGCACTTCTTCACGAAGGGCGCGAGCTTGGTCCATTGGTAGCGTGGCACGGAATAAGGGCAGGCCAACATGCAATAGCGGCAGCCAATGCATTTGTCGGCGTTGTACAGCACGGGTCCGAGCGCCGATTTGCTGATGGCGCCAACCGGACATGCCGAAGCGCAGGCCGGATCTTCGCAGTGCATGCAGATTTTGCGGACGAACTTGTCGCCGCGGGTCTCGACTACCGTGAAAGCGGTGTCGGAGAGGGTTGGTTCAGGGTCGGTGCTGAACCCGTGGAGCTGTTTGCAGGCAGTCTCGCAGCTCAGGCACCCGACGCAGCGTTTGATATCGATGAGCATTGCTTTCTTTGTCGTCATGTTGTCCTCGCTTGGTCCGGGTCTGTTCTGCGTTACGTCAGGAAGAATTCCTGCGTCAGTTGCTGCTGTACGCTGGCCTCAACCTGAAAGAGCAGGCCTTTGACCGGCAGGCCGCCATCCTGCGCGAGAGCGGGAGAAAGTTGTTGCAACTTGGCGCCCAGCCGCGCGATGCTGTTCTGCATCCACGCGGTAACGATGCCGCCCTGCAACAGGTTCTTGGCGTTGATCGCCAGTTCCGGGGCCTTGACAACGCACAGCCAGCCGTTCTTGTAGGGATCTTCGACGATGAGATTCGGGTCCTTCAGCACTTCATGGTTCACCGAGACCAGCACGCCTTCGACTGGTGACAACAGATCGATGCTGCGGCCGTCGCGCTTCACCGTGCAGAGCCTCTGTCCCTGACGCACCCAGCGGTTCAGCGCAGCCAGTTCGATGGAGTCGATCTTGCCGAAGAGATTTCCGGCAAAAGCATCAATTCCCACGCGGGCGTTCTGATGGCCCTCGTCGCGCACCCAGGTATGGCCGGGGTGAAAGCAGTAGCCCTGTGGAACTTCGAAGCCAGTGCCCTTCAACATGATGGGCGTCGCGAGTGCCTTGGAAGGCGCTACCTGTAGCGCCTCAGCGGCCTCCTGCGGACGGCGAAAGTACATCACAGTAAGAATGAGAAGGAACGTAAGTAGGACGAATAAGATTGACACGGGAGCCTCCTTACTTAACCCGCGGTGCGTGTGCAGCCATCGCGGTTGTACGCACCATTCTTAGTGCACGTGGAGTACAAATGGCGTCCCGAAAGAGGCGGTGTGTCTAAAGGACTTACACGGTCAGTTCAGATCAGGGAAGGTTGCAGTACTGCGTTTTGCAGGGGAGCCGTAGCACTTTGCAGTAGTGCAAAATCTACTAGACCAGCTCGTGGGTCTTCTTGAGCCGCCGCAACAATGAGGTGGGATGAATGCCGAGAATGCGCGCGGCGTGAGTTTTGTTCTGCCCGGTGGCGTTCAGCACTTCCGCGATGTAGCGGTCTTCCAACTCGCGCAAACTGACAAACTGATCGCCAGTGGGAGAAACATCGTAGGACGACATTACTTCGACGGGCGCCGGTTCCTGGTGATAGTCGCGAAGCTCTTCCGGCAACGCCTCTTCATCGACTTCGGTTTCCTTGGACAGAATCATGGTCCGTTCGATCACGTTGCGCAGCTCGCGAATGTTGCCCGGCCAGGGATACTTCTGCAGTAGCTCGGCGGCTGCAGGAGTGAAGCCGGCAAAGTTCTTCTTCAGCTCCTTGTTGAAGTGCTGCATGATGTCGAGCGCGAGAGGCAGAATGTCTTCCTGGCGCTCGCGCAGGGGCGGGATGAACAGCGGCAGCACATTCAGGCGGTAATACAGGTCCTCGCGGAACTCGCCTTTGGTGACCGCTTCCTTCAGCACCTTGTTGGTTGCGGTGATGATGCGCACGTTGACCTGGATCGGCTTGGTCCCGCCTAGTCGTACGAAGCTACCCTCTTCCAGCACGCGCAACAGCTTGGCCTGCAAGCTGAAAGAGGTGTTGCCGATCTCGTCAAGGAACAACGTTCCACCGGACGCCTTCTCGATGAGTCCTTCCTTGCGGCGGCGCGCGTCGGTAAAGGCCCCTGGTTCGAAGCCGAACAGTTCGCTTTCCAGCAGGGTGTCGGGCAGCGCCGCGCAGTTCAGACTGACCATTGGGGCTTGGGCTCGAGGACTGCTGTAATGAATGGCTTTCGCCAGCACTTCCTTGCCCGTGCCGCTTTCGCCTTGAATCAGAATAGTTGTGTGATCGCTCTCGGCTGCGCTGCGGGCCATCTCTAGGACTTCGCACATGGCCGGACTTTGCGTAACTAAGCGCCCAAAATCGTAGCGGCCTTTGGCGTGTTGCACGGTATCATGCACGCGCACGCGGAACGCCAGCATCTCGGTTGCACGCCGGATGGTGCGCACCATGTCCGAGATGTGGAAGGGCTTGATGAGGTAGTCGTAGGCGCCCAGCTTCATGGCTTCTACGGCGCGCTCCACCAGGTGATAGGCGCTCATCATGACCACGACCGTCGTGGGCGAAATCTTCTTTGCCTGCCGCAGCACCTCGATGCCGTTGATGCCGGGCAGCACAACGTCGAGCAGCGCCAGGTCCGGCCGCTCTTCCGCGATTGTCTTCAGCGCGTCCTCGCCGTTGCTGGCGAGAAACACTTCGAAGCCTTCGGCGTCGAGCGCGCGGCCGATGGTGCGCAGGGTGAGCGCCTCGTCGTCCACAATGAGGATGGAGTAAGCCATATCTAAGCGATGACCTCCTCGCTGGCCGGCGTGGGCTTACCGGCCTGCTGCATCGGAAGAGTGACGCGCACTGTCGTGCCTGAATCCGGAACACTTTCCACCTGGATGTCGCCGCCGTGGCTGTGCACATAGTTCTGGGTAATGCTCAGTCCGAGGCCCGTGCCCTTCCCGCGCTTGGTGGTGAAGAACGGCTCGAAGACGTGAGGCAGAATGTCGGCCGGAATGCCGCAGCCGGTATCACGCACTCGTAATTCGATTACATCGGCGAAGCGCACTTTTTCGGCGAGCACCGTGATCGTGCCGCCGGGCGGCGTGGCCTGTGCCGCGTTGAGCAGCAGGTTCATTAGGATCTGCGAGAGCTGATTGGCGTCGGCGCTGATGTAGGGCAGGTCAACCGGAATGCAGTTCTGGAGGGTGATTTGGCGGAACATCGGCTGGTGCTCCAGGAAACTCAGGGTCTCTGTTCCCATCCGGTGCAAGTTGACCTTGCTCAGCTTCAGAGGGCTGGGACGCGCATAGTCCAGCAAACCACGCACTGCGGACGAAATGCGCTTGGCGCCCTCGATACACTGCTCGATCTCGACTCGACGGTCTTCACTGGCGTCCTTCCACTCCAGCTCGAGATGCGACAGGATCCCCAGCAGAGGGTTGTTGATCTCGTGGGCTGCGCCCAGGGCGAGCTGCGCCAGCGAAGCGTACTTCTCAAATTCTGAGAGTTGCGACTCGAACTGCATCTTCTCCTTCGCCAGCTCGCGCTCCTCCTCCAGGCGTCGCACCAGCTCCTGTTGCGCCGCGTTGCGCTCGTACTCGCGGTGCTCGGCCAGCTCGCTGGCCCGCGCTGCCTCGCGTCGCGCAGCCTTGATGCGCACACGGGAAACCGCAACCACAATGCTGAGCAGCACGAATCCGGATACGCCGACGATCCAGACGCCGTTACCTGAGGGAGCAGGCGTCTCCGTCGCAGCGAAAGCATTCGCCGAAACAACGAATTGCAGGATGAAAAGCAGCGGTGCGACGGAGCTGAGCCAGTTTGGCGCGCGCCGCAGCGCCGTTCGAGGCCGCACAAGATAGGGAGACACGAGGAGCATCTAGCTCTCCTCTATGACATTGGCGCAGTATGGCGGCAATCGCAGTGACCGGTGTCACGTGGAGAGGTGATGAGTGGGCAAACCACCGCCACATCAAAACCGGGTATAAAATCATACTTAACCCGCTCCGAAACGGTTCAATCTATCGTGATCCAGAGTTCATCCCCACCCATTGACGGCATGTGGACGCGTAAGCCCGGCGACCGCGACTACCGGCGGCGCCCGCCTCTGGCCGCGATCAGCGTGATCTCGACCGTGCTCAACGAGGCGGATGACATTGACGGACTGGTGGCGAGCCTG
>Ga0074045_10002210_pt1 | contig 18166 bp, 17 predicted proteins | sample BogForMeECP23OM2_FD_94442 | JGI IMG/M metagenome (GOLD analysis project Ga0074045, IMG submission 94442) | Bog forest soil microbial communities from Calvert Island, British Columbia, Canada - Bog Forest MetaG ECP23OM2 | ecosystem: Environmental > Terrestrial > Soil > Wetlands ...
CATGTCGAGTCTCACCAACGTAGGATACACCGCCACGCAGTATGCGCTCTTGAGTTCAACCTATGCCTGGCTGGGAAAGATCTTGAAGGGGTTTTCCGGCGCCGAGGTTGAAAGCCTGAGCACGACGCACGGCCTCATTCACGCCTACGGCATCTTCTTTATCGCTTGCGGGCTGACCGGCGTGCCTGCCGTCCTTCTGTTCGCGGCATTGGGTTACTGGTATAGGCGAAAGCAATCGACCCCAGCCGCTGCCTAGGAAAGCCTTCGCTCGTAACCCAAAGCCTGTGGTTCGCGAAAATTTGATCAATCGGTTTCGGCAGGCGACGGTCCAGCGCAACGGGTTGATCTTCCACGGGCCCTGGCGCACCAGGTAGTCGCCGAAACCTCGCATCGTGCTCAACGTCCAGTACACGGTGGCCTTGGAGCGAAAACTCGAATAACTCGCCACGTAGCGTGCGATCAACTCGGCATCGCGGCGGATGCGCGGAAAGAAACGTGCGCGTCAGGGCCCACTGGCGTTGCGGTTCGCTGGCGAGGAAACGCGGCTGCAGCGGTTCAGGCAGCGGCAGGCGAGATGCTTGCACGCGTCGGACTGGGCCAGGATGCGCTGGGCCGCTATCCCCATGAGTTCTCCGGCGGCCAGCGGCAACGCATCGGCATCGCGCGCGCCCTGGTCCTGCGCCCCAAGCTGGTCGTGGCGGATGAACCCGTCTCCGCGTTGGATGTCTCGGTGGGCGCGCAAGTGCTCTTGCTTCTGCGGGAACTGCAAGCCGAATTCGGCCTGACCTACATCTTCATCTCTCACAGCTTGCCCGTCGTGGCGCAACTCGCCACCCACATCGCCGTGATGCGCGCCGGGCAGCTTGTCGAATTCGGACCCGCTGAGTTGATCTTGACGGCACCGGAGGCGGACTACACGATGGAGTTGCTTGCCGCCGTTCCGCAGGTGCCTCGCGACCCCGTTCTGTGATATTTTCCATTCTCGCGAATGTAGAACCCTCAGAAGCAGTGTGCGTTCAACCAGAGAGAGGAGCCCTCGATGGCAACTACACCTGTACCCGTGCCAGCCCCGGAAGCAAAAATTTCTCCCATTGGCCGCATCTTTGGGGTTTTGTTCTCCCCAAAGTCCACGTTTGAAGATATCGTCCGCAAGCCGAATTGGGTCTTGCCGGTCATTCTAACGACGGTTTTCAGCATTCTAGCGGTTATCGCACTCAATCAAAGAATGAACTGGCGCGAATATGTCGGCCAGCAGATCGAGAAGAGCCCGCGCGCGGCCCAGTTGAGCGCGGATCAAAAGGAAAAACAAGCCGACATTTCCGCCAAAATTACCGTTTACATCGTCTACGCCGCGGGTGTGTTCGTGCCGATTCTGGCGGCAGTGATTCTGGGGGCTGTCATGATGGGTGTGTACAATCTTCTGGGCGGGGCGGGAGCCAGCTACTCGCAGTCCCTGGCGATTGCCGCGCACGCTGGCCTGGTCGGGCTCGTGAGCACACCCATTTTTCTGCTGGTCTTGTTCTTGCGTCCAGCGGGCACGATCGATCCACAGAACCCCGTAGTGACCAACGTGGCCGCGTTTCTGCCCGAGGACTCTGCAAAGTGGCTCTTTGCGCTTTGCAAATCGCTGGACATTTTCACCATTTGGACGCTCATTCTGCTCGCGATTGGGTTCGCGGCGGTCAACCCACGAAAACTGAAGGGCAGCAAGTCCTATGTGATTGCCTTCACTGCTTGGGGCGCTTTTGTTGTCGTTAAGGTGCTCTGGGCCTTCATTTTCTCCTGATACACTGGCAGCGTGGACTTTTCCTTTGAAGTTCTGCACGCCGATGCCGACGGAGCGCGGCGCGGCCGCCTAAACACGCCGCATGGCGTCATCGAGACGCCGGTGTTCATGCCGGTGGGCACCGCCGCCACAGTCAAATGCCTCACGCAAGAAGCGCTCGAGGAACTCGGCGCGCGCATCATCCTCGCCAACACCTACCACCTTTATTTAAGGCCCGGCCACGAACTGATCCGCAAACTCGGCGGCCTGCACTCCTTCATGTCCTGGCGCGGCGCCATCCTCACCGATTCCGGCGGCTATCAAGTCTTCAGTCTCGCGGACTTGCGGAAAATCACCGACGAGGGCGTGCGCTTCCGCTCGCATCTGGATGGTTCGGAGCATCTCCTCACGCCGGAAAAGGCGGCGGAGATTCAGCTCGCGCTGGGTTCAGACATCGCCATGGTGCTTGACGAATGCATCGAAACGCCCGCGCCCCGCGAAGTGGCCGAAGCAGCGCTGCAGCGCACCACGGCCTGGGCGCGCCGCGCCAGAAAATATTTCCTGGAACAATCTGACCGCAATGGCGAGCTGGCGCAGTGGCAATTCGGCATCGTGCAAGGTGCGACGTTCAAAGATTTGCGCCAAGAAAGCGCGGGGCAATTACTCGCGTTGGAATTTCCCGGCTATGCCGTCGGCGGCCTGGCGGTCGGCGAACCGCACGCACTGACTTGTGATATGACCGCGGAGGTGACGGCACTTCTTCCTAAAGAAAGGCCGCGCTATCTGATGGGCGTGGGACGTCCGGAGCAACTCGCCGATTACGTTGCGCGCGGCATTGACATGATGGATTGCGTTTTGCCCACGCGGGCGGCGCGCCACGCCTGCTTGTACACCAGCGAAGGCCGCGTGCTCATCAAGAATGCTCGTTACATCGCGGATCAGCGCCCCGTGGATGCGAATTGCTCTTGCAGCGTGTGTCGCCGTTACACGCGCGCTTATCTTCGGCATCTCTTCTCCGCCGGAGAAATCACCGCGGCAATCCTGGCCACCCACCACAATGTCCACTTTTACCTTGACACAATGCGCCAAATTCGAGAGGCTATCTCTTTTGGACAGCTTGTTAAATTCGCTACAGAGCTGCGTATCCGCTACAATGAGGGTCCAGCCTGAAGCGGAGTGTCGCTGGCGGGTCTTAACCCTCGCCGGGCTGTCGCCACCCGCACTGGGTCGAGTCTCAGGACGAGAATCGAGCGGGCAGGAGAAGCGGAGAAACTCGCCGCTGACGTTGCGGTTTTTCTCTCCGTCTAGCGCCTAAGAGTCGACTGCTCCTGGATGATTGGATTGCGGAAGCTTCGGAAAGGGTACGGTACCAAGAGAAGAAAATGAATCTGGCGGCATTCTGGATGTGGCAAGCCGGCAGCCCCTTGGGAGGCTTGGGAGGTTTTCTCATCCCCTTGGCGCTGATGTTCGGCATCATGTATTTCCTGGTGATTTTGCCGCAGTCGCGGCAGCGCAAGAAGGTGCAGGAGATGCTCTCCGCGGTTAAGAACGGAGACAAGGTAGTCACGACCTCCGGCATTTACGGCACCATCAATGGAATGGACGGCGACACCATTATTTTGAAGATCGCCGACAATGTAAAAATTCGCATCGCGCGGTCGGCGATTGCGCAGGTGGAGGCACCGGAAGATGCGGCTAAGTAACTCCACCGCTGGCCGTCTTTCGCGCTCGATCTTTCAACCATGAATCCTAATCTGAAGTGGAAAGTTCTGTTCATTCTCGCCGTAATCTTGATCTGCATCTTCTTTGTTTTCGGGTTGCCGACCCTCCCGACGTCCCTCGCGCAGGTCAAAGACAATTTCGCGCACCAGATCAAGCTGGGTCTGGACCTGCAGGGCGGCACGCACCTGATTTTGCAAGTGCAGGTGCAGGAGGCCGTCGCGCAGGAGACCGACCAGACCGTTGACCGCCTGACCACGCAGATGCGCACGAAAAACATCCGTTACGAAGAGGTGCGCCGGGCGGACGATACCCACATCATTGTCCGCAATGTGCCCTCGGACCAGATCTCGCAGTTCCGCGACCTGATCCACGATCAACTGGAGCTGAATTGGGAGTTGACTCCCGCTCCCGGCGAAGTGAATGCCTACCTCCTGACTCTCCGCCAAAGCGCCATTGCCCGCATTCAGGAAACCACCATGAGCCAGTCGCTCGAAACTATCGAGCGCCGCATCAACGCCCTCGGCCTTACCGAACCCACCATTCAGCCACATGGGCGCAAAGAAAATGAGATTCTCGTGCAACTCCCCGGTGAAGGCGATCCCGCGCGAGCCAAACAGGTGATTCAGGCCGGCGGGCAATTGGAATTGAAGCTCGTCGAAGATCCTCAAACGTACACATCGGAGGCGGATGCTCTCGCTCATCACGGCGGCATTCTTCCCCCGGGCACGGAACTTGTGAGTGGCCGCAGCGAATCGCGTACGCAGAATCCCCAGGACAACGGTGAAGCCTGGTACGTGCTCAGCCGCACTCCGGTTGTGACCGGTCGCGATCTGCGCAGCGCCACCGAGAGCCGCAACACTGAGATGCCCGGACAGTGGCAGATCAATTTCGTGCTTTCCGGTGAAGCCGCGCGCCGATTTGGCCCCTTTACCGAGCAGAATCGCGGCCGTCAGATGGCCATCGTCCTCGAGAAGAAGGTGTATTCGGCCCCAGTGATCCAAAGCCGCATCGAGGATTCGGGACGCATTGACGGAAATTTCAGCCAGGAATCCGCCCACGACCTCGCCCTGGTGCTCCGCGCGGGCGCGCTTCCCGCCTCAATCAAGTATCTCGAGGAACGCACCGTTGGTCCGTCGTTGGGAGCGGACTCCATTCGCCATGGTGTGCGTGCCTCGATTCTGAGCTTGCTCGTGGTCATGGTCTTCATGGTCTTTTACTACCGGCTCTCCGGCGTTAACGCCGTGCTGGCTTTGATCCTGAACCTGCTGATCTTGCTCGCGGCCCTGGCCATGTTTGGCGCCGTGCTGACCTTGCCGGGCATTGCCGGTGTCATCCTGACCATCGGTATGGGCGTCGATTCCAATGTGCTGGTGTTTGAGCGCATCCGCGAGGAACTGCGCAATGGCAAGTCCTCCTCGGCAGCCGTGGACGCGGGGTTTAGCAAGGCGTTTCTAACGATTATCGACACCCACGTCACGACCGTGGTTTCCGCCTTTTTCCTGTTCATCTTTGGCACCGGCCCGATCCGGGGATTTGCGGTGACGTTGACCATCGGTTTGATCGCCAACGTTTTCACCGCCATCTTCGTGTCCAAGACGATTTTCCAGTACCACCTGACGAAAATGGACCGCCAGGCGGAGTTGAGTATTTAGTATGGCTTCTAGCGGTACCAGGACTTCTATGGCCAGCCTCCCATCCGATTTCAAACGGCAGGGGGGTTGGTTGGGGCAAGGCAGGTAGGGTTATCATGCTGGGCTGAGCCCGGTGCTACATCCCGGGGCGGGAACAAACCCTGGCCCCTTGGAGTCTAAAGAAGGGAAGCGCGAAACGGAATGATCGAGCTCTTCAAACAGCCCAATCTTGACTGGATGGGCAAGGCCAAGTTTTTCTTCACCCTGAGCGGTCTACTTTTGCTCCTAGGGTGGTCCGCCATCTTTTTCAAGGGCGGGATCAAGTACGGCATCGACTTCCGGGGAGGCACGAACGTGGACGTGCGCTTTGCCCAACCGCCGAACATTGACCAACTGCGGGCCAGCCTGCGCACCCAAGGCCTGGGCAACAGCGAAATTCAAAGCGTCAGCGACACTGCCGGACTCGGCGCTACCTCCAACGAAGTCCTTATCTTCGTCGAACAAGCGGGACAATCCGACCAGGCCATCGATGACAGCAAGGCCAAGGTTCTCACTGCGCTCAACGCAACCTATGGCGTTGCCGGAACGGGCAAGGGCGACTTTAATGCCGTCACTCCATCGGCCCTGGCCAATACCCTCTCCCTGAAGGATCCCATGGGGCTCTCCGTGAATGCGGGAGACAAGTACCAGCAACTCGCCAAGAGTCTCCTGGCCTACCGCGACACGGACAAGAACGGCGTGCTAACCAATTTGGACGAGCTCTCCAAGGTCGCCGGCGTGACGCCTGCGGTCGTCTCCGCGCTTAAGGATAGCTTTTCGCTCGCCCCTTTCACCATCCGCAACGTCGAAATCGTCGGACCCAAGGTAGGTAGCGAGTTACGCAATCAGGCCATTCGAGTTACCCTCTATGCTTTGGCAGGCATGCTGTTATATATTGCATTCCGATTCGAGTGGGTTTACGGAGCAGCGGCTGTGATCGCGGTCTTTCACGACGTGCTCATTACGCTGGGCCTGTTCAAGATCTTCGGATTCGAAATTTCGCTGACGGTAATTGCGGCTTTGCTTACGCTGGTGGGCTATTCGATGAACGATACGATCGTCATCTTCGATCGTATCCGCGAAAACAGCCGCCTTTTGCGCAAGGAGCCGTTCGCCGATGTCGTCAACAAGTCGATTAACCAGACGCTCTCGCGAACGATCCTGACCAGCGGTTTGACCTTCCTCACCGTGCTCGTCCTGTTCCTGATGGGCGGCCAGGTGCTTCGGGCATTTTCCTTTGCCTTGGTGGTGGGGATCGTGGTAGGAACGTACTCCAGTTTTGGTATCGCTGCTCCCCTGGTCGTCGCCTGGAATCGCTGGCGCGGACAGGGCGTGGCGGCAGGCACCGGAACCGCAGCCGGCAACAGACCCAAGGGAAACGGGAGCGGCCAACCGCGCCTGGCGCCCGCCGGGAGGAGGTAGGAGTCACCTATGTTTGAAGAAATGGTAGTTTCAACCTCGAAAAGAAAAGCAACCAAGCCATGGACCTTTGTGGTCTCCATGATTTTCGAGATCTTATTCCTTACGATTCTCATCCTTATCCCGTTGATTTACACGGAAGCGCTTCCGAAGACCCTCATGTCTTCGATTTTGTTGGCGCCTCCGCCGCCACCGCCACCGCCTCCACCGCCTGCCCCCGTGCAGATTGTGAAGATCAAGCCGGTGGCCCATTTGATGGACGCCGGCAAACTCGTTGCTCCGAAGGCCATCCCCAAGGACGTTAAGATCATCAAGGAAGAAGCGGAACCACCTGACGCGGGCATCGGCGGTGTTGCCGGTGGCGTGCCGGGCGGCGTCGCGGGTGGCTCAATGGGCGGCGTGATAGGCGGTGTGATTGGCGGCGTCAGTTCGAACATTGCGCCACCACCACCTCCTAAGACTCAGAAGCGCGTCACGGTTGGCGGCAACGTGCAGGCCGCACGGCTGGTCAACAAGGTACAACCGCTTTACCCGCCCTTGGCGCGTCAGACGCGCATCAGCGGCACGGTTAAGCTCCACGCTATCATCGGCAAGGACGGCGCGGTGCAACAGCTTCAGGTCGTTTCGGGCCATCCTCTGCTCGTGCAGTCCGCGCTGGACGCTGTCAGGCAGTGGCGCTATCAGCCAACCCTGCTCAACGGCGACCCCGTGGAAGTGGATACCGAAATCGACGTGATTTTCTCTCTGGCTCAGTAGTGCAACGGGGCGGCGCGGGCGTCGTGGGACCCTGCGCGCCGTTCTGAGTACGCAGTTCAAAAAACAATCTTGTTGGTTCCCGCATCTCAGGAGCCAGTAGGAAATTAAGGAGCAAACGAATGTTAGCAACTCTCTTCATCTATGCGGCTTGGCTGCAGGAAGCCTCCACCGGATGGGACCTCCGTTCCATGTGGGGCAACATGGGCTACCTGGCCAAGATCGTCGTCGTGATTCTCTTTCTTCTGTCGGTGTATTCCTTCGGCGTCATGATTGACCGCTTCCTCATGTACAACAACGCGCGCAAGCAGTCGCGCCTGTTTGTGCAGCAGGTGGCCGGCGCACTCAAGGATGGCAAACTCGACGAAGCCATCGCCATCGCCGAGCGCAACAAGAAGAGCCACATCGCCAAGGTCGTCGCCACCGGGCTTTCGGAATTCCAGTCGGCTTCCCAACAGGTGTCCGACGCGGAAGTCATCGAAGCCGCAAAGCGCGGCCTCGAGCGCTCCGTCGCCATCGTCCACGCGGAAATGAAGCGCGGACTTTCCGCTCTGGCCACCATCGGTTCGACCGCTCCGTTCGTCGGACTGTTCGGCACGGTCGTCGGCATCTTGAACGCGTTCAAGGGCATCGCTTCCGCGAAGGCCACCGGTCTATCGGCGGTTGCTGGCGGTATCGCTGAGGCCCTCGTCACAACCGCGTTCGGCTTGCTCGTCGCCGTCCCCGCCGTGTGGGCTTACAACTACTTCACCAATAAGGTGGAATCGTTTGACGTCGAGATGGACAACTCCTCCATGGAGCTAATCAACTACTTCATTCTGCGCCGCGGCGCGAAGAAGTAAGCCGGAAGAAGGGGGAATCCTATGGCGTACAAGCCACAAGCGGGCGCCCAAGTCTCGGCCCCCAACGTTGTACCGATGGCCGACATCATGCTCGTGCTGTTGATTATCTTCATGGTGGTCACGCCCATGTTGCAGAAGACGCATCAGGTGGACTTGGCTCCAGTCAACAACCCGCGCGAGATGAAGGATGCAGATAGGGACGACGCCATCATCGTGGCCGTCTCGCGCGATGGCACCCTCTATCTGGGGAACACCAAGATCGCCAAGGAAAACATCACCAACGAAATCAAGGACCAGATCGCCAATAAACTGGACAAGACCGTCTATGTGAAGAGCGATGCGCGGGCCAAGTACGGTGATGTCGTTGCCGTCGTCGACGAAATTCGCTCTGCCGGCGTCGACCAGCTTGGCCTTCTCACGGAAAAGAGTAAGTCAACCAGCCCTCGGGCGCAGGAAAATAAGCCTGCCGCCGGAGGCCAGTTGTAGAATATCGGCCGTTCGCACCATTCGTTTGCTGAGTTGATTCAAGCTCGCGCCGCTTCCCACTCGGCGCGAGCTACCACTCGACAATCTTAGGTTCAACGGCTCGACAGGAGAATTCGCAATGGGGATGGAAGTAGGTAGTACTAGTGGTGCGATGGCCTCTCCGAATATCGTTCCTTTGATCGATATTCTGCTTGTGCTCATCATCATCTTCATGGTCATTACCCCCCTGACGCCCAAGGGGCTTGATACCCTGGTGCCGCAGCCCTCGCCGAACAAGGAACCGGTAAACCAGGAATTGGAGAACAAGACGGTGGTGGTTCAGGTCTTGATGGGCAACCACCTGAAGATCAACAACGAGGACACCACTTGGGAAACGATGGAGCCTCGCATGGAGCAGATCTTCAAGGACCGTGCCGAAAAGATTGCCTTCGTCAAGGGCGATAACGATGTCCTGTTTATGGATGTGGCACGCGCCATCGATCTCATGAAAGAAGCTGGCATCGACAAGGTGGGTCTGATCACCGCCAAGCTCGAAGCCGGCCAGTAGCTTTTTCGGTTATTCGCCGCGGGGTTGTGAGAGTCCTCTCGCAGGGGCCATGTCTGGCCGCGAGGTGACTCATGAGTATTGGCATGCTGGGCGGTAAGGGCGGGATGCTTTGCGAAGCGAATGTGGTCCCGCTGATTGATATTCTGCTGGTGCTGCTGGTGATTTTCATGATCATTCCGCACCAGCAGGTTGGGCTCCAGGCGGATCTGCCCCAGGTGGCGGGCCCGCCGGGCACAGTTGTTCCGCCGGAAACAATCGTTGTTTCGATTGCTTCGGACGGCTCGCTCCGGATCAACCAGTCGGTTGTGCAACGCGAAGAATTGCGTGAACGGCTCGAACCAATTTTCGCACTGCGCGCTCAACGCGTTGCGTTTCTTCAGGGAGATCGTTCCCTCGAGTTTCAGACGGTGGCCCAGGTCCTGGATGAGATGCATGCTGCGGGAGCCTCTCCCGTCGGTTTGCTGACATCTGAACTGGAAAAAAACCGCTGAACGTGATGGAATGGCCCCTATAGGCTTTACAGAATCCTAGCGGCACTCCCGTTTTGCTCGGGGTTGCGCTTACCAGGGATGGATGCCTCAATGACTCAAGCTTCGGTTTCAAGGGAAACCCGCACGTGGTTTACCCGCATTGCCGCTCAGATTCTTTTTCTGGCGGCGCTCCTTACTCTCTCGTACGGTCTCTCGGGTTGCAGTAAACTGCGCGCCCGCGATGACCTCAACAAAGGTGTCGCCGAATTCAAGAACGGCCAGTACGATAAAGCCGTCGAATATTTCAAGACTGCCAAGGATCTCGATCCCAGTCTCTTGAATGCGCGCCTTTACCTCGCCACCGCCTATGCCAGCCAGTACATTCCGGGCGCTCCCTCGGAAGAAAACATGCGCCACGGCAATGAGGCCATTCAGGAGTACACCAACGTGCTCGATCTGGATGCCAATAACCTGAGCGCCATCGACGGTCTCGCTTCCATCGAATACCAGATGGCCGGGCAGCCATTTGATCCCAAGAAATTTGAAGCCTCCAAGAGCTACCACGAGAAGCACATTGCGCTGAAGCCGCAGGACCCGCAGCCCTACTATTCCGTCGGCGTCATCGATTGGGCTCTCGCTTACCGCGGCAACACGGAAATGCGCGCCGATTATAATCGCGAGCACATCAAGAAGCAGATCAAGGACACCGAGCCGCTTCCTCCCGATGTTCGCAAGGCCTATGCGGAAAAATACGACGCGCTCGTTGACGACGGCACCAAGGCCCTCGAAACCGCTATCCAGCTCAAACCCGATTATGACGATGCCATGACTTATCTCAACCTTCTCTACCGCCGCAAGGCCGATATCGTCGAGTCATCCCAGGAGCGCGACGCCCTCACTCAGAAGGCCGATGATTTGCTCGACAAGGTCAAGGAAGTCAAACAGAAGCGCGAGGAAGAGGCGGAAAAGAAGTCCCCTTCCTGAAACACTCTTACATCATTTTTCTCGATCAGGGCGGCTCATCGGCCGCCCTTTTCCTTTGCGCCCTCTCCTCCCCTCTCGGCCTTTTTTGCGGCTCCTTCTCGGCGTACACTTGACTATGGGCTCGCGCTCCAATCTCCCTCTAAACTTCAACCGTGACCGCACGGAACGGCAGCTCAATGGCCGCCTGGAAGAGCTGCTGGAGAAGCTGCGCCTCAACCGCCCTTCCGACGATCCCTGGCTGGTCCGCCGCGCTTACGACATCGCCTCCGAACGCCACCGCGACCAGTTCCGCAACTCCGGCGAGCCTTACGTCTCCCACCTGCTGGAAGTCGCTCACATCCTGGCTGATATGCGCCTGGACGCCACCACGCTGGCCGCGGCGCTCCTTCACGATGTCATCGAGGATACGGAGTTCCCCCTGTCGCGCCTGCAAGAGCGCTTTGGAGAGGAAGTCGCCCTGCTCGTCGAAGGCGTTACCAAAATCAGCCGCTTGAACATGATGGCTCCCGAGGCGCGTCAGGCGGAAAACGTGCGCAAGATGCTCCTGGCCATGGTGCACGACGTTCGCGTTGTCGTGGTTAAACTCGCCGACCGCCTTCACAACATGCGCACGCTCGAATTCCTCGAACCCGCCAAACAACTCCGCATCGCTCGCGAAACCATGGATATCTACTCGCCCATCGCCCACCGTCTCGGCATGGCCGTCATCAAGGGCGAACTCGAAGACCTTGCGTTTCGCTATTTGGAGCCGGAAGCCTACTTCGCCCTCCAGAAAGAGGTCAAAGAGAAGGATTCGGTCTACAGACAGTTTCTGGAGGAGGTTCAGAACACCATTCGCACCAAGCTGGTAGAAAACAGCATTCCCGCTGAATTGGAAGCCCGCATCAAGGGCTTGCATTCCCTGCGCCGCAAAATCGTCCGCCAGGAACGCGGCCTGGACCAGATTTACGATCTTCTTGCTGTTCGCGTCATCACGGATTCCGAGCGCAATTGCTACGCAGCACTGGGCGTTGTGCATCACATTTGGCGCCCCGTGCCCGGCCGCTTCAAGGATTACATCGCCATGCCGCGCCCCAATCTCTACCAATCGCTCCATACCACGGTCATTCACGGCGGCCAGGCCTTTGAAATCCAGATTCGCACCCAGGAGATGCACCGCATCGCCGAACAGGGCGTGGCGGCCCACTGGAAATACAAGGATGGCCGGCCCGTTTCCACTGGCGGCGGGCCGGTGGCCAGCGACGATGACCAGCGCATTGCCTGGATGCGGCAGTTGATCGAATGGTCCCAGGAATTGCAGGAGCCGGGCGAGTTTCTCTCCACGTTAAAAGTGGATCTGGCGCCCGTGGAAGTGTACGCGTTCACCCCCAAGGGCCGCGTCCTCGAGCTGCCCCGCGGCGCAACGCCGGTGGATTTTGCGTATTCGGTGCACACGGAAGTGGGACACCAGTGCGTGGGCGCAAAGGTGAATGGGCAGATGGTCTCCCTGCGGCACGAAGTAGTCAGCGGGGACGTGGTCGAGATCCTGACGCAGAAGGGACACAAGCCCAGCCGCGACTGGCTGAGCTTCGTGAAGTCTTCGCACGCCAAGAGCAAGATCCGCCATTTCATCAATACGCAGGAGCGCGAAGAAGCCACCGATATGGGCAAGCGCCTCCTCGAGAATGAATCGCGCAATTTCCCCAAGGGCTTGAAGAAAATTCCCAACGATGACCTGCAGAAACTCGCCGCGGAATACGGTCTCTCCAAACCCGAGGATCTGTTTGCCGCCGTGGGCTTCGGCAAATTTTCTGCGCGCCAGGTGCTCGCGCGGTATTTCGGCGAGCCTTCCAAGGACGCGGAGAAGTCTGCGGAAGATGCCAAGCCGACGCTGGTCAAAACCGTCAAGCGGATGCTCGGTTTCGGTCAGGCCCCGCTGATCGTCAAAGGCCACGACGACCTGCTGGTCTTCCGCGCGAAGTGCTGCAACGCCATTCCGGGCGATGAAATCATCGGATACGTCACGCGGGGCCGCGGCGTCGCGGTCCACACGCGCACGTGCCCCAACGTGCAGAACCTGCTGTACCAGACGGAGCGCCGCATTGCCGTCGAGTGGGGCACCGGCGGCGTGGCCACTTTCCCCGTCGAACTCCTGATTCGCTCCAAGGATCGCCCCGGCCTGCTTGCCGAAATCACCACTGTGATCAGCGACGCGGGCTCCAATATCCGTTCGCTGGATAGCCGTCCCGATCGCCAGAACGCGCGCATCGAGGCCAGCCTGGAAATCTCCGATAAGCGCCAGCTCGAAACCATTCTCTCCAATATCCGGCGCATCAACGGCGTCTTCGGTGTTGAGCGCACTTTCCAGCTCTAGGGAAAGCTACCCGCCTGTCCGGTATCCACGAAGGCACACGCCACCCGCGGTGCCGTTTTCCACGCTTAAAATGGAGTTATGCGGCAATGCTTCCTGCTTCTCGGCGTGTGTGTGCTGGCTCTGGCGGCGTGCGAATCGAAGCCAAAGACCAACTATGTGTTGCTCGACCAGGCCGGGATGTTTTCCTCTAGCGTGGACCAGCTCAAGCAGTTGAATGTGACCGATCTGGAGATTACGCAACTCTCAAAACTCAAGCAAGTGGGCGCCAGCGACGATTTGTGCCTCGCGTTGGTAAAAGCCGCGCGCGATCATCATCACGAATTTTCCAACGCCGAATCCGCCATTCAATTGTCGCAGGCCGGCTATTCGGACGAGCAGATTCTGGAAATGGCCCGCTCCGATCAGATTGATATCCTCAGCGGCGAAGCCATTACGCTCAAGCTCATCGGCCTTTCCAATCCCACCGTCCAGGCGATCATCCATCGCCGCATCGAAGGTTTGCCCACCCTGACGAGCGAGCAGATTGGACGCCTGAAGAACACCAGCATGTCCGAGAAGCAGATTCTCGACCTGGTCAATCAGGGCCTCTCGCATGATGCGGCGGAAAAACTCATCGCCAGCCGCGAAGCCAGCCGCAATCACTCCAACACCGGCTTCGTGCGCAATCGCGGCCGCAAGCCTCGCTGATTTTCCTCGCGCCTATCCTTTTGCTATGCTTTGCTTTCCGCACGGAAAGGAGCTCTCGCCATGAAAGATGTAGTTCTGACCAACCGCGGCCCGAAACCCATTGGACCGTATTCTCAGGGGATCAAGGCCAACGGGTTCCTGTTTGTTTCGGGCCAGGTTGCGTTGGACCCGGCGTCGGGAGAATTTTCCGGCGTCACCATCCAGCAGCAGACGGAACGTGTGCTTGGAAACTTGAAAGCCATTCTGGAAGCCGGCGGCGTGTCGCTCGGCCATGTTGTCAAAACCACGGTCTTCCTCAAGAACATGAGCGACTTTGCCGCCATGAACGAAGTCTACGCGCGATATTTCGTGCTCTCTCCGCCGGCACGTTCCACCATCGAAGTTGCACGCCTGCCCAAGGACGCGCTGGTTGAAATTGAGGCCATCGCGTCCCTGTAAGAGTAAGGATTGTCTCCGCTCTCAGGGAAAAAAAGGCCACTGCCTTTGTTAAGCAGTGGCCTCGTTCTTGGAATTCGTTAACCCTGGATTACGGCCGGGCCGGACTCTCCAGCGCCTCCGTGATGGCCCAAACGGTCACCCCGGTCGTTACAGCGGCGGTTATGATCAGGAAGCGGCTGCGGCCCGCCCTCAGCGGTGGGCCACCGTGCCCGAACGGTCCATTGCTTGGGGCGCCCGCGCCCGCGGGTCCCTGACCCATTTCTTCGGGCTGATCCAACATCACGCGGTAGGAAGCTCCTTCCGGGATGATCTGCGTATCGGCGTCCACGGAAACAACCAAAGCGCCTCGCGTTGCGTGCACCAGCAATTCTTTGGGCCCTATGTAGGACACTTGGCCAATCGTCGGCGCATCGCTCTGCGGCCGGATGGCTGCGGAGGAGGCAAACAACGTGAAAGCTCGGGCATTCCCGGTGGAGAAAGTAGCTGCGCCTCTCGTCAGGTCTGCAGTGGGCGAGCCCTCGGAACTATTCACCACGGCGTTGCTGGAACTCAGTAGCAGCAACCGTGCCGCACCCGCACGAACCTGGACACTACCTTGCACTTGCGTCGTCAGCGAGTCGCCGCCGTAAACCGTGGTTCCGACCTCGGCCTTTGCTTCACCCACATTGGCGCGGTCCGCCGCAATTACGGTCCCCAGCGCCGCCGTGGGCGCTCCCCATGCGGGGAAAGAGATCAGACTCAGAGAAAGAGCGGAAGCGAAAACAGCTCGACCCAGGAGCATTTGTGTCTCCTTTACCAACTGCGGAAGTCTACTTTGCTCACGCCTTGTCGTCAATCAGTTAATACCCGTGGAAGTAGGCAAGTTGGAATCTTCGGAGCGGTTTCGGCCCTGTGCGCGGTTTCTTGCTGCCCCTGATGGCACAAGTTCTTATTCGCTGTTAGAATGCCATCACAGTATGGCCGACTGGAAGCAAATCACCGCACGCATTCGAAGAGCACGAACGGGCAAGGATCCTGCCGGACAGCTCGCGGCTCTTTTTCAAAAGACGCGCGACGCCATGGTCGCCTTTGAGCTGGCGCGCTATTTCGAATCTGTTGGCAACACCCAGGATGCTGGCAAGTGGTATGTGACGGCGGCTGAACGCTTCCGCCGCGCGGATTGGAAGACCAAAGCACAAGAGGGCGCCACGCGCCTCGGCGCCACCGAAGCTGCGGAAATTCCCGCGCCTGTTTCTCCGCCGGAGGCTGCTCCCAGCGAGACTCCGGCAAGTCCACAGGTGCCGGAGCCACACGTAGAAGAAACTTCTGCCCCCGTTGCTGAGCCTGCATCAGAAGTTGCGGTCTCTCAGGAGGCCAGCGCTCCTGTTCCCGCTTCTGCGGCATCGAAACGCCACAGGCGCGGCCGCCGCGGCGGTCGTGATCATCGGCGTTCCTCGAAACGTCCCGAGCCTGCCGTATCCACGCCCAGGGAAACGCGGCCTGCACCACCACTCGCTGCCGTGGAGGAACGTCCTTCCCGTCCCGTGGAATCTCTCGAACTTCCCCCGGAGGCACCCGTTCCTCCAAGTTTGCGCGGGCGTTCCGGCGACCCCGGCCTCGCCTCGCGGCTCACCCAATTGGAGATGAACTTTCGGCGCCTGCTGGCCTGCGCGCCCACGAAGCTGGACGCTGCGGATAAAGCGCCTGCGGGCCCCGGCGTATGGGTGCTGACGGATTCCGATCTCACCACGTACTACTATGTCGAAGCCTGCCAGACTCTGCGCGTCGCCATCCCGAACCTGATGCGCAGCAGCGCCGCCCGCCGCGGCGAGTCCATCCGGCCGCAACTCGCTGACCACTTGGGTATCCCCGAATCGCGCGTCGCCAAATACCTCTCGGACCACTGCGTCGTGCGCTGGCTGCAGATGGACGATGACGCCACGCACTTCGCTCATTTCCTGATCGCCGTGCTCCACCCCGCCCTCAACGAATAACGCTCGCCGGGAATCATCCCCATTCTTCAAAACTGTGAGTACCTTCGTACTAAAAGTAACCCCCGACCAGCGCGCCCAAAGGTGCCATTTGCTGGCCCTTAACGCCGCTTAACCCCTATTTTCCACCGTTCACCGCATCCCACTGGCTTCTGCCCCCCTGCCCCGTACAAACTATAGGAGTCGCAAGACTTATGGACGCACTCCGGTGCATGGTATCCTGAAAAAGCCTTTGGGGGGCTGTTTCAGACTGGCTCGTCCTGGCGTTCAATTTTGAATTTCGCTCTACTTTTCGAAAGTGAGGCTATAGCTGCATGCCGAATTCTCTCAGCACGCAATTGTTCCGGTCTATGGACTGGGTTGTTTGCAAGACGGCGGGTATCACCTTCGATACCATTCAATATTTCAACAAGCGCAATCCCAACCCTTCCGTTACTCCGCAGTGGTCGGATAAACCCCTCCTGAAATCCTGGGAAAAGACCAAGCCGACGCTCGGCTTCCCTCGGCAGACCGATTCGCTTTGCCCGGCCTGTGTAAAGGAAGCGCGCGAGGCCATCATCAAGGGCACGAAAGATTGGCGCGACCTCATGAACGAAAAGGTCGGCGAGATCAAGGCGCAGATCATCGAACGCGATGGTCAGGTCTGGATGATCAAGGACTGCCCGCGGCATGGCCACTATGAAGACCTGATGGCCATTGATTCCAGCTTTCTCAAGTGGATTGAATCGCAGTTCCCTGGCCGCGATATTCCGGCGCACAACGACGAGAGCCTGCACCGTCATGGCTCTTCGAACGTGCGCTATGGCCGCGGCTCCGTGCTCACCGTGGACCTCACCAACCGTTGCAACATGATGTGCGATCCCTGCTTCATGGATGCCAACCAGGTTGGCTATGTCCACGAACTCTCCTGGGAAGAGATCACCGAAATATTGGACAACGCGGTCAAGATCAAGCCCCGCCGACAGATGTCCGTGCAGTTCTCCGGCGGCGAGCCCACCATGAGCCCGTATTTCTTTGACGCCATACGCTACTCGCGCAAAGTTGGCTACAACTCCGTGCAAGCCGCCACCAACGGCATCGAATTCGCCAAGAGCAAGGAATTCTGCAAGAAAGCGTTTGAAGCCGGCCTGCGTTACGCCTATCTCCAGTTCGACGGAATCGGTAACGATGCCAACAGCCACCGCCAGATCGGCAACCTCTTCGACGTGAAGCTGCGCGCTATCGAGAACATGCACGAAGCCGGCATCGAAATCGTCCTCGTCGTCACCATCGTCAACAACGTCAATAACGATCAGGTCGGCGCCATCGTGAAGTTCGCGATGGAGAACCCCAAGAAAATCGCCTTCATCAGTTTTCAGCCAGTCTCCTTCACCGGACGCGACGAGGACATCACCCCCGAACGCCGCCTGCGCCAGCGCTACACCCTTTCGCACCTCGCCAACGATGTCAGCAAGCAGGTTGGCCGCATCGAGCCGACACGCGACTGGTTCCCCATTTCCTTCATCAGCACCTTCGCGGGCTTTGCGGATATGGTTAAGGGCAACGAATCCCAATGGGGTTCGCTCTCCTGCGGTTGCCACCCCAATTGCGGCGTGGGCACGGCCGTCATGATCAACAAGGAAACCAAGGAATGGGCCCCGGTGCCGCGATTCCTGGATGCCCAGCAGCTCACCGCGGATGTCACTGCAATCACCGATGCCGCCCGCGGCAAAAGCTTCTCCAACTTTATGATGGCCATGGCTCTCTTGAAGAACTACCGCCCGTTTGAGGGCCCGGTGGGCTTGAAGCTTTACGACCTCTTCAAGAAATTTGACAAGACCTGGGCGCTCACCAAGGGTGCCACCAGCAAGTACGGCAAGACTTCGCCGGAACGCACTTACGAAGATGCCTTGAAGCGCCGCCAGCAGGATCCGTGGAACTTCCTGTTCATCGCAGGCATGTGGTTCCAGGATCTCTTCAACTACGATTTCCGCCGCACCGAAATGTGCATCATTCCCTACGGCACGCAGCAGGGCGAAATCAGCTTCTGCGCCTACAACACCGGCATCGGCTGGCGCCAG
>Ga0074045_10002211_pt1 | contig 18164 bp, 15 predicted proteins | sample BogForMeECP23OM2_FD_94442 | JGI IMG/M metagenome (GOLD analysis project Ga0074045, IMG submission 94442) | Bog forest soil microbial communities from Calvert Island, British Columbia, Canada - Bog Forest MetaG ECP23OM2 | ecosystem: Environmental > Terrestrial > Soil > Wetlands ...
ATTCCTTGCCGGCCTTGAAGTGCGGGACGTGCTTTTCGGGCACCTGCACCCGCTCGCCGGACTTGGGATTGCGTCCGGTCCGCGGCGGCCGGTAGTTGAGGCCGAAGCTGCCGAAGCCGCGGATCTCGATTCTCTCGCCCTTGGCCAGGCTCTCGGCCATGGCGTCGAGAATCATCTTCACCGCCAACTCGGCGTCTTTGGCTACCAATTGCGGGAACTGCGCCGCCAGGCGGTCGATCAGCTCCGATTTGGTCATCACGGGCTCGCTTACCCTTGGCTTTTGTTGTCGAGCTTGGCCTTAAGCAGCGCGCCGAGATTGGTGGTTCCGGCACTGGCCCCGGAATTCTCCGAACTCATGCGCTGCATCGCCTCGGCTTCATCGGCATGATCCTTCGCCTTGATCGAGAGATTGATCGACCGGTTCTTGCGATCGATGTTGATGATCATGGCGGTCACCGAATCGCCCTCCTTCAGATGCGAGCGGATGTCCTCGACCCGGTCGCGCGCGACTTCCGACGCGCGCAGGTAACCTTCGACGTCGCCATCGAGGCCGATGACCGCACCCTTGCCGTCGAGCGACTTGACCGTGCCGGTGACCACATTGCCCTTGTCGTGGGTTGCGACGTAGTTCGAGAACGGGTCGCCATCGAGCTGCTTGATGCCGAGCGAGATGCGCTCGCGTTCGACGTCGATCGCCAGCACCACGGCCTCGACTTCCTGGCCCTTGCGATAGTCGCGCACCGCGGCTTCGCCCGGCAGCGTCCAGGACAGATCCGACAGGTGAACCAGACCGTCAATCGCGCCCGGCAGGCCGATGAACACGCCGAAGTCGGTGATCGACTTGATCAGCCCCTTCACCTTGTCGCCCTTCTTGTGATTGATGGCGAACTCCTCCCACGGATTGGGCATGCACTGCTTCATGCCCAGCGAGATGCGCCGGCGTTCCTCGTCGATTTCCAGAATCATGACCTCGACCTCGTCGCCCAGCTGCACGACCTTGGTCGGATGGATGTTCTTGTTCGTCCAGTCCATTTCGGAGACGTGGACAAGACCCTCGATGCCCTGCTCGATCTCGACGAACGCGCCGTAATCGGTGATGTTGGTCACCTTGCCGAACAGACGCGTGCCGGTCGGATAGCGCCGCGACAAACCAACCCAGGGATCCTCGCCGAGCTGCTTCATGCCCAGCGACACGCGGTTCTTCTCCTGATCGAACTTGAGCACCTTCGCGGTCACTTCATCGCCGACGGAGAGCACTTCCGACGGATGCTTGACCCGACGCCATGCCAGGTCGGTGATATGCAACAGGCCGTCGATGCCGCCCAAGTCGACGAACGCGCCGTAATCGGTGATGTTCTTGACCACGCCCTTGACGATCGCGCCCTCCTGCAGCGTCTTGAGCAACTCCTCGCGCTCCGCGCCCAGGCTCGCTTCGAGCACCGCGCGCCGCGACACGACCACGTTGTTGCGCTTGCGATCGAGCTTGATGACCTTGAATTCGAGTGGCTTGCCTTCGAACGGCGCGGTGTCCTTGACCGGCCGGATGTCGACCAGCGAGCCGGGCAGGAAGGCACGTATGCCGTTCACCATCACGGTGAGGCCGCCCTTGACCTTGCCGGTGACCAGGCCCTGCACCACATTGCCCTGCTCCATCGCGGCTTCCAGATCGTGCCAGGCCTTGAGTCGCTTGGCCTTGTCGCGCGACAGGCGCGTCTCGCCGTATCCGTCCTCGAGGCTTTCGATCGCCACGGTGACGAAATCGCCGGCCTTGACCTCGACCTCGCCCTTGTCGTTCTTGAATTCCTCGATCGGAATGAAGCTTTCCGATTTGAGCCCCGCGTTGACCACGACGATGTTGTAATCGACGCGGGTCACTTCGGCGGTGATGAGCTCGCCCTGGCGCATTTCCTGCCGCGCCAGCGATTCCTCGAACAAGGCGGCAAAGTTTTCCTGCACTTGGCCGGGTGGGTTGGTGGTGGCAGTTGCCATGAGTGGTCGCTTTCCTATCGCTTCGTTCCGCACCACGGGCGTGGGGTCGGGTCGGTTGTCGTTCCGTCGGTTGCCGATGGCCCTATTTCGCTGCAACCGGACGGGGTTGTCGTTGCGTTTTCTGTGTGGCTGCTTCTATGTCCTTGCTGCGGCAGGCATTTGTCATTCTTGCTGCCTGCTCGCGACTATCGCTCCCCCCCCGCCTCCAGCGCACGGTATCGCTGCAGCACGAAGCCAATACTGTCCGCGATGGACATCCCGGTGGTATCGAGGATGACCGCGTCAGCGGCGGCCCGAAGCGGCGCCGCCGTGCGCCCCCCGTCGCGCGCATCCCGTTCCTGGATGTCACGCAAAAGACTTGAAAGTATAACCGGGTTTCCTTTTTCTATCAACTGCTTATACCGGCGCCTTGCGCGCTCCTCGGCGCTCGCGGTGACAAACACCTTAAGGCGCGCGTCCGGAAACACCACGGTGCCCATGTCGCGCCCGTCGGCCACCAGCCCCGGCGGGCGGCAAAACGCGCGCTGGCGCGCCAATAACGCCCGCCGCACCCCCGGGTGGACGGCGACCTGCGACGCGGCGGCACTGACGGCCGGGGCGCGGATTGCCGCCGTTACGTCGCTGCCGGAGAGCAGGATGCGTTCGCCCACAAAGGCACTCGCCAGCGCCTCGGCGGCTGCCGCCAGGCGTTCTTCATCGCCGAGCGGGATTCCGGATTCGAGTGCCTGCAGCGCCACCAGGCGGTAGAGCGAGCCGCTGTCGAGGTAATGAAAGCCCAGAGCCTGCGCGACCCCCTGCGCGATCGTGCCCTTTCCCGACGCCGCCGGGCCGTCGATCGCGATCACAGAAGGGACGGCCCCGGTCACCGGGCGAGGCTGCGAAAGACGGAGAAATAATCCGGAAAGGTCTTGCGCACGCATTCCGGATCGTTAATCCGCACCGGGACGCCACCGAGCGCGGCCAGGGCAAAGCACATCGCCATGCGGTGGTCGTCGTAGGTGTCGATGGTCGCCGCCGAAAACGCGGCCGGCGGCGTAATCGAGAGCCAGTCCGGACCGGTCGCCACACCCGCGCCCAGTTTGGCAAGTTCGGTGGCCATGGCGGCGATGCGATCGGTCTCTTTCACACGCCAGCTCGCGATGCCGCGCAAGGTCGAGGTTCCGCGCGCAAACAGCGCCACCATCGCCGCCGTCATCGCCACGTCGGGCATGCGCTTGAAGTCGGCATCGATCGCGCGCAGCGCCGCACCGCCCTTGACCTCGATCCAGTCCGCGCCCCGGCTTACCTCCGCGCCCATGGCGGCAAGCGTGTCGGCAAAGCAGACGTCACCCTGGATGCTGTCGCTGCCGACGCCTTCAACCCGCACCGGGCCGCCGCCGATCGCGCCCGCGGCGAGAAAGTACGACGCCGAGGACGCGTCGCCTTCGACGCGAATCCGGCGCGGGCTGCAGTAACCGCTGACGGCGGGCACGCGCAGGTGGCTCGCCCCCTCCCACAGCACCTCGACGCCGAAACGCGCCATCAGACTCAATGTCATGTCGACGTAGGGCCGCGACACGAGCTCGCCGACGAGATCGACCGTCATGCCGCCTCCGGACAATGGCAGCGCCATGAGCAACGCGCTTACAAACTGGCTCGAAATGCCACCACGGATCGCAACCCGGGCGCCGCAATGCAAACTTCCGGGACCGATTGAGAGCGGCGGAAAACCCTCGTGCCCGAGGTAGCGGATGTCCGCGCCGAGCGTGCGCAGCGCGTCGACGAGATCGCCAATGGGGCGCTCGTGCATCCGCGGCACCCCGGCAAGCTCGTACGCGCCCCCACCCAACGCGAGTACGGCGGTCAGCGGTCGAAAGGCCGTGCCGGCGTTGCCAAGAAATAGCTTCGCCCGCTTCACCGGGAATGCGCCGCCGCAACCGCAAACGACAAAATCGCGCGTTCCGGGGCGCTGTTCGACCGCGACCCCGAGCGCGCGCAGCGCGGCGAGCATGATGTCGACGTCATCGGCATCGAGCAGGTCCGCCACCTCGGTCGTGCCGCGCGCGAGCGCGCACAGCAGCAACGTGCGGTTGGAAATGCTCTTCGAGCCAGGCAGCCGTAGCGAACCCTGCATGCGGGCGACCGGCGCGAGATCGAGGTGGCGCATCGCGACGGTGACCTGGCTCAGCCGACCGACTAGACTTCGTCGCCGCCGCGGGTGCTCTCGAGCCAGTCAGCACGCGCGCTGCGCGCGCGCTCGAACAGGCGCAACAGCGCATCGCCGTCGGCCGCTGCCAGCAACGCGTCGACGCGGCCGAGCGCCCGGCGATAGGCATCGAGTTCGATGCGCAGCGCATCGCGGTTGGCAATGCAGACGTCGCGCCACATTTCCGCGTCCCCACTCGCAAGGCGCGTGAAGTCGCGCAGTCCGCTGCCGGCAAGCGCCAGACACTCGTCGGCGTCCGGTCGCGCCGCCAGTTCGGCCATCAGCGCGAAAACGAGCGCATGCGGCATATGGCTCACGGCGGCAAAGATGGCGTCATGGCGCAGGGCGTCGAGATGGCGCACCACCGCGCCGCATTGCGTCCAGCAGGCGCTCACGCGGGCAAGGGCAGCGGGCTCGGTCTCGGCAAGCGGCGTGAGCACGACCTGCTTGTCGCGAAACAGCGCCTCGAACGCCGCGCCGGCCCCCGAATGTTCGGTCCCGGCGATCGGATGCCCCGGCACAAAACGCGCCATGGCGGGGCCCAGGCTCGCGCGTGCCGCGGCGATGACGTCGCGCTTGGTGCTGCCGGCATCGGTGATCACCGCGTGCGCGCCGACTCGGGGCGCGATCGTGGCGAAGAGCGACGGCATCTGTCCCACCGGCGTGGCGAGCAACACCAGATCGGCGTCCGCCAGTTCATCGCCCCAGGCCTCGTCGAGCGTCAAGCCGCGGTCGATGATGCCGCGATGCTGGGCCGCGTCGAGGTTCTCCCGGCTCCGGCCCACGCCGACGACCCGCGCCGTTGCACCGCAACGCTTGAGCGCCAGCGCGAACGAGCCGCCGATGAGTCCGACACCGACGACGACCAGTTTGCCGATCCGATCGGCGGTCATCGGCCCAGAGCCGATCGCAGCGCGCTCAGGAAGCGCCGGTTTTCTTCCGCCAGGCCGACCGTCACGCGCAGGTGCTCCGGCAAGCCGTAGTTACTGACCGGCCGCACGATCACGCCCTGGCGCAGCAGACGCGCATAGACCGCCGCCGCGTCACCGACGCGGAGCAACAGAAAATTGCCGTGGGACGGAACGTAATCGATGCCCATGGCGTCGAGCGCGGTGCCGAGCTCGCGCAAACCCGCGCGATTGAGCGCCGCGCTCTCGGCGACGTAGTCGACATCGGCCAATGCCGCCAGCGCCGCCGCCTGGGCCACGGAATTGACGTTGAACGGCTGGCGCACGCCGTTGAGAAGCGCCGCGACCGCTGCATCCATCAGGCCGTAGCCAATGCGCAGCCCGGCAAGACCGTAGGCTTTGGAGAAGGTGCGCGAAACGATCAGGTTGGCGTGCTCACCGAGCCAGCTCGCGCTCGTCGAGCGCTGTGTCACGTCGAGGTACTCGTCGTAGGCCTCGTCGAGGACGACCAGCACCTCGCGCGGGACCGCGGCAAGAAATCGCTTGACCGCGGCGGCGGGCAGCCAGGTGCCGGTGGGATTGTTCGGATTGGCCAGAAAGACCACGCGCGTGCGCGGCGTGATCGCCTCACGCATGGCCTCGAGGTCGTGGCCGTACGCGCGCGCCGGCACTTCGATGCCGGTGGCGCCACGCGCATGCACCGCCAGCGGATAGACGGCAAAGGCGTGGCGCGAATAGACGGCGTCGTCGCCCGGACGCAGAAACGCCTGCGCCGCCAACTCGAGCACGTCGTTCGAGCCGTTGCCAAGCACGATCTGCTCGCGCGCGACGCCAAGCCGCTGCGCGAGCGCGGACTTGAGCGCGAAGCCGTTGCCGTCCGGATAGCGCGTGATGTCGGCGACGGCGGCGGCGATCGCGGCGCGTACTTTGGGACTCGGCCCGCGCGGATTCTCGTTCGAGGCGAGCTTGATGATCGATTCCTCGGCAAGACCGTACTCGCGCGCCAGCTCATCGATCGGCTTGCCCGGGACATAGGGCGCCATGCGACGAACGTACTCGGGCGCCTGCGCCGCCACACCCGCGGCGCTGCCGGTCGCAGACGAAGGCTTCGCGCTCACGCCACGGCCGCCGGATAGGAGCCCAGGAGCTTGAGAAAGGGCGCCCGCTGACGCAAATCGGCGAGCGCCGCGGCGACCGCGGGATCCTCCTGATGGCCCACGAGGTCGACGAAAAACAGGTACTCCCACAGGCCGGTACGTGCCGGACGCGACTCGAAACGCGACATGCTCACGCCGTGCTGGGCGAAGGGCTCCAGCAGCGCCACCATCGCGCCCGGCTTGTTCTGCGCCGCCATCACCAGCGAGGTCTCATCCTTGCCCGAGGGAGCCACGGCGTGCCCGCCGAGCACCCAGAAGCGCGTCGTGTTGTTGGGCTCGTCCTCGATGTGCGCCGCCAGGACGTCCAGGCCGTAGATCGCGGCCGCGGCTTCGGCAGCGATCGCCGCCGCGCCGCGCTCGGCCGCGGCAAGTCGCGCCGCCTCCGCGTTGCTCGCCACGGCCACGCGCGCCGCCGCGGGCAAATGGCGCGCAAGCCACTGCACGCATTGCGACAGCGACTGCGCATGGGCGTAAACCTTGGTCACCGCATCGAGGCCGATGCCTTGGGCGAGCAGATGCTGCTGGATGCGCAGCTTGATCTCGCCGACGATGGTGAGCGGCGTCTGGCACATCAGATCGAGGGTGCGACCCACCGCGCCCTCGGTGGAGTTCTCCACCGGCACGAGCGCGAAGTCCGTGCGCCCCGACTCGGCGGCGCGGAACACTTCGTCGATCGAGGCGCAAGGCGCCGCCGCAACGGCGTCGCCGAAATGCCGCAGCACCGCCGCGTGGCTGAAGGTGCCGGCGGGGCCCAGGTAGGCAACCGAGAGCTTCTGCTCCAGCGCGAGACACGCGGACATGATTTCGCGAAACACGCGGCCGACCGCCGCATCGGGCAACGGACCCGGATTGTTTGCCTGGACATGGCGCAGCACCTGCGCCTCGCGCTCCGGCCGGTAGGCCGGTCCGTTCTTGAGCGCGCCGATCGCCTGGGCATGGCGGGCGCGCTCGGAGAGAAGGCGCAACAACTCGCGATCGAGCGCATCGATCGCACTACGGTAGCGACTCAAGTCCGCTTCGCTGTTGCGCTTGTCGTCGTTGGCCATGAGTCACCACCGCTGCGCGCGGCCCTGCGCCCCCAAAGCGGCGCATCCGCCAAGGCGCCGGTGCTACTCCCCGTTGACTTCCTCGGTCTCGACTACCCGTTCGAGCCCGGCGAGCTTTTCGCCTTCGCCCAAGTTGATCAGCGTGACGCCCTGGGTCGAGCGCCCCATCTCCCGGATCGATTTCACCTGGGTGCGGATGAGCACGCCCCCGGTGGAGATGAGCATGACCTCGTCGTCCGAGTGCACCAGCGCGGCCGCGACAACCTGCCCGTTGCGGCCGCTCTGCTGGATGGCGATCATGCCCTTCGTACCGCGCCCGTGGCGCGTGTACTCCACGATCGGCGTGCGCTTGCCATAGCCGTTCTCAGTCGCCGTCAGCACCGATTGCTCTTCGTCGACGGCGACGAGCATGCTGATCACGCGCTGTCCCTTCGAAAGCTGCATCCCGCGCACGCCGTGCGCGCCGCGCCCCATCGGCCGCACGTCGGTTTCCTCGAAGCGCACCGCCTTGCCGCCGGAACTGAACAGCATCACGTCATGCTTGCCGTCGGTGAGTTCCGCACCCACCAGAAAGTCGCCGTCGTCGAGATCGACGGCGATGATCCCCGACGGCCTCGGGCGCGAGAACTCCGACAGCGGCGTTTTCTTGACCGTCCCGTGCGCGGTGGCCATGAAAACAAAGCGATCGTCGACGAATTCCTTCACCGGCAGGATCGCGGTGATCTTCTCGTGCTCGAGCAGCGGCACGAGGTTGATGATCGGCTTGCCGCGCGAGTTGCGACTGCCCTGCGGCACGTTGTAGACCTTGAGCCAGTACACGCGGCCGCGATTGGAAAAGCACAGGATGAAGTCGTGCGTGTTGGCGATGAACAGATGATCGATAAAATCATCTTCCTTCGTCGCCGCCGCCTGCTTGCCCCGGCCGCCGCGACGCTGGGCGCGGTACTCGGCAACCGGCTGCGCCTTCATGTAACCGCCATGCGAGAGCGTGACCACCATCTCCTCGGGCGCGATGAGATCTTCCATCGACAGGTCGACGCCCTGGGCGACGATCTCGGAGCGGCGCTTGTCGCCGAAGGTGTCGCGAATGGACTTGAGCTCGTCGCCGACAATCGTGGTCACGCGCGAGGGCGTCGCCAGCACATCGAGCAAATCGACGATCTGCCCCATCACTTCCTTGTATTCGTCGGTGAGCTTGCCCTGCTCGAGACCGGTCAGCCGGGCGAGGCGCAACTCGAGGATCGCCTGCGCCTGCGCGTCGGAGAGGTTGTAGCCGGGCGGCGGCGGTGAATCCTGCCAGCCGAACTCCGGCGCAAGGCCCTGCGGACGCGCGGCCTCGGCGGCGGCACGGCGCAGCATCTCTTCGACCAGCGCCGAGCGCCAGCGTCGCGCCATCAAGCCCACCTTCGCATCGGCCGGCGTCGGCGCGGCCTTGATCAGGGCGATGATCTCGTCGACGTTGGACAGCGCCACCGCCAGTCCTTCGAGCACGTGCCCCCGCTCGCGGGCGCGGGCGAGCTCATAGCGGGTGCGGCGCACGACCACTTCGCGCCGGTGCGTAATGAAGTGCTCGAGAAACTGCTTCAGGTTGAGCAGTCGCGGCTGGCCATCGACGAGCGCCACCATGTTCATGCCGAAGCTGTCCTGCAGCTGGGTCAGCTTGAACAGGTTGTTGAGGATGATATCGGGCACCTCGCCACGCTTCAGTTCGATGACCAGGCGCATGCCCTTCTTGTCGCTCTCGTTGCGCAGGTCGGCGATGCCGTCGATCTTCTTGTCTGTGGCGAGCTCCCCGATGCGTTTGAGCACCTGGTCGCCGCCCACCTGGTAGGGCAGCTCATCGACGATGATCGCCTGGCGGTTGCCCTTTTCGAGATCTTCGATATGGGTGCGGGCGCGGATCACGACCCGGCCGCGGCCGGTGCGGTAGCCCTCGCGCACGCCCTCGGTACCGAAAATGATGCCCGCAGTCGGGAAATCCGGCGCCGGCACGTGCTCGATCAATTCGTCGACCGTGATCTCGGGGTTGTCCAGCAGGGCCAGGCAGCCGGTGACGATCTCGGTCAGGTTGTGCGGCGGGATGTTGGTGGCCATCCCCACAGCAATGCCCGACGAGCCGTTGATGAGCAGGTTCGGCAGGCGCGAAGGCAGTACGCTGGGCTCCTGCTCTTTGCCGTCATAATTCGGGACAAAGTCGACGGTCTCTTTGTCGATATCGGCAAGCAGCTCGTTGGCTATCCTTTCCAGCCGGCACTCGGTATAGCGCATCGCCGCTGCGTTATCGCCGTCAACCGAGCCAAAATTGCCCTGGCCATCGATCAGCGGATAGCGCAGCGAGAACGGCTGAGCCAGGCGCACAAGGGTGTCGTAGATCGCAAGGTCGCCGTGCGGGTGATACTTGCCCATTACCTCCCCCACGACCCGTGCGCTCTTCACATACGGCCGGTTCCAGACCGTGTTGGCCTCGTGCATGGCGAAAAGCACCCGGCGATGCACCGGTTTGAGGCCGTCGCGGACATCCGGCAGGGCCCGCCCGACGATCACGCTCATCGCGTAATCGAGGTAGGAATGCCGCATTTCGGCCTCGAGGCTGACCGGGAGGGTTTCTTTGGCGAACTGCTCCATCAGGGAAGGCGCTCTTTATCGGTTGAAAGAATGCAAAGTGCCACGGGGCCGCCCGCCTTGGCGCCGGGGCGCAGAAGCCCCTTGCAGCGCCGTTGGCCCTTGACATGGCGCCGCGAGCGGAAAAAAGTGCATTTTATCATGACCGTTGTATTCGTGCGACAGTGTTCAACTTCTTGTTGCGGTAGTCTTTGCAGCGTCAATAATCCCTATGCTATAGTCGAACGCAAAGCGCGCTTGGCCCTCGGCGGCGTCAGAGTAGCTGTTCCAGTTCAAAAGAAGCGGGTAGCCACGATAACTTTAAGCAAAGGGGTGAAACTGATGAAACTACGTCTGATTGCAACCATAGTGACCGGCGCGGCAGCAGCCACGCTATGGTCCGCAGCATTTGGCCAGGCCAATCCCCAGAACAGCGGCTACGTCCTGTTCGGCTATGGCAAGCCGGATGCCAACATCTGGCGCAGCGGTTCCTATGGCGGCAAGCCGGGAATAAACGACACGCTGTGCTGGAGAACCGGTTACTGGACTCCGGCCATGGCGATCGTGGAATGCGATCCGGATCTGGTGAAGAAGCCGCCACCGCCGCCGCCGGCCATGCAACCGCCTGCGCCGCCGCCCCCGCCGCCGCCGCCGCCGCCGGCACCGGGATTGCAAAAGATCACGCTGGCAACCAAGGCCCTGTTCGACTTTGACAAGGCTGTCCTCAAGCCCGAAGGCAAGACGGCAATCGACACCGAAGTGCTGTCGAAGCTTGCCAACGTGAGCAAGCTCGAGCTCGTGCTGGTCACCGGCCACACCGATCGTATCGGTACGCAGGCCTACAACCAGAAACTGTCCGAGCGCCGTGCTGACGCGGTGCGCGACTACCTGGTGTCGAAGGGTGTTGCCAAGGACAAGATCGAGACCCTCGGCATGGGCAAGACGCAACCGGTACCGGGCGTAGTCTGCAACCAGCCCTATCCGAAGGAACGCAAGGCGCTCATCGAATGTCTGGCGCCGAACCGTCGCGTCGAAGTCGAAGTCAAGGGCGAGATCATCATCAAGAAATAACGTCCCTCGTTCCAGCTCAAAAGCCCCGCCCTCGCGCGGGGCTTTTTTATCCCCCCATGCCTATCTCCGTCGACCTTCGCCTCGACCCGCGCTGGATCGTTCCCATCGAACCGGACGGCGCGCTGGAGGAGCATGCGCTGCTGGTCGACGGCGGCCGCATCGTGGCACTCGTTCCCACGGCGATCGCCGAGCGCGATTACGTTGCGCGCGAGCGCGTCGTCCTGCCCACGCACGTGCTGCTGCCCGGCCTGGTCAACGCCCACACCCACGCGGCGATGACCCTGCTGCGCGGCGTCGCCGACGACATCTCGCTCAAGGCGTGGCTGGAGCAGCACATCTGGCCGATCGAGGCACGTTTCCTGTCGCCTGAGTTCGTGCATGACGGCACGCTCATCGCCGCGGGCGAAATGCTGCTGGGCGGCGTGACCTGCTGTGCCGATCAGTATTTTTTTCCTGACGCGGCGGCGCGCGCGTATCGGCAGAGCGGCATGCGCGCCTTCCTCGGCTTGCCGGTGCTCGACTTTCCCACGCCCTACGCCGCGGACGCCGAGGCCTACCTGCAGGCGGGCCTCGCGGCGCGCGACGCGTGGAAGCACGAGGCCAGGCTCGCCTTCGCACTTGCGCCGCACGCGCCCTATACCGTGAGCGATGCGAGCTGGGAGAAGCTCGTCATCTATGCGCGGCAACTCGATCTGCCGATCCAGACGCATCTGCAGGAAACACGCGCCGAACTCGAGCAGAGCCTGCAAACGCACGCCATGAGTCCGTTAGCCCGGCTCGATCGCCTTGGCGCCACGGGTTCGAATTTCATCGCCGTGCATGCGGTGCACCTGCTCGACTCCGACATCGATCTGCTCGCCACCCAGGGCTGCCAGGTCGTGCACTGTCCGACATCGAATCTCAAGCTCGCCAGCGGCCTCGCGCCGGTGTCGGGGCTGCTCTCGCGCGGCATCAATGTCGCGCTGGGCAGCGACGGCGCGGCAAGCAACAACCGCCTCGACGTGTTCGCCGAGATGCGACTCGCTTCGCTCGTGGCCAAGGTCGCGGCCGGCGACGCCGCCGCGCTCCCCGCGACACGCGCCTTGCACATGGCGACTCTCGGCGGGGCTCTCGCGCTTGGCCTTGAGCAAGCCATCGGCTCGCTGCGACCCGGCAAGCAGGCCGACGCCATCGGCGTGAACCTGGCCAGCTTTCAGCATCTGCCTTGCTACGATCCGCGCTCGCACCTGGTGCATGTCGCCAGCCGCGACCAGGTGAGCGATGTGTGGATTGCCGGTCAGCGCCTCGTGCAGGGCGGCGTGCTCACCGCGCTCGATGGCGCCGATTTGGCCGCCCGCGCGAGGCTCTGGCAGGACCGGCTGCAGAGCGGCTAGCGGTCTATACTGCGCGCATGCTGAACGCCGATCCTGCCGAGCTCGCGAAGTTCAGCGCGTTCGCGCACCGCTGGTGGGATCCGACCAGCGACTTCAAGCCGCTGCACGATATCAATCCGCTGCGTCTGGACTATATCGCGCAGCGCGCTCACGGCCTCACCGGCAAGACCGCGCTCGATGTCGGCTGCGGTGGCGGGATTCTCGCCGAGTCGATGGCAACCGCCGGCGCGACGGTTACCGGCATCGACTTGTCCGACAAGGCGCTCGCCGTGGCGCAGCTGCATCGCCTCGAGTCCGGCGTCGAAGTCGACTACCGTCTCATCGGCGCCGAAGCGTTCGCCGCGGAACGACCCGGCGCCTTCGACGTCGTCACCTGCATGGAGATACTGGAGCACGTGCCGCAACCGGCGTCGACCGTCGCTGCCTGCGCGACGCTGGTGAAGCCCGGTGGCCTGGTGGTGTTTTCGACCATCAACCGCAACCCCAAGGCCTATCTTCTCGCCGTCATTGGCGGCGAATACCTGCTGCGACTGCTTCCCCGCGGCACGCATGATTACGCGCGCTTCATCAAGCCTTCGGAGCTGTCAGCTTTCGCCCGGCGCGCGGGACTCGATACCGACAACCTGACCGGCATGACCTACAACCCGCTCAGCCGGAACTATCGGCTCGAGCCGGACACGGACGTCAATTACCTTGCAAGCTTCCGCCGCGACCTCCCGGAGTGACTCGCCGCCGCGCCCGTTGCCGGTGCGCGCGGTCCTGTTCGATCTCGATGGCACGCTAGCCGACACGGCCGGCGACCTCGCTGCCGCGCTCAACCGCGTGCGCGCCGATCGCGGCCTGCCGCCCCTGCCCGTGGCGAGCTTGCGCCCGCACGCGTCCGATGGCAGTCGCGGCCTCTTGGGCGCGGGCCTCGGCGTCACGCAAGAGGACCCCCAATGGGAAGCGCTCAAGGATGCGTTCCTGGGCTATTACGCCACCGCGCTCGCGGTGCACAGCGCGCTCTTTGCCGACGGCTCGCGCGTGCTCGCCGAGATCGAGCGCCGCGGCCTTGCCTGGGGCATCGTCACCAACAAGGCGACGCGTTTCGCCCTGCCGCTGCTCGAGCACCTCGGCCTGGCCTCGCGAGCGGAAGTGATTGTGTGCGGCGACACCACCGCGCATACCAAGCCGCACCCCGCGCCACTGCTGCATGCCGTGGCGCAGCTCGGTCTTGTCGCGACCGATTGTGTTTACGTCGGCGATGCGGAGCGCGATGTGGCGTCCGCGCGCGCCGCCGGCATGGCCTCCCTGGTTGCGCGCTACGGTTACATCGCGGCGGAGCTCAACCCGGAAGCGTGGGGCGCGGATGGCTTCATCGCCTCGCTCCCTGCCCTCCTCGATTGGCTCCCCGCCGCCTGAAACTCAAGCCGGGCAGGCGCCGGCATTGAGGTAGAGCCACTGCTGCGGCATGTTGTTGCGCATGCCCGATACCCACACCGGCTGGCTGCGCGTAAGCGGCTTGAGCACCGCCGCACCGATGTCGTCGGGAATGGCCAATGCAATGCCGTTGGCGCGCTCGACATGATCGCCGTTGCGCAACCCCATCATGCCGGCGAACCCGCTCTGATCGCGAACGATGAGTCCGCCGGCACCCGGCTGCAGCAGCGCTTTCCAGGTATCCGGGGCGCCGATCATTCCCGACAGCAGCTCGGCATTGAGCCGGATCACCGATCCGGAAAAACCCGCGGGTGCGGCGCAGGCGTTGCTGCTGCCCTTCGCGCTCACTGCGACAAGCGGCGTGTGCGCCTTGTCGGCAGGCGCCGGTCCGCGCAACGCGATCTCCCGCCGTACGCCACCTTCGACCAGCGTCACGCCACCGGGCCGCACCGACTCCAGGCGCACGCCGGGCGCGGCATCTTTGCCGGCGGCGACGAATACCGGGCCCCGCGCACCGGCACGAAACAGGGCGTAGCCCTGCCCATCACGCTGCGCGAATACGCCGAGCAGGCGCATCTCGCCGGCCGCTGCCGGCTCGCTCGCGGCCACGCTGCGCGCCGCCGCGCCGAACAGGTGCGCCTCGGCGATGCGCCGGGCGAAGTCGCCACTGACCGCCGCGGGTGAAAGGCTAACCGGCGCCGGGCCAAACCAGCGCCATCCCCAGTGCGCGAGCACCAGCGCGAGGAGCGTGAGCGCGACGAGGAGGCCCGCGCCGGCAATCAGGCGCCGACGCCACGGCGTCGTGACGGCAGTCGCGTATGATTCGGCTTCGCTCACGTTTTTTTCCTGCACCGTTGAATCCGCAGCTTGCTCGTCTGCAACCGTATCCGTTCGAGCGGCTGCGAGCGCTCTTTGGCGACGTCACGCCCAAACCGCGTGAAGCGCTGATCAACCTCTCGCTCGGCGAGCCCAAACATCCCACGCCCGCGCTGCTGTTGGACGCGCTCGCGAACGGTGCCAAGGGTCTCGCGAATTATCCCACAACCGCAGGCGCCCCCGCCCTGCGCGAGGCGATCGCGGCATGGCTCAAGCGCCGGCACGGATTGCGCGCGCTCGACGCGCACACCCAGGTGCTGCCGGTGCTCGGCAGCCGCGAAGCGCTGTTCGCATTCGCGCAGACGGTGATCGATGCGAGCCGCGTCGGCGCGACGGTCGTGATGCCCAACCCCTTCTATCAGATCTACGAAGGCGCGACGCTGCTCGCGGGGGCGACGCCATTCTGCGTCAACAGCCTTGCCGCCAACGGCTATGCGCCGCAATGGGACGAGGTGCCGGAAACCATCTGGGCCCGCACCCAGCTCGTCTACGTCTGCTCGCCGGACAACCCCACCGGACGGGTGATGCGGCAGGACGAATGGCAACACCTGTTCGACCTGTCGGACCGCCATGGCTTCGTCATCGCCGCCGACGAGTGCTACTCCGAGATCTACTTCGACGAAGCCCATCCGCCGCTGGGCTTGCTCGCCGCGGCCCAAGCGCTTGGCCGCGATGGCTATCCCCGGCTGATGAGCTTCGGCAGCCTGTCCAAACGCTCCAACGCACCCGGATTGCGCTCAGGCTATGTCGCCGGCGACGCCGACCTCGTGAGGTCGTTTCTGCTCTACCGCACCTACCACGGCTCGGCGATGTCGCCCGCGGTCGTCGCCGCAAGCCTCGCCGCGTGGAGCGACGAAGCGCACGTGCGCGAAAACCGCGCGCAATACGCGCAGAAGTTTGCGCTGCTTACCTCGCGCGTCGCGGCGGTATGTCCGACACAGCAGCCGGATGCGGCGTTCTATCTTTGGGCGCGCGTGGGAGACGACGATGCCGGATTCGCGCGCCGCTTGTACGCCGAGCAAGCGGTGCAGGTTCTCCCCGGCAGCTACCTGGCGCGCGAAGCGGGCGGCGTGAATCCCGGCCGCGGCTACATCCGCATGGCGCTGGTGGCCGAGTTGGACGAGTGCACCGAGGCGGTCGAGCGGCTGGAGCGTTTCGCCCGGCGCTAGGCGCGCAAGGCGCCGATTCGCCCCGCAGGGAGCCGTTTTATCGTGCCCCGGGACGCCCTGTCGCCCGATGCCGGCGCAGTATGGGGCGACGCGTACAATCCGCGCCATGACCGAAGCAAGTGCACTCTCAGACGGCCGCGCCAACGCCTGGTGGGCGCGCTTCTTCGCCGGCTGCCGGGGCGTTTCCTGGCTCTCGTTCGGCCTCATCGTCGCCATCAACACCGGCGTCGCCGCCATCCTCTACATCGAGGAAACGCGCGCCTGGTGGCATCCGTTCATTACCGCGCAATGCTGCGGCTTGTCGATCGCCTACGCCGTCAACGCGGTCGCGCCCTGGGACAAGTCGCACCCGGTGCTGCGCTTGGTCGGCGCGGTCATTGTCGGCAGCAGCGTCGGGCTCACCCTGGTTTTTGCCATCAAGGGCTACCTCATCGGCGACCCACACTACGTCATCGGCACCGGACTGATCGATACTCACCTGCTCATCGGGACGCTGATCTCATCGTGCATCATGGGCACGTTCGTCAGTCTTTTCTTCATGCTCAAGTTCCAGGAATCGCGGGCGCGCGCGCAGATGCTCAAGGCGGACGCCGTCCGAAGCACGCTGTCGAAGCAGGCGATCGAGGCGGAGCTGAAACTCATGCAGGCGCAGGTCGAGCCGCATTTCCTGTTCAACACCCTGGCGTCGGTGCAGTTTCTCACCGAGACCGATCCGCCCAAGGCCAACATGATGCTCGGGCATCTGCTCGCCTACCTGCGCGCGGCGCTGCCGCAGCTGCGCTCCGATAGCACCACGCTCGGCCAGGAGATCGACCTCGCCCAGGCCTACCTGTCGATCATGCAGATGCGCATGGGTGCGCGCCTGGTTTTTGTCATCGACATCGCGCCGGATCTGCGCGGGCATTCGTTTCCGCCGATGCTGCTCATGTCGGTGGTGGAGAACGCCATCAAGCACGGTCTCGAGCCGCATGCCGAGGGCGGTACGATCCGCCTCGAGGCACGGCGCAGCGGCAATCGACTCGCCGTGGCCGTCGTCGATGACGGCCACGGACTGCGCGACAAGATCGGCAACGGCGTGGGCCTGACCAACCTGCGCGAGCGTTTGCAGGCACTCTACGCAGGCAGCGCGCGCTTCACCCTGGAAGAGGTCCAGCCACACGGGGCGCGGGCGAGCATCGAGATTCCCTTCGATGAACACGCGCACTAGGCAGCCGACGGCGCTCATCGCCGAGGACGAGCCCTTGCTGCGTGCGCAATTGCGCACGCGGCTCACCCAGGCATGGCCCGAGCTTGCCGTCGTTGCCGAAGCGGAGAACGGCGAGCAGGCGCTGGCGCTGCAGCGCGAACTCGAACCCGACATCGCCTTTCTCGACATCCGCATGCCGGTTAAATCCGGCCTCGAAGTCGCCGACGCGCTCGCCGGCGCATGTCACGTCGTGTTCGTCACCGCCTATGACGAGTACGCCGTGGCCGCGTTCGAGCAGGGCGCGGTCGACTACGTCCTCAAGCCGCCCACGGCCGAGCGTGTGGCCAAGGTCGTCTCCCGGCTCAAGCAGCGCCTGGAGCGGCCGCCGGCCGACCTCGCCACGGTGCTGGCACAACTCGACGCGCGCGACACGGGCGGCCCGCTGCAGTGGATCAAGGCCTCGCTCGGCGCCTCGATGCAGCTCATCCCGGTCGACGAGGTGCTCTACTTTCAAGCCGAGGACAAGTACACCAAGGTCGTCACGGCCGCAGGCGAGGCGCTGATCCGCAAGACGATCAAGGAGCTCTTCGACGAGCTCGATGGCGAGCGATTCTGGCAGGTCCACCGCGGCACCATCGTCAACCTGCGCGCGATCGCTCGCGTCGACCGCGATTACCGCGACCAGCCGGTGATCATCCTCAAGGCGCGCCCGGAAAAGCTTGTCGTCAGCCGCACCTTCGCCCACCTGTTCAAGGCGATGTAGCACCGCCGCCCGTCCCCGCGCGCTGCCGTCCGCCGGGCGCCTCACGCGTCGCTTGAGCCGAGCAGGTAAAATGCGCGCTTTGCCCGCATGGGCGCAAAGCGAAGCAAAGATGAGCAGTCTGCAAGCGACCATCGACGCCGCCTGGGAACGGCGTGGCGAGCTCTCACCGCAATCGGCGCCCGCCGAAGTGCGCGACGCCGTCGCCAGCGCCCTCGCCGAGCTCGACGCCGGTCGCCTGCGCGTCGCCGCCAAAATCGACGGGCATTGGACGACGCAGCAGTGGCTGAAGAAAGCGGTGCTGCTGTCGTTTCGGCTCGCCGACAACATGCCCATGGGCGTGTCGGCGCCCGATGCCGCTTTCGGCTTCTACGACAAGGTGCCGACCAAGTTCGCGCGCTTTGACGCCGCCGCCTTCGCCGCC
>Ga0074045_10002212_pt1 | contig 18149 bp, 13 predicted proteins | sample BogForMeECP23OM2_FD_94442 | JGI IMG/M metagenome (GOLD analysis project Ga0074045, IMG submission 94442) | Bog forest soil microbial communities from Calvert Island, British Columbia, Canada - Bog Forest MetaG ECP23OM2 | ecosystem: Environmental > Terrestrial > Soil > Wetlands ...
CCTGATCCTGTTGCCGTTTCTGTCAGGTGAAGGAGAGAAGAGCTGGAAGCGGCGGCCGATCGCGGTGGTCACGCTGCTGCTTATCGCGGTCACGCTGGGCACGTTCACTCAGCTGGCGACATTCTCCCCGTGGAGCCCGGTCATGAACGCCTGGAGCGGCGACCCGGTGCCGATCGAGTATCTCAACGGGAGGTCGCCGCTGGAGCGGCAGGGCGCGTTGGTCTTCCAGGTGAAGCAGTGCCGCAATTGCCATTCGATTGGCGGCTCCGGCGGCAAACGCGGACCGGCTCTGGACAAGGTTGCTACCAACCTCACCCATGATCAACTTGTGCGCCAGGTCATTCAAGGCGGGGGCAACATGCCTGCTTACGGGAAGAACCTGAATCCGGCGGAGGTAACCGCTCTCGTTTCCTTCCTGGAGACGCTGCGCCCCGTTAATCAGCCTGCGGCACGTGATGCATCGCAAGCCGTCCTGACACGGGAAGGGCAAAGCCGTCCTGCCGCGAACAGCCACTGAAGCTGCCATGCAGGCTGTCAATCTCTATCATGCCGTGCTGCGATCGTGGTCGATACCTCCGGCCGCAACGTTCGCCATTGTTTTGTCGGCTCTCATCTATCTCCGCGGATGGTGGCTGCTGAGGCGCGCTGGATCGCCGAGCGTCCCGGCGTGGCGTGCGGTGACGTTCTTGCTGGGGCTATTTTCGCTTTGGGTGGCTCTGGCATCTCCCATGGATGTCTTCAACAGCTTTGTGCTGACGGCACACATGCTGCAGCACATGGTGCTGATGATGGTTGCACCTCCGTTGATCCTTCTGGGCGCGCCTCTGGTACCGACGGTTCGCGGACTACCGGTCTTCGCCGCCCGGGAATTCGCTGGACCGTTTTTGAATTGGCCGGCTGCCAAGAATATAGGCGGCGTATTGACACATCCGGTGGTTGCGCTGCTGCTGATGGGCCTCGCGATGTTCGCCTGGCACACTCCAGTTCTGTATGAGTTAGCGCTGCGCTCTTCGGCATGGCATCAGGTGGAACACGCGTGCTTCCTGGTGACTTCGGTGATTTTCTGGTGGCCGGTGGTGGAGCCTTGGCCGGGACGTGCCCAGTGGCCTCGTTGGGCGATGGTGCCCTACCTGCTGATCGCCGACCTGCAAAACACTGTGCTCTCGGCTATTCTCGCCTTTTCTGATCGGGTGCTGTATCCGTCGTACTCCAATGTTCCCCGGCTGTTTAGCTTTTCCGCTCTCGAAGATCAGGTCGCGGCTGGAGCCATCATGTGGGTTGTCGGCTCGCTTGCGTTCGTAGTTCCAGCACTCATCATTGCCGTCCAATGCCTGTCGAAGCGCTCTCCGCAAGAGGCACCTTTGCCAACTCGTTCGCGCGAAGCTTCTCCTTTTAGTGCGCTCCTGTCATGCTTTCCCGAGGTTTCGTTCTTCGCGCGGTTCGCCAAGTCACGATGGAACGGCGAACGCATGGAAGCGCTCTGGTTCGTCGTAGTGTTCGCTGCTGTAATCGCATGCTTTGTCGGAGTGCTGGCGGCGGGATCGACGGATGACGACGATCAAACCATGCGCTTCAAAGGTACGTCCGGTCAGTTGGCCGTGACAGTTTTCGCTCCGCCCCGAGACGTTGCGGTTGGACGGTCTGGGTTCAGCGTACTGGTTCAGGACCAGAACAGTCAGGAAGCCTTGCTCGACTCGACGATCGATGTTAGTGCGCAAGGCGCGCAGGGAGGTCCGTTGACCGCGCGTGCCAGCAGTGCGGATTCGGATAACAAGCTGCTGCAGGCCGCAGAGTTGAACTTCCCCGTCCCGGGCGATTGGACCGTGAACATCGCGGTTCAGCGCGGCGCCGATCAGGCACGGTTCCTGGTTCCAGTGCATGTGGTGAAGCCGGAGCCGGGACTCGAGGTCGAGTGGTTGTACGTTGCCATCGGAATCTTCTCGTTGATCCTGCTTGCTGTTTACGCCAGCAGACATCGCTCTCATCCGGCCAAGCGCCCAGCTCGAGCGTGACTGCGACCAAAATTGGCGGGACGGAGTCCTCGAGGTTCACGCGTCGGCGCGGCGAAGCTTTCTCCATGAGGCCCGAGCCGGGAAGAACGTGATCGCTGACCACAGCAACAGGGTTGGTCCCCACGACATAAGGAACACGATGAAGCTGACGATGCCATCGACCACGCTTCGATAACCTTCGACTGCGGCGTTGTGGAACTGGGTGCCGACGGAAGGCGGCATGACCTGAAGCTGAGTCTTGCGCTCTTCGGAGAGCGACACGCTCAAGGTGCCGAACTCCACACGCTCGCTCAGGTTTTTCTGCTCGGCTTCCATGCGCTCGATCTGCTCCCGAACATCGCTGATCTTTTCCTCCACGGTAACCACTTCGTCGAGCTTTCCCGTCTGACGGCGCAAGAGTTCGGTCAAACGCTGCTCGGTGTTACGAGCATTCGTAAGGCGGGCCTGTAGATCAACATACTGCGAAGTGACTTCTTCGCCGCCCTGCGACTCCGACTCGACGCGACCCAGTTCCTTTACTTCGGCAATGGCGGCGTCCAGTTGATTCGAGGGCACCCGCAGAGTCGCAGTAAGCTTGCGGTCAGCGCCTTCGGGAGCGCTGGTCGCCATCTCACCCACGTAGCCGCCACGGCGCTTCAGGATATCCTCCAGCCTCCTTTGGGAGGTGTCGAAATCCTTGACGATGACTGATAGCTGCGCGGTGCGGGCGATCATGGTGCGGGACGACGCGAAAGACAGGCCCTTGGTGGCGTTGTCTTCGGCGGGACGTGGCCCAGCAATATGTGGCGTGGACGCCGCATACTCCATATTCGAAGAAACCTGAGCCTGCGGAGCCTTCAACCTGTCGCGACCAGGGTCCTCATCCATCTCGACGGTGAGCTGTGGACGAGATGGAGGCGCCGGTGCCGTTTGGGAGGCCGCTGAAATCGCCGTCATTGCTTGCCGTCTAGAGGCGTAACGCCCGGTAGTCAGGAATCCCGCCATCACGAGAAACAAGAGCACGGGTACAGAGACTGCCCAAGCCCAGCGCGGCATCGCGGCGAGCGTAAACCAGTGTTGCCAAGAGGATGAGCCGCGCCCAACACTGCGACCTGCGCTAGCTTCTATCTCCTGTAGCGCCGAGACGATTGCAGGCGTCATTCCCGGCTGCGCCTCCCCGACCTGCCATGCAGCTATGTGACGCGAGACGCCTTGCAAGTTCGCAGCCAGTTCCTGGCACTCCCGGCAGTCGCCTAGATGTTCGGAGGCACGAGTCGCCTCTTCAACCGATAACTCGCCATCGAGGTAAGCCATCACTTCTTCCTGGTCCAGCGGATGTGTTTTGTCTCGCACTTCAGGCCTCCCTCTCAATTGGATTGGACACTTTGGGCGCGGCCGATTCATGGGGTGACGTGCGCACTTGCGTCGGCGCGCTGGGAGCGAGGTGCTCCTTCAGTGCCATTCGTGCCCGGAACAACCTCGATCGCACGGTGTTCAATGGCAGATGTAAGACCTCGGCAATCTCGCCGTAGCTTAACTGCTCGTACTCGCGCAACATCAGGATTTCGCGCTCCGAATCGTCCAATTTCTGAAGGCCCTCCCGTACCCAGAGGTCACTCACCGTTGATCCGTGCGCGGCCGGATCGGCAACCGAATCGATGTCCGGGCCGTCCTTAGCGCGTTTACGCCATTCGGACATGAGCAGCTTCAGCGCAATGGCGTATAGGTAGGTTCGAACCAGTGCGCGAGGCTCGTAACGCTCGGCGTCGCGGATCACAACCAGGAAAGTCTCTTGGGCGAGGTCTTCCGCGCGTGCTTCGCTGTTGAGACGCCGCCGGAAGAACCCATACAGCGGATTCCGGTACCTTGTGTACAGTTCGTCAAAGGCTTCGCGCGAGCCTCGTTGGAACGCGAGCATCAGGACTTCGTCGCTTGTCATGGTTGCCGGTGCTTCTTCTTCCAACGCCCCCGAACAACTTGCATTGCACGTATCTGTAATGTCGCGACCAGCCAAAAAGTTCCAACGCGTATTCATATGGCTTAGCCATTGTGGAACGTGACAAAGGGCCACCCCTAACGGGTATGACTCAGCCCGGGCAGCAGAACCGTCCATTGTTAGACGGTGGGAATCCCTGGTAGTCGTACGCAAAAGCTAGTTGCAGGCGTCAGCCGTAGGGATAGAACACGAAGAACAGCAATGACAACGCCGTCAAGACCCACAGGCCAGGCTTGAGTTGGCCGCGCTCTCCCGAGACTAGCTTGCAGATCGGATAGAGTACGAAGCCGGCGGAGATCCCGATAGCAATGTTGAAGGTGAACGCCATCAGCGTCACGACAGCGAAGGCCGGAATCGATTCGGTCAAGTCGGCGAAATCGATGCGCGTGATGGGCGAGAGCATGAAGAGGCCGACGATTATTAGTGCCGGTCCGTAGGCCTGGGCTGGAATCGCAGCAACGAATGGCGCGAAGAACAGCGTCAGCAGAAAACACGTTCCCGTTATGAGAACCGTGAAGCCGGTACGCCCTCCGGCTTGGATGCCCGTTGCCGATTCGACAAATGCACCTGCCGTGGTGGTGCCCAGCGCCGGGGCGAGGCAAGTGGTGAAGGCGTCCACCAGCATGGGGCGCTCGATTTGCGGCAACTGTCCCTCCTCGTCCAGGAAACCGGCGCGTGCCGAGAGTCCGATCAAGGTACCCATGGTGTCCACGAAGGCCATGATGAAGATGGTCAGTACCACGGGAAATGCCCGCCAAGTGAGGGCTCCGCGAAAGTCGAGTTGCCAAACGATCGGGCTGAGGCTTGGCGGGAGGCTCATCAGGTGCTGGGGCGGAGTAGAGGTGCCGGCGACAAAGGCGACGATCGCCGTCAAGATGATTCCCACCAGGATTGCTCCCGGAAACCTGCGAATGGTAAGGACGGCGAGCAGGACAAAGCCGAACATCGCCACCAATGCAGAGTGCGAGGTCAGATGTCCGGCCTGTACCGGTGCGCCTGGTACTCCGATAACGACCAGCCCTGTCTGATTCAGCCCGATGAAAGTAAGAAAAAGCCCAATTCCAACGGCGAAACTGTAGCGCAGGCAGGTAGGCACGCCGTCCACAATCCACTTGCGCAGCCGCAATACCGTCATTACGACAAATAAGACGCCGGCGATGAAAATGGCGGCCAGAGCGGTCTGCCAGGCGAAGCCCAACATCTTGCAGACCGTGAAGGCAATGAATGCGTTCTCTCCCATGTACGGCGCGATGGCGAATGGGCGGTTGGCATAGAGCGCCATGAGGTAGCATCCCGCGACCGCAACCAGCACGGTTGAAACAAAAGACGGCCCAGTAGGAATTCCGGCGGCCGCCAAGATCGCGGGATTAACCACCACGATGTACGACATCGTTGTAAATGTCGTGCAACCCGCAACGATTTCTCGAGCGAGTGTTGTTCCGTGACGATCGAACTCGAAGATAGTATTCAACCAGTTCAAGGACTTCTCCGCTTTCCGCAGTGAGAGGAACTGCGAAAGTAAATCGATAGAAAGCGCAAGTCAAGTGAGTCTGAACGTCCGGGACAGAGCTACGTGCTATCTTTGCGATTCGGACAGAGTTTTGGGCTAGACATCCCACTCGTCCAACCGTCGCTTCACGACCGGGCAGAGAATACTCGACGTAATGGATCTTCCTCTAAATATAGAATTCCGCGATCCGCGCGCGGCGACGCGAAACCTATCGAGATTGCGTCCATGCTTGCCAGACGCGGTGTTCGGCGACTTCTTGCAATACCTTTCCGCATCACCAAGCCCAGATTCGGTGGTCGTCCAGTTTGAGCGGCTCATGGAATCTTCAGGTGAACTGGCGGCTGCCTTCGAGAGGCAGCCCATCCTGATTCACTACGCGACTCTGATATTTGGATACAGCGGTTGGCTGGGCGAGACGCTCATCCGGAATGTCGATTTGTTCGAGAGGTATGGAGAGAACAAAAGCCTGGACCGCTCCCTCCGGCGCGACGAATTCCGGGAGGAGTTTTCCGGCATGAACTCTCGTTGGTCGAAACCCGACCTGGCAATATCTCTGGCGCGGTTCCGTAAGAGGGAATATGTGCGCATCCTTCTACGCGATCTGCTGGGGATCGCCAAACTAGCGGAAACGACAGAAGAAATCTCTGCGTTATCGGACGCCCTGATCGGAGTGGCACTGAGAGCGGTGAATGGGCAACTCCAGCAGCGGCATGGGACTCCGCAGTGGGTTGACCCACAAGGCCGCCTGCTCGAGGCGCGGTTCGCTGTAGTTTCCCTGGGGAAGCTAGGTGGAAACGAGTTGAACTACAGCTCTGATATCGACCTGCTGTTCCTTTACGACGGTGGCATCGAACCCGCAACGCAGGGCATTTCGAACCGCGAATATTTTATTCACTTGGCCCAGCAGACGACGGAGTTGTTGTCGCGCCACACGCGCGAAGGGCAGGTGTTCCGCATCGATCTGCGGCTGCGGCCACAGGGACACGAGGGCGAGCTGGCGGTCGCGCTACCCCGCGCTGCGGAATATTACTCCGACTGCGCCCAGGACTGGGAATTGCAAGCCCTCATTAAGGCGCGGCATTCGGCGGGTGACGCTGATTTGGCGCGCGACTTTATTCGCCTCGTCGAGCCGTTTGTGTATCGGCAGACGGTCAATTTCGCGGCGGTCAAGACTGCGCTCCAGGCGCGGGAACGAATCGACAAGCGCTGCGAGCGGAGCATGCCAACGCGGCTGCGGAAGGCAATCAACGTCAAACTCGATCGCGGAGGCATCCGCGACATCGAGTTTCTGGTGCAGTGCCTGCAACGTCTCTATGGGGGCGAGGAAGGCTGGCTCCGTTCGCGCGGAACCCTCTTTGCGCTGCAAAAGCTTCACGACAAGGAGCACATCAGCGGAAAAGACTTCCACAGTCTGACCAGCGCCTATGAATTCCTGCGCCACGTGGAGCACCATCTGCAAGTTCGACTGGGTCGGCAGAGTCACCAGCTACCCTTTAGTGCGGCGGAGTTGAAAGTTCTGGCGAAATGCTTGGAAAGGGTGGGATCGAAGGCAAGTTCGGCGAGCGAATTTGTGACGCGGGTCGAAGGCCGCATGTCTGCCGTTGCCGAGATTTATCGACGCATCGTGTACCAGGAACAGAGTCATCAGTTTACTGACGCGGAGGGAAACCTGCGGCTACAGTCCCAGATTCCTCCGTCGCCAGAGAACTCTTACAGCCAAATCATGCAACGGCTGGCTGTGGATGCCCCTCGATTGCTCGAAGTTATCAGTCATGCGGAAGTGTCAGCCCATGCGCGGCGAAACCTCGACCGCTTCTTAAGCTCAGCGACGACCAACTCCGAGCGCTATGGTGTGATCTTGCGGTCTTCGGGCGCGGTTGAACGCGCGCTCGCCATTTTCGAACATAGCAATTACCTGACGGACATCCTGGTGCGGTATCCGGCCGATGTGGAATTGCTGAGCCAGATCCGTGAGCAGCCCGAAACCGATGACGAGGTCTTGTTCGATGCTCCAGCGGAGGGGGTTAGACCCATCCCCGATCCAGTTCTCGCTTACCTCTCGACCTGCAGTGTGGACCGCGAGGAAGCCCTGGCACTACAGCGCCAACAGTTTCGCCAGAGCCTCTTTGTTTCGGCCGCACGTGACCTGTGTCAAGACCGAAGCGTGTACGAGGCATTGCAGGAGAATTCCATCGCTGCGGATAAGGCACTGCGGTCAGCCCTATCTCTGGCAGATCCGCCGCAGGGACTTACGGTGATGGCGCTGGGTCGATTGGGCAGCCGTGAATTCGACTTGTTGTCGGATGCCGACGTCCTGTTTGTGGCCGACGAATCTGCGAGTTTCGACGTCGCACGTCGCTCGGCCGAGCGAACCATGGACTCGCTCACTGCGTATACCCGCGACGGCACCGTGTTTCCGGTGGATGCACGACTGCGCCCGCAGGGAAGGGAAGGCGAGCTTGTGACCACTCCGTTGCAACTCACCAGATACTTCTCAGCCGACGCCCGGCCTTGGGAGGCGATCAGCTATCTGAAACTCCGGTTCGTAGCCGGTGATCAGGCAGTTGGCCAAAGCGCGCTTACTGCCGTGCGCGAGGGCATCGCTGCCATGGCTGGCCAGCCGGAGTTCGACCGCGAATTAGCTGACATTCGAGCGCGACTAGAACTGAGCGATTCGGCTCCAAACTCCAAAACCCGCCCGGGCGGGGAGTACGACATCGACTTCCTTGCCGGGCGGTTACAGGCAAGACACCGGATATGGAGCCACGGCAACCTATCGGAACGCCTCACGCTGCTTTGTGAACAGGGTCTGCTGGGGTCGCAGGAATGCATTGAACTTGCCGCCAACGCCGAATTCCTTAGAACACTAGAGCATTGCGTGCGCCTGGTGACCGGACGTCCCGGCAAATGGTTGCCCGGCGGAGACCACGCTCAGTTTTCGGTGACGAAACTCATGGCCAGGCTTTCGGGACGCGAAACGGGTCGCGATTTAGAGGCAGACTTGACCGCAGTCTTGCGCCGCACGCGAGAGATCTACCTGGAACATATGTTTTGATTGAAGCTCATCCGTGGCGGGTGATAACGTAGAAGGTTAGGGAAAGCCCGGTTGTCCTCGCTAGTCACGACCGAGCACCGCGCGTCACAGGCGCGTTGCCGCCATGATATGACGTTCCGGTGAGCGATGATGGCTCAAATCACCGGCAAGCTGCGACTCTCCCGGCGCCAAGCATTCCTAATTCAGGGTCGGCCTTTCTGACCCCTACTTCCTGAGGTGTCTCGTGGCGGCTTCTTACAATGGCATTCCTTTACCCAACAGCGGGAGCAAAATCACATTTGAAAATGGCAAGCTGGTTTTTCCCGACAATCCCATAATTCCCTTCATCGAAGGCGATGGAACCGGGCGCGACATCTGGAAGGCGTCTGTCCGGGTGTTCGACGCGGCGGTGGAAAAGGCCTACGGCGGCAAGCGCCGGGTGGCATGGTACGAAGTGTTTGCCGGCGAGAAAGCCATGGCCCGCTTCAAGACCTGGCTCCCCGACGAAACTGTCAATGCATTTCGAGATTTGCGAGTAGGCATTAAGGGCCCACTCACTACCCCAGTCGGCGGGGGCATTCGTTCGCTGAACGTCGCACTCCGGCAGATTCTCGATCTCTACGCCTGCGTGCGTCCCGTGAAGTACTACCAGGGCATCCCTTCGCCGGTGAAGAATCCCGAGCGCATGAACATCGTGCTGTTCCGCGAAAACACGGAAGACGTTTATGCCGGCATCGAGTGGAAGCAGGGCACTCCTGCGGCCAAGAAGCTCATCGACTTCCTCAACAACGAGATGCTGGCCGGCACTAGTAAGCACATCCGAGAAGACTCCGGCGTTGGTATCAAGCCGATCTCGGTGTTTGGCACGAAGCGACTGGTCCGCATGGCCATCAAGTACGCTCTCGAAAATGGGCGCAAATCGGTGACCATTGTGCACAAGGGAAATATCCAGAAGTTTACCGAAGGCGCGTTCCGCGAGTGGGGCTACGAACTGGCGACGGAGGAATTCCGCGACCACGTCGTCACCGAGCGCGAGAGCTGGATCATCGACAACAAGGACAAGAATCCCGGCCTTACGATCGAAGAGAATGCCAAGATGTTCGAGCCCGGCCTCGAGTTTGGTCCGCAGGACTTCCGCGACGCGCTTTATAAAGAGGTGAAAGGCGTCATTGACAGCATCTACGCGACCCACGGACACGGCGCATGGAAAAAGAAGTTAATGGTCAACGATCGTATTGCCGACAGCATCTTCCAGCAGATCGTCACCCGTCCAGACGAGTATGCCGTGCTGGCCACTCCCAACCTGAATGGAGACTACATCTCCGATGCAGCAGCGGCGCAGGTTGGTGGACTGGGCATCGCGCCGGGCGCGAACATCGGTGATGAACACGCGATCTTCGAGGCCACTCACGGTACTGCGCCGAAGTACGCCGACAAAGATGTCATTAACCCCGGGTCGGTCATTCTTTCGGGCGTCATGATGTTCGACTTCATGGGATGGCACGAGGCCGCCCGTCTGATCGAAGGTTCGATGGAGCACACAATCCTGCAAAAGAAGGTCACTTACGACTTCGAACGCATGTTGGAAGGTGCGACCAAGGTCAAGACCAGCGAGTTTGCAACACAAATGATCCACAACATGGAGCCGATTGCAGAGTTGGCGGCGGAATAGTGAACGGATTCGGAGCAAGCTTGAAGGAGCCGAAAATACTTCAATCAATACTTTGACGGTATCTGACAAGTTCCGATATTAAAATTAATTACGGAGTGATTACTTATGCGTAAGAAAGTGACAGTTGTAGGTTCGGGAAACGTGGGCGCCACAGCGGCGCACTGGATGGCGGCCAAGGAACTCTGTGACGTCGTCCTGATCGACATCATTGAAGGCGTGCCGCAGGGCAAAGGGCTCGATCTGCTCGAAGCCATGCCCATCGAGAAACGCGATTCGTATGTCGTCGGCACCAATGACTACGCCGACACCGCGAATTCTGACATCGTAGTCATTACGGCCGGAATACCCCGCAAGCCCGGTATGAGCCGTGACGATCTGCTCAACACGAACTACAAGATCATGAGCGACGTGGTGGGCAAGGCGGTGCAGTATTCGCCCAACTGCATTCTCATCATCGTATCGAATCCGCTCGACGCCATGGCCCAGGCGGCCTACAAGCTCAGCGGTTTTTCCCGCAATCGCGTGATCGGCATGGCGGGCGTGCTCGATTCGGCACGATTCCGTACATTTATCGCTCAGGAACTTAAGGTTTCGGTCGAAAACGTGACAGCTTTCGTGCTCGGCGGTCACGGTGACACCATGGTTCCGTTGAGCCGCTATTCGACGGTGGCGGGGATCCCGATCACGGAGCTCATCGAGCCGGCGAAGCTGGAGCAGCTAGTGCAGCGGACGCGTGACGGCGGCGCGGAGATTGTGAAGTATCTGAAGACCGGCAGCGCTTATTACGCGCCTTCGGCCGCCGTGACTGAAATGGTCGAGGCCATCCTGAAGGACAAAAAGAAGATCCTGCCCTGCGCTGCTTATCTCGAAGGCGAATACGGCATCAACGGCCTTTACGTCGGCGTGCCCTGCAAACTTGGCTCTGCCGGCATTGAGGAGATCATCCAGATCAAGCTGACGACCGACGAGCAGGCTGCGCTGCAGAAGAGCGCGGATTCTGTAAAGGAACTCGTGGGCGTTATCGGGGTCTAAACTATGCCTCTGACGTCGGCTTTCGGATTGGAGGGCATGATCGTGGCGACAACTGCTATCTGATTGACGTCCATTTTGCCATCGGCCTAATTTATCTGGATCGATGATGCGCTACAGAAGGGCGTCCTTCTGTAGCTCTTTCACGATCAGCTTGGTCACGCCGTCGATCGCCTTATCGGCCGAGCGCGGATTGAAGGTGTCACTTGTACCGGTCCAGACAATTGTTCCCTCCGGCGTGCGCGTGTCGTAAACGTTGGTCTCGACACGTACAGTCTTGTCTTCCCGCAGATAATCCGGCGAATAGACGACCGGATACACAGCTCCGTAGTACCCGTAAAACGACCGATAGTACGGATACGGCATGGTGTACATCTGACCAGGAACGTAGGTCACGTTGGTCTCCACTTTCACTAATCGAGAGACGATCACGGCATCGATCTGGAACTCTCGGATCTGGGTTTTCAGGTAGTTGAGGTCGAGCTTGGTGTCCTCTGGGCGGAGCAGGATGGTATTACCGGGAATTGCTTCGATGCCGTTACGGTTCACCAGCTTCGAAAGCGCGTCTTCAAAATCCGCGCGCACGCCGGCTTTTTCGCTCATGCCAAGCACGAGAATCTTGTGAAAACGTGGTCCAGAATATTCCGGATTCTTCCAACTCGTGACGAGTTTGGTTGATTTTCCGTTGGCGAGGATCGCTCCGAAGAGCACAATGGTGAATAGCCATAACAGTCGCTTCAAGAAACATCTCCGTTGCGTATTTGGAACTTGATTCAGGTATTCCCTGGCTGAACTCGCTATTCCCCGGTGTAGCCCAACTCCGCGGCCTTCTTGAACGCCTCCTCCGCCTCCGGTTTCATCCCTTTATCGAGGTACGCGGATCCCAGCGCCGCTTCGGCTTGACCGTAATCAGGATTCAATCGTAGCGCCTCCTGGAAGGCTGCGATTGCCGGGTCGGGCTGGTGCTGGAGCATGTAAGCCTCGCCCAGGAGATATCGTGGTTCGGCGGCATCCGGTTGCTGGGTGATGATTTGCTGCAACTGCGAAATGGCGGCGTTAGTGTTGTGCTGAGCCAGGGCGCGCTTGGCGTTCTGCAACTGTCCCGTCTGCACCATCTGCGGATTGGCGAGTTGAGCTATCTGCGGATATTGTCGACGGACCGCCCCGTATGCAAAGAAAAGAACCGTCGCCATCGCAATCCAGGTGAAGCGGGCCCATTGCCTTCGCACGTCGGGAGCGACCATGATATGCTTCGCCAGCGCCGCGCCCATGGCCAACCCGGCGACTAGCCCACCGATGTGGGCGGAGTTATCGATGCCCGGCGTCAGCCCGAAGAACAGGTTGTAGCCCACGAAGGTCAGCAGGCTTCTCATGGTACTGGAGATGGCTTCCTTAGCGATCGGCAAATGTCCGAGATAAAACACGGCGATGGAGGCCCCGGCGAGGCCGAAGATCGCGCCCGACGCGCCGGCGCCTACACTTAACGGATGCCACCAAAGGCTCGACACGCTTCCCGCCAGGCCGCAAAACGTGTATAGGACGACATAATTCAAGCGGCCGAGCACGCGTTCCGCCAGCCGTCCCAGGTTCCACAGGCACCACATGTTGAATAGGATGTGGATGATCCCGATATGCACGTAATTCGAAGTGAGCATTCGCCAGGGCTGTGAACTCAAAGACAAGGGTCCCCAGTTGGCGCCCCAGCGCAGAAGCTGTTCGCGCGTGGGGTTGAGTATCGATGCGCCCGACAGCGCCATTCCGATGAATACTGCGATATTGATTCCCACGATGACGTGGGTGGCCGAAATCTCCGTCCGCACTACGCGACGCGGAACAGCGGCTTCGGGGGCCAGAATCACTGGCGCTTCAGGGTTGTGGGCGCCGCAATAAGGACAGATCGTGCCAGCAGCGACCTCTCGCCCGCACGTGCTGCAATTCATCATGCAAACTCCAATGCTCAAGAATACACGGCGCCGGGCGACTCTCACTCAGCATGCGCCTTCTCGTAACCGCGCAGGACGGCGCGATTCATCCCGCACATCCAGCACCTCATCTCAACTGGGTATGACACTTTGCCCGATAGATCGTCTGTTGTTAAAAACCTGTAACTGACGGAACCCTTCACGTTTTGAATTCGTACTAGTAGTCGTGAGGGATGAGCAGAGGATTTTTTACGGAAGTGACTGGAAGCCAAGTCGTTACAGTTTGGCGAGATTCTTTTTCGCAGGTCACAGACTTTTTGAAAGAGGCACGAATAGCATGAAAGCATCGATACAGGTCATCGGAAAGGGGGCTCCCGCTATGGAATTCTTATGCAGGGTGTGCGGCAAACGCGAAGGCGAGCCTCAAGGTTGGCAACTCGTGATCGAGATGGCCAAGCCAGGTACGGAGATTAGAAATACAATTTTCATCCTCGATCAGTGGGACGAAAAACGGGCAGCCGATTCGGGTGCGGCTTGTTTTTGTTCGCCAGAGTGCAAGAACCGGTACTTGGCCGATCGGCACCAGCAACTCGTGGCCTAGTCGCCTCGCGCCGAAGGCCCGTTCCCGCGATCCGGACGCATCGTCGCGCACATTTTCAACTGCTTCAACGAAAAAGGCCGCATATGCGGCCTTTTTCGCTCAACTGTCATCCAGACTATACGCGTTCGATCTTTACTGACTTCAACACGACATCCTTGTTTGGCTTGTCCTGACGTCCGCGCGGCACCGCTGTTATCTTGTCGGCGATGTCCTGGCCCTCGATCACTTCCCCAAAAATCGTATGATTGCCGGTCAGCCACGGCGTCGCCGCCACGGTGACAAAGAATTGCGATCCGTTCGTACCCGGACCCGCATTCGCCATCGCCAATTTTCCAGGCTTGTCGAACTTATGAGGCGACCCCTTGGTCTCGTCCTGGAACTGGTATCCCGGGCCGCCCATGCCGGTTCCCGTCGGATCACCACCCTGGATCATGAAGTCAGGGATAACGCGGTGAAAAATCGTACCGTCATAAAGGCGGGCGTTACTTTTCTGGCGGCTGCGAGGGTCGGTCCATTCGCGTGTGCCTTCCGCGAGTTCAATGAAGTTGTTGACCGTGACTGGCGCTTCTTGCTCGAAGAGCCGACAGACAATCGCGCCTTCGGACGTGTCGAACGTGGCATAAACTCCGGGTTGCCGGGCCATTAGAATTCCTTTCATGCTGGTTTCGTGAGAGGTTCCGGATCAGCAGCATAGAGCGCTCCTGAGCGGATATCTGCTGTTCCTATTGTATTGCCTCCGCCGCGTGCGCGTTGAGACGGGCAAAACAAGACTTGATCTGCGGCAGACACTCCCGCGCCAGTTAGAATGGAAAGTTCGGACCGCACTGATGCCATCCAACTGGATCTTCTGGGTTCTATTTAACCTCTTCGTCCTTGCCATGCTGGCGCTCGACCTGGGCGTCTTCCATCGTAAGAAGCACGTTGTGGGATTTCGCGAGGCCATGGGTTGGACCGTTCTCTGGGTGGCCCTCGCCGGCGTATTCGCCGTGCTGATTTACTTTTTTGGCCACACCATGACAGGGCATGACGCGCGCCCGAACTCGGAGTTGAGCCTCGAATTCATAACCGGCTACCTGCTCGAAGAGTCGCTCAGCGTCGACAATCTGTTCGTCTTCCTTGTGATCTTTCGCTACTTTGCGGTTCCCCGCAGGTATCAGCACGAGATCCTGTTATGGGGGGTGGTAGGGGCGCTGGTCATGCGGGCCATATTCATTCTTGTTGGCATCAGGCTGCTGAATGCCTTCGAATGGGTGATTTACATCTTTGGGGCGATTCTGATCTACAGTGGCATCAAGCTGTTTCGCCAACAGGAAGACAAAATCGATCCCGGTCGTAACATCGTTCTGCGTTGGTTTCGAAAGTTGTTTCGCGCGACGGAAAACTACGAGGGCCATTATTTCTTCGTGGTCCGAAATGGCGTCCGCTATGCAACCCCGCTGGTGGTAGTACTCCTGATGATCGAGACCACCGACCTGTTGTTTGCGACCGACTCGATTCCGGCGGTCCTGGCGATCACCCGGGAACCGTTCATTGTCTTCACCTCGAACGTGTTCGCCATACTCGGTCTGCGTTCGTTGTACTTTGCGCTCGCGGGAATGTTCGAGGCATTCCACCTGCTGCACTATGGTCTCTCAGTCATTCTGATCTTCATCGGCGCGAAGATGCTGGCGTCGCACTACGTGCGCATTCCGATTGGCATGGCCCTCGCCGTTGTGGCCGGAGTTCTGCTCCTCTCCATCATCCTGTCTCTGATGTTTAGAAAAAAGGCGGAGGCATCCGCTTGACGCAGCCAGACTACTCGAAGGAAATCGTGTCGCCTTTGACCACGGAGTGCTTGTTGAACTTCCGGTCGTTCTTGATAGGGAAATCGACGCGGTAGTGCGCGCCCCGGCTCTCTTCGCGGGCTAGCGCAGAGCGGGCAATCAACAGGCCTGCCTCCAGGATATTGGCAGCTTCGTGCCGGCGGCGGTCCGTCGATTTAGGTAATTGCGGTTTCATGGCCGTTAGGTCAGCTACCACCTGTTTCAGCACCTTGCCGTCCCGCACCACAGCCACGCGCTGCCACATTATCGACTGCACTTTCTGGATAAACTGCTCGATTTCGCCGGGATTCCCGTTGCTTTCGACCGTGGGCTTCGCGACGGGGCTCGCGCGAACTAGCGACTGCATTTCCTCTCGCATAGTCCGCGCGGCCCGCGCCCCATAGACCAGCCCTTCCAGCAGGGAATTGCTGGCCAGCCGGTTCGCGCCGTGCACTCCTGTACAAGCCACTTCACCTGCAGCATAAACGCCGGGAATCGAGCTGCGCCCGTCGAGATCGGTCCGCACTCCGCCCATGGCATAGTGCGCCGCAGGACGGATGGGCACCAACTCGTCCGCGATGTCGATGTTGTATCGCATGCAAGTTGAGTAGATTGTCGGAAAGCGCTTTCGCACTTTTTCGGCATTCAGGTGAGTCAAGTCCAGGTAGACGACGGCGTCCGGCCGCTTCGTGATTTCCAATTCGTGGGCGATAGCGCGTGCCACCACGTCGCGCGGAGCAAGCTCCGCCATCTCGTGATACTTGCGCATGAAACGTTGCAACTCCAGGTTGCGCAAGTAGCCACCCTCGCCTCGCAGCGCCTCCGATAGAAGGAAGCGGGGCGCGCCCTTTAGATACAAGGCCGTAGGATGAAACTGCACAAATTCCATGTCGCTGATTTGGGCGCCCGCGCGGAACGCCATTGCCACGCCGTCGCCCGTTGCAACCTGCGGATTGGTCGTGTCGCTGTAGACCTGACCCAGGCCGCCCGTTGCAAGCAGCACCGAGCTCGCGTGAATCTCATGCAGATGTCCGTCCTTATCGAGAACATTCACGCCCACGGCCCGGCCGTCGCGGATCAGGATTTCCGTGGTGAACTCGAACTCCCGAAATTCAATCGCCTCTTGCGCTCTTGCTTTCAGATAAAGTGCGCGTCCGATTTCCCGTCCGGTCGAATCGCCGTGAGCATGGAGCACACGGCTGCGGCTGTGGGCACCTTCTCGGGTGAAGGCGATCTTAGCGCCAGTTCGGTCAAACTGCGTACCCCACTCGATCAGCTCCTCGATTCGCGCCGGGCCTTCTTCAACCAGGATGTGCGCGGCTGCTTGGTTGCACAGCCCGTCGCCGGCCTTCAGGGTGTCGTCAAGATGCAGGCTGACTTCGTCATCGTCGCTGAGCGCTGCCGCGATGCCGCCTTGCGCGTACTGTGTGTTGGACTCGGTGACTTCGCGTTTGGCGAGGCAAAGCACCCGTCCAGCCGACGCGAGCTCTACTGAAGCACGCAGACCCGCAATCCCAGCGCCAACAACAACGAAGTCGGTTTCTCTAGGTAGAGACTTCATGGGGATGCACTCGGCGACTCAAAACGTGTCGGAATCAGCCGTTCCAATGCTGATGGTAACACGCACATAAGCCTGCCCACTCAATGGAAGCGCCGCTCTTCTCGCAATGGGAAAACGCGTTCGCACGACAGTTTATGCGGGTCGGGCAGGCATCCGTTACACTAGAATATTGACTCGTATACCAGTTCGTACCGCTTCGCGGTCGTATGAAGTTCTGGTCGAGCGCGGCCTGCTGCGCTCGGCATCCTCCTGGTTGCAGGCTGTCGTGCCCCCGCACGCAAAGGTATTTCTTGTTTCTTCGCCGGCCATCCTGAAGCTCTGGGGCACTGTGCTGCAAGAGAGCTTCGCCAATTCCGATCGGCCCCTTGTGGTGCTGGAAATGGCTGACGGCGAGGCCTTCAAAAGACTGGACGCCGTCGAAAAGCTGGCAGAGAAGATGGTGGAACTGGGCGCTGACCGCCGATCGATTGTGATCGCCCTTGGCGGAGGCGTGGTCGGCGATGTGGCCGGTTTCCTGGCTTCCATTTTCATGCGCGGGGTCTCCGTCGTTCAGGTTCCAACGACACTCGTGGCGCAGGTGGACTCAGCCGTCGGGGGCAAGACCGGCGTGAATCTGGTTGCCGGCAAGAACCTAATCGGAACCTTCCATCAACCGCTGGCCGTACTTGCCGATCCCGAAGTCCTTTCGACGCTCCCTGATCGTGAATACCGCGCCGGCCTTTTCGAGTCGATGAAGTACGGCGTCATCCGCAATCCGCAGATCTTCGAATTGATGGAATCGAACCGCGAAGCTTTGCTGCAAAGGGAGGGCGCGCTTTTGGAGCGCCTGATCGTTGAATGTGTGCGGGTGAAGGCTGACGTGGTGAGCGCTGATGAGCGGGAGGGTGGCGAGCGCCGCATCCTGAACTTCGGACACACCATTGGACATGCATTGGAATCGGCCACTGAGTACATGCACTTCCTTCACGGTGAGGCTGTTGGTTGGGGGATGGTAGCTGCCGGGTTGATCGGAAAGTGCCTCAACATCACAG
>Ga0074045_10002213_pt1 | contig 18146 bp, 15 predicted proteins | sample BogForMeECP23OM2_FD_94442 | JGI IMG/M metagenome (GOLD analysis project Ga0074045, IMG submission 94442) | Bog forest soil microbial communities from Calvert Island, British Columbia, Canada - Bog Forest MetaG ECP23OM2 | ecosystem: Environmental > Terrestrial > Soil > Wetlands ...
CTGGCTCTATGGCATGAAATTTGCCCACATGGCCGCGATGATTGCGATTTTCGTGGGCTTGGGGCATTCGGTGCTGGCCATGAGCGGGGAAGAATCCCTGGCGCAGGTGTACCGCGAAATCGAACATCCGAAGCTCCCGAACCTCAAGAAGACTGGGCTGGTCATTTTCATTTACAGCCTGGTGTTTACCTCGCTGGTCTCATTTTTCGCGGTGATGATCATCCCGGACGCACAGCGCCAGCATTTTCTGGAGAACCTCATCGGCGGGCTGGCCATGAACCTGGAAGGCCCCTTCCTGCTACGCCTGGTCTTCCACGGCTTTGTCGTTGTCGTCGGGACGCTCATCTTGGCCGGAGCCGTCAATACGGCGATCGTGGGCTCTAACGGCGTGCTCAACCGCGTCTCCGAAGATGGCGTGCTGGCGGACTGGTTCCGTCAGCCGCACCGCAAATTCGGCACCTCCTACCGCATCATCAACATCATCGCGGCCCTGCAGATCCTGACCATCATCATCAGCCGCGGCCAGGTCACCTTCTTGGCCAACCTGTACGCGTTTGGCGTGATCTGGAGTTTCGCCATGAAGGGGCTGGCGGTGCTGGTGCTGCGCTACACCCACCCGGGCGATCGCGAATACCGCGTGCCCTTGAACTTCCGTATCTTTGGGCTGGAGCTCCCGGTGGGACTCAGTTTGATCACCCTCACGTTGTTGGGAATCGCGGTCGTGAATCTGTTCACCAAGCCGGAAGCCACGGTCGCCGGAGTCACGTTCTCGATATTCCTGTTCATCGTGTTCACGGCCTCGGAGAGATACACGCGTCATGCGCGAGGCAGCGCGCAGCACGTTGAGATGGACCAGTTTCACCTGGCTATGGAAAGCGAGATCACCCCGGAATCGGTGGGTGCGCGGCCGGGAAGCATCCTGGTGCCGGTCAGCAATATCCACGCCCTCTACCATCTGGGCAATGTGCTGGAACGTGTGAAACCCGGACGCCGTGACGTTGTCGTGTTGCACGTCAGGCTGCTACGCCGGTCCGCCTCCGGCGAATACGATCTGGAAGCCGAGCAGCTTTTTGGCAGCATCGAGCAGCAGTTGTTCTCGCAGGCTCTTTCCATCGCGGAAAAACGCGGCAAGACGGTGCGTCTCGCGGTGGTCGCGGCCAGCAACTTGTGGGACGGTATCCTGCGCGCGGCGTCTTCGCTGCAATCCAGCACCATTGTGCTCGGCCACTCGCCCAAGGAATCCACGGAAGAGCAGGCCCGCCTGATTGGAGATGCTTGGGAAACATTGGGCGATCCCAAGCCACAGTTCAACCTGGAAATTCATCTTGCCAACGGCGACAAGGTGTACAAGGTGCTGGGCCCGCACGCGCCAAACCTGACGGCGAATGAAGTGAATCTGCTGCACCGCCTATGGCTGCGCTTTAGTGAATCCATCGCCCCGCTGGAATTCCACCACCATGATGTGGTCCATTTCGCCCTCGAAGAAGTCCAGAAAGAGCTCGATGAGGGGCACGAAGAAGAGATCCTGGAGCGCCTCCGCACCCACTTGGAAGCCAACCTTAAGAAGCCCCCGCCAAAGAACTAGCCGGCGCTTCTGGCCATTGAGCGCCCGGCCATTTTGGAGTGCGGCGGCTTGCCGCCGCCTTTACGCCGCGAGCAACTCCGCGAGAGTGCCTTTCACCAAGGCATGCAGCTTTGCCTTTTCAGGCGTGCGCAGCGCTTCCGCGTCCAGGCATTCTTCGCGAGCCTTACAGATCCCTTTCCGTAGCCTGCTTCACACCGCGCTGGTGCAATGCCCGCACTTCTTTGCCGCCACGGGAATGGGCATGGCGCACTGCGGGCAATCCTTCGTCGTGACCGGCGGCGGAGGCGGCACAGGCTTCGGCATCCACTTGTTGACCATACGCACCACCAGGAAGATCGCAAACGCCACGATCAGAAAATTGATGATCGTGTTAACGAAGTTCCCGTAGTTGAGTGTGGGAGCGCCCGCTGCTTTGGCGGCCACCAGCGTGTCATAGTGCTTATCGCTGAGATTCAAAAATAAACTGGAAAAATCCACATGGCCCAGCAGGCGCCCCAGCGGAGGCATGAGGACATCATCCACCAGCGAGGCCACGATTTTGCCGAACGCCGCGCCGATGATCACGCCAACAGCAAGGTCCAGAACGCTTCCGCGCATGGCAAATTCTTTGAACTCTTTGAACACAAATATTCTCCTTATCGAAGTGATAAAACCTGCTAATTGGTACCTCGGGCGGATTCCCTGGTTTGGGAAAGACTCCCACAGGCCCCGCATTATAGCGGAAGCCACCTTAAGAGTGACGGAAAATCAGGATGCAGCCAAAAAGCCCGCGCAGAATCAGTACCACTCCCGCAAGCGCCAGTAATTTTCCGACCCACAGAAAAGGGACACGCGTTGCCGCGAGCATGATTGCGCCCAAAAGCAGCAGGGAGAGCCCGCGATTCCATTTTTGCCAGCGGGCCCACCATTGTCCGGGTCGCGCGAGGGCCAGGAGGCCCCACGCCAGCAAGGCCACGCTGAGGACCAGCCAGGAAACGCTGCGGCGATCGAAATAGATACGCCCGCTGACTCCCAGCCACACTACGAGCGTCCCCAGCAGCAGGAACACCAGTTCCACCATGAGTTCCGTGAGTCGCGCGGGAGAGAGCATGAGCGTCCTACGACACGCGTTCGATGCGCAACTTCTGGATGACCACGGGTGTGCGCGGGCGGTCCATGGAATCGCGCGGCACATTGGAGATTTTGTCCGCTATATCCTGGCCCTCGATCACCTCACCGAAAATAGTGTGGCGATTGTCGAGGTGCGGCGTGGCCGCAACGGTGATGAAGAACTGGCTGCCATTGGTGCCGGGGCCGGCGTTGGCCATGGATAGTTTGCCCGGCTTGGAATGGCGCAACGCAGGATGGAACTCGTCCGCAAAGCTGTAGCCGGGGCCCCCGCGCCCGTCTCCCTGTGGGCATCCCCCCTGAATCATGAATTGCGGAATCACGCGGTGAAAAATCAGGCCGTCATAGTAATTGCGCTTTTCTTTTTTTCCGGAAGTGGCGTTGACAAATTCTTTCGTGCCCTCGGCCAGCCCGATGAAATTCTCCACCGTCTTGGGAGCTTCCTTTTCAAACAGCCGGCAAACGATATTGCCCTGCGATGTCTCGAAAATTGCGTAGGTTCCTGCCGCTCGCGCCATCGGTTCTCCTTTGCCAAAGATTGCAAACCCATCCTACACGACGCGCTCGTCCTTCGGCTACTCCGGTGCCGGGGGAGCTGCCTTGAAATCCAACTCTGACAGGACCTGATTTTCCACCATCGCCCAACACCCAAAACTTGTCATTCCGACCGGAGGGACGGCGCTTTATGCCGTCCCGGAGTGGAGGAATCTCTCCACAGCTATAAATTTCAGCTATGCCACCCCTTCTGCTTGCGGAGTTCCGTGATGTGTGCGGTGTGATGTTTCCCGTGCCAGGAATACAGAAACAACAGCCAGTCCACATTCTTAACACCATGATCCGGATGCACCAATGTCCGCGCATATTCTTCCGTCTTTACGGAGTGCAGCAGCCGCACCCAGCGTTCGTGAAGCGGTTCCAGCAGCCTCAGCGAGACTTCCACTGGCGCGTTCCGGGCATCCTCCAGGTTGGCCCAGGTGTTTTCGTCGTAAGGCTTAATTGTCGGCTGATTCTCGGTCAGCGCGAAGCGCAACCGTATGTATGCGTTCATGTGGCTGTCCACAAGGTGGTGAACAACCTGGCGCACCGTCCACCCGCCTTCGCGATACGCAGTATCAAGTTGCGCGTCGTTCAGTCCCGCAACTTCGGCCCGGACTCTGCCGGGTGTGGCGGCGATATCCTCGATCGCCGCCTGGCGTAACGCCGGCGTCACGTCTTTGGGTAACTCAAAGTTTCCGATGGGATAACGCGGATCCATGCTGCAGCCTCCTCGCAAAATAGGGGAATCGGACTCCTACTCTAAATAGATGCCCTATACGCTGTCCATCGGTATATGCGCACATTCGTTAGTTCGCGCGGGAATGCTACAATCATCGGTCGCTCCGTATCTCCGGGCCCCGGTGGAGAATCCAATTAGCGGTGCCATGCTCATGCACAAGGTCGTGATTATCGGGAGTGGTTGTGCGGGATTGACGGCGGCGATCTACGCCGCGCGCGCCAATCTGAGCCCCCTCGTCCTGGAAGGGCACGAACCCGGGGGGCAATTGTCCCTTACCACCCACGTGGAGAATTTCCCCGGATTTCCCGATGGCATTCTGGGCCCCGAATTGATCGAGAATATGCGCAAACAGGCGCAGAAATTCGGCGCGCAGTTCAAGCCGGGCTCGGTCAGCGAAGTGGATCTCACAAGCCGGCCGTTCAAAATCAAGGTGGGCAATGACGTATACGAAACGAAATCCCTGATTGTGGCGGCAGGCGCGTCGGCGCGCCTTCTCGGCCTAAAAGGCGAGAAGGAGCTGATTGGCCGGGGGCTTTCCACCTGCGCCACTTGCGACGGTTATTTTTTCCGTGGCAAACCCATTGCGGTCGTCGGCGGCGGGGATTCCGCCATGGAAGAAGCCAATTTTCTGTCGCGCTATGCCAGCAGGGTGTACCTGATTCACCGGCGAAACGAATTTCGCGCCTCCAAGATCATGATTGATCGCGCCCGCGCCAACGAGAAAATCGAGTTTGTCACTCCCTATGTGCTGGAAGAAATTCTCTCCCCCGAGGGACTCGTCAACGGCGTGCACTTGCACCAAACGCAAACCGGAGAAAAGCGCGAGATCGCCCTGGATGGCGTGTTCGTCGCCATCGGACACAATCCCAATTCGATGGCCTTCCGTGGAAAGCTGGAGATGGACGAAAACGGTTACCTGATCGCGCGTCACGGCAGCCTGACCGGCGTTCCTGGAGTGTTTATCGCCGGCGACGTGCAGGACCATCGCTACCGCCAGGCGGTCACCGCAGCGGGCTCCGGCTGCATGGCCGCCATCGACGCGGAAAAGTTCCTGGAAGAGCACAAAGACTAGCTCCCCACTGGCCTCGACCGGAAACAACGGGCATAATCAGACTGTCCATGCTCCGCTCGATTCTTCTCAAACTCTCCGACAGTAAGGGCTTCGCGCATTGGGTCACATCCAACCCAACCACGCGGCGTATGGCGCGCCGCTTTGTTGCGGGAGAGACGCTGGATGAGGCGATTGCCGCCGCGCGCGTGTGCAACCATGCCGGTATGGCCGTGACGCTGGATTGCCTGGGGGAGAACGTGGCCACCCCGGCGGATGCACATAAGGCCCGCGACACCTACTTGAATATTTATGACCGCCTCGCCGAGGAGAAGTTGAACGCCAATGTCTCGTGCAAATTAACGCAACTCGGCCTGGACCTCAGCGTTGAATTCTGCGAAGGGCTGGTGCTTTCAATTGCCGAGCGCGCCGCGGCGTATGAAAGTTTTCTGCGCATTGATATGGAAGGCTCGGTGTACACCCAGCGGACCGTGGAACTCGTGAAACGCGTGCGCGCGCAATCCCCCGTGGTGGGCGCGGTGATCCAGTCTTATCTCTACCGCAGTGAAAGCGACATTCGCGACCTCTTGTCTTATGGCTGCCGCATACGTTTGTGCAAAGGCGCCTACAAGGAGTCCATCGAGGTGGCCTATCCCCGGAAAGCCGATGTGGACGGCAATTATCTCCACCTGATGCGCCAACTGCTCTCCAGCGGTTTCTATCACGGGATTGCCACCCACGATCCCCGCATAATCGCGGCAACCATCCGGTGGGCCGCGGAAAAAAAGATCTCCAAGGACGACTTTGAGTTTCAGATGCTCTACGGGGTCCGCACCGACCTGCAGCGCCAGTTGGTGCGGGATGGCTACCGTCTGCGAGTCTACGTGCCGTTCGGGACCGAGTGGTTTCCGTACTTCATGCGCCGCCTCGCGGAGCGCCCCGCCAATCTAGCTTTCTTCCTGCGCAATTTCTTCCGCTCCTGAGAACTCCTGCGCGCCAGAACCGCCCTGCCGTACCTCGTCTTGTAACTTGGAGTGCGGCGGCTCGCCGCCGCTTTCAACACTGCCAGCCCCGCCGACAAATTGTAATTCCTCCTCGCCCTTCTGCAGGACGCCGCGGCGTTGCCGGCCCTCGCACATTGCATGGCCTGGTTTGTCATTCCCAGCGGAGCGAGGCGCTCTTCTCCATCGCACGCTTTTTTGTGCAATGAAGCTGCTTTTCCCTTGTGCGAATGGGGCATTGCTTCTGCGCCTTTCAACTGCCTCGGTGCAACTCGCCTCAGCTCAGTGTCTCCCCCGGCTTGATCGCGTGGATTTCCAATCCCGCGATGTCCTTCGTTTCGGCGCGCAAACCTTCCGGCGTGCCGGTCAGCACTGGAAATGTCGCATAGTGCATGGGAATTACGTGCTTCACGCCAAGCAAGCGAACGGCGAAGGCCGCCTCGCGAGGCCCCATCGTGTAAATGTCGCCGATGGGCAGAAACGCCAGCCCCGGCTTATAAATCTCGGCAATCAGCTTCATGTCGCCAAACACGGCCGTATCTCCCGCGTGATACAGCGTCACGTCGCCCGGCAAAGTCACGATGAACCCGGCAGGCTCCCCGGCATAGAGCCGCTGCCCATTTTCATCGATGGAACTCGAGTGAAAGGCGTGTGTCATGGTGACTTTGAATTCGCCAACCTGCTGCGTGCCCCCTTTGTTCCCCGGAAGGCATTGGCTGCCCAGCCCTTTGCTATCAAGGTACAGATACGTTTCAAAGTTAACGACAATCTTGGGTTTGAACTGTTTGCCCAGCGCCAGGAGATCGCCCATGTGATCCGTGTGCGCATGGGTCAGAAAGATGGCGTCCAGGCGCGCAAGTTTCTTGAGGGATTCCGGGCATTTGGGATTGCTGGCGACCCATGGATCGATGAGCGCCATCTGGCCGCTGGGCGTGGTAATCCCGAAAGTGCTGTGGCCGTAATAGGTAATCTTGTTGCCCTTCAGATTGAGCATCTCTGCCTCCGTCTACCCTTCTTATTGCGATATGGCGTGGGGCTGGGCCGCAGCCACCGCGATTGCCGCCGATACCAAGAGCCTAGTCAGCACCGCCCTGATTTTCATGCCCACTCCTCAGGCCCTTATCTTAGCGCGTTTGGACAGGTTGAGAATCTCGCACCACCCACGTAGAATTGGAAGCTGGTACTTATGACCTGGCAGTGCCTGAGTCGCGTTGTCTTCCGCCGGTTGCGCTGAACAGGTCCGGCCCGCTGCCTTCATCAAAGGAGATCCTGCATGGCCTACGTGATTGCCGAACCCTGTATCAACACGAAGGACACCGCTTGTGTTGATGTCTGCCCCGTGGATTGCATTCATCCGCGGAAGGACGAGGCGGCCTACCAAGCCGAAACGATGTTGTACATCCATCCGACCGAATGTATCGATTGCGGCGCTTGCGTGCCCGTCTGTCCCGTTACCGCCATCTTCGCGCTCGAAGATCTGCCGGAGAAGTGGCAGAAATTTACTGCCATCAACGCCGAGTGGTACGAAAAGAAGTAATCAGACATTTGCGCTGCGTTGCCTGCCGGACGGACTCTCGGCGCGCCTCGAATCTTCCGGGGCGCGCTTCTTTTTTGCGCTCGCGTATTTCCAATCAGGCTGCTTTTTCCCCAGCTTTAACATCCAACGGTGTGAAAGAATCAGGCCTTTCCGGGAGCTCTCTTTGCGCGCCTTTGAAATCCGCCACATCTTAACAGGCATTGCCATTGTTGCTTCTCTACCGTGCCTCCTTTCCGCGCAGATACCCGCCCCGCTCGCAGGCAATTACACCGGGACGCTGCAGGCCGGGGAAGCGCAATTGCACCTGGTGCTGCACCTGACGAAATCCGCGGACGGCGCGTATCACGCTTCGCTCGATAGCCTGGACCAGGGCGTGTACGCAATGGAGGCCAGCTCCACAAGCATTGCCGCCGCCATGCTGAAGCTCGAAGTCGCCTCGCTGGGCGCGCATTTCGAGGGCAAGATTTCTGCCGATCATCAAACGATCGATGGAGCGTGGTCGCAAGGCAGCGCGACACTCCCGCTCGTGTTTCGCCGTCAGAGGGCTGGCGCCGCTGCACGCAAACCCGCGGATGCCGTTTTCCCCGTCGAAGGCCTCTGGCAAAGCGCGCTGGAAGCCCACGGGATGCGCCTGCGTCTGCAATTGCACGTCTCCCATGATACGGAGGACCAACTGGTCGCGGCGCTGGACAGTCTGGACCAAGAAGTGAGCGGCCTGCCGGCCATCAACGTGCTCCTCAAGGAAGCTTCCTTTCATTTTGAGATTCCGGCGGTGACCGGCGTGTTTGATGGCACGCTGAATGCCGCCAAAAACAAGCTGAGTGGGAATTGGTCGCAAACGGGCGCGGAAGAAAAGCTCGAGTTTGAGCGCTCCGATCAGCCGTTGGAATTGCGGCGCCCGCAAAATCCTGTGAAGCCATATCCCTATCGCGAGGAAGAGATTTCGTTTTCCAATCCTGCGGCGGGAGTTTCGCTGGCCGGCACGCTCACGCTTCCCAAAGGCGCGGGCCCTTTTCCGGCGGCATTGCTGATTGCGGGTTCCGGGCCGCACGATCGCGATGAGGCCCTGGCCAACCACCGGCCCTTTCTTGTGCTGGCCGATCACCTTACGAGGAAGGGAATCGCCGTGCTGCGCTTTGACAAACGTGGAATCGGCAAGTCCACGGGCTCCGCGGATAAGGCCACCACGCTCGATTTGGCGGCGGATGCGCAAGCGGCCATCGCCTACCTGAAAACGCGCAAGGAGATTGACCCATCGATGATCGCTTTGATCGGCCATAGTGAAGGCGCGATGATCGCCCCGCTTCTCGCTTCGCAGAGCAAGGATGTGGCCTGCGTGGTGCTCCTTGCCGCGCCGGCCACGATAGGTGAAGACACCCTGCTCCACCAGTCGGAGCTCATCGGAAGAGCCGGAGGGCTGACGGATGAGCAACTCGAGGCCAGTCTGAACTTCGATCACGCCGCGTACGAACTGGTGCGCACAGAGACGGATACAGCAGTATTGAACGAGAAGTTGAACGGCTTGGTGAAAGGAAGCGGCCTTGTCGCGGCCATGCCGCCGGCGGTTCTGGAGCCGCAGTTGCGCATGATGGAATCGCCATGGTTCCGCTTCTTTCTGGATTACGACCCGCTTCCGAATCTCAAAGCGCTGCGCGTCCCGGTGCTCGCGCTCTACGGGCAGAAGGACCTTCAAGTCCCCGTGAAGCCCAATCTCACGCTACTCCAGCGGGCTTTGCAGGATGGCGGGAACAAAGCTGTGGACGTGCGCGAGCTTCCGGACTTGAACCACCTTTTCCAGCACGCCTATTCCGGCACACCCGCCGAATACGCCGCCATTGAAGAGACTTTTTCGCCGGAGGCCCTGCTGCTCATTTCCGGCTGGCTGCTGCACCACAGCAATAACTAGCCCCAATTCTGGCAAGACACGGCTTTCCCATTGCCCGCCTATAGCAACGCTGCCTCCAAAACGAACATTGCCCGGCCTGGAGGAATTGTGGGAAACTCTGCTCCACTATGCGCATTCTGAAACGCCATCTTCGTGAATCCTGCGGATGATGAGCACCCCTCTTACCAACTCCGGGGACTCCACTTCACAGCGGGGAAGATGGCCCATCGCGTTTTTGCTGGCGTTTGGCGTTATCATCAATTTTTTCGACCGCATCAATCTGTCGGTTTCCCAGGAGGCGCTGCATGCCTCGTTCGGCCTTACGCTGATTTCATTTGGCTATCTGTCCAGCGCCTTCAGTTGGAGCTATGCGGCGATGCAGGTGCCCGCGGGATTGCTGCTGGACCGCCTGGGGGTGCGTCGCGTCGGCAGGATCGCCACATTTTTGTGGAGCGTGGCATCATTCTGCGCGGCGCTCTCGACCGGGCTGCTGGGGCTGTTTGCCGCAAGGCTCCTTCTGGGCGTCGCGGAATCGCCGACCTTCCCGGCAAACGCCAAGGCCATCGGCTTGTGGTTTGCCGAGCGGGAGAGAAGCCTGGCCATCGCCGTTACTGACTCGGCAGCAAAACTTTCCTCGGCGATCGGCGTGCCGCTCATTGGCATACTGCTGCTGCATTTTGGCTGGCGCTGGAGTTTCGCCGCTACCGGCTTCTTCAGCCTGATTTATTTTGCGCTGTTCTGCCGCGTCTATCGCGACCCGCCGGAAGGACAGCGGCCCCCGGCTGAACAGAGTGCATCACGGGCCCAAGCGAGCTGGCGAGAGGATGTTCCGGTCCGCAAAGTGATCGGCCTGGCCATCGGCTGGGGTGCGTACAACTACACGTTTTTTCTGCTGCTGAACTGGCTGCCCACCTATCTTTCCATTTCACTCCACGTGGATCTGCTGCACTCCGTGCTCTACACCAGCGTGCCGTGGCTTTTTGCGGCCATCACGGATTTCGTCGTCGGCGGTTGGCTGGTGGACTTCCTGATCCAGCAAGGCTGGAACGCCACCCGCGTGCGCCAAACGGTCCTGCTGGTTGGCACCAGCCTCGGTCTGGCGATCTGGGGTGCCGGCCACGCGCAGTCGCCTGTCACCGCGCTCATTTGGATCAGCATCGCGCTGGGGGGCTTGGCCGCGGCTGCTCCGGTAGCGTGGACCGTCCCATCCCTGATTGCGCCGCAAGGGGCCGTGGGAACAGTGGGTGGCCTGGCCAACTTCTGCGGGCAGCTTGCCGCCATTTCGGCCCCCATCGTCACCGGCTATATCGTTTCCGCCACGCATTCGTTCGCCGCCGCTTTCGCCATCGCGACATTGGTTTTGCTTCTGGGAATTGCCAGCTACGTGATTCTCCTGGGGCGCATTGAGCGCATTCCCGAGCCTGCCCCGGTGCCCTAACGCCTTCTTCTTGGAACATTGCCACTGCCCCGGCATTCCTCTGAAAGTGGGTTGTCGGGGTATCATGGTTGCGGAGAAAATTGGCCCTTTCACAGCCCTCCTCTCAGGGGGTGTCGGGGTATCATGGACAACGAAAGACCATGGCCGCCACCAACCCGCCGTTTCACCTCATCCTGATTATCCACGCGCACCAGCCGGCGGGGAATTTCGAGCACGTTTTCGAGGAGTGCTATGAACACTCCTACCTGGCATTCCTTTTGCTCCTGGAAAAGCATCCACACATTCGCGCGGGCATCCACTATTCCGGTCCCCTGCTTTTGTGGATCGAACAGCACCATCCTGAATACTTCGAGCGCCTCCGCGGCATGGTTGCTTCCGGACAGATTGAACTGATCGGCGGAGGCTTCTACGAACCCATCCTGATTTCCATCCCCGCGGCGGATCAACTCGAGCAGCTCACGCGCCTCGCCGATTACCTGGAACGCCATTTTGGCAAACGGCCCTCGGGTGCATGGCTGGCGGAGCGCGTGTGGGAGCCGCAACTGCCATCGGCGCTGGCCGCAGCCAATGTCGGTTACACCCTTGTGGACGATTTGCCCTTTCTCGCTGCGGGCTTCGAACCCGAAGAGCTATACGGCCCGTACATTGCCGAGGATTGCGGCAAGTCCGTCTGGCTGTTCCCGGGCCTGAAGGAGCTGCGTTACCTCATACCATTCCGCGGGGTCGAGGAATCCATCGCCTATTTCAAAAAGGCCGCCCAAGCGCGTCCCGGCGGCGCAGCCGCTTTCGGCGATGATATGGAAAAGTTCGGCGTGTGGCCGGGAACGTTCGTGCATTGCTATAAGGACGGTTGGCTGGAGAAATTCTTCCAGGCCCTGGACGAAAACGACTCATGGCTGAAGATTTCCACGCCCAGCGAATACATCGCCTCCCATGTTCCGCTCGGGCGCGCCGATCTTCCTTCGGCCTCCTACGCGGAGATGATGGAGTGGGTGCTGCCTACCGACACACGCCTGCGCTATTTTTCTCTGCACAAGGAATTCGCCGCGCGTCCCGACCTGCTCTCCTTTGTTCGCGGCGGCTCGTGGCGCGGCTTCTTCCGCAAATACTCGGAATCGAACTTGCTCCACAAGAAAATGCTGCGCGTTTCCGCTTGTGTAGCCGCTGTGCCTTCACGGCGCTCCAGCACGGAACAGGCCGCGCAGTTGCAGGAAGCGCGCGATTTTCTGCTGCGCGGGCAGGGCAATGACGCTTACTGGCACGGCGTGTTCGGCGGCCTCTACGCCCCGCATCTCCGCACGGAACTCTGGCGCAAGCTCATCCGCGCGGAATCCCTGGCCGACCAACTCACGCCCGGAGGCGCTCTCCCGCGCGTCGAAATGCTCGATTACGACGCCGACGGCGCTCCCGAACTTCTTTTCACGGCGCCCGAATATCAGGCGCTTTTGAAGCCCTCCGATGGCGCGACACTCGCCGCGTTCGATTTCCGCCCCGCTTCCGCCACGCTCATCAATTCCATCATGCGGCGCCGCGAGGCTTATCACACGCGGCTCCGGGAAGCCGCCGCCAGCACACCTTCGCAGGATGGGGCCGTCTCCATCCATGACCAGGTTCACGTAAAGGAGCCGAACCTCGAGCGATTCCTGCGCTACGACCGCTTCGCCCGCCATTCTTTTCGCCTTTTGATTTTTGATCCCTGGCGCACACCTGCGGATTACGAGACGCTGCAACTCAACGAAGTGGCCAGAATTGCCGCCGGTGCGTTCCAGGTGCGCAATTCTTCCGCCAACCACGCCAACCTCGTATTCGAGCGGGAGTTGGCGGAATTCGCGGCCAATCCCGCCGATCCGCCCATTCTAAAGGTGACCAAAAACTTTCTGTTCGGTCCGGCCCCGCAGGGATGCGAAGTGAGTTGCGAACTAATCCTGTCGCTGACTTCGCCGTTAGCCAGGCCGCTCCTCTTTGGTCTGGAATCGGTGATCAATTTTCTTGCCCCGGCGGACGCAGACCGCTTCTTCGTCACTCCGGCGGGCCCCCAGAACCTCAGGTTCGCGGGAGTGTTGCCTGCGCCGCACCTCCAGATCGAGGACGGCTGGCAGCGCCTCCGTGTCAACTTGCATGCTCCGAATGCCCAGGGTTTCTGGGTGGCGCCGATCGAGACCGTCTCCGAATCCGAGGGTGGCTTCGAGCGCGTTTATCAGGGCTCGCAGATTCTGGCCGTTTGGCGCCCGAATCTTACCGCGCAAACTTCCTTCTCCGCCCGCCTCCTCTGCCGCGTCGAATCCCTCTAGCAGTTTTGAATAAGTTAAGTGGAATAGCTTCCGGCGTGGTTTGCTCGCCAGCGGTCTAGCCATTAAAACATGTCTCGCGTCTCCCTGGCCACCCCGGGAACGGAGGCCTGCGACGCCGTAGGCGAAGCGTTTAGGCCGGAGTGTAGGGAGTGGCCTGGAGCGGCTATGTGCTCAGACCTAACCAGGTGACCGCGTGCGTCGTCTCTACCAGGAGGGGATAGTGTAGGTTGAACGGCTTGGAGAAGCTCAACCTTACTGGGTTCCCAGGGGGGCCCTCCATCGGTTCGCTCGGAGAACAGACCATGAGTCAATCGCTCAACCACCATTTGCCGAGGGTAATTAGTCGTCGTCAGGCTTGCGGTCTTTTCGCGAAAGCAGGTGTGGCGAGTGTGTTTAGCACCGTTCCACTGCGTGATCTCGGCCAAGGCTCAACGTCGACGGTGACCGGAAAGAGCGTTCCTGCTTTGCGGGGCTTCGATGCGCTTCTATTGGACTATCTCAAGCAGAACAAGTCTGTTCCCGGCGCAAGCTTGGCCATCGCTCGGGACGGCCGCGTGATCTATGCCCGTGGATTCGGGTGGGCCGACGTGGAGACGCGTGAGGCAGTTCAGCCAGATTCTCTCTTTCGCATCGCCAGTGTGAGTAAGACTTTCACTTCAGCGGCGATCATGCTGTTGGTTCAACGTGGGCGTCTTAAGCTGTCCGACACAGCATTTCCTCTACTCGATATCGATGTCCCGCTCGACAAGAAATCTCAAGTGGACACTCGCTTGAACACCATCACAATCCATCATTTGCTGTCCCACACGGGGGGATGGGCACGCGGAAGTGCGAAAAATCCATTCGAAACCTGGACAGGGTTCGATCCGATGTTCTTTCCGGTGGAGATTGCGAAGAGCCTGGGAGTTCCGTCACCGGCGGGTCCCGGTGACATTGTCCGCTTCATGACGACCAGACCCTTAGACTTCGATCCGGGCACGCGCTATGCGTATTCGAATTTTGGCTACTGCGTGCTCGGGCGTGTGATTGAGAAAATTTCTGGTGTTGCCTATGGCGAGTTCGTGCGGAATGAATTGTTGCAACCTCTGGGCATCAAAGACGCACATTTGGGAAAATCACTCTTCTCGGGGCGCGCCCCGCAAGAAGTCCACTACTATCCTTCCGGGGATAAGAGAGCAAATTCTAAGAACGTGTTCGGAGGACCGGACGTCCAGTGGTGCTACGGGGGCTTCGAGCTTGAGGCCATGGACTCGCACGGCGGCTGGATCGCAACTCCCTCGGATCTCGTTCAGTTCGCGGCATCGCTGGAAGTGCCGACTCGCTTCGGAGCTTTGAACGCAGAATCGATCCAGAAGATATTCGCACGTCCAGCGGAAACCGGTTATGCTGAGAACGGTATCGAGCCGCCCGCCTACTACGGCTACGGCTGGCATGTGCAATCCACTGTTCCCGAGGGAACGGAAGACTGGCACGACGGCCTTTTTGGCGGCACATCAGCGCTGCTGATGCGTAGGCGGGATGGGATCGTGTGGGCACTCACCTTCAATACCGACAATGATGACAACCGGCAGGTTCCATCGGAGGTGATGGCCCCGCACATCAATCAGCTAGCCGATTCGATCACCAAATGGCCTGTGTAGCACAACATCCGGCAGGTCAGAGCCACTCGAATCGAGCACCATTGTGGAACCAGTGGCGATCGTCACTCGACTATTTTTTCAGTTCCGCTTTACCTGCTCACATAGCTCAGCCGATACCGCACCGACCTTCCCAGTTCACTTGGCCAGCCTTTTTCTGCCTCTCATTTTCCTGGGCACAGCTTCGAGCCAATTCCTGCGCCCGGCGGCTTCGCGTCTCCTGCGTTCCCGGTTCCTCTCTGAGCCCCTCGGTTTCCTCCCATAAGGCAGCCCCTCGCTTTGGGAGCAGAAGCCACTTGGTTCTGTCTGCCCTAGAAGAGTGGGGTAAGAAAAAGGCGATTCAAAAAATGCCCTCCCTGAAGACATCATTGACGTGATTCTCGGGGCAGCACGCCTTTTTGCCCAGTGTGTAGCGAAGGGCTGAGGCGCGCCGTTTGCGCCCCGGATGGTGTTGTGGGGCAGGCGCCTTGTCGTTGGCGAAACCCGCACCGTGTCGGTGTCCGCGTTGGAGTACCGCGAAGGCGTTGCGGCGGAGTATTCTCTCTTATCGTGAGAAGCTGGCTCTCCCAACTCGGCCGATCGCTCTTGCTAATTTTTATTGTCGCGCTTTGCCTGCGCTGTGCCTTCCTCTTCCACCAGGCCCGATTGATTCCCGCGGAAGCGCTTGCCTCGGTGCCGTTTCAGAATGAGGTCGGCAATGTTGCGGACTCACTGGCGCACGGCCAAGGTTTCTGCTGCTTGTTTCGCCAGCCTACCGGGCCGACCGCGTGGCTCGCTCCGGTCTATCCGCTGCTGATCGCGGCAATCTTCAAGCTGTTCGGCAGCTTTACCGTCGCTTCTTTTTATGCCGCGGCACTGATGAACTGCCTGTTTTCCGCTCTGGCATGCTTCCCGCTCTTTCATGCGGGCAAGCGCATCGCTGGCGTGGGAGTTGCCGCCGCTGCTTGTTGGGTCTGGGCAGTCTTTCCCAGCGGCATCATGATGCCCTTCGAGTGGATCTGGGATCCTTCACTCTCCGCACTGTTGGCAGCAGCCTTGCTGTGGGCCACACTGCACGTTGCGGGCAGCTGGCGCGCATGCGATTTCGCGCTCTATGGCCTGCTCTGGGCAGTATCGCTGTTGACCAACCCCAACCTTGGAGCCCTCTTGCCCTTTTTCCTGGGTTGGATGGCCTATCGTCAACTCCGCAGCGGAACCTCTCGACTGACTCCCCTGGTGGTCGTCCTTGCCGTGCTTTTCGCCTGCTGCCTTCCCTGGACGATTCGCAATGCCGCGCAATTTCATCGGCTCATTCCCGTGCGCAGCAATTTCTCCTACGAATTGTGGTCCGGGAATAACGAAATCTTCGACGAACACTCCCGCGCCGTGAATCGCATCACGCGCTACGAGCAGACGCGCCGCTATGCACAGCTCGGCGAAAACGCTTTTCTCGACGAGAAATGGAAGCAGGCCACGGCGTTCATCCACACCCATCCGGTGTTGTACGCGCAGCTTTTCGGCCGGCGCATCGTGGCCACATGGCTGGGCTCGGAATCGCCGTGGCAGCTTTTTTCCCGGTCGGACTCACTGCTCGTCCGCGCCATACTCTTGTGGAACGCCATCACGCTGCTTGGCATGATCGGCGGTCTCCTGAGACTCCTCGCAGCCCGCAACCCGTTCTTTTTCCCCGTTGCGGTGTTCCCGTTGGTGTTTCCCATCACTTTCTACATCGCGCATACTTCGCTCCGCCACCGTCACCCTTGCGATCCGATCATCGCGTTGCTGGTGGCCATCGCTCTTCTGGGCGGCCGTTTGACGCACGGCGAGCGGATTTCGCCCGGCACTTCGGCTGGAGAGTTGGCGCCCTGAGTTGCAAATTCGCTGAATAAATAAGCATGTCATTCCGAGCGCAGCGAGGAATCCGCTTTTTCCGCCGGCTGAAACAAAAGCAGATTCTTCGGGACCCGCGCAACACGGGACCCTCGGAATGACATAGACAGTGCAGTGACACGTGCATATCATTTCTGACTCAGGACACTGGCTCAGCCTCGCGCCTTGCTGGGCCATGGGGCGCTTTGTTACAGTTTGGATTCACGGCCCGGAGCGAATCATGAGCATTTCCAAAGAACTCTTGGACATCCTGGTATGTCCTGTCTGCAAACAGCCGGTACATCTTCTGCCCGATGCATCCGGACTCAAGTGCGATGCGTGCAAGCGCGTCTATCCGGTGCGCGACGACATTCCAGTGATGTTGCCGGAAGAAGCCACCATCGCGCCGGAATGATTTTCGCCACCGAAAAGAGACAAATGCCCAAGGATCTCGCCAACTCCATTCCCCGCCTTACACGTCTGCTGCCGCGCTTCCGCAAAATGCATATCGGCGTGCTCGGCGACCTCATGCTAGATCGCTATCTTTGGGGCACGGCCAGCCGCCTATCGCCGGAAGCGGCGGTTCCCGTGGTGGATTTTGCATCGCAATCGGATTGCCTCGGAGGCGCGGGCAACGTGGCCGCCAATCTTGCATCGCTCGGCGCGCACGTTGAGATCTTCGGCGTCGTGGGCGGCAGAAAATCCTCGGAGAAACAGTCCAGGCAGAAATTGCTGGATGACGAAGCTGGCGGCGCGTTGCGTGCTTGCTTGCGTGCGGCGAAGATCGGCGAGCGCGGCGTTCTTGCCGATGTCCATCGCGTGACCACCGTAAAGACACGCATCATCGCGCGCCACCAGCAAATCGTCCGTATTGACCACGAGCGCCGCGATGCCCTCGCTCCGCAAACGGAAGAGAAGCTCTTTCGTTTGTTGCTTTCGTCCCTGAAGCAGCTCGACGCGCTGGTTCTCTCCGACTACGACAAAGGCCTCATCAACGATGGCTTTGCGGAACGCGTCCTGCACGCCTGCCATCAAGGCGATGTTCCGGTATTCGTTAAGCCCAAGACTTCGCGCTTGTACGCTTACCGCGGCGCGCGCGCCATCGTCTGCAACACCAAGGAAGCCGGCTTCTACGTCACGCGAGCGCTCTCGGACGAGCAATCCGTCGAGGAAGCGGGCCGCGCCCTGTTGCCGCATTTCGGCTGCGCCTCAGTGGTGATCACGCGCGGGGAAAAAGGTATGAGCATCTTTGAGGAGTCTTCGCCGCGCCATCTGCACATTCCCGCGACGAGCTTTGAGGTGACCTACGCGCGCGTCGGCCAGCCGGGCGTCGCACGCGGTGCCACCGGCCGCCAGGTGTTTGACGTGACCGGCGCGGGAGACACCGTGCTCAGCGTTTTGGCTCTGGCTGTTGCGGCGGGCGCTTCGCTCGCCGATGCGGCGTTTCTGGCGAACGTCGCGGCGGGCGTTGTGGTCGGCAAACTCGGCACCGC
>Ga0074045_10002215_pt1 | contig 18133 bp, 16 predicted proteins | sample BogForMeECP23OM2_FD_94442 | JGI IMG/M metagenome (GOLD analysis project Ga0074045, IMG submission 94442) | Bog forest soil microbial communities from Calvert Island, British Columbia, Canada - Bog Forest MetaG ECP23OM2 | ecosystem: Environmental > Terrestrial > Soil > Wetlands ...
CCAACTGATCCAATACGCCCTGAGTATGTTATTCACGCGATAAGGGAAGCTATGTCTCCTGATGACCCGCTAATCTCAGATGCCAGTTTTCCGACCGTATGGACAGGTGCCTATTTTGATGTCCTCCGCAGCGGACGGGTTTATACAGCGCCACGAGGGGCCGGGGGCACAGGCGGAGGTTTTCCACTGAGCTTAGGTTTCCAAACTGCTTTACCTGATAAGAGAGCGTTCTGTGTGGCGGGTGACTGTGGATTCAGTGTCGTTTGCCAAGAATTGGAGACTGCGACAAGAATCGGTCTTCCTGTAATTACGATTGTTCTCAACAACAGTTCCCTCGGCTACATACGCCACGAACAGAAGGCATTCTATAATGGAAGATTCGTTTCTACCGAATTCCGGAGAGTCGATTTTGCTAAAGTTGCGGAAGGCTTTGGTTGTCTTGGAATAAGGGTCGAAAAGGCTGAAGAGCTGAGTGACGCCTTGAAGCAGGCGAAGAACAACAATGGACCCGCCGTTTTGGATGTTACCGTAGATCCTTGGGCTTACCCGCCCGTCCTAGAATTCCTCTCTTCAGGGTGGAACGAGGAGCTTACAGCCTTCATGAAGGCATAGAACCAACTCAGCGAATACCTTAGACGTACCCGTAAGCCAACCAACCACCGTCTGCAAGGACTGTTTCGCCGGTGACGAAGGATGCCTCATCTGAAGCTAGGAAGGCTACTATGCTTGCAACCTCATTGGGGCGACCTAATCGCTTCATCGGAGTTCGTTCCACTATAGGAGTAATGTCACGGATTCCTGTTTTGACTTCATCTCTTAATCTCTCGGTTTCAAGGTACGACGGAGCGACGCAATTAACCCGTATATTGTAACGAGCCCATTCGATTGCTAGCGTTTTCGTCAAGCTCACGACTCCCGCCTTCGCAGCACAGTATGATGCACGATTTGGAAAAGATGAGAATGCCGCTACTGAAGAAATGTTAATGATAACACCCGTGCCTCTATCTGCCATCGTTTTTCCGATGATTTGGCTGCACAAGAATACTCCTTTTAGATTTACATCAATTGTTTTATCCCATTCAGATTCGGTAAGCTCTAAACTTGGTTTGGCCATGAAAACGCCGGCATTGTTTACGAGGATATCGACTTTGCCAAAAGTTTCCACTGTTCTTTCTGCAAGCAGTTCAACGTCTGCTTTTCTTGAGACATCTGCCTTGACTAAGAGTGCCCTTCGATTGATCTTTTCAATCATTGCCGCAGTTTCAGCAGCCTCAAGCTCATGAGTATTATAATTGACTACTACGTTGCATCCTTCATCAGCCATTCTAAGAGCAATTGCTCTGCCTATCCCCTTGTTTGCTCCAGTCACGATGCAGGTTCTGCCATCAAGCCTAGGTGTCAATTGTGGTCACGAACTTTCGATCGAGTACGCGATATATTTCTTCCTTACCTCCTAAACGGTAGCCTGTGGATCCGTTCCGCTCGTGCGAATGATTGACTGGTGACAGGCGTTAAACAAACGAAAGTTCTCAAGATTTGCTGTTCCTCTATCTGTGAACCAGACTAAACGATCAAATATCGGTCGAGTCAAGAATCGTGCAGTGTAACTAGAATGGAAAGTCATGTGCGCGATGATGACCAGGCGCTGAGAGATGTCATGCATATTCAGCCGGAGGCAGTTGATCCTGATCGGCATATCACGGCGGTGTATCGTGTTGAAGGATCAGTGCCTTTGAATAAGATGGCTGAGGAAGCAGCTATAGAGAATTCGACGGGTACGTGGACCCTAGTTGGATATGAAACCCTTGAATTAAGAAAGAAGTATGGTGCTAAGATCTTTCGCATGACTGGCTCAGGAAACTCAGGTATCATCAGTCTAGCGTTTGAAGCCTCAAACTATGATCCGGAACTCGGAGGTATCAACTGCCTTCTTTCAGATATAGCCGGAAACATTTTCGACATGGCTATTCTCGATAACGTGAAACTTCTTGACGTTAACTTCCCGAAATATTGGGTCGAAGCATACAAAGGACCGAAATTTGGAGTGGCGGGAACAAAGAAGGTCGCTGGGATCACGGAGAACCGCCCAGTCATCGGTTCCATCACTAAACCCAACATTGGAATTGATACAAAGACGTATGCGAAATTGGCATACGAGACCGCGCTTGGAGGGATTGACATCATGAAAGACGATGAAGCTATTGTCAGCCCAAAGTATTGTCCGCTAGAAGCTCGGGTATCTGCCGTGATGGAGTCAATTGATCGCGCGAAGCAGCAGACTGGGAAAGCGGTTCTGTATGCGGTGAACATTACGACTCGTCAAGACAAATTGCTGGAACTCGCTGACAAGGCTATACAAGCGGGAGCAAATCATCTTATGGTTTGTGCACCCTACATTGGTTTCGGTGGTATGCAAGCGTTAGCTGAAGACCCCTCCGTAACTGTTCCAATTCATTCCCACCGAGTTGGACATGCGGCCTTTACTCGCAATCCAAAGCATGGAATAGATGTGGCGCTCTGGTCTAAGCTCATGAGAATGTGTGGCGCTGACCAGTTACATGTGGGCAGCGTAGAAGGAAAATTCTACTTCAATGCGGATGAAACTCAACGCACCATAACTGCTCTTCGACAACCTTGGCTCCACATTAAACCAACCATGCCCGTCTCTTCAGCCGGAAATCGACCGGCCAGCATTGGAGCGAACATCAAGACCCTTGGCACCGATATGATGTTTCTAGCAGGGGGAGGAATACACGGCCATCCCGACGGTTCAACTGCAGGAGCCCGAGCCATGATGCAAGCTGCGAGAGCAGCTCTTTCAGGTGTACCACTAGATCAAGCCGCTAGAGAAAACCCTGAACTGGCGCGTGCTCTAATAACTCTCGAGCTGAAGCATTAGCGCAAACAAACATAACGCGCAGACAGCGGATTGTTCTGCGCGGATGGTGATCGCGAAAACCGATAAACCCAATGGACACGTCTGTCGCTCAATAAAATACGCCGAGTGGACGTGGAATTTGAAGGTCCATGTGACGTCAGACGTACCTCATGAAACGTCCTACGGCACATCGGTTGTAGTTGATGTCCTTCGATCAAGTTCAACGATAATCCAAGCACTGAACAATGGAGCGAGGGCGGTCATACCGTTCAACAACATTCGGGACGCCCTCAATTTTCAGTCCTCGATTCCGCGCGGAAGTTCTATGCTCGTAGGTGAACGTAATGGAATTACCCCGAGAGGGTTCACCTTCAACATATCACCATTAGACATGTCCAAAGACAATGTACGAGGTAAGACTATCCTATATTCCTCTACGAATCTGACGCGGGTTCTTGGCAGGCTAAAGGGAAGAAATAACGCAATCATTGGCGGCATCGTTAATGCAAAAGCCGCAGCAGATTTCATTCGGTCGGAAGGTAAAGATGTGACAATTATTGCATGTGGGACACTTCAGGGACAAACGATCGAGGACTTGGCTGGAGCGGGTGCAATTGCGAATTGTCTGCTGAATGAAGATCTCTCAGATGACGCGCTGATCGCGGTCGGATTCTACAGGAGCCCGTATTGGCGACGTCTAGTCAAGAGAGGGCGCACCGCGAAGCGACTACATGATCTAGGATTCATAAGTGACGTTAACTTCTGCCTCCAGCCCAACATCAGTTCCATTGTCCCCCGTATGCGAGGAAACAGAATCGTGAAAGGCACGACGCGGCTAATGTAATCGCAGATGGTCTGGGCGTTAAGAAGTGGTGGATCTCAATCGATGAGCCGCTTCGAGATGCTCGCTAGAGTCATTCCGGTGGAAGCTGTCGCTGTGCAAGATCCACTGGAATTCCCTTGCTCTTGTAGTAAGAGTAAGTAATTCCGTAGATCACCAGAGGTGTCACCAACACACCTACAACCACTAGGAAGTTCTGGAGGATGAATGGTCCAGAGAATTCGGGAGTGAGCAAAGAGTATCCAACGAAGAGAGAGCTGACCAAAGAAATGGCTCCAATGATGCTGATCATGGGAATTCCTCCAATTCTTTTCTTCACTATATCTGGTGAAGAGTCGAAGATGTCCTTCCGTCTGAATGGGAACAGGATTCCTGCGAGTCCAACAATCGCGTAGAGTGCTGCGAACAGGAAGGTGATGTAGGTGAAGAGAATGCTGATGTTGTAAAACACTGATGCGTAGGTGATAACTGCGGAAGCTATTGTTGTTATGATTATTGCCAGATAGGGTGAATGATGCCTTTCGTCAACGGCAGCAAGAGAGGCGGGGATCGTTCGATCAAATGACCATGCGAACATGTTTCGGACCGAAACGTACGTGTAGGGAACCGCGTTGACTAGGAGTGAGAGTCCAAATCCAATTGTTACTAAGAAGATGATTATCGGATTGCTCGTTACGAAGGACATGAGGAATTGTGGAAACGGTGGAACTGGATACAATGAAAAATAGGGGGAGTTAGGTATGGTTCCGAATGCTGCGCCATCGAAGAGGTATGCCATTCCTCCGAGGAAATTATAGCCGAAAACTGATTGCGTGACTACCAGTATCGCGACGAGAAGGACCGCGAATAGGAGCAGTGATCCAACGATAGCGGCAAGCTGTGCTTTGCGAACGTTTCTAATCTCGCCTGAAACATACGCTGAAAAGTTGAAGCCAGTGAAGTTCAGGAACATGAAGACCCAACCTAGGATCGTGCCCTGTATAGTCATCGTTGAATCGTAACCATTGGTGTGGGCTGCTTGAATCACCTTATCCACCGTTGTACCGGAATTCTGGTTGAAGTTGGCTACGAAACTAGAGTTGGATGAGCTAAGCATGGCTCCAATATACGCTACTATTGCAATGAGAACAAATGCCCAAATCAACCGTTGTGTCCAGAATGTCGCTTGCGCACCGAAAAAGACGATGACCGCAATTAGCAGTATCAATGCGAGACTTATTCCGAAAACAGTTGGTTCGCCAGCTGGCGAGTTTAGGAAACCTGCTAGATTTAGCATGCTTTGATTTCCTGTCAGTGCACCCATATCGGCAAGATAAGCGCCGACCCCTGCCTCCGTGAAGAGTGTGACGTCAATAGCTATGAATGTGAAGAGTACGAATGTTAATCCGAAATTGACCATGAAACCGATTGCCGGATGTATGATCCTGCCGACCCAAACGTAATCTCCTCCTGTTCGCGGCATGGAGATGGAGAAAAGAACGTAGAGGAGAGCGATGAACAGTGAGAGCACCGCTGCCAACAGAATCGATAACCCAAGATTCGCAGACGGATAAAGTCCTAATCCGAAAATCATTAACACGAAGAATCCGAACAAGTTCATACTTAGAAAATTGAAAACGAAACTATCTAGCGTCCCGATCTCGCGAACAAGACCAGTGGCATCGCGTTGAAACACGCGTTTAGAATTTGACACAAGAATCCGCTTTAGCCGAGATGAACTTGGAACAAATATAAGACTTGTCGAGTCTCGTGAGTTATTGATTAAGGAAAACTCGTTGTTGATTGCGTAGTCTTAAATTCTGGCCTTAACGTTCGCTCGTGACATCATAGTGAGTTCCGCATGCAGAAGTCGGGTATTGTGGATAAGGAACGCGTCGTATACCTTCCGCAAGACGAAATGCCGACCCACTGGTATAACATATTACCCGACCTGCCTGAACCGCTTGCACCTCCTCTCGATCCGAAAACTCTCAAACCGATCTCACCAGAACCACTTTTCCGAATTTTCGCTAAAGAATTGGTGATGCAAGAAGTTTCAGCTGAACGCTTCATTAAGATTCCAGATGAGGTTTACGACGCCTATGTCTATCTTCCAAGACCAACTCCAATCGTTCGAGCCAGGAGACTCGAAAAATATTTGGGCACTCCAGCTCAGATCTATTACAAATGCGAATACGTCAACCCGACCGGCAGTCACAAACCGAACTCCGCAATAGCGCAAGCTTACTACAACAAGGCACAGGGAATCGAACGAGTCGTCACAGAAACAGGGGCCGGCCAATGGGGATCATCCCTGGCTATGGCTTCAAGCTTATTCGGCTTGAAATGCAGCGTATACATGGTTCGCGTAAGTTACGATCAGAAACCCGGGCGCAGGACGATGATGCAAATTCACGGTGCCGACGTTGTAGCTTCGCCGAGCAACAAAACGAAATTCGGCCAATCCCTCCTCAAATCTGACCCCAATAATTATGGTTCACTTGGAATTGCAATAAGCGAAGCCCTCGAAGACTGTCTTACTCATGAGAACACCCGATACTGCCTCGGATCTGTCCTCAACCATGTTCTGTTGCACCAGACCATTATTGGCCTAGAATCGAAGAAACAATTCGAATCAATCGACGTGCAACCAGACGTCATCTGTGGATGCATCGGCGGTGGCTCAAACTTCGCTGGATTCGCTTATCCGTTCATAGCTGACAAGTTGAAGAAGGAAACGAATACAGAATTCATAGCCTGTGAACCCAAAGCGGTACCTTCTACGACACGCGGAGTATACACGTATGATTTCGGCGACGCAGCAGAGTTGACTCCGCTACTGAAAATGTACACGCTAGGGCACAATTACCAAGCTCCACCGATATATTCAGGTGGATTGCGTTATCACGGGAAGGCTCCCTCACTATGTCTACTCATCAACAAGGGCTACATAAAATCGGTAGCCTACTCTCAAACGGAAGTCTTCGAAGCAGCAGGTATACTCGCTAGAACGGAAGGAATGATTACTGCCCCTGAGACGGCGCACTGTGTGAGATACGTAATTGACGAAGCACTTCGATGCAAGAAAACAGGTGAGAAGAAAATAATCGCGTTCAACAATTGTGGGCATGGTCTGCTGGATTTACAAGCATACGATGCGTATCTCAACAGGAAACTTCTGGATTACGAACCCGCCACCATCAACGTACCAAAGCTTGTGAATCAGTAAGTCCTTACCTGGCAGTTGGCCAGCAGCAATTCATTCTTTATATAAGAATGAGTTCGCGATTACAGATATGGCTCGCGTCTCAAAATCCCGCAAACCCGTTCCGCCTTACCTTGCCGTTGGACTCTCAACCGTTGTGCATGCCGTGAGTGAACGTTCCCAAATCAAACAAAACCTTGAGACGATCGAAGACGTCATCCACGCTGCAGTAGGCGTCACAAACATCAATATGCCGATTAAAATCATCGCATTGGCCGAAGGGGCGCTAACCGGATTTACGGACGAAGTATTCGACGTTCCACATGTGACTGCTGCCCGTGAAATGTTCATTGAAGTTCCAGGTGAAGAAACCGACTTTCTTGGAAGACTTGCTAAGCTTTACGGACTCTACATCATAGGGCAATGTAAAGCTCGATGGCCCGAAGTCGTCAAAGACAGATACTTCAACACAATGTTCATCATAAATCCAAAAGGCAGAGTAGTCCACAAAGCAGCCAAGAACCATCTTTGGTGTAGAGAACGGTCCTGCACACCACACGACGTATACAATCGATGGATCAAAATGTTCGGAGATGGGATAGAATCGTTTTATCCAGTACTCAAAACTGACGACATAGGAAATATTGGCACAATCTGTTGCAGCGACGGCGAGTACACAGAAGCCGTTCGAGCATTAGCCTTGAACGGAGCAGAAGTGGTATATCGACCAAGCGAAGCAGTGCCGATGACGAACAGCGGATATCCAGGCGGCGGTACCTGGATGGTCCAGAACCGAGGACATGCCCAATTCAATTCAGTCTACATGATTTGCCCTAACATCGGTCCGGTATATGTTCATCCACGAATGAAATATCCAATCGATGTCGCCGGAGGCAATTCCCACATCGTCGATTACACCGGAAACGTCATCTCATACTCACCTTCCGGAGCAAATACCATGGTTGCTGCCATCATCGATATAGAAGCTCTGCGACAGTTCCGAGTAATGAATCTGAATAGCAATTGGTTGAAAGATCTACGAACCGAACTGTTCAGTAAAATGTACGATAAACCGATTCACCCCAAAAATCTGTGGCTGGACCAGGCACCATGGAACCACGAGCGAGTTGACAAAGTCTACCGTGACAACATCAAGAAACTAATTGAAAGAGGAACTTATACTCGACCAGCAAACGATTTTCCAGGCGCCCGATTCCAACCCTCCTCAACTTCGGCCGAGGAATTGAAATGGAAGAACATCAAAAAGCTGTGGAAAGATCGAAACGCCAAAAACAATTCAAAAGTGACTCACTAACTTCTCCGAACAGATTCATCGGCCGTCCTCAACTCAAATCGTTTAATCTTACCCGCCACAGTTCTTGGAATTTGATCCACGAATTCAATTTCTCGGAAGATTCCATTTGAAATTGTTGTATAATTCGTCATAGCTGGTCGAAACGAAGTTTCGTATGTCGATAACGGAATGAGAGGCAACTCCCATGGTTGATGTCTCCGGTTTGCCTCAAATCATTGGTAGTGGCTTGACACGAGGCTGAAAGACATATTCGTCATTTCATTTCTATTGAACTCAACTAATTAAAAGTCGACAGGCAAATTTGCTGAGGCATATCGTCTAATGGTTGGAAAACGAAATTTGAATGGGCGTGTCCAAATGGTTTGGAAGCAACTCCGTGATTCGCTCACTTCGAGCAATATTAAACGACTGATAGTTGGGATGACGCTGTATGGATCACTGACAATTCCTTTCAACACTATGTGGATTCCTACAACTGGCCTAGTTGGCCTAAGGCCCACGATAGTTATCCCGTTGCTATTCGGCTTTATATTCGGTCCAGTAGTCGGATTCACAACGGGCTTCTTCGGAAACCTAATCTCTGATTTCTTCTCTTTCGGCTTTTTCTTCTTGAACTGGGATGTTGGAATTGGACTAGTCGGACTAGTAGCAGGAATAGGATATTCCGTTGCGAATAGAGCAGATTGTGCGAGAAGTCGAGGCTTAATACTTTCTATCGTCTTGTCGGTTGCAGGATCTTTTGTTGGAATCGGATTCGCAACAGCAACAGACTATCTTTTCGGAATAGGAATGATCAGTTCAACCATGGCGCTAACCGAGTTTGCTACAGCGACTTTGACATATGCAATTAACGGAGCCGTACTCACACCCATTCTGCTCAGCTTTTACCTCTTCCTCCGTACTAGACGCTCTAACTAGCATTGTGCCCCTGGATTGTTCGATTTTGAGGCAGGCGCCAGACAGTTCGGGCGGTTTGAAGTCTAGGAAGCAAAGGCTTTATGATATCCGATCATCTGTCCGTTTAGTAAGCCGAGTTCTAAGTGAGACCGATGGAAACAGTACAAACCCCCCCTCAAACTCTTCAACTCACTCAGAAGGCACTGGAAAGAGTTAGAGCGATATTGGAGAAGCCTGAGAATGCAGGCAAGTCCCTGAGAATTTTCGTTTTTGGCGGTGGGTGTGCAGGACTGAATTACGGCATGGGCTTAGCGTTTGTCAAACCAGATGATTACGTTCTTGAATCTGACGGCTACAAAGTAGTCGTAGACGCAAAGAGCATGGGTTTCCTTAACGGTATGCAGGTTGACTATTACGAAACCGTACAGTCGTCAGGATTCAAATTCAATAATCCTAACGCTGTAGCAAGTTGCGGTTGCGGATTATCGTTCAAGACAGCGCAAAAGACTGAAATGCAGAAAGCACAGCCGTGCCACTAAAGCTCTTCATTCTTCTTTCTGCTGATTAAGAAGCTACGGTGGCGGTACTCGCTTAATTGCGAGTTGAATATCTTGAGCCTTTACTGTCTTTCTGCCGGCATGTCGGGCTAGCTCGGTCGCTTCCTTTCCTACTTTAACAGCATAGTCTTCCAAAATCTTGCCCAACTCTTCAACAGCATCGTCTCCAACACGGTCGGCACCCGCCGTCTCAATCAATCTTCTAACTGCGGCTGTGGAAAGCTCATTAGTGGCCATGAAAAACCCACAATTTTAACCGCGTGCGAGAGCGAAACTATTAAAATTTGTTCCGGCAGGCGAATTGGGCTCGTTAGATTGATTTTTTCATGTTTACGGCTTACAATGAGAGAAATGACCTGTTTTATCTCAAAAATCAGATTGATAAAAGGTGATCTTTGCAAAGTCATATATAGAAACTTCACAGAACCCACGACGATTGAAAATGTGGGGTAACCGATCCAAACGAGCTCTTAGTAAAGTCGCTATAGGTGTAGTAATCATAGTTTTGGTTGTAGCCGCTGGAGGCGCCGCGTTTTACTTTTCAAATCTCGGGTCTAGCAGCAGCACTATGTCAAGCAGCACTATGGCTGCGACAGGTTCGAGTCAAGCAGTCCCTCAAACGTTGACTTACGAGACTCTCCAGACAATTCAGTATCTTGATCCGCATGTTTCATACGATATCTTCGGCGCAGGCATTGAACAGAATGTCTACGAATCACTCCTGTGGTTTAAAGGGTCTAATGGTCAAGCGGTCGTTCCATGGCTCGCGCAAAATTACTCAGTATCATCTGACGGGAAGACAGTTACTTTTACTTTGAGAAGCGGAATTAAGTTCGCTGACGGGGAGACCCTCAATTCATCAGCAGTTTACTTTAGCTACAACAGATTGCTCATTATGGACGGCAGCGCTCCTGTGGGACATGGGACGCAAGCTTCATGGATTCTGCAGCAGCTGTTGAACCAGAGCCTCAGCACAACGCTTTGTTCATGTACTCAGACATACGGGGCTTCGTACGTTAATGCCGTCTTGGCTGAGAATTTTGTAGAAATCACTGGACCGCTAACGCTTACGTTGCATATTATGAATCCGAATAGCGCCTTAGGATTTATGCTAGCAAACCAGTGGGCCAACATACTTGCTCCTGACTACACGATGCAACAAGATATTCAGCTTTGGAGCAAGGCTGGTTCTGGTTATACCCTGCCCTACCCCATGCTATCTGGGAGCATCACGCAGCAAATGTATCAATACTATGTAGATTATCAGGCGACTTGTAACTCGAAAGGTTGCGGTGCTACGTACCTTGATTCATCGCCTCAGGGCTCAATGGCAGGTACCGGGCCGTACGTCTTCCAAAGCGTGGACACGTCTTCGAACATCATAACTCTGCAGGCTAATCCGAACTACTGGGGCGGACCCGATGGCAATATCAAAGCGCAGATCCCGACTGTAATCGTAAAGTATGTACCTGATCAAACTACTCGCGAGATCGACCTTCAGAACGCAGCTAAGTCAAATGGACAAGCAATGGTGGTAGATGTCACTACAACGAACATCTATGACGTGGCTGACAGAAGTCAATGGTTGAACAATAACCAGCTAGTTTCCACGATCCCAGGTGTAACGATACAAGGACCTTACACGCAGTACGCATCGTTCTTTATCCCGCTAAATACTAACGTGACGGATCCGTTCACAGGAACGTATTACGCGTTCCAACCATTTGCAGACCTGCGGTTTAGAGAAGCATTTGCTGATGCAGTGAACCTGACACAGATCAATGACAACTATAACAACAAGCTCGGTCAGGTTGCAAATGAGCTCATCCCTCCGGGGATTCCGCCGGTAGGTGCCTATAATCAATCGCTGCAGCCCGCGTACAGTTACAATCCTGATGCAGTGCAGGCTCTACTGCTAGATGCGATGTTCCATCCGCTGACGCAGTTTACTCTTAAGAATGGAACAACCGCACCGTCAGGCACGTTTGATAATACATTTGGATGCGCTCAGCTCAATGCCAATAATCAGTGCGATCATCCGACTCCACAGTCCATTCCACTTGTTTACGCAACAGGTGACACGGTTGATGAAGCTATACTGAACCAGATCGCAGGGACCGTGAATAATGTCAGCACAACTTACAACATGGGATTAACAGTTCAGGTAACCCCACTGCCGAGTGGTCAAATGACTACTGAGGCGTTCTCAGGAGAAGTATATGCGTGGGCGGAGGCACCATTTGGATGGTATGATGACTATCCATGGTCTATGGATTTCCTTGGACCCATTCTCTCGCCTGGCGGAATTTACTCAGGTCCAGGAGGATGGAACCTGAAACAGATGGGTACGTATTGGAGCGCAGCACTGCAGGCTAATACTCAAGGAGACGTCACTGGAGTTGTCACCGCTACTAACAATATGGCTGCGCTAAGTAACAATGCGGTCATGGACATTTGGACATTCTATCCGGCAATCTACATGGTCATGACGTCGAACATCCAAGGATTCTACTTCAATCCAGCTATCTACACAACTGGACAACCACAATATTTCGCATCTCTATACTAGAAGTAGGGCGTCCGTGCCCTACCTCCTCCAGTTTTTTGCGAACTCCAAAGCGTATGTAGGTCGGCCCTGATGAGACTTTACGAGTACGCAATCAGACGCCTTTTCTTGATGGTCTTCGTACTTTTCGGATTGAGCCTTTTTATTTTCTATCTTACTCGAGGACTACTTCCACCGAATTTTGCCATCTCACCATATATTACGCCTAGGATGGATGATGCGGCTAAGTTGTCTGTGGCCCGTTCGTTGGGAGTCGCGACAGAATCATGCCCTTCATACTCAGCTTTCGTGGCACAGCAGATTGGATGTATAACACCACTGTGGGGACAATATGCCGGTTGGCTCAAAAATGTATTAACTGGAAACTGGGGCCTCACACTTCTTCCGGGAGTTTCGGGTAGCGACACTACATGGCACGTCTTCTTCAGTAGGTTCCCTTACACCGCGGAACTTGCTATCGCGGGCGCAATTCTCACGATACTGTTAGGAATTCCTCTGGGTGTGATCTCTGCGACACACAACAACAAACTCCCAGACCACATCTCTAGAGTAATCTCTCTTGGCGGCTACTCGGTTCCACAGTTCTGGTTCGGAGCGATGCTGCAGATAGTCTTCGTGCTCTACATCCGTTTCAACGGTGCGGGACTATTACCAGGAAGTTCGGCCTTGGCCACCACGTGTGGTATCTGCTTCAGCGATCCAGGGCGCATAACCTCGTATTCAGGTCTTCCAATTGTTGACGCGATTCTTTCACTGAATTTTCCGTTTTTTTGGGATTCAATCGTAGCATTGATACTTCCAGCATTTACTCTGGCGATCACGTCGATTGGAGCCATAACGAGGATAATGCGATCAAGCATGATGGACGTACTGCGTCAGGACTACATCCTCTTAGCGAAATCAAAGGGGCTTAAGGATCGCGTGGTAATCTACAAGCATGCGCTTAAGAATGCCCTGCTTCCCACTGTTACGGTTTCGGGGCTGCTAGCCGCGTATCTTCTGGGCGGCGTGGTAATCATCGAAATTGTCTTCTCATGGCCGGGAGTGGGCAACACGGCTCTCGTGGCTGCGGAGGTTCTGGACATCAACTTTCTTGAACTGTACGTGCTCGTGACCGCGGTCATTATAGTCCTTACGAATCTAGTGGTCGATCTGATTTACGCGAAACTTGACCCAAGAATTCGGTACTGAAGTCAAATGGAAACTAATCCGCAGAGTGAAGCTGTCCAATACGGACGTGGCGCTGACATTCGTCACGCTCTCCACCTTCTCAAGAGAAATCGAATAGTGCTCGCCGGAGCAATAGTTTCTGTTGCTTCAGTAATGCTAGCACTTCTATCGGGATTACTAGTGAATCCCTCATCTTGGAATCAGCAAAACTCCAACGTAATTCTTTGCTGGAACAATCCAGCGATCGACTGGCACATAACCAATGTTTTCAATTGCGGCGGAACCGTCTACCCACTCGGAACAGATCTTTATGGGAGGGGGCTTTTGCAGATGATCATCTTAGCTATCCCAGTTGACCTTTGGATTGCCTTCGAAGTTGTCGCTTCCGCCGTCCTCATCGGCGTTATACTCGGAGGGCTTGCTGCCTACATGGGAGGGTTAGTAGACGAAATTATTCTGAGGGTAACTGATATCTTTCTCGCAGTTCCAGGAATCCTGCTTGCCATCGTCCTCCTCGTAGTTCTAGGCAGATCGATACCAGTCTTGACGGCAGCGGTTCTTATCACCTGGTGGCCTTTCTACGTAAGACTGGTCAGGTCTCAGGTTCTCGGAGAGAAAGAGAAACCGTACGTTGAAAGGCTTCACGCCATGGGTGCCTCGGGCTTCAGGATCCTATTCAGACATGTTGTTCCAAACTCCATCTTTCCTGTCGTAGTACAAGCAACGCTTGACATAGGCGCCGTCATTCTCACCGTCTCAGCACTCATGTTCATAGGCCTAACACCCGATCCGAAGTTTCCGGAATTAGGTAACCTGGCAAAGCAAGGAATACAGTTTCTCTTCACGGCACCTTGGCTGATTCTATTCCCAGGTCTCACCCTGCTTTTGATCTCGATAGGCTTCAACCTGCTCGGAGATGGAATCAGGGACATCTTCGATCCGCGACTGAGGAGATAAAATTGCTCAGACCAGAAAGCCGCGGTAACGAAGACGTGCTGAAAATTAGCAATCTCAATGTCATATTCCACACATACGCCGGTGAAGTTAAGGCACTTAACGGAGTCGAACTTTCAGTAAAGAAAAGCGAACTGCTTGGACTTGTCGGTGAAAGTGGCTGTGGGAAAACTGTGACTTCGCTTTCAATAGTTGGTTTACTTCCACCGAACGCCGAAGTTGTTAGCGGCGAAATCCTACTCAACGGAAAGAACCTCCTAACGATGACGAAAGAGGAGATGCGCAAAGCAAGGCTGAAAGACGTAGCTATCGTCTTCCAGGATCCGCTGACATACCTCAACCCAGTACTGACAGTGGGTTCGCAAATCACAGAAATAATTGCTACTGACACCGAAATGTTTCTCCCAAAACTTCTGGAACACAGGCTCGACGAGATCGCACAGGTAGAGAATGAAAAAGGACAGCTCGATACTGAGCTGTTGTCCGAGAAGCGACACCTCAACTCCGCCTTAGAAACGGGCAGACTTGACGCGAACGAAATAAAACGGCTGACGCGGAATTACGTACTCTCCATACTTAGATCGGTACGGCTCCCACATCCAGAAAAAGCCCTGGAATCGTATCCATTCGAATTGTCGGGCGGAATGAGACAACGAGCTATGATCGCAATGGCTTTGATAAGAAGACCAAAACTGCTTCTCGCAGACGAGATGACAACTGCACTCGACGTGACCGTTCAAGCGCAGATACTCCAGCTCATGAAAGAATTGAGGAATGAAATTGACGCTTCGGTTATTCTGATCACTCACGATTTAGCAGTAGTTGCTGAAGTATGCGACAGAGTCGCAGTGATGTACGCAGGGGACGTCGTCGAAGTGGCTGATGTCGATGAACTGTTCAAAAATCCACTACACCCCTATACTCGAGGCTTGCTCGCCTCAATTCCACGTGTCGATTCTACCATTGATCAACAATCCTCGATCGGCGGATCTGTTCCCAACCTGATTTACCCACCCAGCGGGTGTCGCTTCAACCCGAGATGCCCAAAGGCGTTCGAAAAATGTCCACAAACGAAACCAGAACTGGTCGAAGTGAGCCCGAGACATCTTGTCTCCTGCTTCCTGTATGAGGAGTAAAAACGATTGTCAAACGATAACCTCCTTAGGACCGAGAACCTTTACAAATGGTTTCCCAGAAGAAGCGGAATCTTCAGTCGAACCATCGAACATCTAAAAGCGGTCGATGGAGTCTCGATCAACATCCAGCGAGGGGAGACTCTCGGATTAGTAGGAGAGTCGGGTTGTGGAAAAACCACTCTAGCAAGGACGATAATGAGGCTCACAGAGCCATCAGATGGATCCATAAATTTCGACGGAGTTGACATAACCAAACTGAAAGGGAGACAACTAAAACCATTTAGACGAAAAATGCAAATGGTCTTCCAAGACCCATACGCCTCCCTCGACCCACGACAAAACGTGAGATCCGCTCTACTCGAACCCATGCGGCTACACCATATAGCCTCATCAAAGATGGAAGCGAACAAGCTTGCTGAGGAAGTGATAAAGAAGGTAGGTCTAAATCCTGATCACCTGGCCAGATTCCCGCACGAGTTCTCCGGAGGACAAAGACAGAGGATAGCCATCGCTCTAGCCCTAGTTGTCCAGCCCTCTTTCATCGTACTCGACGAACCCACATCATCGTTAGACGTCTCAGTCCAATCACAGATCCTTAAGTTGTTGAGGAATTTGCAGAAAGACCTCGACCTGACTTACATATTCATCTCGCACAACTTGGCCGTGATCAGGCAGATGTGCAACCGCGCCGCCGTCATGTATTTGGGCAGAGTCGTAGAACTCGCACCAATCGAAAAGCTCTTTGAAAATCCCAAGTATCCTTACACCAAAGCGTTGCTCTCTTCCATCCCTCAGCCAGATCCCTCAAAAAGGAAAGAACTCCGCGTCCTTCAAGGCGACGTCCCAAGCCCCGCCGCTATTCCTACTGCTTGCCGATTCAGGCCACGTTGTTCCTTCGCAACGAAGAAGTGTGGAACAATTGCTCCCTCAATGGTAGAAGTAGAACGAAACCACTGGATAGAATGCCACTACGACATCGACTTCGCCAAAAACTCTCAAGTAGACTTATCACAACAATCCGCATGAAAGGATCGATGTTCGATTAACATGAGTTATGTCGACGCTCACATCCATTTAGCCGACTCCGGATATCACGACGATCTCGAAACCATATTACACGGAGAAGCCAACGAGGTTGTACAAAATCTTCTATCCAACGCCACCGACTATGAAACATCTCTGAAAACCATTTCGATCTCACGTCAACACGAAGGAAGAGTCTTCGCTGCTATTGGAATTCATCCGTGGACAATCATCCAGAATGTACAGCAGCCCGTGGAGAAGTTCGAGGAACTGATTGAAGCTGAAAAATCCCATATATCAGCAATAGGAGAAATCGGCCTAGACGGTCAATATTCACAGGACGAAGATAAGAAAAATCGCCAACTCGAAATTTTCAAGTTTTTTTTAGCGTTGGCTGAACTAAAGAAACTGCCGGTAGTCGTACACTCGAGACTTGCTGTCGAAGAAACGCTAGAAATCCTTCCATCATTCAACCTAACAGGCGTACTAATGCATTGGTACTCCGGGCCAACAGAAAAACTGCGTATAATCAAGGATAGAGGCTACCTAATTTCGGTCGGACCATCGGTTACGTACACAAAACGAATCAGCGAGATCGCTCGAACCGCTGATCTTGCAACTATTTTAACCGAAACTGATGGCCCAGTCCAGTATCACGGCCCCTTCAAAGAAAGGCGAACTGAACCGTCCTTCGTCGTAGATGTGGTCCAAAAGCTCTCTGAAATCAGGAATGAACGAGTGGAAACTATCCGTGAGGCTGTTCGGCGGAACTTCCTCAGGTTCATTGGGCAAAACGAGTAGCGAAGGTGGCAGGGCCCTGTCAAGTTGCTAAGGGATAGGTTAGGCTATCAACTTTCGAGGCATTTTCATCGACTGTGGAGAGTTTACTCAAACGAAATAGGTCAAAGCCTAATTCTGGTCGGTGGCACAGGAATTGCCTTAACGCTCAGCTTTAGCGCAATGCCAAGCATGAGAGACATGTTCTGGTATCTGATTGAAGCATATTTCGTTTTCAGTGGTACGGCAGCAAAGTTTATGTTGAATACAACTTGCTGATGGGCTATCTTCGTTAGAGCTGTTAGCGTTGGGAAAAGTTAGGACAGACACCGTGAAGCGCGTCTCCAGGGAATTGGTCAGACGTTTCCCTGACCGTTGTAAAGGAGATTTTGAAGCAGACAAAGAAGTCGTGAATGAGTTAGTAAACTCGCAGTCGAAACGTCTGCGCAACAGAATTGCAGGATATGTCACGAGGCTGAAAGTTGTTGAAGCAGAACGTATCGCCGCGACGCAGCAAGCAACTGAGTCGCCTGAACCAACCGAATCAGACGACGTTGAATAATCGTGATGGTTAACCGTCCGAATCTCCATGTTGAAGAAAACGCTAGGAGATCCCGCCGTGCATTCGGCTTAAAATTCGCAGTTAAAATTTTGTTCAAGGGAACTGAAACGGTTTGCATACAATCGTCTGCGTAAAACATGTTCCCGATGCTACTGACATTCGATTCGACCCAATCACTCTAAATCTTATCCGTGAAGGAGTACCGTCGATCGTTAACCCGTTCGACCTCAACGCAATCGAAGAAGCCATTCGACTCAAGGAGAAGCTTGGCGG
>Ga0074045_10002216_pt1 | contig 18132 bp, 16 predicted proteins | sample BogForMeECP23OM2_FD_94442 | JGI IMG/M metagenome (GOLD analysis project Ga0074045, IMG submission 94442) | Bog forest soil microbial communities from Calvert Island, British Columbia, Canada - Bog Forest MetaG ECP23OM2 | ecosystem: Environmental > Terrestrial > Soil > Wetlands ...
GAGCTCGTCATTCAAATATAGGTTCCACATGACCGTGTACGCGCCGCCGACCGCGGTCATGGTCGGATCGTTGCCGCCCGAATTCGGGTCGATCGAGCCCGCAATCCCGGTGTCGACTGCTGTCACGCGACCGTCATAAACGCCTAACGCAAGGCCCTTGCTCTGAAGGAGGGTCGTGAGGAATACCGCAGCATTGCCTATTGCCGGATCGAGTTGCCAGTAGGTAAGGACAATGGGTGGTATGCCCACCATTTGACTCAAAGTTTTCAATACCTCGCGATTAATCTTCGGGTAGGCTGCCTTCGCTTGCGCATACGGACCGCGGGCGAATTTTTCCACCGTGTTCATGAAAGCGGGCAGATCGGTAAGAGGCGAGACGGTCACTTTCTTATGGAACCACGCGTCCGCCGCAAGGGTAGGAAGCAGGCCGATCGTATTGCCCACCTGGGAATAATCTAATATCGAGGATTGCAACACTACACCATTCAAGTCCACCCCATCTTCGTGTAGAAGCCAAGTGAGCACGCACGTGCGCGGAGTGCCGTACGACTCACCAAACAAAAACTTTGGTGAGTTCCAACGATTGTATTTGGTGAGAAAGCGTTTTATGAACTGCTTGATCGAACGCGCGTCTTCATCGACACCCCAAAAGTCGGAGTTTTTTCCCGGTGCGATTGCCGCAGAGTAACCGGTGCCAACGGGATTGATGAATACCAGATCGGTATGATCGAGTAGGCTGTCCGGATTATCCTCCAGTAAATAAGGGGCGGGCGGGGTGAAATGGGGCACGTCGGTTTTGATGCGTCGCGGTCCAAATGATCCGAGCAATAGGAAAACCGAGGACGACCCCGGCCCGCCGTTATAGAAAAAGGTAACAGGGCGCGTCGCCGGAGCCGCCCCGTTTGCGGTAAAAGACACGTAAAATATCTTGGCGGCGGGCTGCGCGCTGTACATGTCAGTGGTCACCAGATGGCCCGCAGTCGCGGTATACGAGATCATCGCCCCGCCAATGGTAATAGAGTGCTGCGTGACCGCCGCGCTCTCCGTCGTGTCGGTTATCGAATCGTCCTTCCTGGAGCCGTACGGGGTCGTGTCCAGGAGTGGTTGATCTGATGGGAATTGCCGGGTGTGCGCAACGTCGCTCATCGAATCTCCTATTGCAACATCAATGAGCGGGCGGCACTACCGCAATGCGCCGACCCAAATTCCGCAGGCCCTTTGACGTATTTAGCAATGCCTATATAATAATTGCGAAACCAAGTCAATCATGATGTTTCCCACGCACCCGATTGGACGCGAGATTGACGCCTCTGACAGAGCGCTTTCCGTCGCCCGAACGCGAACGGAAAGCGTCTGGCTGAACGGCCCAACCATTAATGGTCTCGTCGTCCGGGATTTGCGCGGGCGATTGAGGGTGGCGCTATTTGCGCCCGGATACCGAAAATTCGCGCTTTTATTCCCGTGGAACAGACGTGGAACCGGGAATCCGCGCCGCTCGGATCGGCCCGCCGAAACCTACGCCAGCGCCGGCCTCAGACGCTTCGGCGCGAGCGGGCGCGGGCGCAGGTGGACGCCTGACGCGTCGAAGACGGCGTTGGCGATGGCGGCGGCCACCGGGCGGATCGAGCTCTCGCCGGCGCCGGCCGGCGGCAGTTCAGGGCGGTTGATCAGCACGATCTCAATCGCTTCGGGCGCCTCGGTGATGTCGAGGATCGGATAGGAGAGCTAGTCCGTGCTGGCGACCTTCGACCGGTCGAAGGCGACCTCCTCCGACAATGCCCGGTTGGTGCCCTGGACGACATTGCCTTCGATGCAGCGCCTGAGCCCGTCCGGGTTGATGATCCGGCCGCAATCATGCGCGACGGTGAATTTGCGAGCCCATACCTTGCCGGTATGGCGGTCGATCTCGACCTCGGCGACGATCGCGACGAACGCACCCGAGCGCTGGGCGTAGGCGATGCCGCGGCCGGGCAGGGTGTCGCCGGCGCGGCGGGCCGCGGCGAGGGGCGCGGCTCCCACCCGGCGCGCTCGGCCGCGGCCTTGGACGATGGCGATGCCGCGCGGTGCGGTCAGACAGCGCAGGCGGAACGCGACCGGGGCGCCGACCGCCGCGGAGATCTCGGCGATAAAGGATTTGCTGGCGAAATGGATCTTCAATTCTCGCTTTCGTAATCGGCGTTGTCGACGGGGACAAAACGATAGGGGTTAATCTGCCATTCCCGACAAAAGTAATTTCGACGACCGCCCGGAGTAATGCCATCAGTATAATATATCACGCCCATTATATACAGCCGCCACCCATCATTTCGATTAGAAATTGCTTTCCCATTATCGTCCACCGACCAAATACTCTTGAAGCTCAAGCTGGTCGAAAACCCTGGCAGCAACGGCGGAGGCGTTCCTGGGTCCGGGTCCCTCCCATCGTATGGTGAGGCATCATTGGCAGGCCTTTGTCGGTCCAGTACACGATCGAAAATATCTGAGTGATAGTAGCGGTAGCTCCACCAACGTTTACCACCTCAAAGTCGCCAGAAATTATATTGCCCTTCTCAAAAAAGAATGGAGTTTGTGTCACGTCGGGTTGTCTTATCACAAACTTTCTGACCCGCAGTATGGGTCGCTGACTAAGCACCAAGCTCGTTTGCGCGATCTCGGCTTGTGTTTTCGCCGCATTGGCAGCGTCTTTGGCAGCAACTGCAGATGTCGCTGCGTCTTTAGTACCTTGCTTAATCAGTCGTAATTGCCACAAAAAGAAACCCGCTTGCACAACGGCAACACAGGCCAAAGCGATGGTGGCGACCATCAGCCACCACTCATCCCGCGATCGTTCCTCGCGATCTTTTCTCTCCTCTGCGGCTTCGCTGTCGGTCTTAAGTACCTTTGCTACGATCGGCTCGCTTTCCGCACCGCGTCGATCAGCTGTGGTTTGTTGTGTAGACGGTGTGTCTGGACGTTGTTCTGGGTCGTCGCGCCGTTCGGTTGCAGTTGGGATGTCTGGCTGTGGTAGCAGTGGTGCAATTGGCTGGGCAGGCCGCCCGAGCACGTCGTTCTGCGATGGGACAGTCAGAATTCGCGGGTCGGCGGCCTGGGCACTTCCGACCAAAATTGGGAGGATGAAAATCGTGAGAGTTCGCACCGTTGCCAAGCCTGCGTCAATTCATGCCCTGGAATTCGGCCGAAATCGCCCGGCTGACGAAGGTTCCGCTGCCGTAATTACGCCAGCGCCGGCTTGAGTCGCTCCGGCGTCAGCGGGGCGCGGCGCAGGCGCACGCCGGTGGCGTCGAAGACGGCGTTGGCAATGGCCGCGGCGACAGGGCGGATCGAGCTTTCGCCGGCGCCGGCCGGCGGCAGTTCCGGGCGGTTGATCAGCACGATGTCGACCGTCTCGGGCGCCTCAGTGATGTCGAGGATCGGATAGGAGAGCCAGTCGACGCTAGTCACCTTGGCGCGGTCGAAGGCGACTTCCTCCGCCAATGCCCGGCTCGTACCCTGGACGACATTGCCTTCGATGCAGCGGCGGAGCCCGTGGGGGTTGATGATCAGCCCGCAATCATGTGCGACGATGAATTTGCGGGCCCAGACCTTGCCGGTATGGCGGTCGATCTCGACTTCGGCGACGATCGCGACCACGGCACCCGAGCGCTGGGCATAGGCAATGCCCCGCCCGCTCAACGTGTCGCCGCTGCGATCGGGTCGCGGCGAGGGGCGCGGTTGCCATTTCGCGCGCTCAGCCGCCGCCTTGATGACGGCGATGTCGCGCGGTGCGGTCAGATAGCGGAGCCGAAACGCGACCGGGTCGGCGCCGATCGCGGCGGCGATCTCGTCGATAAAGGATTCGCTGGCGAATTGGATCTGCGGGCCGACCGGGTCGCGCAGATGCGCGGTGCGCAACGGCGAGGCGCGGTCGAGCAAGGGTGCCACAGTCTCCCAGGCCAACCGCTTGTTGGCGAAGCCATAGGATTCGGTGGGCACGCCGAAGCCCTGCAATGACTTCAACGGCAGGCCCATCAATTGGCCGGCGAGGCTGCAGCTCGGGTCGCTCTCGTTGGTGTCGATGTCGACACGCGAGAAGCCCTTGCTCTCGAACACATAGCCGATCACGGCACCATCCTTGTCGAGGGCGGCGCGGGCACGGTGGATCGAGGCGGGTCCCTTGGGGTCCCAGGCGTGTCCTTCATAGCGCATGCCCTGGACGCGCACCGGGCGGCCGACCGCCTTCGAGAGCAATGCTGCGTCGATCCCGGCGTCGCCCGCATCGTTGCGCCCGTAGGAGCCGGGGCCCGGGACCCAGATCCCGTGCACCTTGTCCTGCGGCAGGCCGAGCGCGCGGGCGACCCCGTCGCGGGCGAAATGGGGCTTTTGCGAGCCGGTCCACAGGGTGGCTCCGTCGGCCCGCGCGTCGACGACGGCGCAGGCCGGGCCCATGCTCGCATGCGACTGGAACGGCCACTCGTATTCCGCCTCGACGATGCGCGCGGCACCGGCGAAGGCCGGGTCGATCTCGCCCGTCGCGACCGGCACCTCGCGCTTGACGACGGGCGCCTGACGGATGTGGTCGTAGAGTGCTGCCATTTGGGGGAAGGGCGGTGTCGCCTCGGACCAGGTAACCTTGAGCCGCTCGGCCGCCTGCACCGCGTCCCACTCATGCTCGGCGACGATGCCGATGAACCCCTTGTCGCGCACGACCCGGACGCCGGGAATGTCATTCACCGGGCCGTCGTCGACGGTGACCGGCACGGCACCCGCGACCGGCGCGCGGATCATGCGGCCGTGCAGCATCCCCGGCACCTTGATGTCGGTGACGTAGTCGAGCTTGCCGAAGACCTTGGCCGGGACGTCGAAACGCGGCGGCGACTGGCCGACGATCTTGTAGGCGGCGGGCGGCTTGGGCTTCGCCTGCCCCTCGGCGACGAGATCGTTGCCGAGCTTGCCGTTCCAGGTCATCGGCAGATCGAAATAGCGGCCGCCGATCAGCTCGCCATAGCTTACCTTGCGCGACGGCTCGCCTGACACGGCGACGACGCCGCCGGCGACCTCGAGCCGGTCGGCCGGAACGCCGAGCTGGTTTGACGCCATGTCGATGAGCACTCGGCGTGCCTCGGCCGCGGCGTTGCGCAATGCGATGCCGCCTTTCTGGATGCCGGTGCTGCCGCTGGCGCCGCCCTGGTTGACGGTCAACGCGGTGTCGCCCATCACGACGCTGACCCGATCGAGCGGCACGTCGAGCTCTTCGGCGACGATCTGGGCGATCGCGACATCGACACCCTGGCCCATGTCCATCTTGCCGAAATAGGCGACGACATCGCCGTCCGCCTTGACGGCGAGCCAGCTGTCGAGTTGGTCGGGCGCGAGTGGCGGCTTTACCGCGGCGCCAGGCGCCGCGGCGGCGAAACCGCCGGGGATGCTGATCGAGACAACGAGCGCACCGGTGGTTTTGAAGAGGCTGCGCCGGTCGATCGCGAATTGGGTCATCGCCCCCTCCCCTACGCCGCTTGCGCCGCTCGGCGGACGGCGCGCAGGATCGCCATATGCGTACCGCAGCGGCATTTGAGGCCGGAAAGCCCGTCGCGGATCTGTTGGTCCGAGGGGTGCGGGGTGTCGCGCAGCAACGCCGCCGCGGTCATGATCCAGCCGTTGAGGCAATAGCCGCATTGCGGCACCTGCTCGGCGATGAAGGCCGCCTGCAGCGGGTGCGGCTTCGCCGGCGTGCCGAGCCCGGCGAGGGTCGTGATCTCGGCCCCGGCCGCCGCCGATACCGGCAATGAGCAGGACCGCGTCGGCGCGCCGTCGACATGGACCGTGCACGCGCCGCATTGCGCGAGCCCACAGCCAAAATGCGGGTTGTTGAGCCCGATCTCGTTGCGCAGCACGTACAAGAGCGGCGTATCCGGTGCGACCTCGACGGTTCGCGCCTCGCCGTTCAGCTCGAAGACGATGCGTTCAGCCATTTCCAAACCCCTCTCGGGCAGCCCGGTGAGGTTAACACAGGCAAGCTAACGGTTCACGAGCCGGCCTTGCGCCCTCGTCTTGCTATCCGCTCCTACGCCCCGGACCGGGGGTAGGGAGCGTCAGTTGGGTTGGAGGGCGCCATTACGCGTCGGTACGCCTGCCATTTGGCCAGCGCCGCGGCTACGCTGACGCGTTGTTGTAGCTGCTGGCCTCTCGACGAGCGCCGGTTGGTACGTGATCGAAGGCGGCGGCGGTGCCTCCCTCGGCGTCGCCAGTCGCGCGAGCAGAGAGACAGGCACGCTGAGCGGGATACTTGTATTGGTGCTGTGATGTGTCGGGATCAGCGTCTCGGGCCGGTTACCCCAGGAGTTCAGTAGCCCGAGCCCGTCAATCAGCCCGAGAAATTGCGAATAGCCGGCGGTCGGCGTGTCCTCTTCGATTACGCATTCGAAGGTTACGACGTGCAGCCGCTGGGTCGTTTCCCTTGGCAGGCTCCGGATAGCGTTCTCGATCACCAGCGCCCCCTTGCTGTGGCCAAAGAGGCGGTAGAGATTGGGCACCTCTTTGAGGATAGCATGCAGGACGTCGGATGACCCGCTGCCGCGCTGGAACACCGGTGCGCCAGTATTAGCCTCGGCATGGCCCGGGGCAGTCATCATCAGGTGACGGCCTATTCGAGCTGTCTGCGGCATCGTGTGGGCGAGCACTTCCTGCCCCATCTGCTTGACCCAATTTTGCAAACCGAAGAACCAGCCACCGAGCCCTTGCTCAATCCAGTCTGCGACCCCATAGCCTGGCACGACAGCGGCTACCGGTTCGTCGAGCGCCGTCGAGATATTCCAGGCGAAGGCCACCGAACCGAGGGCCGAGCTGCCGACCCCGGTGACGGAAGCGGTCTTGACGGTCTGGTCCGGCGCTTTGACCCAGTTTATGAAGTTCGGAACGTCCTTGAAGGATGTAACGTGCGGCGGCCGGCCGGCGTCCACGACCAGGATGGAGCCTTCCGGATCGGACAACGCGCTGAGATCGAGTTGACTGAAGGCCTTGGTCATCTCGGAGATGCACAACGAGCGCGTCTCACCCGATTCCACAACAATCGAGCCATGCAGCAGCAGGTCGGTCACCACCCTATTAACATCGTAAAAAAGGACGTCGAGCGCCGTGTTCCCCAGCCTCAAGGCGCGGAGCGTCGGTTCGATGAGTGGCCGCGGCACCTCGAACCAGCTGAGCATGTCGGACCCGGTCATCGCCATCGGAGTTCTCCTTGTTGCGGTGCAGTATAGCTTGTTGCGGTGCAGCATCACGAGCTTGCCCCCGAGTGGCAGCCAGTTGCAAGCACCTCCGGCTCCGCCACCTTGGCGCCAAGATCGAAGCGTATTATGGGCGCAAGGATCGATACCGACCGATTTCCCGCCGGCGTCACGCGAACGTCAAACTTCCGCTGCCGGACCATCAAAACCGAGTCAGATTTCGACATAAGCATTTGATAGCAAAGACATTATCACTTCCGGGATAGGAATTTTCCCCTGCGCCGGTAGATTTGGTGAGCAATTTCAACGGCCTGTGCTCGTGTTCGACACGCATTCATTCGTGCGACAGAATGCCCTTCGTAAGGGGGAAATCGTTGCGCCCAAAGGTCCTGGGATTGCTGTTCGGCGCGGTCACAGCACTCCTTCCCGCCGTCGTCGGCGCGGCTGAGGGGAGGATCGTGGTCGCCTCGAAGATCGATACCGAGGGGGCATTGCTCGGCAACATGATCCTCTCGTTGCTCGCAGCCCATGGTCTCGCGGTCGAGAACAAATTGCAGCTCGGGCCGACGAATATCGTCCGCGCCGCGATTCTGGCGGGGCAGATCGACATCTATCCCGAATACACCGGGAACGGCGCGCTGTTCTTTCACCTGGAGCAGGATCCGGTATGGAAGGATTGGGCGCAGGGTGCGGCCAAGGTCGCGACCCTCGACCGCGAGAAGAACCATCTCGCTTGGCTCGCCGCCGCACCTGCGAACAACACCTGGGTCATCGCCGTCCGCCGCGGCCTGGCCGAGCGCCACGGCCTCAAAACCATGAACGATTTTGCCAAATACCTGGCGGCCGGCGGGCGGATCAAGCTCGCCGCCTCGGCAGAGTTCGTCGAGAGCCCGTCGGCGTTGCCGGCCTTCGAGGCGACCTACGGCTTCAAACTCTCCGACGCGCAATTGCTGACTCTGTCGGGCGGCAACACCTCGGCGACGTTGCGCGCCGCGGCCGAGGGGATGTCCGGGGTCAACGCGGCAATGGCCTATGGCACCGACGGCGCACTCGCGGCCCTCGGCCTCGTGGCACTTGCGGATGACAAGGGGGCACAGGTCGTCTATGCCCCGGCGCCGGTCGTTCGCGAAGCCGTGCTCCGCGAGCACCCGGAGATCCCGCAGGTGCTCGATCCGGTCTTCGCCACCTTGAGCCTCGAGACGTTGCAGAAGCTCAACGCCCAGATCGCCGTCGATGGCGAGGATGCCGGGGCGGTCGCGGCCGCTTATCTGAAGTCGACGCATTTCCTGCCGTGACCGTCATCCGCAACCAGGTGCTGTTCGTTCTGGTGATCGGCTCGGCCGTGGCCGTCGCCACGTCGGGTTTTGTCGGCTACGCACCGAACCGGCTGGTCTCGGGTAAACCGATTGCGCTCTGGGAAGCCGCCGGCGGCCTCGCGACCGGCGGCATCGCGCTGCTCGGCGCGGTGCTGCTCGCCGCATGCTTCATGAGCCCGAGCAAGGCGCTGTACTCTGCGGAGGGGGTTTTGGCGGCGGCGCTGCTGCTCGTCGTGCTCGCCGCTGCCGGGCAGGCGGCGAGCACTCTCGCGCTCGGTGCCAGACCCGCCGTCCGGATCTCGCTCGGCGCGGCATTCTGGTTCCTCGCCGCCGCTGACGCACTCGCCGTGGTCGATGGGCTGCAACGCCTCGATGCCGGCCCGGCGGCGCGCGTGCTCTCGGTGATTGCCATCGGTGCGGGTGCGGCGGCGCTGATGGCCGCCGGCACCTTCGACGCATTGTCGATCGCCCGCGAGTATGCGAGCCGCCGGCAGCTCTTTGCCGATGCGCTCTTGCGCCATATGGCACTCGTTGCGGGATCGGTCGGACCGGCCCTCGCGATCGGGTTTCCGCTCGGGGTCGCCGCGGCGAGAAATCCGCGCCTGCAGGGTCCGCTTTTCGCGGTCCTGAACATGCTCCAGACGATCCCCTCGATCGCCCTCTTCGGGTTGCTGATCCTCCCGTTGTCGGCGCTGGCGACGGCCGTGCCGCCGCTCGCCGCCCTCGGCGTCGGTGGTATCGGTGTCGCGCCGGCAATCGTGGCCCTGGTGCTCTATGCGCTGCTGCCGGTCGTGCGCAACACGGCGGCCGGGCTGGCCGAGGTCGATCCCGCCGTCATCGAGGCCGGGCGCGGGATGGGCCTGACGCGCCGACAGATCTTTTGGCAGGTCGAGCTGCCGCTCGCTCTTCCGGTCTTGCTCGCCGGGCTGCGCATCGTGACCGTGCAGGCGATCGGGCTGGCGGTCGTCGCGGCGCTGATCGGCGCCGGCGGGCTCGGCACCTTTGTCTTTGAAGGGCTCGGCCAGTACGCGGTCGACCTCGTTCTCCTCGGCGCCTTGCCGGCGATCTTCTTGGCGCTTGCCGCCGACTTCATCCTGCAAACGCTCGCCGCCGTGCTGCGCCGGCGTGTGGCGCCATGATAGAGATCGACACAGTCAGCAAATCCTACGGCGAGCGCCCGGTCGTCGACTGCCTGTCGCTGACCGTCGGCGACGGGGTGCTGTGCGTGCTGCTGGGCTCGTCCGGTTGCGGCAAATCGACGACGCTCAGAATGATCAACCGGCTGATCCCGATGGATTCCGGAACGATCCGGGTCGGCGGCGAGGACGTTAGGCGGGTTCCGCCCGAAGCGCTGCGGCGCCGGATCGGCTATGCCATCCAGTCGATTGGCCTGTTTCCGCATTGGACGGTCGAGGACAACATCGCCACCGTCCCGCGGCTCCTGAAATGGCGCCAGGCGCGGGTCCGCGACCGGGTGGCCGAGCTGCTCGAACTCTTTCGCCTCGACGCCGAGACCTATCGCGGCAAGTACCCGCACCAGCTGTCGGGCGGCGAGCAGCAGCGCGTCGGCGTGGCGCGGGCACTCGCGGCCGATCCCGAGCTGCTGCTGATGGACGAGCCGTTCGCTGCGGTCGACCCGATCACCCGCGACGCGCTGCAGACCGAGCTCGCCCGCATCCATCGAGCGACCGGAAAGACGATCGTGTTCGTCACCCACGACATCGAGGAGGCGCTGCGCCTCGCCACGGTGATCGCGATCATGGATCGGGGTCGGATCATCCAGATCGACGCGCCGCTCGAAATTCTCGAGCGGCCGGCGAACGATTTCGTGCGTGACTTCGTCGGGCATCAGGGTCTCGGGCTCAAGCTCTTGTCGGTGCGAAGGATCGCCGATCGCCTACGCCGCGGCGAGACCGCCGAAGGCGAGCCGCTTGCGCTCGACGCCTCGTTGGGCGAGGCGCTCTCGGCAATGACCGCGCGCCGCACCGACCGGCTATCGGTGTGCGACACCGAGGGACGCCGGGTCGGGGTCATTACTCTCGGCGATCTCGTCCGGTGATGCACGGCGGCCGGCTTCTCGGCACTCCAGTCCTTTGGGTCGGGGTGTTGTTTGCCGCACTGCTGCTGCGCATGGACGCGTTGCGGCCCGTTCTGCAGCATGTGTTTCCGGGTGTCGAGCCGGTCATCTACAACCGCGACAGCTTTCTCGCGCTGTTTCTCTCGCAGCTGGGGCTCGTCGCGGCCGCGAGCTTCGCGGCAAGTCTGGCCGGGGTCGCACTCGCCGTCTTCGTCACCCGCCAGGCCGGCCGCGATTTCCGGGCGATGGTCAACGCGCTCGCCACCGTCGGTCAGACCTTTCCGCCGGCGGCGGTTCTGGCGATTGCGGTGCCGATGGTCGGCTTCGGCGCGCGACCGACCGTCATCGCGCTGTTCCTTTATGGGCTCCTACCGATCATCGAAAATGCGGTCGCCGGGCTGGAGGGGGTGCCGCAGGGTGTGCGCGAGGCGGCCGAGGGCATGGGGCTGTCGGCTTGGCAGAGGTTGTACCAAGTCGATCTGCCGCTGGCCGCCCCGCTCATCCTGGCGGGGATCCGGGTGTCGGTGACGATCGCCATCGGCACGGCGACGATTGGCTCGACGGTCGGCGCATTGACGCTGGGCACGCCGATCTTCGACGGGCTCGTCGCCAACAAGCTGCCCTTTGTGCTCGAAGGTGCCGCTCTCGTCGCGCTTTTCGCGATTTTCACCGATATGCTGTTTGCCCGCCTCGAACGATGGCTGCGGCCATTAGCGGACTGACCGTCAGCGGATCAGATCGACGAGGATGCCGAAGATGAAGATCGTGACCCCGCCCCACAACAGGATGGCGAGGATGGTGTGCCCTCGCGCCGAATCGGGCATGATCCGCGAAACATCGGCCGACCGAAGCATACGCATGGCACCGATCCTCCACTTTCGGGGTTCAGTCTAGCCGTCGCGCGGCTCCGATGTCGAACGGAATCGTTAACCTTATGGTTCCGCGGGAGGAAAAGAGTGAAGACACTGTTGGCTTGTGCGCTGGCGCTCTGCATCGCCGTTACAGCACACGCCGAGACCCAGACTTTCCTCGCCTACGATTTCGAGTTCGAGAGCGGGCCGGTTTTACCCGAATTGCGGGTCGCCTACGAAACCTGGGGCGATCTCGATCCCGGTCGCGACAACGCCATCCTCCTGGTGCACGGAGCGAGCGGCGACCGGCATGCATTCGACCCCATCATCGGGCCGGGCAAGACCTTCGACACGAACAAATATTTCGTGATCACGGTCGACGCCATCGGCGGCGGTCAGTCGTCCGCGCCGAAGGATGGGCTCGGGCAGGATTTCCCGCGCTACACGATCCGCGACATGATGGCCGCCCAGCACGCGCTGATTACGCGCGGGCTCGAACTCGCGACACTGCGCGCGGTCGGCGGCAGCTCGATGGGATCCTTTGTCAGCCTCGAATGGGGCATCCACCATCCCGAGATGGTGCGCAGCCTAATCCTCTTGCTGCCGAGCCCCAAGGCGGAGGCCAACTTCCAGCTTACCGTCGATCTGATGACCTCCGTCATTGCGCTCGACCCGCAATGGGATGGCGGCCGCTACACCCACAATCCGGTCGGGGGGCTGCGGCTCGCCGGCATGCTCTATTATCCCTGGGCGGTGTCGGCCCCCTATCTCGATCGAATCCCGGCAGCGCAGCTGGCGAAAGAGATCGAGGAGAGCGCCCAATCCTACGGCAACTGGGATGCGAACTCGATCGTCCTGCGTTACGCCGCCAGCCGCGCGCATGATGTCGCGGCACCCTTTGGCGGCGACATGGCCGCGGCTCTATCGCAAGTCGCCGCCCCTACCCTGATCCTCCCGAGTGCGAGCGACCGGCTGCTGGGTCTCGATGGCGCTCGCCTGATCCGGGACGGCGTCAAGCATGCAAGTTATGCGGAGATCCCGTCCGATCTTGGTCATCGCGCCGGCCGCGCGGCTGCGGAGACACCTGAAGGCCACTTCATCGACCAGCAGATCCGAGCATTCCTGGCCAAGGTCGAGTAGATCAAAAAGCAAGGCGTACAGCTTTGATCCAGCTCTTGCCGAGCTGTGTCAGGATCGGCTGGGACGCCTCGGCGGCGAGCTTCACACCGAGCTCCGACAGCTTGGAAGAACCATAGACGAGGGTGTCGAAACTGCTACGGGTAAAACCGGCATTGACCTCGATCGCGTCGGAGAGCGTCTTGACCCCGAGCATGTCGGTCGCCGTGCGCGCCGCCGCATCGATCCCCGACAACGCAAGCCCTGCCACCTCCGCGCTCAGCGCTTCCAAACCCCGCGCCACTGCCGCCTGCGATTGCACCAGGGCCGCAAAGGCCTCGCGACCGAAGTCGGCAAGATCGTCGGACGATGCGCCCTTCGCCGCCGTGACAAGCGCTCCGGCATTTGGCGGCGGCGTCGAGGTCGCGGCCAGTGCCACGACCTCCACCGGGGGTTCGGCCGGGGCCAGCTTTTCGACCGGGCCTTCGACCGGTATTGCTGCTTCAGGCGAGGCGCCGGCCGGGGGTGCGGCTTGCACCGGGGTTATGCTCGGCGCCGCCGCGCGCGATGCGCGCCTTCCCTTCGATTCCATCGCTCTGATCCTCGTCCGCTCGAACCGCGCCGCCTATTGCGCCGCACAACGCGAAAAATAAGCCATGGTCGTCAGCCTCACAAGGGTTACGTGTGCATTGCACAAGGATCAGAGCTGCGCGACGCGCAGCAGCGTGTTGGCGACGCCCGTCACCTGCACGCGCGTCCCGGCCGGAAGGTCGGGTCCCTCGACGAGCCACACCGTGTCGTCGACTTTGAGCCGGCCGCGACCGTCGACGATTGGCCGTTCGAGGGTGAACGTGCGGCCGATATAGGTCTCTGCTCGCCTATTGAGACGGGCCGCACTCGATTGCGGTCGAGTGCGGGCGAAGGCCATCCGGCCGATCGCGACGCTCACAATAGCGAGGGCGGCAAAGATCAACGCCTGGTGTTCCCACCCGAGGCCGGGGGCGAACCAGGCGATCGCGGCGGCGCCGAGCGCGGCGGCAGCAAGCCAGATGCATACCATCGCCGGCACGGCGACCTCGATCACTGCAAACGCCGCCGCCACAACGAGCCAATGCCAAAACACCATCGTCCGCGGGCCCCTCCCGCTGAAGATCCTGCCTCAATCGTTACCGGCGCCCGCTGGAGGTCCCGCTACCGCAGGATTGGACGCGGCACGGGTCGTGCTGAAGCTTTCGCGCGCGAGTTCGGCAATGCCGGCAAGCGATCCGATCATCGACGCGCTCTCGAGCGGCATCAAGATCACCTTCTGGTTCGGAGTCCCGGCGAGCCGGCCGATGGCGTCGATATAACGCTGCGCAACGAAATAGTTGATCGCCTGGATGTTGCCGCGGCTGATCGCCTCGGAAACGAAGGTCGTCGCCTTGGCCTCTGCCTCGGCTTGCCGCTCGCGCGCCTCGGCCGCCCGGAAAGCCGCCTCGCGCCGGCCTTCGGCGGCGAGGATCACCGCCGCCTTCTCTCCCTCTGCCTTGAGCACCGCCGCCTGCTTGAACCCGTCGGCCTCGAGCACGTTGGCGCGCCTTTCGCGTTCGGCCTTCATTTGCCGCGCCATTGCCGCTACGAGCTCCGGCGGCGGCGCGATGTCCTTGATCTCGACCCGCTGCACCTTGACCCCCCAGGGAGTCGTGGCGCTGTCGACGACGGCGAGCAGCTGCGTGTTGATGCGATCGCGCTCGGACAGCAGCTCGTCGAGGGTCATCGACCCCATTACGGTGCGAATGTTGGTCATCGCGAGGTTGAGAATCGCGAGCTGCAGATTGCCGACCTCATAGGCCGCCTTCGCCGCGTCGAGCACCTGGTAGAAAACGATCGCGTCGACGGTCGCGGCGGCGTTGTCGCGGGTGATGACGCTTTGCTGAGGAACTTCGAGGACCGTCTCCATCATGTTCAGGCGTGAACCGATCCGATCGATGATCGGTATCAGAAGGCCAAGACCGGGCTCGAGGGTACGAATGTAGCGACCGAATCGCTCGACCGTCCATTCGTATCCCTGCGGCACCGACTTGACCGCCATCGCGACGAAGATCACGGCGAACACGACGATGAGAATGACGAAGACGGCAAAAGGCAAAGGGCTGAGCATGGCGACGCTCCACCAATCGTTTCGATGAGCCGCAGATAGGTAACCGTGCAGTCTAGTACTCGGGGGCGCGGACGCCTGAATCGAAACCCAACACACGCAATTGCCGGAATTTTGTGTCACCCGACGCTCGAATCGTGGACAGCGGTACAGCTTTTTCCTAACCTATCAGGCGATGACGGCTGGGGTATCTGCGATACCTTTCAGTCGACGGGGGAGTTGGGGGGGTTGGAGTGAGAGTCTTCGAATGCAAGGGACGCGATGCGTCCCGCATCGTTACCGCTCGTGTGTCGCGAATACTTGCCTGCGGCGGCACCGGCGCCATTATCGCCATCTTGATGTTGGCCGCGAGCGAGGCCGAGGCGGCGCGACACCCGCGCTACCATGCTCACGCGCACCACGCGGCCGTCGGATTCGCCCCGGCTCGGGTCAGCGAATCGATCGTGATTGATGTCGAGACGGGCAAGGTTCTCAGCGCGGCGAACGCCGACGCGATCACCTACCCTGCTTCGCTCACCAAGATGATGACGCTGTATTTGACGTTCGAGGCGTTGAACGCCGGCAGGCTTCGGCCTGATCAATATCTCCCGGTCTCCTACGAAGCGGCGAGCCGGTCACCGACAAAACTTGGTCTCAGACCCGGCGAATCGATTGCCGTGCAGGACCTGATCCTGGGCCTTGTCACCCGATCCGCGAACGATGCTGCCTCGGTGCTCGCCGAGGGACTGGCCGGCAACGAGCCCGTCTTTGCCGAGCAAATGACGCGGATGGCCGGGCAACTCGGGATGACCAGCACGGTTTATCGCAACGCTTCCGGCCTGCCTGATCCCGATCAGTACACGACGGCCCGGGACGAGGCCCAACTGGCACTCGCCCTCTATCGCGACTTCCCGCGGGAATATCGCTATTTTTCGACGCGGCAGTTCTACTTTCGGGGTAAAATTATCCACAATCACAATCATCTACTCGACTGGTACGAGGGCGCCGACGGGATCAAGACCGGGTATATCGGCGCCTCGGGCTTCAATTTAGCGGCTTCTGCTGTGCGCAATGGGCACCGGTTGATCGGTGTTATCATGGGCGGTCCGTCGGCCGGCACGCGCGACCGCGAGATGGCCGCGCTGCTCGATCAAGGTTTCAACGAAGTCGGCGCCGGGGCGATCGTGGTGGCACGCCACGAGGCACCCTTGGCGGCGCCGACGCCAGCCGTCGCCGAAGCGGAGCAGCCCCAACCAACACCTTCGCAAAAGCCGGGGCTGCTCACCAAGGCCGCGGCAAGACTGGCCGCGCATCTTGCCCCGATCGGCAAGGCAGAAGCGGCGCCGCTTGCGCACGAGCAACGCGCCGCATCAGCCGGCGAACATTGGAGCATCCAGCTGGGCGCCTTCCGCGCCGAGAGCGCAGCCGCGAAGGCCGCGCGGGCCGCCGCCAGTCTGCCGACCGCCAAGGGTAAGCCACTGCAGATCGTAGAGCCGCCCAAGGGCGACAAGGAGCGCCTCTATCGCGCTCGGCTCCTGAACTTCACTCCGCAGGAAGCTTGGAGCGCCTGTATCGCGCTCCATAAGAAGAACTTCGAGTGCTCGGTCGTTCCGCCGGCGGGGTTGAAGGTCGCCAACCGGTAGCTTGCCCTCCCTCGCAAAATAAGGGCTACTCGGGCAAAGCGACGCCGCTCGCGGCGAGTTCTGTTGCGAGTTCCCCCTTGAGGCGCGCAAGACCGTCCTCGGTCGCCGATTCGGCGCGGGCGACGAGGACGGCTTGGGTGTTCGAGGCGCGCAGCAGCCACCATCCGTCGGCGGTGCGGACGCGCACGCCGTCGATGTCCGTCACTTCTGCCCCGGCCTTTCGCAATCGCTCGCGGACCTCGCACACGACCTCGAATTTGCGGGATTCGTCGCACGCAAAGCGCAGTTCAGGCGTGTTGACCACTACAGGCAGCCGATCGCCCATCTCGGCGAGGCTTTCTTGCGAGCGACTGAGGACGCCGAGCAGCCGGATCGCGACATAGACGGCGTCGTCAAAGCCGTAATAGCCGTCCGCAAAAAAGATGTGCCCGCTCATCTCGCCGGCGAGCGGCGCCCCGGTTTCGGCGAGCTTGGCCTTGATCAGCGAGTGACCGGTCGCCGCCATCACCGGACGGCCGCCCATCCGAGCAATCTCGTCGAACAATACCTGGCTCGCCTTGACGTCGGCGATGATCGGCGCTCCCGGATGTCGGGCCAGTACATCGCGCGCCAACACCACCATCAGCTGATCGCCCCACAGGATACGCCCGCGTTGATCGACGACCCCGATCCGATCGCCGTCGCCGTCGAAGGCGACGCCAAGATCACAGTGCTCGCGCGCCACCGCCTGCTGCAGCTGGACGAGGTTCTCCGGCATCGTCGGATCGGGGTGATGAGCCGGAAAGGTGCCGTCGATCGTCTCGTTCAACAGGATATGCCGGCCGGGCAGGCGGTCGGTCAGCTCCTGGACCACCTCGCCGGTGGCGCCGTTCCCGACATCCCACGCGACGGTCAGCGGGCGCTCACCGTTGTAGTCGCGCGCCAGCCTCTCGACATAGTCATTGCGGATCGATTGCTCGGCGATCCGGCCGCGTGCGCGACCAGAAACGCCGAGCTCCAGCGCAATCTTGCCCAGCCTCTGGATCGCCGCGCCATAAAACGGCTTGCCCTGAAAGACGAACTTGAAGCCGTTGTAGTCGGGCGGATTGTGCGATCCGGTCACCATGACGCCGCCATCGACGGCGAGTGTGGCCGCCGCATAATAGAGCATCGGCGTCGGCCCGCGGCCGATCCGCACGACATCGGCACCCTCTGTGACGAGCCCATCGACGAGTGCGGCTTCGAGCTCGGGCGAGGTCAGCCGGCCATCATAACCAACGGCGACGCGGCCTCCCCCAGCCTCGCCGAGCGCGACGGCGTAGGCCCTGCCGATCGCCCGCGCATCGGCGGCAAACAGGGTCTTTCCGACGACGCCGCGGATGTCGTATTCGCGAAGGATCGTCGGGTCGAAGCGATGCGACATCGGAGTTGCGGTCAGAGGTAAGAAGCCAAGATGCGCCGTAGTCCCGGTCCGAGATCGGGGTGCTCGAGCCCGAGCGCCACCGTCGCTTCGAGAAAACCGAGCTTGTCGCCGCAATCAAAGCGTTTGCCCGCAAAGCGCAGCCCGTGAAAGGCCTGACCGTCGTCGATCAGCCGGGCGAGCGCGTCGGTCAGCTGGATCTCGCCGCCGCTGCCGGGCTCCCCGCACGCGAGGTGCCCAAAGACCTCGGGCTGGATGATGTAGCGGCCGATGATTGTCAGGGTCGAGGGTGCCGCCGCAGGCTCAGGCTTCTCGACGACACCTCGCGCCCGTACCAGCCGGCCGTCGTCACGGATGACGTCGAGCACCCCATAGCGTTTGGTATCGGCGCGCGGCACCTCGATGATCGCCGCGA
>Ga0074045_10002217_pt1 | contig 18131 bp, 11 predicted proteins | sample BogForMeECP23OM2_FD_94442 | JGI IMG/M metagenome (GOLD analysis project Ga0074045, IMG submission 94442) | Bog forest soil microbial communities from Calvert Island, British Columbia, Canada - Bog Forest MetaG ECP23OM2 | ecosystem: Environmental > Terrestrial > Soil > Wetlands ...
CGCAATTCCTGAATGTCGTCCGTTCGAGACGCCAACAGTTGGGCCTGCTTCACTAAATCCGAGTCGATTGTTCTGGGTCTTGCCATGCCCCAAACATAACACAATTAGTCTCATCTTGAAGCGAAATGGAATAAGAGCGTTTTGCGGCGCTGTTTGGCGCTCGAGCTCGCCAGGCCACAACGAATTCGGTGCCGCGGGCGGTTGTCATGGTTGTGTTCACATTTAACTCGAATGTGACCTCAGCCTGGCGACGTCAGCTCAGTACTGTCCTTATTCCTCTGGGAGAAACAACTATGGGTGTCCTTCTGCAGGGTTTTTTCAAGATGCCGCCAAATCAGGCGGTTCCCTCTCCAGCTGACGGTAACGCAACGATCGATTGGTGGTGGGATCATCTGGCGCGTCAGGCGAACGAGCTTCGTCAGGCGGGGTTTACGGCCATCTGGCTACCGCCTGTTCTGAAGACGTCCGACGGAGATAACCCCCGTTCGGACGGCTACGGTCCTTTTGATGACTACGATATCGGCTCAAAAAACCAGAAGGGCTCGGTCACGACGAGATTCGGAAACCGTGAGCAGTTGCAGCGCTGCGTGGCCGTTCTACGGGCCAATGGATTGGACGTTTATTTGGACATGGTCGAACACCAACGGGTCGGCGACACAACGCCGTTCGTGTTTCGCTATCTCGGGGCCGACGGAACGCCAAATGTGGGCCGCTTTCCCAAGAACCCGTCCAATTTCGTTCCGCAAGTCCCGCGAGATCCCGCTCTGGGTGGGCCAGTGGCCGACGATTTTCCCTTCGGGCGGGAGTTAGCTCCAATAAATGGCAAGCCGCCTCATTATGTGTTTGATAACCTAATTTCGGCCGCCGACTGGTTGACTCGCGCTCTCGACGTTCAAGGCTATCGCATCGACGACGTGAAAGGCCTATCCACTGAGTTTCTCCTGCCGTTTTTGACTAGCAAGTCGATGAACGGAAAATTTGCGGTTGGAGAATACTTTGACGGCAACCGCGTCCTGGTCAACGGATGGATCTTCAATCCTACGGGGATGAAGGGGCGCCCGAATGCATTCGATTTCCCATTGAAGTTCGTGCTCAACCAAATGTGCAACAATCCCGGCGGGTTTAACATGGCGGATCTGGACCATGTAGGCTTGGCCGGGATTTCTCCGATGAACGCTGTTACGTTTGTCGAAAACCACGATACCGACCTCAATGGCGGGGAGAGAATCATCATCAACAAGATGCTGGGTTACGCCTACATTCTGACCTCCGAGGGCTACCCCTGCGTCTATTACCGCGACTACAGCACCGACGTGAATTGTTTCGGACTTAAACCCCATATCGACAATCTGATCTGGATTCACGAGAAGCTGGCCTCCGGCCCGACCGAGCAACGATGGAAGGACTTCAACGTCTTTGCATACGAACGGTCGGGCGGACCGCACCTGCTCGTGGGTCTCAACAACGATCCCAATAACTCAAGAACGCTCACCGTCGCCACTGGATTCGGGCCGAACGTATCTCTGCACGACTACTCCGGCCATGCGCCTGACGCCGCTACAGATGGCAACGGCTCGGTGACCATCACGATTCCCAGAAACCAGAACGGCAGCAGCTACGTTTGCTACAGCCGCCAAGGCCTTGGTGGAACAACTTTTGAAACAGTCTCCAAGCCCGTCACTCAGGATTTCGAAGGCGCTGGAGACTTGGATATTCTTCCCACTGCAAACGGGAAGTTCATCACTGTGAGCCGGATCTGGTGTCGCGCGAATACTCAGCTGAATTTGACGCTTAAGCCCGACGTCACCCATTGGACGTCAAACACAAGCATCACGCTCGATGTTCTTTCTCCCGACGGTTCGACTCTCGCGACGTCCGTATTTCGACAGAGTGATCCCGCAGGCGCCAATCTAAAGACGACCGCGGTCCACGAAGGTTTCCACAGCGTGCGCCTATCTGCCGCAATTGTTCCAGCGGCCAATCCCAACCCAGCGTACACTCTGTCCGCAACTTACACGGCTCCCACCAATTTCAATCCGCCGGAATTGCAATCGGCCGATGCGGTGCATGAGACGGCAGACCCTTCCCAGGTGGGCCAGTGGTCCGAGAAGATTTCGCTGGCAAACGTTCCGATCCACACGCATGTGCTTCCCACAGGAAAGGTCTTGTTTTGGGGGCGGCGCAATCCGCCGGGTACGGCAGATTTTCCGTCGCTCAACCAGCACGAAACTCATTCATTCATCTGGGATCCCTCCAATCCCCAGAATGCCGCAAGACCGACCAGCAATCAGCCCACGGATTCTCACGGCAACTCGATCAATCTTTTCTGCTCGGGCCACACATTTCTGGCGGATGGCCGCTTGCTGGTCACCGGAGGTCACCTTTTCGACAGTCAGGGCCTGAACTGTTCAACGTTGTACGATCCCTTCGCGGACAAGTGGAGCCCCGGGCCGATCATGAATAACGGCCGCTGGTATCCCACGGCGGTCACTCTTCCCGATGGACGGGTGTTTGTTTGCTCCGGCAGTTTTCCCACGGGCCCCCTGCAACCGCCCATTAATGCCAATACCATCAACAATATTCCTCAAGTTCTCGAGAACGGCGTTTGGAACGACCTCACCAATTTCATTGGACTTCCACTCTTTCCACGCTTCCACGTCGCCCCCAATGGCTCCCTGTTCATGTCGGGTTCGCTTGCCACCACTTATTTTTTGGAGAACTTGCCACCGGGCAATCCCGGCACGTGGATTCCCGTCGCTACTCGGACTGTACAAAACGCCGATTACGCACCATCGGTGATGTACGATGTGGGCAAAGTTGTTTTCATAGGCGGTGGATCTACCACGAACGTTGTCGAGACCATTGATCTGAATGCTCCTAAGCCCGCCTGGGCTGTTGTTGCTCCGATGAAATTTCGCCGCCGCCAGCACAATGCTACCCTTTTGCCGGATGGCACCGTGCTTGTAACGGGAGGCTCACAAGGGACCGAATTTGACGGCCTCAATCCCGGCGAACCGATTCACACGCCGGAGCTTTGGGATCCCTCAAAAGGAACCTGGACCCCCATGGCTCCCGAGGCTATCGACCGCTGTTACCACTCGACCGCCGTTCTTTTGCCGGATGGACGCGTCTTCAGCGGGGGTGGCGGAGAGTACGCTCCGGTTGTCGGAGTGAGCCAGTCCAACCCTCCCGTCAACACGCATGCCGACGCCCAGCTTTTTTCCCCACCTTACCTCTTCAAGGGCGCTCGTCCCGCGATTACGAAGGCACCGGCAACGGTGACTTACGGAGAGGAATTTGACGTCGAAACGCCTACTCCGAATGAAATCAGCCAAGTCACCTGGATTCGGCTTCCATCCGTGACGCATTCCTTCGATCAGAATCAGCGCATTAACTTCCTCACATTGCAACGTGGACCAAACAAAGTCATGGTCACTGCTCCGCCGAATAGCAACGTCTGTCCCCCTGGCCATTACATGTTGTTTCTGTTGAACCAGAAAAAGGTCCCGTCGACCGCCGTCATTGTCCGGATCGCTGCCCCCCCGGGCCAACCGGTCGCCAGAACCGCGCTCGCCGAGGCCGCGGCTGCCCCTATATCTGGCGCCTCCCGTCTGAAAGTGTTTGTGCAAAAAAGTCCCCTGGAGCTAGACGCCGAAATTCAGGCGCAAGAGGAACATCCGCCCATCGTTGTCGGCGTCACACCCACCTGTCCTTACGGCATCTCCGCCTGCTGGGGCGGCGCGTACGAAGCTCTCAGACAGATGCACGGGGTGCGACTGGTCAGACCAGTTCCGAACGCCAATGACTCCACAGCCTACATCTATCTGAAACATGACGGTCTGCCGGATCTCGACGCGTGGCCCGAACAGTTCGCGCATGTTGCAAATGGAACGCACTTCTTCCGCGGTGTTGAAGCCACTCTGAACGGCACCCTGGAGATTCAGGGAGGAAACACACTGTTGATGGAAGGCGACGACGTTCGTCCCCCGGTGCTGCTTCAGCCCATCGAGGCCGCCGATAAGGTCCAGTGGGATGCCGCCAAGCAGTCTCCGCAGCCTCTCGATCCGGATGAAAGGGACGCCTATCTAAGACTCCGAGCGAACGTTAGCGGTGTCGGCGGCATTCTCGGCGCGACCGTCACCGGACCTCTCAAGAAGGTCGGCGACGCCTTTGTACTGGAAGTCCGTAAGTTCCAGTAGCTCGGTTGTCTCTGCCATACAGGAGGAGCGATGCGAGCATCACCTGTTATAGCATCCAACTTGTGACGAGCCACGGCAGATAAGAGGTGAGCGCTAAGCGAACCCCTGTCCTTCGCCAAAACTCCGCGACGGCTGAATTTTCGACGTGTCACGCGCTGACAGTTCGGGGCGAGGCACAGGTGTCGATCGGAGTTGCGGCTCGCAGTTCGACAGAGCGCCAAGAGCTTCGGTAGCCGACGTTTGGCTTCGCTGTCAGTGTCTGTGCATCCAGCCGAGCCGTTTCGCTTGGTAGCGCAGCCGCCGTCAAGTTGCCAACTGAATTACTCGTGAATGTAATGTTTCAGCTTATCGGTTAATTCGTCAATCAGCTCGGCATTCAGAGGTTTAAAAGTGGTCTCAAGTTCTTGAATGGAGGCGGCTAACGATTCGCGAAGCCCCGGTAGAGTTTCTGAGTCTTGACGGCATCTTCTGATCTCCGTTAAGTTACTCCGTATCTTCAACTCTATTGGCTGCCACGCCTCGTTCATCCGCGCAAGGCATGGCCAGTCAACAAAATCGGCCCACACGTTAGCCTTGTCCAACCCAACTTCAAGCGCATCCCTCACAAGTAAATTCATTTCTCGCTCTACCTTATGGGCAACATCTCGGATGGCAGCCGGGTTAGCGATTCTGATGCTCATACTTGAAAATTCGCTATTCCGCTCCAGGAACAAGAACCGGAAGCGGCAGGAGAGCTCAAGTCCTTTGAGAAGCAGCGTCGTCGATTGATCACCGAAGTCTGCCCGTCTTAGATATTCCACAAAGTAGAGATTGAACTCTCTGACGCCGTTGAAGTATTTCGTTCCGGAGGTCAAGATGACACGGAATGCGTGTTTCTCATCCTGCGACACGATTACCTGGCTGTTGTCAACCTCCAGTTGGCTCTGGAGAGAAGAAGTGACCACACTCGTAATTGCGTCGATCCACGAATCTCGAAACTTCGCATTTTTGATGAGCCGTTGAAAATCGCCCCATGTCGTCTCAGTGCTTGGAAGACCGAAGACCGACATCGGATTCCCACTTCCTACTGGCGTCAGAACGGCATCTGAAGGCAGATCATCTCCCGAGGACTCAAGTGCGACATCGTTTGTACTGATAATGATCTGTTTCTGGGGCTTAAGCGTTGATTCCGGATTCGTCCTCAAGTGACCAAAAATGGCTAACTGCATTTTCCGGACCAGCTCTAACACATCCTGTTGGTCCGGACTCTGTGGAACCTTCGGGAACCCGTTCTTCTCCCGAATCTTATCTACTACTTCCTGAAATTCCTGCAGGAATTTGACCATTCGATTGTCGGCATCGACGGTTAGGGCAGCTTCATACTCCTCAAACGTCATGGCCAAGGTTGATCGAGAAATTCCGATGTTGATTCCTTCCATATCCGAAAGCGTATCCGGTGGACCGTCGACATAGATGGGGATGATCCTCCGTTTGAAATCAGAAAAACTTGTTTCACGCTCTATTACGCGCATGAAATAGCCAAGCTCCATGCCGGTGAAACTATGGCTGGGCTTCAACTCAGCCGAGTAGATCACCACCAAGACGTCCGTTTGGTCTAGTCTCTTCTTGATTTCATCCTGAAACTTTAGCCCGAATCTCAACGCATCGTCGATGAAGACGTCAGCAAACGCTCCCAGCGCTGTTTGGATTGCGTTGTAAACTGCGATTGCAATTTTCTGGTCTTCTTTCGCGTAGCTGATGAATATCCGCAGAACGCGCGGTTTGGGCCCTAGAGTACCAGTCGACATCACTCCACTCCTAAGGGGCGGATACCCACCGGGAGGTTCAGTCTCCCGACGATCTTCAGAAAGGTCTCGAAGACCGTGTCCTGCAGATCGATTCGTTTCACGGTGGCTGGCCTCTCCCGTCAGATCGTAATTCCATTCTACTTCCCGTGGCAGGTTGCAACGAACAGTTTTTTTCCTAACGACCTTGCTGTGGCACGTATCACCAAATCGGCGTGCTTCAGCGATCCTCGAGAAAACGACCTAAATTAAATTACTAGCGGATCGTTTATTATGGGTCTGGCTCTCCCGCATCTGGAGCGGCTGGGGCTCGGCGCCGGCCATGACTGACCGGAGGTATGCCAAGAGGCCAATAAAACTGCCGTTTAATAGTTACTCTGTAATAACTATCACCAGGTTAGGTATGAGGCGCGTACCTAACTTTGATAAAAGGATCCGATGAAAAACCAAGCGACAGCGCGGGCTTGATTTATCGTCGTCTCCAGGAACGCGTTGACGAACTTGAGGCAACACTATTCAGGGAAATACAAGAAGCGGGGTACAAGTCAGACGCAAAGGGACGGAGGCTAATTGATTCGCTCGAAGCAAACTATGTGTCAATCGATGACTTGTCTGTATGTGTGGTTCTGAATTACCTCGAAAGTTTCGCCTATCATCCAACGGGAATCACCTTGATTCTGTACAATGCCGAACGCCCGTGCTTCTTGTGTCTATTTGTCTGTCCAAATGACTGCTGGACGACGCTGAGCTTGATCTGCTGATTCAATTCAAGTTGAAGGAAACAACGGCCAAGACCTCTTCACTGCTGCAGGCATCTCCTCGAACGCTTTGCGGCAGCGCATGAAGAGTTTGGCTTGCCAAGCTGCGACGCTCGGCAAGCCGGGACTCCCGTCAGCGGCCGCCGTGTCAGCCGGCGCAAGGAGTTTGCCGTGCGTGCCGCGCTCGGCGCGAGCCGTGCCAGCCTGCTCTCGCAGTCACTTACCGAAAGCTTGTTGCTCTCTTTTGTTGGCGCTGGTGTCGGGCCGATGGGCGCTCAATGGGGCGTCAATCTGCTCGTGGCCGCCATCCCCGAATCTCAGTTACAGGCCATGCCATATTTGCGGAACGCCGGGATCAACCTTGCGGTTCTTCTGTTTCTTTGTGGTGTCACGGTGCTCACAGGAATTCTCTTTGGGTTGGCTCCCGGCTTGGAAGCTTCGCGTGCGTCTTTGAACGATGCCTTGAAAGATGAATCGCGCGGTGGCACCAGCACGGGTCATGCTGGCCTGCGCAACACATTGGTTGTCGCAGAAATCTCAATTTCGCTCGTCCTGCTCGTCGGCGCCGGCCTGTTGCTAAAGAGCCTCCTCGCCTTGCTGGGACAAGATCCGGGGTTCAACCTCCATAACGTGCTGACCTTCTCTGTAAACTTGCCTGACTCTTCCTATCCGAGCGATAAGACGCCTCCCTACTACAGCGCGGTCGCGGTGCGCTTCGATCACGAGTTTACGGAGCCGCAGTGCGCCGGGTGTACTGGACGTGGGTCTCCTGAGCAGCTTGCTTCATGGGGTCAAAGCGGACGACTGGCTCACGTTCTTGAGCGTGGCTCTTCTGCTGCTCGCTGTCGCAATAGCCGCGTGCTTCATCCCTGCTCGACGCGCCATGCGTGTGGATCCGATAGTCGCGTTGAGATACGAATAGTCCTGCGCCCAAGTGAACTGCAACCTCTCCCTCGAACCGCCTCTCCGAAACGTGTCGGGGATTGTGATGTCGCTACTCGCACCAACGTGGACGCATAGTCCTGCCTGATTATGGCCATCCCCGACGATTGTTCTCGGATGACGGGCTAAACGGAAGTCATCCCGGGCCAGAAGGCCTAGTGTTGTTGGAAATTCCGAATCAGGATGGGATGCAGAGAATAGTGGATCGGAGATGGATCGGTCAGCAGCTAGCGACTGCCTTCGCTTTTGGTGTCTCCTCGGCAAGTACGGATGGAGTTGGCGTTGCGATGTCACCCAAGGGGCAGTTAGGCGCAAGCCAGCCCAGCTTCCGCCGGATGATCTCCTGCGAATACTTCGCCATGTAGTGAACAATTGTCTCTACGCGGATCTTGACGCTGCCGCTCGGCTTAGTGGAGTCGAGATCTCCGAACTTGAAGAAAAGCGTTCCGGTCGCTTCAACGATTTTCTGGGTTGGCGTATACGTTGGCTGGTCCATGCCACATTCATAGCTCGATAGCCGGACCACGCAAGTGACCCACGGGCAACGGGCTGCAAATTTTGCGCCCCACATGATCTCGTTCGTGTTGCTGCTATAGGAAGAAGTCCATACATCGGCGATATCGAATGGACTCTTGATCCGGCATTCTCGTAAGTCTGCCTCGAACAGCCAGTTCATCAGATCATCATCGCCCGGCAGGTATTGCAGCCACAGGACCGGGTAGCTGTGCGCCTGCAATTCAGCCTCGATTTCATGACCGATGCCCGTGTCCATGTGATAGGGACGGGCGAGCACAAGGATGCATGGTTTCTGATTTTTCGCGCACCAGGTCAGAAGGTTCCGACTGTGTTGTCGGGCCCTTTCTGTGAAATTGTCCAATGCTTTGAATCCCGCCTGGACGGCACGTTCCGTCTCTTCCACATTCAGATCAAAGATATCTTTCAGTGAGCTGTAGAGTTGTTCCGCAACCATATTTCGATCCCCAAGGCTCACGAACGGCGAGGCGTAAACGATGTCATTCTCGGCGAACACGTCCCGTTCTTTCATGAAGCCGGCCTTTATGTTTTCCGGGCCGGCCATCACGCGTGTGCAAGTCACGGTATCAACGACGTGGCCGTGAAGGATCGACGGCAGAGAGTGGATCATCGGGCTGAGCAGAATGTTGATCTTTTTCTTCTGCCCAAAAATCAATTCACCATAATGACCGCTGATACATTTCACGGGATAACAGCAGTCAACCGTCCCGCGGCCTTTCCCGAATTCGCGGCCCTGCTCCTCCGAGGTGTCCGAGCTGAAGACAATGTTCTCCGAGGCGATACCCAAGGCTTTCAGGAAACCCACCCAGAATTGATGGGTCGTCCAAATATTCAGCACCTTGGGAATTCCCACGCGCCGATGTGAACGGTCTTTAGGTGTAGGCGCGCCGGAACGCTTCTTTGCGAACCATGTCGGCAACATTTGGATAGGCATCTTTGGTCCTCTCAATCTCGGCCTTGATGACTTTCATTTCGTTCAGGTCTTCGACGAGTCCCTTCGGACACGAATTGTTCACAATTACTCGCTCCCAGCCAGCGCCAAGGGGAACTTTGCTCCACTCGCGGCCTTTCCCGCCGTCCAGCTCTACATCAATGAAGCTGCGTTGGCAGTTCACCGGACACCAATGGCAAACCGTGTCCACTGAAGTCACCGTCTTGTAAGCGAGCCGTTCGATGGCATCGAATCCCCGAAAATTGGTCTGCCCGCCCTTTTCCCACCATTCCAGGGCGACCAAGGCAGCGCCAATAGCTCCCGCTTCGCCGGAATAGGGGTGCACAACAACGTCAGCTTCCGGGATTTTCGAGAGGATGAAATCGACTTGGGTTTTCACGACAGCAAGATTCTTATGAGTTCCGCCTTGCAGGATATATTTTCTGCCCACCTGCTTGAGGTTGTTTAAGCCGCCCGCATAGATCCAGACGTTGAGCGGAAGAATGGCGCAAAGGGCAGCAAGAATCTCATCCGCTTGCCATCCTTTGCGCTGCTGATTCACGATATCGCTCTGCAGGAAAACGCCGCATCCCATCGACAATTGCGGCATAGCCTCCGCGAGAAATGCGCGATCCGCCATTTCGTTCATCGGAATATCGAAGCGCTCCGCTACCCCCTGGAGAAATGCGCCGTTTCCCGAGGAGCATTGGGAGTTGAGCCGAAAATCGGTAACCGCGCCGTTGTTGAGGATCATGATCTTGACGTCGACGCCGCCGACATCGCAGATGCAGTCCGCGTCCGGGAAAAAATGCAAGCCAGCGCTGGCATGCGCAATGGTCTCTACAACCGGACAGTCGGCTCCCAGGATGCCTCTCAGCAAGTCCTTTCCATACCCGGTAATCGCCAGACTCACAATTTCGCCGACGCCAATTGCGTCGCGGAGCTGCCGGAACAGTACTTTGGCATCCTCAATGGGATTTCCGCGGCTCAGCGCGTAGCAGGAGTACAGCAGTTCTTTATCCGGCGACAGGCAGACGGCTTTGGCAGTGGTCGATCCAAAATCGCACCCAACCAGCACACGGCCTAGCTCTCCGATCTTGCTTGTCAGCTCTGCGCCGGTTGCAGAATGGTATCCGTTTCCGTTCGCATGGCCGTTCCCATTGTTTTCGCCGTTGCCATTTCCGTTTCCGGCGGCGTAGCGAGCCTTGAAGGACTCCAGTTCCTCCGGGTCCTTCCAGAGACCACCACGGCCAAGCTTTTTCTTCTCTTCGTGCTGACCGTGTTCGATCCACCATTGCAGCTTCTCTATTCCTTGATACACGCCGGAGGATTGAGGTTCGCCGCGGCCCACTTCAACGCAGCCTTGTGCCGCATAATAGAGCGCATCGTCAGGAACAAGGATCATTGACGCGGGATCTTTGTCTGCTGCGATCTCCACCTTGCGATCCTTCCAGACCTTCGTCAGGTGATGGCGCCAGGCTTCCTGCAGTCCAGCAAAAAAAAAATTTGGACCACCCAGGAGAAGAATCTCTGGAATCGGCGTGTTCCCACGAGTGAGGGTCGCGAGGTTCTGATAAACCACGGCCTCAAACAGCGATGCGATGATCTCTTCAACTGGCACGCCCGCTTTGAGCAGTGTGTTGGCGTCCGCTTCGGCAAAAATGCCGCACTTGCTGCTCACTTTGTGCAATGTGTATCCCACGTAGCGCATCTTTGAGAGTTTCTCCGGGGGGATCTCCAGCTTGCGCGCGGTCTTCTCGATGAATGTGCCGGTGCCGCCTGAACACGCAGCCTGCATCAGGACTTGTTTGCTCTTGTTGGCGTTATCACCGTTGAAGAAGATGGTCTTCATATCTTCCCCACCGATTTCGCTGACGAAGCGCACGGCCGGATGAAGTTTTTCGACGGCTGCCGCGACGGCCACAACTTCTTGAATAATTTTCCCGCCAATGAGGGGAGCGATGAGTCCGGAGCCAGAACCAGTGAAGTAAACGCGGTCCGACTGGGGCGTGAGTCCGTACTCGCGTTCCAGCCGCGTCAGAAAATCCAGGACTTTTTCCGCTTGCTTGGTATTGTGGCGCTCGTACGCCTGTGCCAGTAATTGGCCGTCTTGAGAGACGAGGACAAACTTGCAAGTGGTGCTGCCAACGTCGATCCCACAAGTCTTGCTCGGGCCTGTCGAAACGATACCCAAGTGAGTGGGAGCAGGTCTGGCGGAATGAGTGCCCGCCAACGGCTGAATTTGCACGAATTGCTTAGTGGCCATAGAAGATCACCCTCTTTCGCTTTTCGGAGTCAGCCGCGGAGCATCGTGCAATCAGGCTTTTGCCAATCTCCGGTCTTCTGCCAGATGTAGTACATAATTCGCAGCCACACCTGCGCAATCGCGGTGAGGTATGCGATAGGTGGCACGCCGCAGCTCGGGATGACGCTCTTCGTACTTCCGGATAGCCTCCGTCGTCAGGCCGGTCTTCTTCAGCGCGCCCTCAAACTCGGCGCTCGCCCGCCTCTTCGCCTCCGTGAGGATCATCTGGCACCGCGAGAGCGCGTGAACCTCCGAGTCGCCCTTCACTTCGATTGGGGCATAGAGCAATTCCGGATATTTCCCAAGCACATTGGCCATCGAACCCACGGACATGGTGTTCGGCATGCACGAATAGGGGGAAAGCTCGCAGGTCATGTGCGCTTTTTTGTGGTGGTACGTGTGCAGCGCTTTCCCGATCAACATGTGTCCTTCGCCGCCTCGCAGCTCAAAGTGGTAGAAGGGCTCCGCTAGACGCCGCAATTCTTCCTGATCGGGGAGTTCGTACGGCAGATTGCCAAGCGCCCTGCGGAACCGGTTATACGTACCGCGGTAGATGCGTTCCAGAGCGTGCAATGCCAGTCCCTGCAGACGCGGATGCTTGCTCGTGGAATGCCGGTGCTCCAGTTTGCGGATCGTGGGATGCAACAAGTAGTGCAACCACACAGCCACCGGGGGAGGAACTACTTCGCTGTCCTCCTGCTCCAGCCAGCGCTTGATGTTGTAGTTGCCTTCTCCCTCGTGTGTTTGCAGCCAAAACTCGCCGGTAATTTTCACCTTGGCTTTCACCCGCAGGCGGTCGACCTCGATGGTTTGCCACTTGTTGTGAACTTCACGCAAGGCTCTGGTGAAATAGTTGCTCATCAGGTGCCACGCCAACGTTCCGAACTTCTTGCCGCGGTCGGGTCGCTGCCGAAAGACGTCGTATAGATACTCAACACTCTCTTTAAGCACCCGGTCGGTCTGTCCCGGATTGACCTCGTAAGGCCGGGTCATGTATTCCAGGTCCATCAGCTGGTCTGCGCACAAAATTCCCCAGATCAATCCCAGGCTCAGGGGCATGTTGATCTCTAGTCCGCCACCGTCCGCGGAACGCTGATCCAATTCATCCTGGGCCAGAAGAAACAGACGAAAATCGCGAAGTCCGAGGCCATCCAGCGCCATGGCATACGACTCGTGATACTGGCCGAAGCGGCATGGGCCACACGCGCCGGCCGTTAGAAACACATACTTGTCGTTCACTTGCTCTTTGCCCTGCGCGGCCACTTTTGTCTTGAGAAGGTTTACCAGGCTTCCCGTCGTAAAGATGGTAGGGCAGCAGGCGCCCACATCAATTAATTCTTTGCCGGCATCCAGATCTTCGCGAGTAATGTTAGGCAACGGCTCCGCGTTGTACTTCAAGTTATGGAGGGCGCCCTGCATCAGGCGCTCGTGTTTCCAGGTCAGCCCACCGTAGAGAATCGTGACCTTGTCACGCTCTTCTCGCTTGAATGGCCTGGGCTTATATGCTTTGTAGTGATTGATTGTGTTCGACGGATTGATGGTGGTTAGTTGCGCCGTCGCCATAATTCTTCCTCCTCCACAAGCCGACTCCTTGCTTTGTAACGAGCATTCAGCCATCGCCGGTAAATACAACTCCTCACACGGGATGGCAAGCGACAACGTCTGACAATCCGCGACACGCCTTGGGGCAGTCAGTGTCGCTCGGTGGCTCGATATTGAATAAGGGGGTAAGTCAGAGTAGACTCTGCGCGATTTCAAGCTGTACTCTTCCAGGGGCAACTATGGGCGAAGGAAGTCCTCAATCCCGGACGCAGGCGGGGGACCGACGAGCCAGCGAGCGTCTCGATTCCTGGAAGGAGATTGCTGCCTACGTCAAACGCGAGATCCGCACCGTGCAGCGCTGGGAAAAGAGCTTGGGCTTGCCTGTCCGGCGCCTTGCAGATCAACAGGGAGTATTCGCCTACAAATCCGAACTTGATATCTGGTGGCGCGAACGCGAGACGAAGATTCAAGAGGAAGAGGCAGAAGCGGATCGACGTGCTCTTCCAGCCCCTACGCCACCCGAAACAGCTACTTCTAATCAGATTCCAGAAGAAACCTTGATCCCCGGGCAGCGCCATTCCAAACCCTCCCCCTATCTCCTTGTCTCAGTTGCACTAGCCTTATTACTCGTGGGGATGGGGCTGCGAGAGTTTGGGCCTCGAATCCAGGAAAAGTTTTGGCCGCAAAAGGGCAGGGTAATGTTGGCGGTCGTGCCATTCAAGAATCTGAGCGGGGATCCTGAGGCGCAGCGCATCGCCGAGGGTTTGACAGAGGAGACCATTAGCGGTCTGAGTCGGCTTCGCCCGCGTCTTCTAGGCGTCGTTGAATTACCACCGCCTTTGGCCGCTTTGGGCCCGTACGACTCGGATAAGAGTTTAAAAACGGACTACCTTCTTGAGGGTACAGTCCGGCGTGCCGGGGACAAAGTGGGGATCACCGCGAGCAGACTTCCTGCTGAACCGCGATTCTCATTCTGGTGAAGGACCAAACTCGGATCTGGGGTGACAGTTATGAGCGGGATCTGCAAAATCCCCAAGACATCATTGCTGTTGAGATCGAGGTTGCTGACGCTCTCGCAAAACGTGCTCTGAATCAGTTACCGCACGACGCTGAACCTGCAAGTGCGATAAATCGCGACGCGTTCGAGGCCTATCTGGAAGGACGATTCTTCTGGAACAAACGGACCACCGAGAGTCTGACGAAGGCGGTATCCTACTTCCAGAAAGCGATTCAGTACGACTCTGCCTATGCACCAGCGTACGCCGGACTCGCCGATTGTTATTCCTTATTGGGTTCGGCTCCCTTCACCGCGCTTGCGCCGAAAGAGGCGTTTTTGAAATCCGAAGAGGCTGCTCGGAAGGCGCTGGAACTCGACGGTTCCCTGGCTGAGGCTCATGTCTCCCTCGCATATTCCGAGCTTGTCTATCACCGAGACTTCATCGCGGCAAAGAAGGAGTTCCAGGAAGCCATCCGCCTGCGGCCCGCCTACCCCACCGCGCATCAATATTATGGTTACTACCTGACCTCCATCGGGCGCTTGGACGAAGCCATCAAGGAACGAGAGGTCGCGAGGGAGTTGGACCCGCTCTCGCCGTTGATGAACTCTGCGTTGGGCGAGGCCTTCTATCAGGCCAGAGAGTTTGACCGGACCATTGAACAGAATCAGAAATCGCTGGAGTTGGACCCCAGCTATGCAATTTCGCTGGTGAACCTGGGCCGGGCGTTTGAACAGCAGGGGAAATATGAACTGGCACTCGACACATTCGGGAAAATACTCGCTGCTGCACCGGACGATCCCGCGGTCCTTGCACTCGTTGGTCACGCTGACGCCGCCTCTGGACGCCGCACGGATGCGCATAAAATCTTGTCCAAACTGGAGCAGGTGCAGACGAGAAGATATGTGCCGGCATTGTATTTTGCGATGATCTACACAGGCCTCAACGATAAAGACAAATCATTTGCGTGGCTCGACAAAGCCTACGAGGAACACTGCGAGTATTTGGTTTACCTGCCAACCGAACCCATGGCGGATCCCCTGCGCGGCGATCCACGCTTCTCTCGCCTATTAAGTCGTCTCGGGTTGAAACCTGTGGCAACTCTTGCCGCCCTTCGGATGCATTAATCCCGGGCGGTCTCGTATATGCATGCAGCCTGGTAGTTGTTTGCACCTGGACGAATACCAGGAAGTAGTTCTGCGTTCTGCCGTACCGTTGGCTTTTCTAGGTCACTACTCAACGTCAGTCCGGGACGACTTGAGGGTGATGAAAAAGGAGTAAGTAGCTTGTCACCGTTCACCACAAGTTGCTGATTTTCCCTCGCTTTAGGCCCGCGCCGGCAAGTTCTGACTAAAGTGAACAACGGCCTTCTAAGCGTGAAATACAATTTACCAAATCTTGCCGCAGCCGATGCGACCCGCTAAAAAATGGCAAGTTGCCACAAAATGCAGCAAGCTGTTTTTCTCCGTTTTGTTCGCCTTCTGTTCGCAATTTAGTGTGATTTGCCACGACTTGTACTACGTTTTCACTACGGCGAAAGCGTCTGCCTCAAAAGCTGGAGCCTTCGGGAGCAAGCTGAATCCAAGAATGCCTGACCGTTTGTGTCCGCTCGGATTTTTCAACAAACTGCGGGGAGAACTTTCGCTTCCACAAGTCATGGACGGCACTGGGGGCGGCGGCGCGGGTGAGGGCGGGGATGGCGGAGAAGCGCTCGGCCTGAAATTTCGGTGGGGTTTTTGTTTAGGTCATCGCGGTTCTTTCGTTCGAATGGCCATGGTCAAGAATTGGCGACCGGAATTGGCGCCCTCCAGGAGTCTGCCGAAGGCCTTCCGATGCCTGCTTTTCCTATCTATCTATTTGTATTTAAGCTGCTTCCTTTATAAAAAGCACATATGATGGCCAGCACCATCGCCGTGATCAGTGCCAGCACCAGCGCCGTCACCATGGCCACCGCAACTAAATCCTCCTGCTCCTGCTGTTGATGATGGTGATGGTGCTCCTCCGCCGACGACGAGGCCGCCACCGCTGTCGCAGGCATAGTCGTCACCCGTCGTGGTATCTTGTCGAAGCGAATGGCAGGCCGTTTAAGTGGTGGAACTACGGCATAGACAGCGGCAATCAAATACTTGACAAACCAAATTTTAAACTTGACAATCCGCTGGATAACTTTGACAATACAAGGGTGAGAACGCCTCAAGATAAACAGGGTCAGAAAATTCGCCAATTTATTTTGGAGCAGCTGGACGAGCACCCGCACGACATAACGCAGCACAGCGCAAAGAACTTCACCCTGACCCGGCAGGCGGTCAATATTCATCTACAGCGCATGGTTGCTGACGGACGACTGATGCGCCGCGGCAAAACTCGCAACACGCAATTTTTGCTGGCTCCAATTAAGACATGGCGAAAGCATTATTCCGGTCAGCAAAGCGAATCCGATGTTTGGGAGTCGGATATCCTTACGCAAATCTCAGATTTGCCTGAAAACGCATTGGACATTTGGCGTTATTGTTTTACGGAAATGTTTAACAACGCCATCGACCATTCATCCGGGACACGCATCACCGTGGAGTTGAATCGAACCGCCGTAGCGGTAGAAATCGCCATCATTGACAATGGCGTGGGAATTTTTAAGAAAATCCAGAAGGCGATGAAGTTTTCCGATGTACGAGATTCTGCCTTGGAATTGGCGAAAGGAAAGTTCACAACAGACCCAACTCGCCACACTGGAGAGGGCATCTTTTTTACGTCCAAGATGCTTGATGGCTTTGATATCTCGTCTGGCGGAGTGTACTTCACATCCGAATCGCAGATCAAAAGTAGGAAGGGCACGGCTATTTGGATGAAGCTAAAGAACACATCGGATAGGTCCCGCCAGAGCATTTATGACGCTTTCGCCTCTCCCGAGAACGGTTATGCGTTCGACAGGACAGTCGTACCGGTAAAAATGGCAGAACATAACAAAGGCGATTTGGTCTCTCGTTCACAAGCAAAGAGGCTGCTCCTGCGCATTGATAAATTTCGAACGGTTGTGCTTGACTTTGAAAACGTCGAGCAAATTGGGCAGGCATTCGCCGACGAAATTTTCCGTGTCTTCGCAAGCCGTCACCCCAGTGTGGATTTGCAGTTTGTAAACGCCAACAAACAAATATCTAACATGATTCGTAGAGCAAGGAATGCGCAACCATGAAAAACGAACAATCGATCATTGGTCGTCACGCCTTCCACAAGCTACTTATTGAAGCAATTAGCCAAGCGACGCAGGACGAAAAAGCGTTGATTCAAGAAGCACTGCTCCACAACTAGGACTGAGAGACTCGCAAATCGGGGAGCGTCCTGAATGAGCGCTCCTAACTATGTTGTGGAATTCATGCGCAATCGCCAGATGCCGATGGATGTCGACACATATTGCCGCTGCAACTTCACGAGGGCGACGCCGACATCCGAAAAGACCCACTCTTTGTTTCTGACAATCCAATCCAGAATTGGAGATATGCCCTATACCTCACTTCGGCAGCCTTACCACACCGAGCCCCATCGTGAACACATCAGCCTTTGTCCTTCTTTTTCTGGACATGCTGGAGCTGAAAACCCCCCGCCCGCAGAGACGAGCAGGGTTTTCGCTTGGGCTAGCTCGGGGCGATCGGAGTGGATGCCTTCGCAATTCTTCAGCAACTGGGTCAAGTAGGTGCCCGCTTTCTCTTTTTGCTGGACCTGCGTGGCGGCCTGCGCTGCGCCGTAGAGGCCGTTGAAACGATTGGGGTCGGTGCGCAGGGAAATTTCGTATTCGGTCAGCGCTTCTTGCGGGCGCTGCAGGTCGAGTAACATGTCAGCAAGCATTTCGCGGGCGGGCAGTTCGGTTTCGGCTTTGCCGACTCTGTCCTGATCGTCGGCAACGGCGCGCAGCAGGGGAACCGCATCGTCGGAGTTGCCCGCGGCGTAAGCGGCCCAGGCTTGCACAAGTTTATGCTCGTTCTTTAGGCCGTCGACGATGTAGGGCCGAGGACCTTTGCGCGTGGCTTCGAGCAGTTCATCGTAATGCTTCAGCGCGTCTTGCGCGGCGACTGCGTCGTGAAGATGGCCAGCGGCAACGGCGCGCCCCCAGTAGGTGACCAACTGAACGTCAGGCGGCGCGCCAGCG
>Ga0074045_10002219_pt1 | contig 18127 bp, 15 predicted proteins | sample BogForMeECP23OM2_FD_94442 | JGI IMG/M metagenome (GOLD analysis project Ga0074045, IMG submission 94442) | Bog forest soil microbial communities from Calvert Island, British Columbia, Canada - Bog Forest MetaG ECP23OM2 | ecosystem: Environmental > Terrestrial > Soil > Wetlands ...
GCGATCTCGTCGCGTTGCGCCGCCACCAGCCGCTTCAGCTCGGCCACCTCGCCAAACAGCTCCACCACGAGCGCTTCCAACTCGGGGCGAGGCAGGCCAGGCAGATCGGCGGGCGGTGACATGTACCAACCGAATCGTACCGGCTCGCGTCGGGGGAAGCGGAAAAATACACGCCGCCCGGGGTTTTGCCTCGCTTACCGCCTTGGCGACCGAGAGCAGCCCATCGCCTAGCTCCGCCAGACCGCGCCACTATGCGAGAACTCTCGCTCTCCCACGATGCTACCTTGCGCATCGAGAATATACACTTGGTGCTTTTCCGAACCCAGTCGACCCCTACAAACCACGCAAAAGTCTCTTCGGCCATCGCATCTCTCCTCCTGCACACGGGCCGTCACGACGCTTGCCGATTCCTGTACTGGCGCACAGGGCGCGACTTCCTACTGGGCATCCGCCGTAACCAACTCGCCGGGACACATGTCCAACCGTGGTGCTTCAAGCGCAGAGGTATCTTGGTCGCTCCCGGCGGGTCGGCCCGCCTGGCCAGCCTACGACAGGCGCTCACCGAGCCCGATGCAGGGTCCGACCTGAACGCGCTACGTACCCGGGCGAAGCGGATGGATGGCGGCTGGGTGATCAGTGGGGCAAAACAGTTCATCTCGCACGCCGACACTGCCGATCACATCGTGGTGCTGGCCCTAGCCGACCCGGCCGCGAAGCTGACCGGCCGGCTACCATGCTGATCGTGCCGCGCGGTGCGAAAAGCCTGGCCTTCATGGGGAGTTTCCCAAGCTGGGCTGACGCGGCTACCACTGGGCCGCCTTTTCCCTCGACGAATGCTTCGTGCCGGACACCACGTGGTCGGCGCGCCGGGCGAGGGGTTCCGCGTGATCATGGTGACGGTGAACAAAGACCGGCTGTTCGTGCGCGGACCGCAACGGACTTGGCCGTGCCCTATGCGCGGGAACGCACGATTTTCGGTAAGCGGCTGGCCGACCCACCCAGGCGATCGCCTCCATGCTCGCGGATTCCGCCTGGAACCCTCCCGCGGCATAACTGTCAGGGCCGAAACCGGTGGACTAACCTCACGAATAAGGCGCGCTAGCGATTGTAGGCGCTCTCTCCAAGGAGCCCCCGATCCAGACCGGTTTCCTCGACGCCTTCCGCGACCTTCACTGGCGTGATGTGATCGATGATCCATAGCATGCCGTAGGTGAAGGCGAAGGCCCAGACGGAAGAAAGGGCCACCGCTGCGAGTTGCTTGCCGAAGAAGCCCAAGCCGCCGCCGGTGAGCAGGCCATTGGTGACGATGGTGGGGTTCCAGACTTTGTCGGCGACCAGACCGAGGAACACGATGCCGCTGAAGCCACCCACCCCGTGCACGCCCCAGACATCCAGAGCGTCGTCCCAGCTGAGCCGGTTCTTGAGCGCCACGGCATAGTAGCAGATGACGCCGGCAAGGATGCCGATGAGGGCGGCTGTCATGGGAGAGACATAGCCGGCTGCCGGGGTGATGGTGGCCAGACCGGCAACGGCGCCGGTGAGGAGGCCGACGAATTTGGGCTGCTTCATATTCACCCATTCCACCACCAGCCAGGAGACGGCGGCGAACGAGGCGGCCAGGTCCGTGTTGAGGAAGGCGGAGGTGGTCACGACATCCACCTGGAATTCGCTGCCCGCATTGAAGCCGTACCAACCAAACCAGAGCAAGCCGGTGCCCAAGGCGACCATGGGGATGCTGTGGGGTGCGGTATCGATCACCTTGCGCCTGCCCACATAAAGCACGGAAGCCAGGGCTGCGAGGCCAGCAGTGTTGTGCACGACAATGCCGCCCGCGTAGTCAAGGACGCCCCACTTCGCCAGAATTCCATCGGGATTCCAGACCATGTGGCAGAACGGGAAGTAGACGAAGATCAGCCACGCAGTAAGGAACCACATGTAGGCATTGAACGTCACCCGATTGGCGAAGGCGCCGGTGATGAGGGCCGGGGTGATGATGGCGAACATCATCTGGTAGGCTACGTGCACAAAGGTGGGGATCCCCAGGGTAGGGTTTCCCTGATAGAGACTGTGCAGGTTGATGCCTCTCAGGAAGGCGTGGGTGAACGGGTTGCCGATGATGCCGTAGATGCTGGGGCCGAAGCACATGGAGTAGCCGAAGACGAACCACAGAACAGTTGTCCAACCCATGGATACGAAGCTCTGGATCATGATCTCCAGAACGTTCTTGCGCTGAACCAGACCTCCGTAGAAGAAGGCCAATCCGGGAGTCATGAGCATGACCAGGCTGGAGCACAGGATCATGAATCCTGTGTTGCCTGTATTGATCTGGGGAAGCATGGAATCTCCTGGAAAGCGGGGTTGAATAGGAGACGCTAGCCCATCTTATCGGAATTGAGCCGAGATTCGCTAAACGGCCATTCCGAAGAGGCCGCAGGATCGCGTCTTCTAGGCGGATTTGTAACCTTGCAGCATCTCGATGTAGTTGGCTCGGATGACGGCGCCTGGAGTCCGCGCGTTCTGGTGGCTCAACAGACCGCGGACCTGATCGAGCGACTGGAGGTCGCGCGCGGCTAGCCAGGCGCTGACCCCGCTCAGAAGGGTCGCGACGTGCTGCACCCCGTGCCGCAACAGCGCCGATGTGGTCATCACGACGTCGGCGCCGGCCAGCAGGTATTTCAGGACTTCCTCGGCGTTCTCGACCCCGGTGCTCGCCGCGAGCGATGCTCGGATGCGGCCTGAGAGAACCGCGATCCACAGCAGCGGCAGCCGGATCTCGTCGCGTCGACTTAGCGCGGGATCCGTGACCATGCGCGGGCCCGCCAGATCGATATCCGGCTGGTAGAACCGATTGAACAGCACCAGTGCGTTGGCACCGGCGCGGTCGAGCTCCTGCGCCATATGGCCGAATGCGCTGAAGTATGGGCCGACCTTGACAGCGACCGGGATCGTGACGACAGCGCGAACCGCGGCGAGAATCTCCAGATGGCGCTGCTCGACGGCGCTGCCGGTCAGCGAGAGATCGGTGGGGATGAAATACACATTGAGTTCGATCCCCGCGGCACCGGCCTGCTCGACCTGCTTCGCATAGTCGATCCAGCCCTCATTGGTCGTGCCGTTGAGGCTGCCAATGATCGGCAGGTCAACCGCTTCCACGGCGCGCCGGACCAGGGTCAGGTAGCGCTCCGGCCCCGCGTGAGAGAGGCTCTGTGCCGGAAAGTAGCTTAGTGCCTCGGGAAAGCTGTCGGCGCCCGCTTCCGTCAGGGCCAGGTAGCGCAGCGCTTCGGCTTCGATTTGCTCCTGGAAGAGTGAGGGCAGCACGATCGCGGCCGCGCCCGTATCCTCGAGCTGGTGCAGATTGCCGAGCTCGCCGGTGAGCGGCGATGCCGAGGCCACGAGCGGGCTCTTAAGGTCGAGCCCCATGTAGCGCGTCGTCAGATCCATCTGACATTCCTCCTCGGACCGACGTCCGGCGCGGGAGGATGGCTGGCGATGACTCTGGCCGTCATGACGCGCGTGTCCTTTCCGCTGGTCCTGAGTTGCAGGTCACACCGGCTGGGTGTGTCGGCTGATCGTGTCCGCGGGCGGATGGAACTTCCCGCCATCGAGACCCGCCAACTGCTCGTAGGTGCGATATTTCTCCAGCACAACGGCTTGCGCCATCCGGGCCAGCTCCTCGGCCTCGGCCGGGCGCGTCATGGTGAGCGAGTGATAGCGGATCTCGTTATAGGCGTAGTCCGTGAAGGGAATGCTCGGACGCAGCGAATCCAGCCGGAAGGGGTTCTCGCCGGCCTGTCGCATCGACGGGTTGAAGCGGAACAGCGGCCAATAGCCGCTGGCAACGGCAAGGTCCTGCTGACGCATGCCGAACTGCATGTCGATGCCGTGCGCGATGCAGTGGCTGTAGGCAAGAATGAGTGAGGGACCATCGTAGGCCTCCGCCTCGCGGAACGCGAGCAGCGTCTGCTGCGGGTTGGCGCCCATCGCCACCTGCGCGACGTAGACGTTGCCGTAGGCAATCGCCTGCAGCGCGAGGTCCTTACGTGCCGTGCGCTTGCCGGCTGCCGCGAACTTCGCCACGGCGCCGAGCGGGGTCGCCTTGGAAGCCTGGCCGCCGGTGTTCGAGTAGACCTCGGTGTCAAGCACCAGCACGTTGACGTTGCGTCCGGACGCCAGCACGTGGTCGAGGCCGCCATAGCCGATGTCGTAGGCCCAGCCGTCGCCGCCGACGGTCCAGATGCTGCGCCGGACCAGGTGATCGACCACCGACAGCAGATCGCGCGCCGCCGCGTTGTCGTCTGCCAGCGCGAGCAATTTGGTCTTGAGCTCGGCGACGCGGACCCGTTGGGCACGAATCTCGGACTCCTGGACCTGTGGTGCCGTCAGGATCGCGGTCACGAAGGCTTCGCCCAGAAGGGACGCGAGCCCCTTGAGGCGGTGTTTCGCCAGCTCGAGATGCTGGTCGGCAGCGAGGCGGAAGCCGAGCCCGAATTCCGCGTTGTCCTCGAACAGCGAGTTCGACCAGGCCGGGCCGCAGCCTTCATGGTTCTTGCTCCAGGGCGTCACAGGAAGATTGCCGCCGTAGATCGACGAACAGCCGGTTGCGTTCGCGACCATCATCCGGTCGCCGAACAGTTGCGACAAAAGTTTGAGGTACGGCGTCTCACCACAGCCGGCACAGGCGCCGGAGAATTCGAACAATGGCTCGAGGAACTGCACTCCGCGTACGTTAGCGAAATCAACCCGGGCACGATCGTTCACCGGCAGGCGCTCGAAGAAGCCGATATTCGTTCGCTCAGCCTCGACGATCGGCGCCTTCGGCTTGAGGTTGATCGCCTTCACCCCGGCGTCGATCGGGCTATGCGCCGGGCACGCCTCGGTGCACAGGGCGCACCCGGTGCAGTCTTCCACGTAGAACTGCAATGTGAAGCGAACATCGGGGTAGCCGCGCGCATTCACCGGGGCCGACTTGAAGCTAAGCGGCGCGCCGTCGAGCCGCGCCGCGTCATAGTACTTGGCGCGGATCACGCTGTGCGGGCACACGAAGCTGCACTGACCGCACTGGACGCACAGGTCCGATTCCCATACCGGCACGAAGTCCGCGATATTGCGTTTCTCCCACGCGGCAGTACCGGACGGATACGTGCCGTCGATCGGCATCAGGCTGACCGGAATCTCCTCGCCGAGCCCCTCCATCATTTTGCCGGTCACGTTGCGCACGAACTCAGGCGCGGCCGCGGGTACGATCGGCGGTCGATCGAAGCTGCTGGTGACGGTTTTTGGGACGATCACCTCGTAGAGATCGGCCAGCGTCTGATCGACCGCCTGATAATTCTGCCGAACCACCGCCTCGCCTTTGCCGCTATAGGTTTTGCGGATCGCCTCCTTGATGTGTTGGATCGCGGCTTCTCGCGGCAGTACGCCAGAGATGGCGAAAAAACAGGTTTGCAGAACGGTGTTGGTGCGGCTCCTGAGGCCGGCCTCGCGGGCGACCTTGGATGCGTCGATCACGAAGAGACGCAGCTTCTTGTCGATGATCTGCTGCTGGGCAAAGCGCGGCAGATGATCCCAGACGGTGTCGGGGCCGAACGGGCTGTTGAGCAGGAAAGTGGCACCCGAAGCGGCAAGTCGCAGCACGTCCAGCCGTTCAATGAAATTGAACTGGTGACAGGCGACAAATCCGGCTGAGGCGATGAGATAGGGGGCGCGGATCGGCCTGGGACCGAAGCGCAAATGCGAGATGGTCTGTGCTCCGGACTTATGCGAATCGTAGACGAAATAACCCTGCGCAAACAGGCCGGCGTCCTCGACGATGATCTTGACGGTGTTCTTGTTGGCGCCGACCGTGCCGTCGGCGCCCAAGCCATAAAATACCGCGCGAACCACATCGTTTGGTTCGATCGAAAAGGTTAGATCGACTGCGAGACTGGTGTGCGACACATCATCGGTGATACCGACGGTGAAACTATTCTTCGGGTCCGGCTTGCCGAGCTCGTCGAACACCGCCTTGGCCATTGGCGGACTGAAGTCCTTGGACGACAGGCCGTAGCGCCCTCCGATGACCTTGGGGAAGCTGCGGCGTTCGCCGCGCGCGACGGCCTGTGCCAGCGTTGTGACGACGTCGAGGTAGAGCGGCTCGCCGGCGGCGCCCGGCTCCTTGGTTTGTTCGAGCACCGCGATGGCGCCACAGCTCGCCGGCAGAGCGGCAAGGAAATGCACGGCCGAGAACGGACGGAAGAGACGTACCTGGAGCACGCCCACCTTCTCCCCGGCACGGCAGAGCGCCGCCGCGGTCTCGCGCGCCGTTTCCGCGCCGGAGCCCATTACGATGACCACGCGCTCGACATCATCGGGGCCTTCGTAGTCGAACAGATGGTAGTGCCGGCCGGTCATCTGGGCGAAACGATCCATCTCCAACTGTACAATTTCGGGCAGCCTGGCGTAGAACGGATTGACCGTCTCGCGGGCCTGGAAGAACGTGTCCGGGTTGTGCGTCGTGCCGCGGATGAACGGGTGTTCGGGGTTGAGCGCCCGCGCCCGGTGCGTTCGAACCAGGTCGTCGTCGATCATGCTGCGGATCTCGTCGTCGCTCAGCAGCGTCAGCGTGTTGATCTCATGCGAGGTGCGAAACCCGTCGAAGAAATGGGTGAACGGTACCCGGGATCGCAGCGTCGCGGCCTGCGCCAGCAGGGCGGCGTCATGCGCCTCCTGCACCGAGCCGGAGGAGAGCTGCGCGAAGCCGGCCGCGCGGACGGCCATCACGTCGGAATGATCGCCGAAGATCGACACTGCCTGCGTGGCGACGGCGCGTGCCGCAATATGGAAGACCGTCGGCGTGAGCTCGCCGGCGATCTTGAACATGTTCGGCAGCATCAGCAGCAAACCCTGCGAGGCGGTGAAGGTCGTGGTCAACGCCCCCGCCTGCAGTGCGCCATGCACCGCTCCCGCCGCGCCGCCTTCGCTTTGCATCTCCTGGACGACGGGGACGCTGCCCCAGACGTTCTTCACTCCCGCGGCGGCCCACTCATCGGCCAGCTCAGCCATGGTTGTGGACGGCGTGATGGGATAGATCGCGCACACCTCATTGACCCGATAGGCCACATGTGCGACGGCCGTGTTGCCGTCCATCACCGCGATCTGCCGACCCATCGCCCTATCCCTTCGCTGCTCCCTGCCGATGTCCTGGTGCTTGCCTGACTAGCCCGGATTTCTCACACTGTTGCGGATGCCGGCTCGGGGACCATCTCGATGGCGTGGCACGGGCACTGCTCGAAGCACACGGCGCAGCCGGTGCACTTGGCGTAGTCGTAGAGGTAGCGCTGGCCAGGCCCGAGCTTGATGATCGCGTCCTCCGGACACGCGGCGTAGCAGTTGTCGCACTCGAAACAATTGCCGCAGGACAGGCAGCGTTGGGCTTCGCGCTGCGCCTGCATCTTGGTCAGACCGGACACGACCTCCTCGAAGCCGCTCGCCCGATCGGCGACGGGAAGCTCTTGCTGGCGGGTCGGCGCGGCGTCGCTGTAGACGGGCAGGGTTAGCATGCCGAAGCTGACGATTTCCGGCTTCGCCGGCGCCGCGTACTGCGCGCCGCGCAGCCAGGCGTCGATGTGGCGGGCCGCGCGCTTGCCGTGGCCCACCGCGACCGTCACCGTCCGCTCGCTCGGCACCATGTCGCCGCCGGCGAAGATGCCGGGATGCCCCGTCATCATGTTGGCACCGACCTTGACCGTGCCGTCGGGACCGAATTCAAGTCCCGGCACGTTGCGCAGGAACCCGCTCTCGGTCTCCTGGCCGAGCGCCAGCACGATGGCATCGGCATGCAGCGTCTCGAACCGGCCGGTCGGCTGCGGACGGCCGTTGGCGTCGAGCTCCATCTGCTCAACGGTCAGGTCGGGGCCGACGACCTCCTTGATCGTGGTGAGCCACTTGATCTTGATGCCTTCCGCCAGCGCCTCGTCGGCCTCGAAGCCGTGCGCCGGCATGTGGGCGCGGTCGCGCCGGTAGACAATAAGGGCTTCATCGGCGCCCAGCCGCCTGGCGGTCCGCGCCGCGTCCATCGCGGTGTTGCCGCCGCCGTAGACGATCACCCGACGGCCGAGCAGCGGTGCCCCGCCGGCGCCGGTATCGCGCAGCAAGGTCACGGCATCGAGCACGCGCGCGGCGTCGCGCGCCGGGATGTCGGCGTGCTTGCCGATATGCGCGCCGATGGCGATGAACACCGCGTCGAAGGCGCCCGACTGTTGTTTCGCAAGAACGTCATCGACCTTGTGATCCAGCACGATGCGGACGCCCATCGCCTCGATGTTCTGGATCTCGCGCATCAGGTCCGCCCGCGGCAACCGATAGGCGGGAATGCCGAAATGCAGCATGCCGCCGGGCACCGGCCCCGCCTCATGGATCTCCACCGCGTGACCGAGGCGCGTCAGGTGATAGGCGGCGGACAGCCCGCTCGGACCGGCGCCGACCACGAGGATGCGCTTGCCGCTCGGCGCCGCGCCGCGCGGATAGGACCAACCTTCGGCGATCGCGAGGTCCCCCAGGAAGCGCTCCACCGCATGAATGCTGACCGCTTCGTCCAGGTCCTTGCGATTGCAACCATCCTCGCACGGGTGATAGCAGACGCGCCCATGCACCCCTGGTAGGGGATTGTCCTGCACGAGGGCTTCCCACGCCTGCCGGTACTTCCCGGCCTGGGCGAGGGCGAGCCAGGCCTGAATGTTCTCGCCCGCCGGGCAAGCGTGGTTGCACGGCGGCAGCAGGTCAACATAGACCGGCCGGCGCCCGCGCACCGGACCGGTGCCCAGCCCCAGGGTCAGGTCCATGACCGGCGTCATGTCGCCCCGCTTCGCGATCATTACGGCAATCTCCCCTCGCTCAACGGTGAGGTCGCTTGGCGCGGCGACCCCTGCGGTGGCCTCCACGCGCCGGTAGTCGAGTTCGAGCGTCACTCTTCGCCAAGAACGGGTAGAATCAGCTGGACGCCCCCCTCGCGCAAAGCCGACAGCATTTGGTCGCGGTGTTCCGCATCGGCCGTCTCGACCGTGCACACGACACGCACCGCCGACATGTCGGGACCGGAGAAGACGCGGTCGTGCGCGATCTCCTTGATGCTCGCGCCGGTCGAAGCGATTAACCCAGCGAGACCTGCAAGTCCGCCGGGCCGGTCGATGATAACGGCGGTGAAGCGGCAGAGGCGCGCGTCGTGCACCAGACCTACCTCGATGACTCGGTCGAGCATGTTGAGATCGATGTTACCTCCCGAGACCACCAGCACCACTCGCTTGCCACGCAGTTCCGGTAGCTTTCCCGCCAGCAAGGCGGCCAGCGGCGCCGCTCCAGCGCCTTCGATGACCATTTTGTCCAGTTCGATGAGGCGCAGGATCGCCGTGGCCAGCGAGCTTTCATTAACGGTGACCACTTTCTCCACGAGGTCGCGCGCCGTCGCGAAGGAACGCGCACCGATGCACGCCACCGCCAGTCCGTCGGCCAGCGTCGGCCAAACCTGGGTGTCTGCCGGCTTCCCGGCAGCGAGTGCAGCCGTATAGCAGGCGGCATTTTCCGGCTCGACGCCGAACACCCGAATGGATGGACGCAACGATTTTACCGCGCACGCGATTCCCGCGATCAATCCCCCGCCACCGATGGATACCACGATCGCATCCACGTCCTGTAACTGCTCCAGGATTTCGAGCGCGATCGTTCCCTGCCCCGCGATGATTTCCGCGTCGTTGTAGCCGTGAATGTAGGTGAGTCCCCGCTCCGCGGCGATCGCATCGGCGTGCGTGCGCGCCTCCGCCAGATTGTCGCCATGGAGCACGACGGTCGCGCCCAGCTTTCGGCTGTTCGCGACTTTAATCAGCGGTGCGAAGCGGGGCATCACGACGGTGACTGGGATGCCAAGCAAGCCCCCGTGATAGGCCATGCCGAGCGCATGATTGCCGGCGGAGGCGGAAATCGCGCCGCGCTTCTTCTGCTCGGGTGGCAGGAGCATGAGCGCATTGCGCGCGCCCCGTTCCTTGAAACTACCGGTGCGATGCTGATACTCGAGCTTGCAGAAGATCTGCGCACCACACAGTTCGGAAAGAAGGATTGAGTGGGTGCATGGGGTTTCTTGGACACCACCTGCAATACGGCCGCGTGCGGCAACGATGTCTTCAACAGTAACCGACATTGGCTTACTCCTTTAAGTAACCCGACGTTAGCCTGTTCATTACGCCGCCTTCGCCGCACGCCGCTTCGCGACCTGATAGCCGATGCCGAGGATGATGAACCAAACGGGAGCGACGTACAGAGCCACCCGAGTGCTTGCATCGAGGCTCAGGAAAATCGCGACCAGGACGAGAAACGCCACCACGAACCAATTCGTATACGGCGAGCCGGGCATGCGGAAGACGACCGGCCGTGCCTCGCCGGCCGCGACCGCCTTGCGGTATCCCAGGTGGGAGATGGCGATCAGGGCCCAGGTCCATAGAGATCCCACCAGCGATATGCTGGTCACGTACGCGAAGACTCGCTCCGGAACAATGTAGTTGAGCGCAACACCGATCAACATTAGTGCCGCGGATGCGGTGATGGCCGCTGCGGGAACGCGCTGACTGCTAACCTTGCCGAATGCCCGCGGAGCCTGTCCCACCTTGGCCAAGGTGTAGAGCATGCGCCCGGTGCTGAACACTCCGCTGTTGCACGACGATGCGGCGGCCGTGATTACGACGAAGTTGACGATTCCTGCTGCAGCTGGAATGCCGATCTTCTCGAAGACGAAGACGAATGGGCTTACACTGGGACTCAATTGGTCCCAGGCGACCAGAGACATGATGATCAGCAGAGTGCCGATATAGAAGATCAGAATCCGATAGATAACCTTATTGATCGCATCGGGAAGCACCTTCTCCGGGTTGTCTGCTTCGCCCGCGGTCACGCCGACCAGTTCCACACCTTGGTAGGCGAACATAACCATCTGCAGCGCGAGAACCACGCCGAGTATCCCCATGGGGAAAAAGCCACCGTGCGTCCAAAGGTTGGAGAAGCTTGCCGTTTGTCCCAGATCACCGGTTTTGAACAGTATGACCGCCAAGCCAATAACTATCATTGCGACGATGGTGACCACCTTGATCATCGCGAACCAGAACTCGAGTTCTCCGAACAACCTCACCGCGATCAGGTTTGCAGAGTACAGAAGGCCCAGGGCTATCAGAGCCGGGACCCACTGGGGAATTCCAGGAAACCACCAATGGACGTAGACGCCCACGGCGGTGAGCTCTGCCATGCCAACGACCACCCACATGAACCAGTAGGACCAACCGGTCATGAAACCCGCCCAAGGCCCGACGAACTCATCCGCATAGGTGGCGAAGGACCCGGACACCGGCCGGTAGAGCAGCAGCTCGCCGAGGGCGCGCATGATGAAAAAGATGACCACTCCGCCGACGGCGTAGGACACCACCAACCCCGGACCGGCCTTATGGATCGCCTGTGCCGAACCGAGAAACAACCCGACCCCGATCGCACCGCCGATGGCGATCATTTGGATGTGCCGGTTCTTGAGCGCGCGGTGGAGGTCTCGTTCTTCGTGCAACTGCAACTCGGCCAGCCGGATTTTCGCGTCGCTCTCAGCCCGGGTCTTCACGTTGCCGTCGGCCATGATCCGCTCCGTTTTTGGTTTCCCTCGACGCTGTAAGCCTGAGGGACAGGCTTAGACAGTCAACATTGGCGCAACATTGGCGCTTCGGTGGCGTCTACGGCAGGCGACAGACGAAGTCGATCTCCACCGACGCATCGCGCGGCAACCGGGCGACCTGCACAGTCGAGCGGGCAGGCTTGTGCGTGCCGAAGTGGCGCTCGTAGATCGCGTTGAGGCGTGCGAAGTCGTTCAGATCCGTTACGAACACGGTAGTCTTGACCACATCATCGAGCGATGCGCCGGCAGCGGCGAGCACGGCCGCGAGATTGCTGAAGACCTGTTCCGCCTGTGCGTCGATATCGCCCGCGACCAACCCGCCGCTGGGCGTGAGCGGGATCTGCCCGGAGGTGAACAGCCACCCATCCACGACAATCGCCTGGGAATAAGGGCCAATCGCCTTGGGGGCAGCGTTTGTGTCGATTACTTTTATCATGCTTGCTTGCTTGCTTGCTTGCTTGGAGTTTCTTCCTGGGCAAGGTCTCGGCTTTCCGCCGTAGCGCGTCCGGATAAACGAGAGCTTTCTTCGCCGATGTTCTTTTTATTGACAATCGAACGCAAGTTACCAGATCGGTTGCCAACGATCAGTCGTCGGCGCCGATTTCGGTGCCTATCCAGGGAATGTCGCGACAGGCTCCTTTACGATGTCTTCGCCAGAGTCGCATCTCCTTGTCGGGGGGTGACTGCTCCCAGATAAATATAGCTGTCCAGCGAGGCAGAGCTTTGATCTAGATCAAAGCCAATCACGAATATTTGGAGCTGGTATCATTGGTGCTGGTATCAGTTTTGGAAGCGGGCGGGCGGCGGGTTGATCCAACTCGACACCGGTCGGGTAGCGTCGAACCGACAGGACGTGACGCCGTGGGCCCAGAGCGGTGCCGCGACGAATAAGACGCGCGGCGCCATTGCTCCATCACGGCCTATCAGAATCAAGGAGAACAAATATGCTGATCGGAATCCCGAAGGAGATCAAGGTTGAGGAATTTCGGGTGGGCCTCGTGCCGGCAGCGGTCCGGGAACTTGTCCACCATGGTCATCAGGTGCTTGTCGAGACAAGCGCCGGTGCCGGGGTGGGAGCCCCGGACGCGGAGTACCAGCGCGTCGGCGCACAGATTGCCCCCGATGCGGCCGCGGTCTTCGCAAGGGCCGATCTGATCGTAAAGGTCAAGGAACCTCAGCCGGTCGAAATCGAACGCCTGCGGCCGGGGCAGGTGCTGTTCACCTACCTCCATCTCGCAGCCGACAAGCCACAGGCCGAAGGCCTCATGCGTTCGAAAGCGACAGCGATCGCCTACGAAACCGTCACCGATGCCGCCGGCGGTCTGCCGCTCCTCGCACCAATGAGCGAGGTCGCAGGGCGCATGTCCGTCCAGGCGGGAGCGCATTACCTGGAGAAGGCGCAGGGCGGCATCGGGGTGCTGCTCGGCGGAGTTCCCGGCGTTCCGCCGGCGAAGGTCGTGGTACTCGGGGGCGGCGTGGCCGGCACGAATGCCGCAAGGGTGGCGCTCGGGATGGAGGCCTCTGTCACGGTGATCGACAAGTCCCTCGCGCGTCTGCAGGCATTGGACATGCAATTCGGGCCGGGTTTGCGGACCTTGTTCGCGACCGTGGATACGATCGAGACCGAGGTCGTGCAGGCCGACCTGGTCATCGGCGCGGTCCTGGTGCCAGGCGCCGCGGCTCCCAAGCTGGTCAACCGCGATCTACTGCGCCGCATGAAGCCGGGATCGGTAATCGTCGACATTTCCATCGACCAGGGCGGCTGCTTCGAAACCAGCCATCCCACCACCCACGGGCAACCGACATACGTGGTGGACGGCGTGATCCATTATTGCGTGGCCAATATGCCTGGCGGGGTGGCGCGTACCTCGGCGCTCGCACTCAACAATGCCACGCTCCCGTTCGTCCTTGCACTGGCCGACAAGGGCTGGAAGCGCGCGCTCACGGACGATCCCCATCTACGAGCCGGCCTGAATGTGCATGACGGCCACATCGTTCATCCAACGGTGGCGCAGGCCATCGCGCTGCCGTTTCATGAACTGACGCTGGCAGACTAGACACTGCCAGGGACATCGCCGGGACAACCGAGGGAACAGGAGACATCCGATGGGCTACGCCAGTCTCGCGAAGCTCGCCAAGTTGAGCCCTGTCGAGGACCGTGTCGCACGGATCGCGCAAGCGACACAGTGATCCCGTAAGCTGTCGTCGCCTATGACGCCCGCCTGATCGGGTAGCTTGCGCACGATCTCCACGACGATGGAGGTGGCGGTTGCGACCCGCTCGCCGGCATAGACGCTGTCGGCAAACACCTTCTGGCTGTCGGCAAACACCTTCTGGATGAAGGGGAAGCGGGCTGGCGGCGGGTTGATCGAACTCAAGGCCGGGTCAAAGTACCAGGATTTGTTGTGGCGCGGTCCCCATGCCGGCCGATTTACCCGAGAGTGTCAGGCGATGGTGACTAGTGTGTTCGAGATGTTCAAGATTGGCGTTGGCCCGTCGAGTTCCCACACGGTTGGGCCGATGGTGGCAGGGGCCTTGTTCGCGCATAGTCTCGATGCGAACGGCCTCTTGGCGAACGTCCATCGGGTTTCTTGCGAGCTGTTCGGATCGCTGGCTCTCACGGGCCTGGGTCACGGCACCGATCGCGCGATACTGCTGGGTCTGTTGGGTGAAAAGCCCGATACCGTCGATCCAGCTCTGATCGCAGGCCTGATTTCGGCGGTGCGGGAAAGCAGGTCCATCAAGCTGCTCGGGAAGCACGCGGTGGCGTTTAACGAGCCCACCGATCTGGTGTTCTTGCGTGGGCAGACACTGCCCGGCGCGTCGAACGCGATCCGCATGAAGGCCTTTGGCGCCGACGGGAAAGTGCTTGCAGAACAGGTCTACTTCTCGATCGGCGGCGGTTTTGTCGTCACTCAAGAAGAACTGGCCGGCAAGAAGCCGGCGAAAGAAAAGGCCGCCGCCAAGTATGACTTCACGTCGGGAGAGGAATTGCTGCGCATGGCACACGCGGCTGACTTGACCATCGCCAAGATGACGATGGCAAACGAACGCTGCTGGCGCAGTGAGGCAGAGATCGAGGCCGGGATACGACTCATCCTCAAGGCAATGCGCGATGCCATCAATGCCGGAATGGTCCACGAAGGTGTACTGCCCGGCGGGCTGAGTCTGCCCCGGCGCGCGCCGGGAATGTATAAAGAACTGACGGCCCGAGGGGAAGCATCGTCCGGCGATCCGCTCGCCGTGCTCGACTGGATCAGCCTCTACGCGATCGCGGTCGGCGAAGAAAACGCCGCCGGCGGGCGGGCGGTCACCGCGCCGACTTTAGGATCGGCGGGCGTCATCCCGTCGGTGCTCATGTGTTATGAGAAATTCTCTCAACATTCCACCGAGCAGGGGGCCTTCGACCTCCTGCTGACCGCCGCTGCGATCGGCTCTCTCATCAAGCGCAACGCGACGTTCGCAGCGGCGGATGGCGGCTGCCAAGCAGAGATCGGCTCGGCCGGCTCGATGGCGGCCGGCGGCTACGTCGCCGCCATGGGTGGTACGCCCGAGCAAATCTCGACCGCCGCCGAAATCGCCATGGAACACATGCTCGGACTGACCTGCGATCCGATCAAGGGGCTGGTCCAGATCCCCTGTATCGAGCGCACGGCCATGGCTGCGGTCCATGCGATTACCGCAGGACGGTTGGCTATGGATAGCGAACAGCCTCACTACGTGTCGCTCGACCGAGTCATCGACACGATGCGTCGAACCGGCGCCGACATGAGCACGAAGTACAAGGAGACCTCGTTAGGCGGATTGGCCCTCGACTTCCATCTCCCTAAGTGCTGATTGCCGCGACGAGACCGTCCCGAACTGGCACACACGCAAGCTTCGACCGTGTCACCTTGGGCAACGGCACCGACAACGTCTCGTTGTCCAGCAACCACAACAAGGTCACCCTCGGCAACGGCGACGACAGCGTCACGCTGGCCCGTCCAGCAGCCACGACACCGTCACTGTGGGCAGCGGCCACGACAAGATCATCACCAAGGCGGGCGACACAAGCAACACGTTCTGTCTGGATGCCACCACATCGTCGCTAGTATTGCACGGCACGAACAACAAGGTGTGCATCAACGGGGGCACCGACACCATCAAAGACAGTCTGAACAAGCTCGATGCCTTGACGATGCACGTTGGGTCGTCCGGCGGCGTGATCGACATCGCCAACTTCCCGGCGGCAAACGGCGTCGTGGACCTGATGCCGAACCTGGGGTTCCACAGCGGCCACGCGGCGAAGATGGCCTTAGAGGTTGACCCGGAACGGAGTGACAACAAACAAACGAGTCTCTTCAACATGTTGACGGGGTCCCGGCAGAGCCGGGTCCTGGATGACCGATGGGACTTCCAGAGCCGGGGTCGCGTGATTTCAGCGGCGGCGATTCTCTCTCGTGTTTGAGAAGACAACGAGGAGTCACGCCATGGCCTGGACTGAAATCACGCGGCGCAAGTAGCGGACGAAGAGTGGCGAGTGATCGAGCCCCACCACCGCCGGCGCGCTGCGGGCGGACGCGCGAGACCAGCCTGCGGGATGTCGTCGATGGCATCTTCTATATCGCCCAAACCGGCTGCCAGTGGCGTCTGCTGCCCAAGGATTTCCCGCCATACACAACGGTGCAGCGGTATTTCTACGCGTGGCGCGACAACGGGGTATGGCAGACCATCAACCACGTGCTGCTGATGGACGTGCGGCAAGCCGCTGGCCGGGAGGCGAGCCCGAGCGCTGGCGTCATCGACAGCCAGTCGGTCAAGACGACCGCGTCTGGTGGCCCGCGCGGATATGCGGCCGAGAAAATGATCAAGGGCCGCAAACGGCACATCCTTACCGACACCATCGGACTGCCGGTTGGGGTGATCGTGCATCCGGCGAACGTGCAGGATCGCGACGGTGCGCCAGCCCTGCTGGCGAGCGTGCGTGATCGATTCCCCTGGCTGCGCCATGTCTTTGCTGACGGTGGCTATGCGGGCGACAAGCTTACAACGGCGTTAGAACGCCTCAGCGACTGGACGGTGGAGATCGTCAAGCGGTCGGACGCTGCCATGGGCTTTGTCTTGCTGCCCCGGCGTTGGGTGGTGCCGTCCTCGCCGAAGCCGGCCGCTCAGAGCGACCTGATGCGCTGCAGGTCAGGAAACATGCGGGCGAGATCGCGCCGCGCCCGCGTCTGCCGCTCACGCTGCGTGTTGCGCAGCGTCCGCATCGCAGCATCCATGCCGACGTCCATGCCGATGTCCTGACGGTCGCTCTCGGTGCGGTTGGGCGTGTTCGTGCGCGCCAGCTGCGGCTGCGCTTCGCGCGTCGCGGTGCCCGGCCCGCTCGGCTCCGCCGCGGCCTGGTCATGCGGGACCATCGCATTCGGGTCGAGGGCCTCGCTGACCAGCCGCATCGCCTCGCTGAGGTCGTCATCGTCGAGCTTTTCGCTGAGGAACTCATGCAGTTTCGGGCTGACGTACCGGTATTCGCCCTTCTTGTGGCCGAGCAGTTCCAGCGCGACGTTCGCGATCACCTCGTTGGCGTTCATGTTGGTCGAGGTGGCGGCGCCGCCCTGGATGAAGTCGGTGACGAACTGCTCGCGCATCTCGCCGGCGATCAGCTTGTCGCAGGCGGCGGCGATCCCACGCGAGAACGGAGAGCGTTTTTGGCTTACCGGCGTCGGCCCCCGCCAGCCGACGTCCAGGGCTACGCCTGTGCGCCGTGCCGCCAAGCCAAAAACGCTCTTGGTAATCAGGATAAGATCACGGCGGCACGCGGCGCGCGCCGTCCCGGCCCGCCGACACCACCCGAGCAAAAAACGCAGCGCAGACCAGGACGAAGGCGGCCAGCCCCAGCCATTGTGCGGTCGGCGCGAAGCCCGCGCCGACGAGCGCGAGCGGCGCCTGACTGCCGCTCGCCCCGATCACACCAGCCATCAGCACACCGATCAGGCTCTCCCCTACGATCAGCCCGGAGGCGATCAGCACGCCGCGTCGGCCCGGACGTTCCAGCGCCTGTTCGGGATCGAGGCCGGCGGCTCTCGCGCGCCGACGCAGCGCCTGATTGATCAGCCAGCCGACGAAGGCACCGATGACGATGGTCACGCTGATTTCGGGCGGAAGGTAGATGCCGATCCCGACGGCCAGCACAGGCACCCGGGCCTCGCCGCCGCCCCGCGCCAGCACGGCATCCACCGCGATTACGCCGGCTCCCACGGCGAGGCCGATCAGGATCATCGTCCAGTCGAGCTGGTGCGTGAAAATGCCGGTCGCAATCGCCGCCATGAGGGTGGCCTGTGGCGCGGCCAGCGACTTAGCTGGTTGCGAGTTTCAGGCACCACAAAAATGCCTCAGATTGATCATGGTGTACGCCATCAGCTTCAGACCGTAATGGCGTTGTTGTTTGAACTCAAAGCGCAACAGCAGCCGTTTGAA